>Ga0181519_10003032_pt1 | contig 13939 bp, 14 predicted proteins | sample PEATcosm2014_Bin_26_FD_121102 | JGI IMG/M metagenome (GOLD analysis project Ga0181519, IMG submission 121102) | Peatland microbial communities from MTU Mesocosm Facility, Houghton, MI, USA - PEATcosm2014_Bin02_10_metaG | ecosystem: Environmental > Terrestrial > Soil > Wetlands > Peat | place...
ACCGGGGCCGCGGTCCCCGGGTAGCCCTTCAGGGTGGAGTCGAGCAGCAGCCCGTCGAGCGCTGCAAGGCGGGGGAAAAGGCGCACAGGGAGTTCCGGCGGGAGAGGGGTGACGGATTGTAGGCGGAGCCGCTAGGCTTCGCGCGGGCAGCGGGAGCGTGGCTATGCAGGCGGACATCCTGGTGGTGGGCGGCGGGATCGCGGGGGCCTCGGTCGGGTATTTCCTCGCGCCCGAGCGGCGGGTCGTGCTCGTCGAGCGCGAGACGGGCTATGGCTACCACGCCACCGGTCGCTCGGCGGCCGAGTGGACCGCGGCGCACTGCGAAGGCGTCAAGCGCTCGCTCGCGCTCCTTGGCGAGGCGTTCCTCGAGTCGCCACCGGCGGGCTTCGGACCGCCGTCCCTGATGCGGCGCCGCGGCAACATCATGTTCTCGCGGCCCGGGAGCGAGGAGGAGGGGGAGCGGTACTTCGCGCGCCTGCGACCAGACATGCCGAACGTTCGCGTGATGACGCCGTACGAAGCGCTCGGGATAGTGCCGTTCATGCGCCCCGAGGTGCTCGCGCGCTGCTACTACGACCCTGACAATGCGGAGATCGACGTCGATGGACTGCACCAGGGTTTCCTGCGCGGCCTGCGCGAGCGGGGCGGCACGACGCTCGCGGGAGTTGAATTCCACGGCGCGGAGCGGGTCGGCGGGCTCTGGCGCGCGCGCGTCGGCACCGAGACGATCACCGCGCCTGAGATCGTGAACGCCGCGGGTGCCTGGGCGGACGTCGTCGCCGAACGCGCCGGTGTCGCGCCACTCCCGCTCGAGCCACGGCGCCGCACGGCGCTGACGATGGATCCGGGCTTCGATGTGCGCGGGGTGCCCCCGGTCGATGAGATCGGGTCGGGGTTCTACTTCAAGGCGAGTGGCGCTGCGCTCATGGTGTGCCCGGGCGACGCCACCCCCTCGACGCCCTGCGATGCGCAGCCCGAAGAGCTCGACCTCGCGATCGCCGTCGACCTCCTCGAGCAGTACACGACGCTCGAAGTGCGCAAGCTCGCGAGCCGCTGGGCGGGGCTGCGTACGTTCACGAGGGACGAGCAGCCGGTCGCGGGTCACGCCGCCGACGCCACGGGATTTTTCTGGCTGGCGGGCCAGGGTGGTGCCGGGATCATGACCTCGCCTGGCCTCGGCCAGGTGGCGGCAGCGCTCCTCACCGGACGGCCGCTGCCGGTCCGGGCGCTCGAACTCGGCCTCAGCGCCGAGGCCCTGTCGCCACGGCGGCTCACGGCCGCCTGATCGCCAGCGGTCGCGTTCGCGGCAGGCCGCGGCGCATTCCGGCGGGCAAAAGCGCGGCCGCGCGTCCAAAATGACACGGTCGGGCACCTGTGCCCCTCGATCCGGTCCTCCCGCCATCCCGGTACCGCCTCGGACGGTGCCCCCACTCGCAGATACGCACCCATGAGCACTGCCGACGATCTTCTCTCGATGAAGCCCGACATCACGGTCAGCGCGCGCACCCTCGGGGTGCCGAGCGACATGCAGGTACCGGCGTTCTCGCAGCGCTCCGAGTACGTCCCGGACGTGGATAGCGCCTACCGGCTCGATCCCGAAACCACGCTCGCGATCCTCGCTGGCTTCGCATTCAACCGGCGCGTGATGGTCCAGGGCTACCACGGCACGGGCAAGTCCACCCACGTCGAGCAGGTCGCGGCGCGGCTCAACTGGCCGCTGATCCGCATCAACCTCGACGGCCACGTCAGCCGCATCGACCTCGTGGGCAAGGATGCGATCGTGCTCAAGGATGGCCAGCAGGTGACGGAGTTCCGCGAGGGGCTGCTGCCGTGGGCGGTGCAGCGCTCGATCGCGCTCCTGTTCGACGAGTACGACGCCGGCCGGCCGGACGTGATGTTCGTGATCCAGCGCGTGCTCGAGGCGAGCGGCAAGCTGACGCTGCTCGACCAGAACCGCGTGATCAGCCCGAATCCCTTCTTCCGGCTGTTCTCGACTACCAACACCATCGGGCTCGGAGATGCAACCGGGCTCTACCACGGCACGCAGCAGATCAACCAGGGCCAGATGGATCGCTGGTCGATCGTCACGACGCTCAACTATCTCGAGCACGATGCCGAGGCCGCCATCGTGCTCGCGAAGGCGCCGTCCTACGACAGCGGCGAGGGCCGCAGGACCATCATGGCCATGGTCCGGGTCGCCGACATGACGCGCAACGCCTTCATGAACGGCGACATCTCGACCGTGATGAGCCCGCGTACCGTGATCACGTGGGCCGAGAATGCGCAGATCTTCGGCGACCCCGGACTCGCGTTTCGCGTGACGTTCCTCAACAAGTGCGACGAGCTCGAGCGCGCCACGGTCGCCGAGTTCTACCAGCGTGCGTTCGGCTCCGACCTCCCGGAGACGGCGGCGCGCGTCAAGGTAGTGTGACGGCCAAGACCCATGGCACAGCCGCTGACGCCCGCCGAGCGATTCAAGCGCGCGCTCGCGCAATCGACGCGCGCACTCGCGGGCGAACGCGAGCTCGAGGTCGTGTTCGGCAAGATCGGGCCGCGCTTCGTGGACGGCAAGCTCACTCTGCCTGAGCCGCCGGAGTCGCTCGGCGCGAAGGACGCCGCGCGCCTGCGCGGCCAGGCGGACCGGCTCGCGCTCAGGCTCGCCTACCACGACGAGGCGGCGCACCTGAATCTGCGGCCCGTCGGCAGCCGCGCGCGCGAGCTGTTCGATGCGATCGAGGACGTGCGTTGCCAGGCGCTCGGCGCGCGCGTGCTGGCCGGCGTCGCGCAGAACCTGAACGCCGCGCTCGTCGCGCAGCTCGAGGGCAAGGGCATGCGCTTCGCACAGGGCAGCCGGCTCGCAACGATGACCGATGCGCTCGCGCTCCTCGTGCGCGAGCGGCTCACGGGCGAGCCGCCGCCCGACGCCGCGGCGCCGCTGATGACGCGGTGGCGGGAGGAACTCGAGCAGCGCGCCGGCGCGACGCTCGCGCAGTTGCCGGCGGCAGTCGGTGACCAGCGCGCGTTTGCGCGCCTCACCCACGCGCTGGCGCGCGACCTCGATCTCGGTTACGAGCTCGGCGCAGCGGCGGAAGCGGGCGCGCAGCGCCCGCGGCCAGCCGCCGCCGAGCCCGCGGGTGCCGCGGAGCCGTCCGCCGGCCCGCCGCCTGCGATCAAGCTGAAGGGCGGCAAGGGCGAGATGGAGCAGGACGGCCCGGAGCTCGCCGCCACGGAGGTGCTCGCAACGCTGCCGCAGGTCACGAAGGAATCGGAGCGCAAGGCAGAGGCTGATGCCAAGGGTGACCGCCTGACGCGGATCCCGCAGCCGCCCGATCCGGGCGATCCGAGCCGCTATTACCGCATCTACACGCGCGCGCACGACGAGATCCTGCCTGCCGAGCGCGTCTGTGAGCCGGCCGAACTCGCGCGCCTGCGCACGACTCTCGACCAGCAGTCGAAGCGCCTGCAGGCGACGGTGGTGCGGCTCGCGAACCGGCTCGAGCGACTGCTGCTCGCGCAGCAGAAGCGCCACTGGAGCTTCGACCTCGAGGAGGGTGTGCTGGACGCCTCACGACTGACGCGCGTGATCACCGATCCGCTCGCGCCGCTCGCCTTCAAGCAGGAGGATGACACCGAGTTCAAGGACACGGTGGTGACGCTCCTGCTCGACAACTCTGGCTCGATGCGCGGCCGGCCGATCCTGGTCGCGGCCCTGTGCGCGGACGTCCTCTCCCGCACGCTCGAGCGCTGCGGCGTCAAGGTCGAGATACTCGGCTTCACCACCAAGGCGTGGAACGGCGGCGAGTCGCGCGAGGACTGGCTGAAGGCCGGGTGCCCGCCACAGCCCGGGCGGCTGTCGGACGTGCGCTACTACGTCTACAAGGCGGCCGACGCGCCATGGCGACGTGCGCGCCAGAACCTCGGGCTCATGCTGCGCGAGGACCTCCTCAAGGAGAACATCGACGGCGAGGCGTTGCTGTGGGCGCACGAGCGGCTGCTCGCGCGGAGCGAGCAGCGTCGCATCCTGATGGTGATTTCCGACGGCGTGCCGCTCGACGAGGCGACGCTGTCGGCGAATCCGGGCAGCTACCTCGAGCAGCACCTCAGGAACGTGGTCGAGTGGATCGAGACGCGCTCGCCGGTCGAACTGGTCGCGATCGGCATCGGGCACGACGTTACCGACTTCTACCGGCGCGCCGTGGCGATCGAGGACGCCGAGCAGCTGGGGGGAGCGCTCATGGAACAGCTCGCCGGTCTGTTCGCGGGCAAGCCGCGCGCCGCGCGATGATCGCAGGCGGCTGCCGCCCATCCGGCGCGCAGCTACCCTCGACGGCGTGCGCCCCGCCGCATCACGCCGAGGTCGTCATGCCACGCCGCCGTCTGCCGAACCGAGTGTGCGTGGACCTCGCCGCATGACAGCGCCGTCGCAGTCTCCGGGGAGGACGCCGGCGGCGGAGGTTGCGATCGACGTCGCACTCGCGCGCGAGCTCGTCGCGTCGCAGCACCCCGACCTCGGTTCGCTGCCCATCGTGCCGCTGGCAACTGGCTGGGACAATGCGGTGTTCAGACTCGGCGCGGACTACGTGCTGCGTCTGCCACGCCGGTCGCTGGCTGCACCGCTCATCCTGCACGAGCAGCGGTGGTTGCCACTGCTCGCCGGACGCCTGCCGCTGCGCATACCGGTGCCGCTGCGCATCGGCCGGCCGCAGGGCCGCTATCCGTGGGCGTGGAGCATCCTGCCGTGGATCGAGGGCGAGCCGTCCGACCAGGCGCCACTGCTGAGCGGTGAGGCGACGCGGCTCGCCGAGTTCTTCGCGGCGCTCCACGTGGAGGCGCCGGCCGATGCGCCGCGCAATCCCTACCGCGGCGTGCCGCTGGCGGAGCGTGCCGCGATGTTCGAGGCACGCGCGGCACTGCTGGCAGACGCGGGGCGACCGCTCGATGCGGCGCTCCGGACGATCTGGGCGGATGCGCTCGCGGCACCCCTCGACGTGGCGCCCACCTGGCTGCACGGTGATCCGCACCCCCGCAACGTGCTGGTGGCCGGCGGACGGATCACCGGCATCATCGACTGGGGCGACGTCGCCGCCGGCGACAGGGCCGCCGACCTGGCCGGCATCTGGTTGCTGCTGTCGCAGCCGGAGGCACGAAGCCAGGCGTTCGGGGCACTGCCGTCCGTCAGCGCGGCGACGTGGCGACGCGCCCGCGGCTGGGCACTGCTATATGGCGTCATCCTGTCTGCTGCCGGGCTCGCCGGCGATGCGCGGATGGCGGCGATCGGCGCCGCGACGTTCGCCCGTCTCGACGCCCGACGGTAGAGCGCTGGATGCGCTTCGCTACCGCGTCCCGGTGGGAACGGCGACCGCCCGTCAGTGATCTTGGGCCCCCACCGCGCGGCGGTGCGGCAGGCGCGTGACCGCGTGACGTCCGCAGCCTCACCCGGCAGGTCGCGCGTTGTCCGCGGCGGACCTCCGGGTGCTGAGCGAGGCGACGGCACGCCGCGCGGGATCGACCGGCCTGGTCACGGCCATCACGGATAGGTGATGCGCCTGCCCTCAAGTCTGCCCGGCGCAGTCGGGCCGCCGGTCAGGACGCCGCCGGCATCGTAGAAGCGCGCCGTCTCCGTGCCGCTGAACGTGTCGCCGTTCACCTTGATGTCGAAGGATACCTCGGTGCGGCCCGTGAACCTGTGCGTGGTGCGATCCGCGACCACCTCGACCCACCGGCCCTTGATCCGGTCGCCGCCGGTGATCCAGATGCCCTTGCCGTCGCTGTCGCTGGTCTTCGGATCACCCGCATCCGGGTTCGCCTGCTGCAGCGTTCCGTCGGCGTTGAAGACATACATGTGGTACGGAAACGGCGCATCGACGTCATTCACGAGCCAAGCGCCGACGACGGGGTTGACACTGCCGGTCCCGCCCGCGACTGTGCTGCAGGCCTGCACTGCAAGCAGCGACACCATCAGTCCGAGAGCCGTACGCAACTTGCCCATGTCGTATCCGTTTCCGCGCGCGGGGTCGAGGTCAGCGACGAACTCGCAGTTAACCACGTTGTTCGAGCCAGCGACCGTGCAATCGCGGCGACGAAACCGGCGCCGCAAGCCCGACGCTGACCGGGTGCACCAGCCTCGCGACGCGGGCAGTCGGACTGCCGGGGCCGGGATTACCCGGCCGCCGCCGAGCAATCGCCCCTCGCGGCGTGACCGGCGTGCGGCGCTTGGCCTTGGACCCGATTCGTGAGCCTGAGGACATCGATGCAGTGCCTGCTCCTGTCGGTCTGCGCGTTGATCGCGGTCGGCAGCGCCCGGGCGGATGCCTGGCAGCCGCCCGCGGGCCTCACGGAAGTGCCGATATGGCCGGGCCGGATCCCGGATCCGTACCCGGCGCCGGGACCCGAGGTGACGACGACACGGCAGGACCATCTTGTTGGCGGCAGGCCATGGGTTTGGGTCGAGGGGGTATCTCGCCCGACGATGACGGTGTACCCGCCACGGGGCAGGAATACCGGTGCTGCACTGCTCGTGTTCCCCGGCGGCGGCTACCAGGGCCTCGCCATAGACCTTGAGGGTACGGAGGTGTGTGACTGGCTGGCGTCGAGGGGCATCACGGCGGTGCTGCTGAAGTACCGTGCGCCGACGCCAAAGGTGGGCGTGGCTCACGCGTCGCGACAGGCGCTCGAGGATGCGCAGCGGACCCTTGGACTCGTGCGCTCCCATGCGGCGGACTGGCACATCGATCCGCACAAGATCGGCGTCATCGGTTTCTCGGCGGGCGGATACATGGTGACGCAGATGAGCACACTGTTCGACGAGCGAGCGTATGCAGCGGTGGATGCTGCTGACGAGGAGAGTCGCCGGCCGGACTTTGCCATTGCGCTCTATCCCGGGCACCTGTGGTACGAGGGCAGGCCGTTCGCGCTCAGGCCGAACGTGCGTGTCACCGCGAAGGCGCCGCCCACGTTCCTGCTGCAGGCGGAAAATGACGATGTCGACAACGTGAACAACTCGCTCGTGTACTACATGGCGCTCAAGAATGCTGGTGTCCCCGTGGAGATGCATCTCTACGCCGAAGGCGGCCACGCGTTCGGGTTGCGCCGCACGGCTTACCCGGTGACGGCGTGGCCCCAGCTGGTGGAGACCTGGCTCGCCACGATCGGCATGATTCCGAAGTAGCTGCCCGACACCACGGGTGTTACGCCCGCGGACGTGCCGACGCGTCGTCTCATGCGACCGGTCGATCGGTTACGATTGGTCCGGAGCCTCCCGCTACCTGCTGCAGATCCACACCATGCCAGAAGCCATTGTTGTCAGGCCGATCGAGCGCGCCGATTATGCCGGGTGGCGGCCACTCTGGGACGGCTACAACCGGTTCTACGGTCGCGCTGGAACGAGCGCGCTGCCGGAACACATTTCCGAGGCCACCTGGGAGCGGTTCTTTTCGCGCGACGAGCCGGTGCATGCGCTCGTTGCCGTGCAGGATGGCCGCATCATTGGAATCGCGCATTACCTTTTTCATCGCAGCACGACGCGGCTGGCGGACGTCTGCTATCTCCAGGACCTGTTCACGGCCGAGGATGCGCGCGGGCGAGGCGTGGGCCGGCAACTCATTCATGCGGTTTCTGAAGCTGCCCGCGCGGCCGGCAGCAGTCGCCTCTACTGGCAGACGCATGTGAGTAACGCGCCCGGGCGCGCGCTGTATGACAAGGTTGCCGAGCACCAGGGGTTCATCGTGTACGCACGCGAGCTCTAGTCGCACCGCGTCGCGGCCTCGCTCACACTCGACAGACGTCGGCGGATGGACGCGGCAGGGCAGCCCGCGACCCTTGCCGGCGCTGCCGGACTTGAGCGCGCGTCGTGGCGGCGCGGTGCACGATCCCGGCACTCGAGCAGCGATCCAGCATGGCTGGGAGTTCCTCAGCATCGGGAGCGCCGGCCGGTCCCGGGACTACTACGAGCAACGCTCATCAGGAGACGACAGTGGACCAGCAGGAACTCAGCGCGCGGCAGTTTGGATCCAGCGCCGCGAGCTATCTCGCGAGCCCGGTGCATGCGACGGGCGCCGATCTCGAACGGCTGAGTGCCGTTGCCGGCGAGCGCCGCGCGGCCCGGGTTCTCGATCTTGGCTGCGGCGCCGGCCACGCCAGCTTCGCAGTCGCGCGCGGGGGCGCGCGGCGCGTCACCGCCTATGACCCGTCGCCGGACATGCTGGCCGTGGTCGCCCGCGAAGCCGCGAAGCGTGGCCACGACGCGATCGAGACGATGGTCGGGGCGGCTGAAGCGCTGCCCTTCGCCGATGACAGCTTCGACCTCGTCGTTACGCGCTACTCGGCGCACCACTGGACGGGTGTGCCCCGCGCGCTTGCAGAGTGCGCGCGCGTCATGGCACCGGGCGGCAGACTGATCGTCATTGACGTGACCGCGCCGGAGTCGCCGCTGCTCGACACGTCGCTGCAGGTCATTGAATTCCTCCGTGATGCGTCGCACGTCCGTGACTATCGCGTCTCGGAGTGGGTGGCCATGCAGCATGCCGCCGGATTTTCCGAGCCGGCAGTTGCCAGCTGGAAACTTCCCATGGAATTCAGCAGCTGGGTCGCGCGGATCGGGACCTCGCCGGCCCGCGTGGCTGCCTTGCAGGCCGTGATGCCGGAACTGCCCGGCGAGGTTCGGGACTACTTCAGGATCGATTCCCGGCTGTCGTTCACGATCGATTCGACCTGGCTGGAAGCGCTCGCGGCCGCCTGATCCAGCTGCGAAGCCGAACAGCGTGACCCGGTCCGGCAGGTTGCCGGACCGCCGGTCGGCTGCTACGGTGCCGCTGGATGTCGAGTCTCAAACTCGCCCGTGCGGAACGACAATGAGCGCAGGCGTCAGCCGGCCGGCGTGTCGGCGAAGCGGGAACCAGCGGTGAGAAGCCGGACGCAGCAAGCCGCGACCGTCGGCGTCGCCGAGCACGGGAATTCGGCCGAGCTCGTTACCGTCGCACCCGACCGCAAGTTGCTCGACCGCCGACGCATCGACCTGACGCGCGGTCTGCCGACACATCCCTATCACCACGAAGGCGCCTGGGCGGTCGGTCGCTACCTGAACAGCCCGTGGGCCCGGCCGATCTCGCTCGCCGACGCCGTGGCGCTGGTTAAACGCGTGCACGAGTCGGCCGCTCGCGGCGCACGTGAAAGCCTCGCGGCGCTGGCAGCGACGGTGCCGCTGCCGATTGCGTGCATTGCAATCCGCGTCTGCCCGGCGCTGCCGCCGACGATCGAGGAGCGCATCGCGGACAACCGCGCGCAGGTCGTCGCCGATTCCGTGATGTATCGCGAGGCCCTTGCAGTCGAAGCCGGCGCGCGCGGCTGGTCGGTGTATTGGTACGACCGCGAGCGGGTATTTGAAGACGCGGCAGCGGCGCTTGGCAGCGACGATGTCAATTCGTTCCTGAACACGATGGGTCGATCGATCGGGTCGCCCTGGCAGGCCCGACACAAACTGGCGGCGGCTGCAGCGCTCGCGGCGGCGTGGAACACGGCGCCATAGCGACTGGCCTAGACGAATGACTGCAGTGCGCCTGGCGACCTTTCAGCCCGCCGCCGCGGGAATGAACCGGTGCCGTCGTCGCGCGGCCGGCGGGTGCGCCCGTTCGGCCGGGAACTGGCAGAGCCATCGTCGGCGCAGTACGCTCCCGGTAGTTCTGAAGCGGAGACAGATCAATGGCGATCAAGCGTCCGATGAAGAGCCGGGGTACGCCGTCCCGCAAGCCGGTGGCCTCCGTTGCAGTGCGCCATATCGACCTCGTGTCGAAGCCGCAGATGGTGCCGGGAACCCGGTACGTCGGCTGGCTCTGCAAGAACCGGTCGTGCGGCGTCGTCATTGCGATCGCGCCCCCGCCAGCGCCGAGCAAGGCGGCAGCGCCCGACGTCGAGGACCAGCTGACGGCGATCAAATGTCCCCACTGTGGGGATGAAGACCTGTATCGCTGGAGCGCCCGAAGCGAGTACGAGTACGCTCCGAAAAATGCAGGCGCCTGAACTCGGGTACGCGAGAGAGGCGCCGCCGGAGCTCCACCGGGGCCGCCCGGGAGGAGGCCTTGCCGTCGCCGAAACGCGGCGGTCGCCGGCGATCAGGTGGATTCGACCACGAGGATGGCCGCCGCCAGATCCTCGAGGGCCGCACCCACCGACTTGAACAGCGTAATTTCGGCGGCCGAGGCGCGGCCCCGGTGCCTGCCGCGGGCCAGAGCCGCCAGGTCGACGATGGCCTCGCGCCTCAGGATGCCGCGCTCGAGTGGTACTGCCACGTCGCCACTCTCCGACATCGCACCCTCCGTATCGACGAACACGCTCGCCTTCGACACGAGCGCATCGTCCGCCTCACGCATCGCCGTCGTATAGCCGCCGACGAGATCGACGTGCGTGCCGGGACGGACCCACTCGCCGCGGATGAGTGGCGCCGTGGCAAGCGTCGCTGCCGCTATGAGGTCGGCCGCGCGGACGGCGGACTCGAGGTCGGTGACCACACGGGCGGCGACGCCCGTGTGAGCGAGCTCCGTCACGAGAGTCTGGGCGTGCGACGCCGAGCGTCCCCAGACGGACACCGTCCCGAGCTCGGGCCGGAGCGCCACGTGGAACTGCGCGAGGTTGCGTGCGATGCGGCCGGTGCCGACGACGAGCAGGGTCCGCGCGTCGGGGGGCGCGAGGTAACGCGCCGCGAGCGCCGAGGTCGCGGCCGTGCGCCGCGCCGTGAGTTCGCCGCCGTCGATCATGGCCTTCAGTTCCCCGGTGGTCGCGTCCATCAGCAGGTACCCGGCGGACACAGCCGGCAGGCGCCTCGCGGAGTTACCCGGGAAGACCGTCACGAGCTTGATGCCGAGCCACGTGCCGGACTGCCAGGCAGGCATCAGCAGCAGCGTCGCATCCGGCGCACCGGGTACCTCGACCGTGTGGTGGTGGCGCGCCGGCGCGGTGCAGCCGTCGCGGAACATGCGTTCGAGTGCAGCGACGAGGCGCACGGGCGGCAGGCGGGCGGTCACGGTGGCGGCATCGATGATCTGCATCGCGCCATTATGACATCGGGTCCGACCCGCATTCGACGCCGTGCGCTCCGTCGCGCGACGCGCGCGACGCGCTACCATTGCCTTACGTGTGGAGGTGATGACATGGCTGCCGGATCGGGACGGAGGATGCCGCTGCTCGTGATCGCGGGGGCCGCGGCGGCGGTGCACTTCACGATGGGCCTCATGCCGGCGCGGATCGCGAGCCATTTCGCTGCGGGCGGACTGCCGAATGCCTACATGGCACACGACAACTACGAACTCTTCATGCTGGCGATAGTGATCGGACTCCCGGGGATCATTGCCCTCGGTCTCGCGGCCGCGGTCCGCTCGGGTGGTGACCGGCTCCGCATTCCGGATCGCGACTACTGGCTGGACCCGGTGCGCCGAGAGGCGACGGTCGCCTATCTCCAGGGGCACATGGCGTGGCTGGGCAGCGGGACGGCGCTCTTCCTCCTCGCCCTGCACCTCGTGCTGGTGCACGTCAATCGCCTCGACCCGCCGCGGCTGGCGACCGGGGTGGCCGCCGGCCTCATGCTGGTACCGCTGGCCACGATACTGCTCTGGGTCGGAGCCCTGCAGCGGCATTTCCGCCGGCGCTGATGCACCCGGCGGTTATGTCCCCATAACGAAGCGCGCTTTCAGCGCGCGCCCGGAGTATCGCTACCATGGGCCTCGCTGCAAGCAGAGCCGGGCCGCCGTCGCGGGGATACCGGGCGCGGCGCATTGAGGATCCGGATGCGAGCGACTCTGGCCCGTTGGCTGCCGATGCACGACGCGCCCGCCGACGGCGGCGAGCTCGCGGCCATCAACGCCGCGTTTGCCGCACTTCCGACTCAGCGCCGGGTCGAGCAGGCGCTCGAGCTGCTGCCGGGGTCGCACGTCCTGAGTTCGAGTTTCGGCGCGCAGGCCGCCGTGATGCTGCACCTCGTGACGCAGGTGAGTCCGGAGATCCCGGTCGTGCTGGTCGACACCGGCTACCTGTTCCCCGAGACCTACCGATTCGTCGACGAGCTCACGGAGCGCCTGCGGCTCAACCTGCGCGTATTTCGCTCCGACTCCTCACCGGCCTGGCAGGAAACGCGCTTCGGACGGCTGTGGGAACAGGGCGTCGGCGGCATCGAACGCTACAACCAGATCAACAAGCAGGAACCGATGCAGCGCGCGCTGGCCGAGCTTGGCGCAGGGACCTGGTTCTCGGGACTCAGGCGCTTGCAGGCCGAAACTCGCGCATCGATCACGCCAATCGACTGGAAGCGCAACCGCTATAAGGTGCATCCGCTGTTCGACTGGAGCGACCGCGACATCGGTCGCTACCTGCGGGAGTTCGAGCTTCCCTATCATCCGCTCTGGGACAAGGGCTATCTGTCGATCGGCGACTGGCACACAACGCGCTCGCTCGCGGAAGCGGGAAGCGTCGACGGGCTGCGTTTTTTCGGCCTGAAGCGCGAGTGCGGCCTGCACGAAGGCTGAGCCCGCCGGATCCGTCAGCCCGCGAGCAGCATCCGGCCGCCGACCACCGCCAGCATGATCGCAATCAGCGTGCGTGTGATCGCCTGCGGCAGGCGGATCGCGGTGCGCGAGGCGATGAGCACCCCCGGGATCGAGCCCAGCAGCAGGCAGCCGAGCACCGGCAGGTTCACGTGCCCGAGCGAGGCGTGCCCGATCCCGGCGAGGATGGTCACGGGCAGTGCGTGCGCGATGTCGGTCGCGACCAGACGATCGGCGGTGAGCCGCAGCGGGTACAGGTAAAGGAGCGCGACCGTCCCCAGCGCACCGGCGCCCACCGAGGTCAGCGTGACCGCGACCCCGAGCACGAGCCCGGTCGCGACAGTGAGCGCGGGCTTCCAGCGCTCGGCGCGCTCGAGCGACGCCGCCGTGACCCGCAGCCCGAGCCGCTTCAGCAGGTTCTGCAGCAGCAGGCCAAACGCGGTGATTACCAGCATCGCCGCGAGCCAGTGCTCGATCACCTGGTCGACGCCGCCGGGAGCGCGGCGCGTCAGCCAGAACCACACGAGCACCGCCGCGGCGCCCGGAATGCTGCCGAGCGCAAGCCGGCCGACGATCCGCCAGTCGACGCGCCGGCTGTGACCGAATGAGGCCGTCGCCGCGAGCTTCGTCGTCGCGGCGAACACGAGGTCGGTCCCGACCGCGACCGACGGTGACTGGCCGAACAGCAGCACCAGGATGGGCGTCATCAGCGATCCACCGCCGACGCCGGTCAGCCCGATCATGACGCCGACCAACAGGCCCGCGGCGACGTAGAGGAGGGGGTCGGACATCGTCTGCGCAGTTTACTCAGGCACGGCGCACCCGGGAACGCGAAGGCGGGCAGCGCGCTGCGTTTGTGGTTATGGGCTCATGCGCCGCGGGCATGCAGGCGGCACGCTGGGCGCGGCGTGCGGGCGCGCACCCCTACGTGATTTGACTTTGGGGCATCCCACCGCTATTCATGAGCGGATTGACGTACGTGTCCGTACGCCCGTGCCGTACGGGACTGCCACGCCAGCCGAGGATCCGCACCCAATGACCCAGGCGCCGCCACGGCCCGCCGCGACGGCCCGCGCGCTCACGCACCTCGAGCGCCTCGAGGGCGAAAGCATCCACATCCTGCGCGAGGTCGTCGCCGAGTGCGACAGGCCCGTGCTGCTCTACTCGATCGGCAAAGACAGTGCCGTGATGCTGCACCTCGCGCTGAAGGCGTTCCACCCCGCGCCGCTGCCGTTTCCGCTGCTGCATGTCGACACGACCTGGAAATTTCGCGAGATGTACGAGTTCCGCGACGCGCTCGTCAAGCGCCTCGGGCTCGAGCTGATCGTGCACGTCAACGCCGAGGGCCTTGCGCAGGGCATCGGCCCGTTCACGCACGGCTCGCAGCTGCACACCGACGTGATGAAGACACA
>Ga0181519_10003037_pt1 | contig 13930 bp, 8 predicted proteins | sample PEATcosm2014_Bin_26_FD_121102 | JGI IMG/M metagenome (GOLD analysis project Ga0181519, IMG submission 121102) | Peatland microbial communities from MTU Mesocosm Facility, Houghton, MI, USA - PEATcosm2014_Bin02_10_metaG | ecosystem: Environmental > Terrestrial > Soil > Wetlands > Peat | place...
GTTGGACTGCGCGGCCCGGTCCTGGGCGCCGCCCTTCACCCCGAGGAACGTGGGGATGGCGATCGCCAGGAGGATGGCCATGATGAGCAGCACCACCATCAGTTCGATCAGGGTGAAGCCGGCATCGGCTGGGCATTCCTCAGGCACAGGATTCCGCCGTTCGTTGAGTCGCCTTGCAATCGCTGTGAACATGGAGCCTCCCTCTGAGCCGAACTTCGCACCTCGAAGCGGACGATACGACATTGCCATCGGTCGAATTCAGGGAAAACCTAAGTGAATCTCAGGATATTCTCAGAAACGTCACGGACATTGATGTCGGTGATCCGGTCGACCGCGTCAGTGGATCCGGATGACGATGTACTACCGTCACTCTGATCGGCAACGGGCGGGGGCACCTCATGGGCGACACGTTGGGAGACGAGACCGCACTCCTCGAACCACTTCCGCCACCGGTGGACGCTCCCGTGGCGTCGACCGTCCGACAAGCCGGCTGGTTGGCGTGGACGGCGGCGATCGGGATCGTGCTCCTGGTCGTCGTGCGGTCTCCCACCGAGAACCTCCCGGTCTGGACGCCCAAGGTCGCCGTGGCACTGGTGCTCACCGGTCTGGCGATCCCCCAGATCTTCCTGCTGCTCCGCTCGCCGGGTCCGCTCAGACGGACGACGGTCGCCGGGGGGATCTTCCTGGTGGCGGTGGGACTGGCGGCGCTCCTCTCCCCCCTGACCGGAATCGCCTTTCTCGGCCAGTACGGGGTGAGCTCCGGCGTCGGATGGGTCTTCTACCTCTGTCTGGTGGCGTTCTGGTCGCTGGGCGCAACCATCGGTGCCGAGGGTGCCGGATTGGTCCATGACGCCATCGTCGTCGCCTGCATCCTGGACGCGGTCGCCTCGGTGCTCAGCCTCTTCACCGAGCACCAGTCCTTCTTCGCCGACGCGTTGACCCATGTGCCGGGCCTCTTCACCGACGAGGGCCAGTCCCTCGGGCTCATGGACAATCCTGTCTTCTCCGGCGCACTGCTCGCGGGTGGGGCAGCCCTGCTCATCACGACGGACCGGTACCGCCAACGGGTTCGCCTCGAGTTGCTGGCCGTGGTCGCCGTCGGCCTCGAGCTCTCGGGATCACGCTTCGGACTGCTGGTCGTCGTCGCGGTACTGGCGGCGGCGGCGGTCACCAAGGGGGTCCGTGCTGCCGCCAGGTCCGGGCTCGCCGTCGTCGCCGGGATCGCCATCGGGTACCTCCTGAACCGCCTGTTCGGAGGTGTCGATGTCAGCTCCCGGATCTCGTCGGCCGGCGGCGGGAGCACCTACAGCGCGCGGCTCACCGAGTGGATCGACGCCCTGCGGGTGACCGCCCACCACCCGGTCCTCGGCGTGGGTCCGGGTCAGGCTACGTCGGCGATCTCGCCGCTCTGGTCGTCGTCGTTCGCCCACGAGTCAGCGCCGCTCGGGGATTCGCACAACCTGTTCGTCGAGGTGTTGGTCACGACCGGGATCATCGGACTCGCCTGCCTGTTGCTCTGGCTCGTCCCCGTCCTTCGTCATGCGCACGGACCACTGCTCGCGTGCGGAATCGGGATGCTCGCCATCGAACTCGTGGAACCCCTCTATGTCGGCATCACCCCGATCGCCTTCCTGACACTGGGTGCGGCGGTCCACCGCCTCCCGCCGTTGGCCGCCCAGGACACATCCGATGTCGAGGCGTCGGACGGCCCGTCCGGATCGGCCGCGGAGGACACGCCCGGTGTCGAAGGGGCGGATGGCCCGTCCCATTCGACCTCGACGCGCGCCGCTTCACCCACCGACGACATTCCCCGGCGTGCGGATCGCCTCACCCGGACGCTTCGGATCGTCACCACCGGTGTCGCGGTGGCCGCCGCCTCCGTGCTCCTGATCGGGGACGCGTACTACCACCAAGGGGTCACGGGGAGCACCGACCAGGTGGGCCAGTTCGAGACGGCGATCAGACTGCTCCCTCCCTGGCCCGACCTGCCCACCGACCTCGCCTCGACGATCTCCTCCCCGACCGAGATCGCCCAGTCGGGCAATGCGGTGACGGCGAAGCAGAACGCGGTCACATGGGCTGCGCGCGCTGTTGCCCGGGACCCTCGAAATTTCCGAACGTTGACGTCGCTGGCCCTTGCCCAGCAGAGCGCAGGAGACCTGGGCGGCGCACGACGCACGTTCCAGGCGGCCTTGGCCCGCTTTCCCTGGAACGCGCAGGCCCTGTCGGGACTCGCAAGCCTCGATCTCCAGGAGGGTGATGCCACCAGTGCCCTTCCGCTGTACCAGAAGGCGCTGCTGGTTTCAGGTATTGCCGCCGACCAGTACCAGGTGCGTTGCCTGACCCATGTCATTCCCCGACACCTGACCACGTCGGAGATCCTCACCCTCTGCCCGGCAAGGCCCCCGCTCCTTGCCCTCCTGGGCGTCGAACCTCCCGGCTGGGTGGCAACGCCCTCCACGCAGGGCGGCAACCTGAATTTCGGACACATCAAGACCAAATAAGGCGGTCCCGACCCGGTGGCCGCTTCCTCCGGTGCTGACGGGATCCCCTCCGCAGGACCCCGTGGATCCGCCGGACCTCTCCGGCTCGGGGCGCTTCACGGTCGAATTCGGGGACCGGGACAGTCGACCTCGCGGATCACCCCCGGCCGGGAGGGGCAGTGCTCGCGGTGGTCCGTCCTCGGACGCTGAACCGGACGTGCCGCGACGGCACCCTTCGGCGGTGAGCTTCCCTGCGACGATCCGAGACTCCGGAGACGGTCCGGCACCGCAGACCCGCCTGATGCTCGGGTGTGAACTCAACCCGATCGACGTCGACCGTGACCAGATCGTGGCTCGGACGGGCGTGCGTCCACCGGAGCCCCAACCCCGGGCACATCGCGTCAGTGGATCAGCTTGATGTAGCTGAACATCGGCAGATACAGGCTGATGACCATGATGCCGACGCCGACGCCCATCACCAGGGTGAGGAGGGGCTCGAGCAGGGCCGTCAGGTTACTGACCGTCTGCTCCACCTCCTCGTCGTAGAAGTCCGCGACCTTCTGGAGCATGCCGTCGAGCGCACCCGTCTGCTCCCCGACCTCGATCATCTGGACCATCAGCGAGGGGATGACGTCCTCGTGCTCGCGGAGCGGGTCGGCGAGCGGACGGCCCTCCCGCACCCCATCCTTGGCCAGCCGGAGCACGTCGCCGACCGTCCGGTTACCGGAGGTGTCGGCGCAGATGTCGAGCGACTCGAGGATCGGGACACCCGAGGTGATCAGCGACGAGAGCGTGGAGGTCACGCGGGCGAGCGCCACCTTGTGGAACAGCGGGCCGAAGATCGGGGGGCGGAGCTTGAACCGGTCCCACTTCACCCGCCCGTCCTCGGTGTCGATCCACTTCCGGAAGAGGAAGATCGCCCCCCCGATGACGATGATGATGACGAGCGACCACGGGCTGGCGATGATGTTCGACAGGTCGATCAGCATCTGCGTGGGAACGGGAAGCTTGCCGCCCAGGGAGCTGAACAGGTTCTGGAACACCGGCACGATGAAGACGATGATGGCGGTGAAGATGAGCACCATCACCGAGAGCACCACCGCCGGATACGTCATCGCCGAGCGGATGGTCCGATTGAGGTTGGCCTGCTTTTCGATGGTCTGGGCCAGCTTGCCGAGGACCTGGTCGAGGTTACCGCCGACTTCCCCGGCCTGGACCAGGGTGCAGTAGAGGTTCGAGAACACTTTCGGATACTTGGCGCACGCCGCCGAAAGTGACGCTCCGTGCTCGACGTCGAGGCGCACGGCGTTGAGGACCCGAGCGAGCTCTGGATTGTCGACCTGGCCGGCGAGGATGCCGAGCGAACGCACCACCGACAGCCCCGAGTCGACCATGGTGGACAGCTGCCGGGTCACAACGGCAACTTCCCTGAGCTTGACGCGGTCCGAGAAGCCCGGGATCTTGATCTCGGTCTTCATGTTGATGTTCGACTTGGGCGTGACCGAAATCGGCATGTAGCCCATCTCGCGGAGTCGACGGACGACCAGCGCCATGCTGTCGCCCTCGAGCTGCCCCTCGACCAGGCTCCCCGACCGGTCTCGGACCTTGTATTCGAACGTCAGTGCCACGGTACCCCTCTTTGGTGGTGAGTTCGGGTGCTACGAGTTCAGGTGATTGCGGAGGTCGTCTTCGCTGCGTGATCTGTCGTAGGCAACGCTCTCCGAGATGAGACCCTCGTGGACGAGCCGGGCGAGGCCCTGGTCCATCGTCTGCATCCCGTAGGAACCGCCCGTCTGCATCAGCGAGTAGATCTGGTGGGTCTTCGACGATCGGATCAGGTTGCGGACCGCCGAGGTGCAGACCAGCACCTCGCAGCAGGCGATGCGCCCGGTGCCGTCCGCGTTGAGGATCAGCTGCTGGGTGACCACGCCCTCGAGGGTGGCGGCGAGCATCACCCGGATCTGCTCTTGCTGGGAGGTCGGGAAGACGTCGATGATCCGGTCCACCGTCTGCGGAGCGTCCTGGGTGTGGAGCGTGGCGAAGACGAGGTGGCCCGTTTCAGCGGCGGTCAGGGCGGTGGAGATCGTCTCGAGGTCGCGGAGCTCACCCACCAGGATGACGTCCGGGTCCTGGCGGAGCACACGGCGGAGCGCCTCCGCGAAGGAGAAGGTGTCCTCACCGATCTCGCGCTGATTGATGATCGACCGCTTGTGCTCGTGCAGGAATTCGATGGGGTCCTCGACGGTGACGATGTGCAGCGGCTTGGTCCGGTTGATGATGTCGACGAGCGAGGCGAGGGTGGTCGACTTCCCCGAACCGGTCGGGCCGGTGACCAGCACCAGGCCACGCCGGAGCTCGGTGAACGACTTGATGGTGTCGGGGATCCCCAGCGAGTCGAACATCGGCATCTCGTGGGGGATCGGGCGCAGAGCGGCGGCGACCGTCCCCCGCTGCAGTGAGACGTTGACCCGGAAGCGACCGACTCCGGCGATGGAGTGGGAGGTGTCGAGCTCGAGCTCAGCCTCGAACCGCTCGCGTTGGGAGGCGGGGAGGATGCCGAAGACCATCTCGCGGATCTCTTCGTTGGTCAGCTTCGGGCAGCCCTCGATCGGCCGGATCGCCCCGTGGAGGCGGATGCTCGCCGGCATACCGGCCGTCATGTGGAGGTCGGACGCCCCTACCGAGACCGCGTACCGGAGCAGGTCGTCGATATGGAGCGGGACGTTCTCCTCGGAGGGGGACACGGACGGCATCGGCTGGTTGAGGACCCGATCCTCGACCTGCTGGGCGAACGAGACGTCGGCATTGGCGGCCTCTGCCTGAGCGGCAGCCTGGGCGGCGGCCTGGGCGTGGAGGAACTCGGGGCCGGATCCGAGCACCGCGGCGATCACCGTGGGGTCGGCGAGCATCGGGGCCACCCGGTAGCCGATCATGGCCGAGAGCGCCTGCACGTCCTCGTCGGCCGGGGGTTCGCCGAACGCCACCGCCAGGTGGTTCCCGTCCACCTTCAGGGCCACCGCCCCGTACTCGCGGGCGGCGGGCTCGGGGATGAGTTCGAAGACCTGCCGATCCGGGGCTGCGGCGGCCAGGTCGACGGCCGGCAGGTGCGCCAGCTGGGCCAGGGCCCCGACGACGACACCGGGGAGCGCCATCTGCCTCGAGATGAGGAGCGTGCCGAGCGGTTGGCCGGTGGCCTGGGCCTCGGTGAGCAGTGGAGAGAGTGTCGTCTCCGTGGCGTACCCGCCGGCCACCAGGGCCTGGGCCAACCGGAGCGACCATTCGGTGCGAGCGGTTGCCGACACGGGGCTCACGCGACCACCCGGAGGACTTCCTCAAGGGTGGTCTCTCCCTCCATCGCCTTGCGGAGCCCGCTCCGGCGGAGCGTCACCATCCCCTGTTCGACGGCCAGCCTGTGGATGTCGTCCACCGATCCCCCTTCGATGATCAACCGATCGATCTCCTCGGTCATCGGCATCAACTCCGCCAATGCCTTCCGACCACGGTAGCCGGTGTTGGAGCACGCGGTGCATCCAATCGCCCGGTAGAAGGTCGCATCGTCCCGATAGTCCTGGAGCTCGTCCTCGTTCCACCCGGACCCGATGATGTCGTCCCTCGACATGTCGTAGGGCTCCTTGCAGTGGACGCAGAGTCGGCGGGCGAGGCGCTGAGCGACGACGCCGGAGATCGACGACGTGACCAGGAATGGTTCGAGGCCCATCTCCACCAACCGCATCGGGGTGGAGGCAGCGCTGTTGGTGTGGACGGTGGCGAGCACCAGGTGGCCGGTCAGGGCGGCCTCGATGGCGATCACCGCGGTCTCCTTGTCGCGGATCTCGCCGACCAGCACGATGTCAGGGTCGGAGCGCAGGATCGACTTCAGGGCCGAGGCGAACGTGAGCCCGGCCTTCAGATTGAGCTGCACCTGGTTGATGCCCTGCAGGCGGAGCTCCACCGGGTCCTCGACGGTGATGATGTTCTTCTCCGGCGAATTCAGCGCGGTGAGCGTGGTGTAGAGCGTCGTCGACTTCCCTGATCCGGTCGGGCCGGTGACCAGAATGGTCCCGTAGGGCTTGGTGAAGATGTTCTCGTACGTCTCGAGGAGATCTGCATCGAAGCCGAGGTCGGGGAAGCCGAGCACCACGCTCGACTTGTCGAGCACCCGCATGACCACCTTCTCGCCGTGGATGGTGGGGAGGGTCGCCATCCGGAGGTCGACGCCCTTGTTTCCGACATTGAGGGAGATCCGCCCGTCCTGGGGGATCCGGTGCTCGGCGATGTTCATGTCGGCCATGACCTTCAGGCGGGTCGTGACCGCCTGGGCGATCGACCGGGGTGCGGTGGAGACGTCGTGGAGCACCCCGTCGATGCGGTACCGGATCCGGAGGTCGCCTTCGGTGGGCTCGACGTGGATGTCGGACGCCCGCTCGTTCAGCGCCTGGACCACCAGGAGGTTGACATATCGGACGATCGGCGCCTCCTCGGTGACGGCCGAAATGTCATCGATGGCGGCATCGGACTCACGGTCGAACTCCAACGAGGCCGTCTTGGCCATGTCGGAGGCATCGCCCCCGCCGTGGTACACCTGACCGATGTAGGCGCTGATCTGGCTCCGCGTGGCCACGACGGTGACGAAATTGCGGCCGATGATCGTTCGCAGGTCATCCATGGCGAACACGTCGGTCGGGTTGGACGCGGCCACCACGGGGGTGCCGTCGTCCTCCGCGATCACCAACACGTTGTGATGCCGGGCCGTGGCCTCGGGGATGAGGTTGCCCGCCGTGTAGTGGACCCCGGCGGTGTCGAGGTCGATGAATTCGAGGCCCATCTCCTGGGCCATCCCCCACATCAGGTCGGCCTCGTCGACCAGCTTCCGGGACGTGAGGATCCGGGCGATGCTCTGGCCGCCGGCGTCGTGCTCCGCGATCACCGACTCCATGTCCTCGAGGGAGACACGTCCTCCCTCCACCAGGGCTTTCGCCAACGGGGGCATGGCCGACGCCAGCCCCGCCGCGGTGACGTCATCAAGGTGCTGCTCCTCGTAGTGGGCGACCGCCTCGTCCACCAGGTCGGCCGTGGCGGAGGCCGAGTCGACCCCGTCGCCCAGCAGCGGGATCTGCACGGCACGGGCGAACTCGGCGAGCTCGTCGGCACTGGCGGTGAGCATCTCGGACGCCGGACCGAGATCAGGCACAGCCGGCGAACCGTCGAACCCCTGCAGGTCGGGGCCGCTGGTGGCCAGGGGCGGCAGTGACGACGACAGCGTGAGGGGATCGGCCTCGTCGACGACCTCCGCCACCGGCGGCGGCGGCGGTGGCTCGGCGAGGGTCTCCACCTCGGGGACGGGCTCCTCTGCCACCGGCTCATCAACCACCGCGGGAACCGGATCCTCCATCAGGTCCTGCCAGGCCGGCTCCTCCTCAGCAGGGACCTCCCCGGAGTCCGGGGCGGAATCGACCGACTCCTCGACGGCGTCGGTCACCGGCTCAGCCTCGGCATGCACGCCGTTCCCGTTGGTGGTGGGCACCTCCGGCAGCGCTTCGAACTCGGAGGTCTCCAGTCCGGCGGGACCCGGCTCGGGGGCGCCCTCCTCCACCACCGCCGATTCGGACGGGAGGAACGCGGAGCCGTAGAGCGAAAGGCCGAGCGTGTCGTCCCCGACGGCGGGAAGCTCCTCGGCCTCGGCCTCGGAATCGGCCTCGGCCGCCGGCGGCGGCGGCAGGTCCGGAAGCGGGGCCTCCGGCGGTGCCAGTGGCTCGGCCGCCAGCACGGCCTCGGCAGCCAGCACCGTTTCGGCAACCGGCACCGGCTCGGCGGCCGGCGCCTCGGCCGACGGGCCGTAGAAGCGGTCGAGCACGGCAGCGATCTGCTCGCGTGAAGCAACCACCGAGATGAAGTCCCGACCCACGGAAGCACGCAGGGTGTCGAGGGCGAAGACGTCGTCGGGGTTGGCGATGGCGATCACCGGCGTCCCGAACTTGCGCTTGACGGCGACCACGTGGTGCCGGCGGGCCACCGCCTCGGGGAGGATGTCGGCGGCCGAGTCGTCGACCTTGTAATTGTCCAGGTCGACGAACTCGAGGTCGTGCTCGCTCGCGAGGTATCTGATGGCGTCGACGTCGCTCATAGCGACCTCATCGGCACACTTGCGGTCGACATTGAATCCGGCCTCCCCTGCTGCTTCGCCTTTGGCACCCTTGGACGCGTCACACCGCGCCGCGGGCAACTCCCACCAAACTGCCCCTGCCGACAACCTTTGGCACTGCTACCGTCGGGGGTCGAAGACCCCAGGCCGCGCTCCACTCTGCCACTTCTGTCACCCAGGCTCAAGGGGCCAGCGGCCGGCAACCACGCTCCCCCATGATCACCCCCCTCGCCACCGTCCGCCCGGAGGTGCCCTTGGGTCTCACGGCGGGCCTCGCCACCGTCATCGGCCTCTTCATCGGCTCCTTCCTGAACGTGGTCGTGTACCGGGTGCCCAGGCACCTCTCGGTGTCGTCACCCAGGTCATTCTGCCCGACCTGCCGGCGGCAGCTGTCGTGGTGGGAGAACGTGCCATTGGCCTCGTGGCTCGCCCTGCGGGGTCGGTGTCACGTCTGCAAGCAGCCGATCTCGGCCCGGTATCCCATCATGGAGGCCGGGAACGCCACCGCCTTCGGCCTGGTCACCCTGGCCTGGCACGGCTCCGCGCTGGCCGTGGCGTACTGCGTCCTGGCCGCCACACTCCTCTCGGTGGTGATCATCGACGTGGGGCCCATCCGCTCCCCGCTGTCGGTGGCCGGCGTGGGCACCGGCATCGCGGAGGTCGCCCTGGTCGCCGGTGGAGCCTGGGCGCACCGGTGGTCGGTGGTGGTCGGTGCCCAGGTCGGGCTGGCGGTCGGGTCGGTCGTCTTCCTCGTCCTCCGGCGGATCGACCCCGAATGCCTCCGACCCGAGGGGTACGGCCGGACGGCGCTGGTGCCGGCCGGATGCTGGCTCGGTGGGCTCGGTGCGGTGGCTGCGGGAGCCGGCGTGGCGGGGGGGGTCGTGGTCCTCGGCGCCTCACTCCTCCTCCGGAGGGCCACGACCCCCTCCACCACCGCCGGTACCTCCGCCGGCGGAGGCGTGCCCACGGCCGCCGAAATGGGTCGCTCGGCCGGGGGGTTCCTCCGACTGCCCCTGGTCGCCGCGACCACGGCCGCGGTGGTCGTCGGTCTCGTGGTCTTCTGGTGACCCACCTACGATGAGGGGATGACCACGTCGGAGCTGCCGGGCACGGGCCACGTCGAGGCCGGGGTGGGCTCCGGTCCGACCCGCCGGGTGGTCATCGTGGACGACCACGAGCTGCTCCGGGCCGGAACCCGCCGGATTCTCGAGGAGGCGGCGGGGTTCGAGGTGGTCGGCGAGGCCGACGACGGTGACGCCGCCCTGGCGGTCGTGGGCCGGTTGGTGCCCGACGTGGTCCTGGTGGACATCCGACTCCCCTCGATGAACGGGATCGAGGTGGCGCGGCGCATCGTGGCCGACCACCCGGGGATGACGGTCCTCATCCTGAGCGCCTACGACGACGAGGACTACGTGCGGGCCGCGCTGGCGGCCGGCGTGTCCGGTTTCCTGCTCAAGACGACGCCCAGCCAGGAGCTGATCAGGGCCATCACGAGCGCGTGCGGGGGGACCACGGTCCTCGACAAGGCGGTCTCGGCCCGCCTGCTCGGCGCCGCGCCGGCCGCCGTACGCGGAAGCTCACCGCTGACGGCCCGAGAGCGAGAAGTCGTCCGCCTCGCCGCCCGCGGCCTCGCCAACAAGGCGATCGGCCAGCGTCTGGGCATCAGCCCCCGGACCGTCGAGGGCCATCTGAACCACGTGTTCGAGAAGCTCGGTACGACGTCGCGGACCGAGCTCGTGCACTTCGCGCTGACCAACGGGCTCCTGCTCGACGAGGACACGCCCGCGGGGGACGCCCTGCCATGACCGGCGGCGCGCCGGTGCCCGCAACCGGGAACGGACCTGCCCCCGTCAGCACCATCGAGCGCCGGGAGACGCGGCCACCCGAGTGGGCCCCGCTCCCCCGCCGATCGAGTTCCTCGGATCGGCCGTGGACAGACTCGCGATTCTGGCTCCTCCAGATCGTCGTGTTGGCGCTCTACATGGTCCGCCTGGCGCTGAGCGTCTCCCTCCACCTCAACGCCGACTCCCCGGCGGTGGAATTCACCACCGTCGCCGTCTTCCTGATCCCTGTCGTGTACGCCGCACTCAACTACGGCCTGTCGGGGGCGCTCTTCACCTCCCTGTGGGTCACCCTCCTGGCGGTGCCGCGCCTGGCGATCTACCTCGACGACCACAACGCGGTGGGGGCGTGGGCCGAGGTCATGCAGGTCGCCGTCCTGAACGTGATCGCCGCACTGGTCGGTGGACGGGTCTCCTCCGAGCGCAGTGCCCGGCTGGAGGCGGAGACGGCCGAACAGGCGCACCTCCGGGCCGAGGCGCTCTACCGCAACCTCTTCGATTCGAACCAGGCGCCGATCCTCATCATCAACGGCGTCGGGGAGGTGGTCGAGGCCAACGCATCGGCCTACCGGGTGTTCCCGCTCGGAACGTCGTTCGACGCCAACGGACACCCGACCGGGCTGGCGGGACCGCGGCTGGTCGACGTGATCGGCGCCGACGCCGCCGGACAGGTGCTGACCCACCTGGTCTCAAGCCAGTTGCCATCGGGCCCGGCGACCTTGGGCGAGCGGGTCGAGCCGGTATCGTTCGTCGTCGATGGCGAGCCCGTCCTCTTCCGGCCCACGGCGACCACACTCGAGAGCGACGGCGGGAGCGGCGGGATGCAGGTCGTCTTCGAGGACGTCACCGCCGAGACACGCCGGCACGAGCGGATGGAGGCCTACGCCGCCCAGGTGGTGCTCGCCCAGGAGGAGGAGCGGCATCACATCGCCCAAGACCTCCATGACGGTCCGGTGCAGACGCTGATCCACCTCTGCCGGCAGATCGACACGATCGAGTCCGCATCGGAACATCGGCTGGAGCACGGGCCGGAGCACCGGCCGGAGCACGCGGACAACAGCAGCAGCCAGACGCTCTCGGATCTGAGGATCATCGTCGAGGGCACCGTGGCGGAGCTCCGGGGGATCGCCAAGGGCCTCCGACCCTCGATCCTGGACGACCTGGGTCTGGTGGCCTCGATCAGCCAGATGCTGGCGGACGCCGGACGCCGAAACACCCTCGAGACGTCGATCGGGGTCACCGGGTACGAGCGCCGGCTGCCGCCGGCCGTCGAACTGGCACTCTTCCGAATCTCCCAGGAGGCGCTCTCGAACGTCGAACGGCACGCCCACGCCACGAAGGTGGCCGTCGGTATCGACTTCGAGGCGAACGGCGTGCGGTTGCTGATCCGGGACGACGGGATCGGCATCGGGCCGGTCACAGGTCCAGACGGCGGACGTCGGGACTCGCTCGGACTCCCCGGGATGGCGGAGCGGGCGAACCTCATCGACGGGACGTTCGTGATCCACTCGGATCCGGGCGGGGGCACGACGGTCGATATCTGGGTACCGGTCGCGTCGATCGGGACGAACCGCACATGAGCGGGGTAGAGCGCGCGGCGGGGGACGTCAACTGTCACGCGACCGCAATGATTCCGTTGTTTGACGGCGATGAGGCGGTGGCACAATCAGCCCATGGAGCCCGTCATCATCGAGTCGTGTCACAGCACGTGGGTGGTGGACCTCGACCGGTCGCGGTTCCGCCGGATCCTCAAGGGTGTCGAGCGCGGGGGGGCGATGGCTCGCACCGAGTGGCGCCCGTGCTACGGCCTGGAGATCGACCCGTCCTCCGAGTCGTTCGTGGTGCTGCTCAACGAGGATGGCACCCGACTTCTCCGCAGCTGGCGACACGTCGAACACTGCGTGCAATGCGGTGGCGAGGCCACCTCGGAACTTTCGATCGACGAGCTCAGGGCCGTCACCGCCGGGTAGTCACGGCCGCGGGCGACCCCCGTTCCGACCTGGGGTGTCGTCGAAATTGGGACCGCGTCCCGGTCGGAGCCTCGGATATGCTGTCACCTCCAGTCGCATGTCGCACCGAGGCCGGAGCGCACCACGACTCCGGACCGAGGCAACGGGGGAGACGTTCATGACCACCGGAGGGGTGAGCTCACCAGATGAGGGATTGGTCGACGCCCCCGGGGGCAAGCCGTCCCCGGAGGTGCTCCGCCAGCAGCTCGCCGCGGTCAGGAGCTCCCAGGACGAGCTCGCCCACACGGTCGAGCACCTCGCCGAGCTGATCGATTCACTCGGTCCGACCGAAGCTGCTGCGCTGGGCGGTGGAGGCGCTTCGGTGGCGGGACCGCCCGTCACTCCGCCGGTCACGGAGCGCCCGGACGCACGGGGGACCGAGGGGCTACCCGCAGGCCCCGCCGATGGACTCTCGCCTCCGCCATCCTCGCCACCTCCACCTCCGCCATCCTCGCCACCTCCACCTCCGCCATCCTCGCCACCTCCACCTCCGCCGCCGACCCAAGGGCAGATGGGACCGATCCCCCCACCCCCTGGCCAAGGCGGCCCGAACCCCCCGGTACCGGGTCAGCGTGGTGCGACGCTGCCGCCTCCTGGGCTGCTCCCTCCGCCGCCGGGCCAGGCTCCACAGCCAGGCCGGGCCGTCGGCGAGACCGGCGCGCCTCCGTCGGGCTCCATCGATCTGACCCAGGCACCACCGCCACCGCCGGGCTTCAGTGACCTCGCCGCGTCGCTTCCGCCGCCTCCGCCTCCGGGCTTCAGTGACCTGGCCGAGCCACCGCCTCCTCCGCCTCCGGGCTTCAGTGACCTGGCCGAGCCGCCGCCTCCGCCGCCCCCGGGCTTCAGTGGCCTGGCCGCGCCGCCGCCGCCGCCTCCGCCTCCGCCTCCGCCAGGCTTCAGTGCCCTCACCCCTGCACCCGCTCCGGCCGCGGGCGTCTCCGGTGAACCATCATCGCCGCCGCCCCCGGATGCTGGCGCCCCATTGCTCCCACCGCCTCCACTCACTGGCGACCTCACTGCGGTTCCTGCGGCTCCGGCCCCCTTTGACGACGTCCTCGCCGGCGGTGCCGGAACCGGAGCATCCACGCCGATCGCCCCCGAGAACGGCAGTCAACGAACGTCGACGCCGGCGTCCGGTACGCCGGCGTCGCTCGCACATCTCGGGCCTGACGCCCTGCAGGTTCCCGAACCGCTGTTCTACGTGCCACCGCTCCTCGAAACCGCCGAACCGGCCGATTCGGGACCACCCAGTGGCTCCTCGCTCGACGAACTGCTCGGGAGCGAATTCGCCAAGGTCGACACGTCCGCAACCTCACAGACCACCGTCGCCTCACCGCCACCGCCACCCCCGTCGCTCACGTCGCCGGCAACGAACGACGTGGCGCCGCCGCCCCCGCCGCCTCCTCCGCCACCCCCGCCTCCACCCCCGCCACCACCGCCTCCACCCCCGCCCAA
>Ga0181519_10003039_pt1 | contig 13925 bp, 9 predicted proteins | sample PEATcosm2014_Bin_26_FD_121102 | JGI IMG/M metagenome (GOLD analysis project Ga0181519, IMG submission 121102) | Peatland microbial communities from MTU Mesocosm Facility, Houghton, MI, USA - PEATcosm2014_Bin02_10_metaG | ecosystem: Environmental > Terrestrial > Soil > Wetlands > Peat | place...
CGGCCTTTGACCCGTTCGCCGGACTTTCATCCGAAAACCGGCGGCCAACTTGCAAAAATCCTGCTTAAGGCGCGGAAGACCCGCGCCTTTTTCATGGCTGGAAGGCGGCTGCCGCCCCAAACAGCCCGGGTTGCGGGTGGACGATCATCCAGACGGGAATGTTCGACATCATCTCCCGGTAGCGCCCCTTGGCCACGAACATCTCCGCGAACCCCCAGGCCGTGAGCTGGGAGGCGATGCGCGGCGCGAGGCCTCCGGCGATGATCACGGCCTCGGCGCCGTGGACGAGGGCGTAATCGCCCGCGACCGCTCCAAGGCCGGCGCAGAACTTTTGCAGCGCCAATCGCGCGAACTCGTCGGTTCCGGAGATCGCCGCCGCCCAGAGCGCGGGGTCGGCGGGCGCCTCGGGGGGCGCGCCCGGAAGCGCCGCGTAAATTTCGGCGAGGCCCGGGCCGGACATCACCCGCTCGACCGAGACATGGCCGTGTTTCTCGCGCAGGCGCGCCAGCAGCCCGTCCTCGAAGACGTTGTGCGGCGCGAAGTCGATGTGGCCGCCCTCGGTCTCCACCACCTGATAGGTGTCGCCGTCCTTGATCACCTGCGCGACGCCGAGGCCGGTTCCTGGACCCAGGATCGAGACCACGCCGGCGCCCGCGGGCGGCGACTCCGGCCCGCAGACATGAATGAAGTTGGCGAGGTCGGCCTTGGCGACGGCATGGCCCACGGCGCCGAAATCGTTGAGCAGGCGGACCTCATCGAGTCCGACCTCCCGCGCCAGCGTCGCCGGCCGCAGGGTCCAGGGATTGTTCGTGAACTTCAGCGTTTCCCCGCGAATCGGGCAGGCCAGGGCAAAACTTCCGCGCGTCGGACGCGCGCCGTCGAGCCCGGCGGCGAAGGCTGCATAGGCGGAGGCGAGGTCGGGGAAATCGGCGGTCCGCAGCACCAGCGGTTCGCCGATTTCGGGGACCAGGTCGGGGCCGACGCGGGCCAGCGCGAAGCGCGCGTGGGTCCCGCCGATGTCGGCGACGGCGATGAGTTCTTCGTTGGAGCCGTTGGCGATCACGTGATGTCCTCCCCCAATGCGCCCGAGCGTAGCGCAAAGGCGTTTTTTGCTAAAGCGCATTGGCGGCGCCGAAGTTCACCGCGCACGCTCTTCCCTTTGCGACCGTCATCGGACAGATTGCGGCCGGAGGCGGCGGATATGGACACGAAGAAAAAAAGCCCGATGTTCTTCCTCGGCTTGCGCGGCGCCGGGCCTTCGTGGCGCGGCGACGTTCTCGCCGGCCTGACGCTGGCCGCGATCGCCCTGCCGGAACAGATGGCCACGGCGCGTCTCGCCGGCGTGGCGCCGTCCATCGGCTTCTACGCTTTCATTGCGGGCGCGCTGGGGTTTGCGGCTCTGGGCGCCAACCGGCTGATGTCGGTGGGCGCGGATTCAACCATCGCGCCGATCTTCGCCGCCGCGCTGGCCCTGATCGTCCCCGCGGCCGGGCCGGAATATGCGGCGCTGGCGGCGCTGCTGGCCGTTCTCGTGGGTCTCATGATGTTCGGCGCCGGGTTCTTCCGCGCCGGCTGGGTCGCCGACCTGTTGTCCATGCCTGTGCTGACCGGATTTCTCGCAGGCATCGCCGTCCACATCGTGCTGTCGCAAATGCCGTCGTTTCTGGGCCTGCCGGCGGGTTCCGGCGATTCGGTGGAGCGCGCGGGCCAGCTCGCGGCGGGGATCGGCGCGACGAAGCTTCCAGCCTTCGCCGTAGGCCTCGCCTGCCTCGCGCTGATCGTCGTCGTCGAGAGATACGCGCCCCGAATGCCGGGCGCGTTGCTCGCCGTGGGCGCCGCCACGCTGGCCGCGCTGCTGCTCAAGACCGATCCGGTGGTCCTGCCCGTGATCGGCGATTTTCCGGTCGCGTGGCCGCGCCTTGCCGCGCCCCATGCCAACGTCGAGCAATTCTTCCGGCTGGTGGGGCTCGCCGCCATCATCACGCTGGTGGTCATGGTGCAGAGCGCGGCCACCTCGCGCGCCTATTCCGGGGCGACCGGCGAGGAGCCGGACATCAACCGGGATTTCCTGGGCCTGGGCGCCAGCGGCGTGCTGGCGGGCCTGATCGGCGCCTTCCCCGTCAACGCCAGTCCGCCGCGAACGGCCATGGTCGCGGCCAGCGGCGGCAAGTCGCAGGTTTCCAGCCTCGCCGCGGCGGCGGCGGTGGCGCTGACCGCCGCGTTCGGCGAAGGTTTCCTCAAACATGCGCCGGAGGCGTCGCTGGCGGCGATCCTGTTCTTCGTAGCGGGGCGGATTTTCCGCATCGGCGACATGCGCGACATCTACCGGCGCTCCCGTCCGGAATTCTGGCTGATGGCGGTCACCGCCGCCGCCGTGGTGCTGCTGCCGGTGCAGACCGGGGTGGCGCTGGCGATCATGCTGTCGCTGATGCACGGCCTCTGGACCACGACGCAGACCGACCTCCAGATCTTCGAGCGGCTGCCGGGCGAAACCGTGTGGTGGCCGCGCCATGGCGCGCCGACGGCCGAAACGCTTCCCGGCGTCGTGGTGGTCGGATTTCAGGCGCCGCTATCCTTCCTCAACGCCGAGCGGTTCCGCCTGCAGTTGCGGAAGGCGGCGGAGCAGCCGGATGTGCGGCTGATCGTGCTTGAAGCCTCGGCGATCGATTCGATCGATTACACGGCGGCCAGGGCGCTGGCGTCGGCGATCGACGCTTGTCATGCGCTCGATCGCGATTTCGCCATCGCGCGGCTGGAGTCGGTGCGGGCCCATGCCGCGTTGCAGGCCTCCGGCGTGATGGAGGCGCTGTCCCGCCCGGAGACGCCTGGAGAGTCGAGGATATTCCACAGCGTCGACGAGGCCTTGCGTCACCTCGCGCCCTCGCGCGAAAATGCGGGAATCGCAGGAGACGGGAGCGCGTTGGAAAAGGCGGTGAAATGACGGTCGAGCCGAAGGCGGTTTATGTCTGCGAAGACGAAATCGACCTGTTTCGCGCGATCGAACGCGAATTGTCCGATCGCTACCGCGTGATCCACTCGGAAGATGGCGCGGAAGCCGTCGCCGCCGCGCGGGAAGGCCGCGCGCTGCTGATCGTGATGGACCGCAAGCTCAAGAACGGCGCCGACGGCGTCGAACTGGTGTCGCGCCTGCGCGCCAGCGGCGACCGCACCCCCGTGCTGATGATGAGCGGCATGGGCGCGGTAGACGACCGCGTGGCCGGCTTGCGGGCGGGCGGCGACGATTATCTGATCAAGCCCTTCGCCATGCCCGAATTTTCCGCGCGCGTGGACGGCCTTGTCCGCAGACTGGCGGAATCCGGCGCGGCGCGGCTTGTGGTGGGATCGCTGATCATGGACCGGATCGCGCGAAAAGTCTGGCGCGACGGCCGCGAGATCGCCCTTGTGCCCCGCGAGTTCCAGCTGCTCGAATTCTTCATGCTCCGTCCCGGACAGGTGGCGACCCGGCAGATGCTGCTGGAGACGGTGTGGAACTACCGGTTTCCCGCCAACACCAATGTCGTGGACGTCCATATCCGCAACCTCCGCCAGAAACTCGAAGCCCCCGGCGAAGCACGCGTGATCGTGAACCTGCGTGGCGAGGGTTTTCGGCTCGATGCCCATGCGTGATTTGACGCGGTCCACGCCGCTGCGCTTCGCCTTCGTCTTCGCTTTCGCCATCTTCCTGCTCACCGGGCTCGTGTTCGCGGCGATCTACCAGACGGCGACCCGCGCCTGGGTCGCCGAACTCACCCATGTCTTCGCCGACGAGGCGGTGAAGGCGGCGGCGGCCGACGACGAGCGTCTGCGGCGGTCGCTGGACCTGCGCCTCACCCGCGACTTCCGCCGCCTGAATTTCGTGGCGCTCTTCGACGCCAGGGGCGCGCTGGTGTTCGGCAACCTCGATTCGCGCCTAAAAATTCCGGCGGATGGGCGGGTGCGCTATTTCGCGGATTTCCGGCCCAGCCCCGCCGCGCCCGCCGCCCCGACCATTCTGGTGGCGCGCCGACGCGCCGATGGCTCGGTGATCGTGCTCGGCCGGAGTCTCGAGGAAGCCGTCATCCTGCGCCGCGTGCTGTTTCGCGTTCTCGCCTACGGCATCGTGCCCCTCGCCGCCGGCGCGCTGCTGCTAGGGTTTGTGGCCGCGCGCCGCGCCGCCGCCCGCCTTCGGGCGGTCGACCGCAGCATCGGCGTGATTGTGAACGGCGATTTGCACGCGCGCCTGCCGGGTTCGACGGGATTTCGCGAGCTGGACGAGCTTGTGGGCTCAGTCAACCGCATGCTCGACGAGATCGAGCGCCTGCTCGCGCAAATGGCGGCGGTCGGCGACAACATCGCCCACGACCTGCGCGCGCCCGTCGCCAATGTCAGGGCGATGCTCGAGGGGGCGCTCAAGCTCGCGCCGAAGGATGAAAGCCTGCGTGCGCCCGTGCTGGCGGCGCTGCGTCAGCTTGATCGCGCGATGAAAACCATCGCGGCGCTGCAACGCATTTCCGCGATCGAGGCGGAGCACCGGCTGTCGAGCTTCCGCGAAGTCGATCTGGCGGCGCTTTGCCTGGAGATGCACGAGTTCTTCACCCCGCTGGCGCAGGCCAAGGGCGTGTCGCTGTCGGTGATCGCCCCCGCGCCGCTGACGCGCCGGGGCGATCCCGATCTGTTGCGGGAGGCCCTCGCCAACCTCATCGACAACGCCCTGAAATTCACGCCGCGCGGGGGTGCGGTGATTTTGGAGGCGCGCGAAATCGGCGGCCGCGCGGTCATGTCCGTCAGCGACAACGGGCGCGGCGTGCCCATGGCGGAAAAGCACGACATTTTCAGGCGATTCGTTCGCCTGCGCAGCGCCGGGGACACGCTGGGGTCGGGGCTGGGCCTGAGTATCGTCGAGGCCATCGCCCGCCTGCACGGCTGGCGCCTCGAACTGGAGGACAATGCGCCCGGCGCGCGATTCGTTCTGGGGGAAAACCCCGATTGCGCAAACCCTAAAATTTAATTTAGTGGCGACGGCAGACCCCCGTCGTTAAGGTTCGCGCCACTCACGTAGGGTTGCAGAAAAGGTCAAATGCTCGCTCTCGTTCGCATCGCGCTGAACCGGCCCTATACGTTCGTGGTCATGGCGATGCTCATCGTCATCGCGGGCGTGATGTCTTGGCTGCGCACGCCGACCGATATTTTCCCGGCCATCCGCATTCCCGTGGTCGCGGTGGTCTGGACCTATAACGGGCTGCCGCCGGAAGACATGTCCGGCCGCGTGATTTATTTCTACGAGCGCACCATCAGCGCCCTGGTCAACGACATCGAGCATGTGGAATCCCAGTCGATGTCGGGATACGGCGTGGTGAAGATCTTCTTCCAGCCGACGGTGAACATCAACGCCGCGCTGGCGCAGATCACGGCGGCCTCGCAGACGGTGCTCAAGCTGCTGCCGCCGGGAATCACGCCGCCCTACGTTCTGACCTTCAATGCGTCGAGCGTGCCCGTGATCCAGATCGCGGTATCGAGCGACACATTGTCGCAAGCGCAGCTTTTCGACTATGCGCAGAACTTCATCCGGCCGCAACTCGCCACCGTGGCCGGCGCCGCCGTGCCTTCGCCCTACGGCGGCAAGGTCAGGCAGGTGCAGATCGACGCCGACCAGGAGAAGCTGCGCTCCTATCACATCTCGGCCTCCGATCTCGTGACCGCGATCGGCCAGCAGGACTTGATCACGCCGGTCGGCACACAGAAGATCGCGACCAAGGAATATGTCGTCAATCTCAACGATTCCCCGCAAACCGTCGAGGCGCTGAACGACCTCCCGATCAAGACCGTGAACGGCGCGACGGTGCGGATCGGCGACGTGGCGCACGTCCACGATTCCTTTCCGCCGCAGATCAATCTCGTCCGGGTGGACGGGTCCAACGCGGTGCTGATGACCATCCTCAAGGCCGGGTCGGCCTCGACCATCGACGTGATCAACGGCGTCAAGGCGCTGATGCCGCGGTTGCGCGAGATCGTCCCGCCGGAGGTCAAGCTGGCGCTGGTCGGCGACCAGTCGACCTTCGTGGAATCGGCGGTGCATTCCGTGATCTTCGAGGGCATTCTCGCCGCCGCCCTCACGGGGTTGATGATCCTGATCTTCCTCGGCAGCTGGCGCTCGACGCTGATCATCATCGTCTCGATACCCCTGGCGATCCTCACCTCGGTGGCGCTGCTCGCCGCGACCGGCGAGAACATCAACGTGATGACGCTCGGCGGCCTGGCGCTGGCCGTGGGCATTCTGGTCGACGACGCCACCGTGACGATCGAGAACATCAATTTCCAGTTGGAGCAGAAGAAGGAAATCGAAATCGCGATCATGGACGGCGCGCGCCAGATCGTGATTCCCGCCACGGTCTCACTCCTGTGCATCTGCATCGTGTTCGTGCCGATGTTCGGACTGGGCGGCGTTTCGGGCTTCCTGTTTTTGCCCATGGCCAAGGCGGTGGTGTTCGCGCTGATCGGCTCCTATGCGCTGTCGCGCACGCTGGTTCCGACCATGGCCAACTATCTGCTCGCGGGCCACGCCCACGATCCCGACGCGCCGCCGACAACCGTCTTCGGCCGGTTCCAGCATGGCTTCGAACATGGGTTCGGCGCGCTGCGTCACGCCTACGCCCGCGCGCTCGCCGCCGCGATCGCCTTGCGCTGGCGGTTCGTCATCATCTTCGTCGGATTCTCGCTGGTTTCGCTGCTGCTTGCGCCCTTCCTGGGCCAGAACTTCTTCCCGACCGTCGAATCGGCGCAGATCAAGCTGCACGTTCGCGGTCCCACCGGGCTTCGCATCGAGGAGACCGGGCGGTTGCTGACCAGGGTCGAGGACGCGATCCGCGACATTGCCGGGCAAAAAGCCGTTGCCTCGATCGTCGACAACATCGGCATGCCCATCAGCGGCATCAACGTGGCCTATGGCAATTCCGGCACCATCGGCGTGTCCGACGCCGACGTGCTGATCACGCTGGCGCCGGACAAGGAAAAGGAAACCTCCGACCTCGTGCGCAGGCTGCGCGAAAAGCTGCCGGAATTGTTTCCCAGCGTGACCTTTTCCTTCCTGCCCGCCGACATCGTCTCGCAAATCCTCAATTTCGGCCTGCCGGCGCCGATTGACGTGCAGGTGGTAGGCAAGGATTCCGCCGGCAACCGCGTGCTCGCCGACAAGTTGCTGAAGCGCATCGCGCAGGTGACCGGCGTGGCCGACGCGCGCATCCAGCAGCCCGGCGACCAACCGATGATCAATGTCGATGTGAATCGGGTTCAGGCCGACCAACTCGCGGTGACGGAGAAGGACATCGCGACCTCGCTCCAGATCACCCTTGCCGGTTCGATCCAGACCAATCCCGTGTTCTGGCTGAACCCGAAGAATGGCGTGTCCTATCCGGTGGTGGCGCAGACGCCGCAATACTGGATGCAGAGCCTGAACGATCTCGCGCGCATCCCGGCGTCGCAAGGGCAATCGCCGCAAATCCTTGGCGCCGTCGCCAACATCACCCGGGGGCAGACCAGCGCGGTGGTGTCGCATTACTCCGTGCAGCCGGTGATCGACATCTACGCGACCACCAATGGCCGCGACCTCGGCGCCGTCTCCGCCGACATCAAGCAGATCATCGCCGAATTCGATCACGAGAAGCCGCGCGGTTCGCTGATCGTGCTGCGCGGACAGACCGACACCATGAATTCCGCCTATAGCCAGCTTTATGCCGGCCTCGCCCTGGCGATCGTGCTGATCTACCTGTTGATCGTCGTCAACTTCCAGTCCTGGGTGGACCCGTTCGTGATCATCACCGCGCTGCCCACCGCTCTGGCGGGGGTGGTGTGGATGCTGTTTGCGACCCAAACCACCCTTTCGGTTCCGGCGCTGACCGGCGCCATCATGTGCATGGGCGTCGCCACCGCCAACTCCATTCTGGTGGTGAGTTTCGCGCGCGCCCAGCTGGCGGAGGGCAGCGACGCGATCCAGGCCGCGATGGAAGCCGGCGTCGGCCGTTTCCGCCCGGTGCTGATGACCGCGCTCGCCATGATCATCGGCATGGCGCCGATGGCCCTGAGCGCCGAACAGAACGCGCCGCTCGGACGAGCCGTGATCGGCGGTCTTATTTTCGCCACGATTGCGACCCTGATCTTCGTGCCGGTCGTTTTCTCCATGGCCCATTCCCGAAAGTCGCGCCAGAACGACGCGGCGCCGCAAACCCAGACGGAGCCGCGTCATGGATAACGAAATCGCGCCCCCGCCGCCCAAGAAGGCGAAACGCCGGATGGGACCGGTCTGGCTGGCCGTGCTGGGCCTGCTTGCGCTTTGCGCCTATGTCGCCTTCACCTTCATGCAGCGCGGCGCCAAGCAGGCCGAGCTCGCCGCCTGGACGCGCGACCGCTCGGTTCCCTATGTGGAGTTGATCCACCCCCATGCCGACGCAAAGCCGCAGACGCTCACCCTGCCGGGCCGGATTTCCGCGTGGTATGAAGCTTCCATTCACGCGCAGGTGGCGGGCTACGTCCAGAGCTGGAGCAAGGACATCGGCGCGGTCGTCAAGAAGAACGACGAACTGGCGGTGATCGACACGCCGGAACTCGACGAGCGGCTGTCGGAGGCGCGCGAACAGATTTCCAGGGCGAAGGCGGCGCTGGAGCTCGCCAGGGTCACGTCGCAGCGCTGGTCCGCCCTGCGCAACTCGTCCGCCGTTTCCAAGCAATCCGCCGACGAAAAGGCGAGCGACGAAACGGTGAAGCAGGCCGATCTCGGCGCGGCCTCCGCCAATCTCGATCGGCTCAAGGCGCAAAAAGCCTTCGCCCGGATTTTGGCGCCGTTCGACGGCGTGGTGACCGCGCGCAACATCGACATCGGCGCCTATGTCGCGCCCAGCCAGCCCGGCGAGGCCGCGTTCAAGGTGGCGGACATCGACCAGCTCCGCGTTTACGTCAATGTCCCCCAGGTTTACGCCGCGCAGCTCAAGCCGGGCATGAAGGCGACCTTCACCGCGCCGCAATGGCCGAACCGGACATTCAGCGCGACCATCACGACGACCTCCAGCGCCATCGGTTCTCAGAACGGCAGCCTGCTGGTCGAACTCGACCTGCCCAACCCGGAACACGCACTGCTGCCGGGTTCCTTCGCGACGGTGAGTTTCGAGCTGCCCGTCGATCCCAGCCACCTGCGCATCGCCTCGAGCGCCCTCTCCTTCGACGAGCACGGCATGCGCGTGGCGACCGTCGATGCGCAAAAGCGCGTTGTGTTCAAGCCCGTGACCATCGCCAAGGATTTTGGAGCGGAGGTGTCGATCGCCGCGGGGCTTTCACCCGACGACGAGGTCATCGACAATCCCTCGGAAACGCTCGCGCAAGGCGACGTGGTCCGTATCGGCGGCGAGACCGCGAGCGCGCAGAAATGAGGCGGCGCGTCCTCGCCGCTCTCGCGCTTGGCGCGCCGCTGCTCGCCCTCGGCGGATGCGATTTCGCGCCTGGCTTTCAAGCGCCGGCGGTGACGACGCCGGCGCAGTACAAGACGGCGCCTCCCCCGGGCGGCCCCAGTTCCCTCTCGGAGAGCTGGTGGCGGGAGTTGCACAGTCCCGCGCTTGACCGCCTGGAGACCCGGATCGAAACCGACAATCCCGATTACGCGGCCGCGCTGGCGCGTTACGAGCGCGCGAAGGCGATTCTCGACCTCAACGCCTCCGCTTTCTATCCGCAGGTTGGCTCCGACCAGGAACTGAGCTTCAACAAGCAGTCGCAGCATCGTCCACTTCGCTCGGCCAACCAGCCGACTTACTATGGCGCCAATCAGTTGCTGGGCCAGGTGAGCTGGGAAGCCGATATCTGGGGCCGCGTCCGCGATCAGGTCAAGGCCGCGCAGGCGGGCGCGCAGGCCAACCAGGACCTGTTCGCCGCGACGCGCATTTCGCTGCACGCCGGTCTCGCGCGAACCTACATCGCCCTGCGCGGCGCCGATGCCCAGTTCGCGTTGTTGACGCGGACCATCAAGATTTATCAGGACGCGCTCCATCTGACACAGGAGCGCCTGAAGGAGAACATCGCTCCGCCCATCGACGTGGAAAGGGCCAAGGTGCAGCTCGCGAGCGCCCAGGCCGCCGCTTCCGACATCGCGCAGGGCCGCGCGGTGGCGGAAAACGCCATCGCTGCCCTTGTCGGGCAGACGGCTTCGCTGTTCACAATTCCGCCCGAGTCGAAACAGCCGGCATTCCCGCGGCCTCCGCGCGTGGCGCCGGCCGTGCTGCTGCTGCGGCGCCCCGATGTCGCGGCCAGCGAACGGCTGCTGTTTGCCGCCAATCAGGAGATCGGCGTGGCCAAGGCGGATTTCCTGCCGCGCTTCTTCATTCTGCTTTCGGGCGGCACGCAATCGACCAACCTCGATCTGCTCAACTTCCACAACTCGCTTTGGAGCTATGGGCCGAACGTCACGGCGCCGATCTTCGACGGCGGCCAGCGGCAGGCGAACCTGGACATAGCCCGCGACAACTTCAAGGCGGCGGCGGCGGCCTACAAAGGCTCGGTGTTCGCAGCCTATCGGGAGGTCGAGGACGCCACCGCCTCGATCAGGCTGCTTGGCGCCGAACTCAAGTCGCTGACGACGGCTTCGCAGGCGGCGCAGCGCGCGCTCGACATGTCGATGAGCCTCTACAAGGACGGCGCGGTTTCCTCGCTCGACCTCATCACGGCCCAGACCGCCGCCTTGCAGGCGCAACAGACGCAACTTGCCGTGCAGACGCGGTTGCTGGAGCAATATGCCGATCTCGCGCTTGCGCTCGGCGGAGGATGGAGCGGGCAACCGCCGCCGCCGGAGCCGTCGGAACAGCGCAACATCGCCGTTCTCGGCTGGCAGGGGAGCGATCCCCGCCAGACGCCGGAGCAGGCGTCGACGGAACAGATCTTCGAGGTCGCCAAATGACCGTGTCGCCTGAACAAAAATGCGCGGCTTGCGTGTTCTGGAAGATGGCGCGGCCCAACGAGGGCGCCTGCCATCGCCATGCGCCGTTTCCGGCCTATGTCGCGGAGCGCATCGCGCATTGGCCGACGACCCACGGCGCGCAGGGCTGCGGCGAATTCCTGAGCCAGGGATTGGCCTACGAGCGGATCGCCTGCGCCGACTGCCGCTTCTGGCGGGGCCCCGCCGCCGGGCTGGATCCGTTCGATCGCGCCGACAAGCCGCTCGCGTGGTGGGGGCAGGCGGGACTTTGCACGCGTCATGCGCCGCAACCGCAATCGGAGCCGGGTCCACGCGCCTTCTGGCGCGCCACCCACGCCAAGGACCTGTGCGCGGAATCGCTGCGGCGCGATGAACGCGTGGACAAACCGGCGGGGAGCGACTGACCCTCAGAAGGTGTAGCGCAGGCCTACGGTGGGATCCCATGTGTTGTTGTAAAGGAATCCGCTGGCCATGCCGTTGTTGACATTGCTGTACATGACGCCGCCGTAAATCTGGAAGCGCTTGTTGAAATGATATTGGGCGACGACGCCCACCGCGTCTTCCGTGCCGCTGCACGTGCTGGTCGAGGTGACGAGCTTGGTCGGCGCGGCGTAATTGCAGCCGTACTTGCCGTAAGCGTTCTGCAACTCGTGGTAATAGCCGGCGCTCAGGTCGAGGTGTTCGTTATAGGCGTATTTCACGCCTGTCCAGAACAGCTGCAATATCTTGTTGTGGTACTGATAAGCGTTGTTGATGGGGTTGCTGACAGCATAGCCGTTGCCGTCGGTGTATGGCCCGGTGATCGGGTCCTTGGGATCGGCGTAATCGATATATTCGTAGCCGCCGAAGAACTTGAAGGCGTTCCATGTGTATTTGGCTGAAAGCAGGACGGCCTGGTTGTCTGAAACGGTTCCTTGCAACGTGTTGGCCGGATAAAGGTTCGGCTGCGCGATCTGCGTCGCCGTCAGCGATGACAGGGTGATCGCTCCGCTGACATGACTGTAGACGGTGTCGAACGACAGCCCGGCGTAATCGAAGCCTGCGGAGAGCTGATAGGTTGGACCGTTGGTCGTGGTTCCCGAGGCCTCGCTGCCGAACTTGTAGATCGCGCCGAAACGGACGATGCCGGTGTTGATGACGTATTTCAGCGAATTGTCGAAGCGGCTGCTTTCGGTGTCGCCGCTCGACAGCGAACCGGTGTAGCCGAGCAGCGAGAAGGCCAGCGAGCCGGGAATCGGATCGTAGACCAGGCGGTCGTCGGTGGTCAGCGTGCGCTGGCGGCCGAAAGTCAGCACGCCGTAGTCGCGTGAGGAGACCCCGAGATAGGCGTAATCGTTGAACGCCTGTCCCGCGCGGGCGGAATCGCCGTTGGAGCTTTGGTTGGCGGCCGCGACGCCATTGTTCTGGACCAGCGAGGCGGGGCCGTTGCTGAGTTGGCCGGAGGCGGGATCGAAATTGGTGTTGACGGCGAAGACGGCGGCGAACCCGGGCAGAAATTCTTGTTCGCCCTTGAGGCCGACGCCCGAATAGCCCAGGGCGCCGGGGGCGACGCTGAAGCCGGCGCGATTGCTGTTCTTGGAAATGGCGTATTCGAGGCCCTGCGGATAGGCGCCGTTGAACGGCGCTCCGTGGCTTTGCCAGGCGACGCCCGCGTCGAGGGCCCCGAACAGCGTCAAGCCATGCCAGGTGATCGGGCCGTCGCCGCCGATGGCGTCCAGCGGACCCTTGGTGACGAGTCCAGCATCCGCCAGGAAGGAGGCGCCGGCGGGCGCGGAAGCAGGGGCCGCCTGTTGCGCGGAGGCGCGGTTTTCAAGCTTCTCGATGCGCTTGGCCAGGTCCTGGTTCTTTTTGGCCAGCTCCTTGTTGGTTTTCGCCAGCTCCTTCTTCGTTTTGGCGAGGTCGGCGGCCTGCTGTTTGGGAGGCGTCAGATCGTCGGCCTGTGCGCCGGCGGAGACGCCAACCGCGCCGAGGAGTGCGACCGTCGCCAGGAGGCTGATTTTCATCTTTCGAGTCCAGTCCAGTTCGAGCCTTGCGGGAACCCGTCGCTCCCGCAAAGGCCAAGCACGAGATGTTTTATCTATAGAACTAGTCATCTACTCGTCAAGCTGGTTCTGCGCCTTTGCGCCGCCGAGCGACGATGCGACGGAGAGAAACACGGCAACCTTGACGGCGCCGGATCACACAACGGTGCGATTGAACGGCGCGACCGACAAGTATTGGGCAACACCTTGCGCCAGGCTTGCGTTAGAGTCCGATCGAGAGACAAGTAATCGAACCGCCGGCTGTCAGATACGCGTCATCTTCCGATGCAAGATGTCAAAAAAATGTCATGAATTGTGGCAATTTTGGAACAGCTCTCCCGGAAATCGCGCGGGTTCGGGGAATCCACCGCTCGGGTTGTTGCCAAAAAAAAAGGCCGCTCGTATCCATTTAACGGCAGCGCTTGAGGGGTTCAGCGCGCCTCGTAGATTTCAGGTCCCGCGACGTTTTCGCGTCTCGCATGGCCTTCGACCCTGGATGTGGAGACCGAGATGAGAAACCAATTGACGGCAGTTGCCGCAGTTCTGGCGTTGATGTCCGCGAGCACCGTCGCTTTCGCCGACCAGCAGACCGACGTCAAGGCGCTCAAGGCCCAGGCCGCGCAGCTCAAGAAGCAGAACGCCGCGCTCGAAAAGCGCCTCAACAAGCTCGAGACGCAGCAGCCGAAGGTCGCCGCCCAGCCGGTCGCCGCGCAGCCCGCTCCCACCGATTTCATGGGCATGATCACCAAGGGCCCGCTGGAAGTGCCGGATGGTCCGATCTGCTGGAACGGCGTCTGCATCTTCGGAACCCTGGACGCGGGCCTCGGCTACGCCACCCACGGCGCGCCCAACAGCGGCCAGTTCTACGCCGGCGACACGGTGATGCAGAAGTTCTACAACCGCGCCAATTTCGGCGTCATGCCGAGCGGCCTGTCGCAGACCTCGCTCGGCATCAAGGGCGAACATGAATTCCTGCC
>Ga0181519_10003040_pt1 | contig 13925 bp, 11 predicted proteins | sample PEATcosm2014_Bin_26_FD_121102 | JGI IMG/M metagenome (GOLD analysis project Ga0181519, IMG submission 121102) | Peatland microbial communities from MTU Mesocosm Facility, Houghton, MI, USA - PEATcosm2014_Bin02_10_metaG | ecosystem: Environmental > Terrestrial > Soil > Wetlands > Peat | place...
CTACGAACAGATCATTCTCAAGGAGCGCCGCGGCGACTACCTGGGCAAGACCGTGCAGGTCATCCCCCACGTTACCAATGAGATAAAAGCCGCCATGAAGAAGGTGGCGCATGACGTGGACGTGGTCATCTGCGAAGTGGGCGGCACCGTCGGCGACATCGAATCGCTGCCATTTCTGGAAGCTATCCGCCAGATGCGGCAGGAGTTAGGCCGCGAAAACACTCTGTTCGTGCACGTCACGCTGGTGCCCTACATTGCCGCCGCCGGAGAGCTGAAGACCAAGCCTACGCAGCACAGCGTAAAGGAGTTACTCAGCATCGGCATTCAGCCGGACATCCTTTTGTGCCGCACCGACCGCTTCCTGCCGCAGGAGATGAAGGGCAAGATCGCCTTATTCTGCAACGTGGAAGAGCGTGCCGTGATTACCGCCCGGGACGTGGCAAGCATCTACGAATGCCCGTTGGCTTTTGCCCACGAAGGCGTGGACGAACTGGTGCTCAAGTACTTGAGAATAGAGGCCAAAGACCGCGACATGTCGGCCTGGGAGAGCCTCGTGCACCGTGCATACAACCCCAATGATGAAGTGCTGATTGGCGTTGTCGGCAAGTACGTGGAGTACGAGGACAGCTATAAGTCCTTGAAAGAAGCGCTGGTACACGCCGCCCTGCAATACAACCTGAAGCTGAATCTGCAATGGATTGAAGCCGAAGGGTTGGAGACGAAGGATAAGGACGACCGCAGCTATGAGTCTCAGCTGAAAGGCTTTGACGGCATTCTCGTGCCCGGAGGATTTGGCAAGCGTGGCATCGCCGGCATGTTGAACGGCATCCGCTACGCGCGCGAGCATAATGTTCCGTACTTCGGCATCTGTTTGGGAATGCAGACGGCGTGCATTGAGTACGCGCGCAACGTCTGCGGACTGGAAGACGCCAACTCCAGCGAGTTCGATCCGGCAACTCCGCACCGCGTCATCTACAAGCTGCGCGAATTGCGCGGCGTGGAAGAGCTGGGCGGAACGATGCGCCTGGGTGCATGGGACTGCCATCTGGAAGCCGGCAGCGAGGCCGAAAAAGCCTACGGCACGACGGAGATCAGCGAGCGCCATCGCCATCGCTACGAGTTCAACCGCGAGTACGAGGAGACTTTGACCGCGGCGGGCCTGCGCATTACGGGCAACTCTCCGGATGGAACGTACGTGGAGATCGTGGAGATCCCCGGGCATCCTTACTTCCTCGGCTGCCAGTTCCATCCTGAGTTCAAGAGCAAGCCGCTGGAGCCGCATCCGCTGTTCAAGAGCTTCATCCACGCCAGCTACGAGCACAGGGCGAAGCGGCTGGCCGAAGCGGCACCTGCGACGGAGCAGTTCCTGCGTCCGGAGGGTGCGGGCAAGCACTAGGAGCAGGTTTCAAAGTTTCAAGGTTTCAAGGTTGAGATCAAGGACAAGAACAACTACCCCACCCTAGCAACAACGGCTAGGATGGGGCACCCGGCACCCGGCATTTCTCCTGATGCGTGCAGGCCACTTGTGGACAGTTACAATGACGGCACCCTTTGGAGGGCGCTATCGCGACCCTGGATTTGACCCTGCTGTGCGACCCCGTAACGCGCGCTCCACTGGAGCTGCGCGGCGGGGTTTTACTTTCTCCCGGGGCAAGCTACGAGTTGCGTGAGGGGATTCCCGTCTTTGCCCCGGAGCCGGAGAAGCTGAACCGGAAATATCAGAAGATGTACGACCGGCTGGCGCCGATGTATGACCTCGCCGAGTCGGCCTACCAGTGGGTGACCAAGCGCGACATACGCGGCTACTTGGCCGATGAGTTGGAGCTGAAGCCCTTTATGCGCGTGCTGGAGGTGAGCATTGGTACGGGGGCTAACCTGCGCCTGCTGCCCGCCGATGCCGAGGTGCACGGGCTGGACCTTTCGCTGGGAATGCTGAAGGCCTGCCGGAGAAATCTGCGGCGCCAGCATCGCGATGCGACGTTGTACCAGGGCGAGGCCGAGCGCTTGCCCTTCCGTGATGACAGCTTCGACCTGGTCTTCCACGTGGGCGGCATCAACTTTTTCAGCGACCGGCGGAAGGCCCTGGCCGAGATGCTGCGGGTGGCCAAGCCCGGCACAAAACTTTTAGTCAGCGACGAGACGGAAGAGGCTGTGACCGACATCTACGAGCGGACGCCGTTTGTGAAGAGGTTCTTCCAGAACCGCAAGGAGAGGGTGGAGTCTCCGATGGCGCTTCTGCCCGAGAATGCAACCGAAGCAACACTGCGCACGGTGAACCGCGGCAAACTGTACTCGCTGACGTTCCGGAAGGGATGAGGTTTCAAAGTTTCAAAGTTGAGATCAGGAGCAAAAGCTACTACCCCACTCAAGCCAAATAAGGGCTTGAATGGGGCACCCGCCAATAGAGGGCGGAAGGATGGGGCACCCGGCTGACGTTCCGCAAAGGGTCAGCTTGAGGGGTTACGCAGCAAAAGGAAAAGAGGCCCGCGACTGGGGCCTCTTTCGTTTGGAGCGCAAATTCTTGCGGCGCGCTTAGTCCTCGCCCATCTGCCTGCTCAGGTAGCGCTCGTAGCCGATCTCTTCGATGAGGTGACCCTGCGCTTCGAGCCAGTCGGCGTGCTCTTCTTCGTCCTTCAGCAGCATGCCGAAGAGCTCGGCGCTGGCGTTATCGCCCTCGTCGCGAGAAAGTTGCACGAAGCGGTTGTACATCTTGACGGCGTCGCACTCGAGCTTGAGGTCGTTGGCGAGCTGCTCCTTGACGGTTTTGCCGACGCTGAGATGCGCCGGGCCGGTGACGCTGGGCGAGCCGTCGAGAAAGAGGATGCGCTCGATGAGCTTTTCGGCGTGCTTCATCTCGTCAATGGACTGCTTCTTGATGAACTTGGCAAGCGCCTCGTACTTCCAGTTTTCGCACATTTCGGCGTGGAGAAAATACTGGTTAATGGCCATGAGCTCTTCCTGCAGAGCCTCGTTCAATGCGGCGATGACTTTTGCGCTTCCCTTCATGTAGGTTCCCCTCCTGGGCGGTGTTGCGTGAGAACCGATAGCTTACACCAGGCCGGGTTGAGGGGCAAAGCCGCCTGAAAATGCCGAGGGCAAAGGCCATGGCCGTGCGTCAAAAACTGTGCGGGCGCAGGCAGGATACGTATAATCGGCGCATGACTTTTCACGTCCAGAACATTGAAATCGGCGGGCCCGAACTGTTCCTGATCGCCGGCCCCTGCGTGATTGAAAGCGAAGAGCACGCGCTCTTCATGGCCACCAGCATCGCGGCCATCTGCCGGGAGCTTGGTGTGCCGTACATCTTCAAGGCCAGCTACGACAAGGCCAACCGCACGTCCATCAGCAGCTATCGCGGCCCGGGAATCAAAGAAGGCCTGCGCATATTGGCCCGCGTGCGCGATGAAGTGAAGGTTCCGGTGCTGACCGACGTGCACGAGGTGGCACAGGCGACGGCGGCCGGCGAAGTGGTGGACGTGCTGCAGATTCCCGCGTTCCTGTGCCGGCAAACCGATCTGCTGGTGGCGGCGGCGAAGACCGGGCGCGCGGTGAACGTGAAGAAGGGTCAGTTTGTGGCTCCGCAGGATATGCGCCACGCCGTGGAAAAGATTCGCGAGAGCGGCAACCAGAACGTCAGCCTGACCGAGCGCGGCGCCAGCTTTGGTTATCACAACCTGGTAGTGGACATGCGCTCACTGGCCATCATGCGCGAATACGCTCCGGTGGTGTTTGACGCGACGCACTCGGTGCAGTTGCCCAGCCAGGGAGCGCAATCCGGCGGGCAGCCACAGTTCATTCCCCTGTTGAGCCGCGCGGCGGTGGCAGCGGGCATAGACGGAATCTTCATGGAAGTGCACGACAATCCCGCGAAGGCGAAGAGCGATGGCGCGAACGCATTGCCGCTGGACAAGCTGAAGCCGATGCTGGAAGAGCTGCTGGCCATCCACAGGGTTGTGCGGAAGTAGATGACGACCGGCCCCAATCCGCGCTCGGTGTGGCTGCTGGCTTACGCCTGGGCGGCTTACCTGCTGACGCGAATGTTTGCCGACTTCAGCAGCTGGACGGCCTATCCGACGATGAGCTTGCAGGCGATGCTGAACGGGACGGCGGTGCGTCCGTTTGTGGGCCGCGCGCTGGTGCCAATCGTCATCCGCTGGCTGGACGCGCACACGGGAGAGTTCTTCCACTACCAGGTGATGCTGGCGGCATCGAGCAAAGGCTTCGCCACGGAGTTCTACGTGCATGGCTACACGTTTGAAAAAGCCATGCTGCTGGCGCTGACCTGGGGCTTCTACCTGGGCTTTGCGCTGCTGATGCGCGCGCTGGTGCGCCGTGTGTACCAGGTGAGCGAGACGGCGGCGTGGGCCGCTGGCGCGGCGGCGCTGATGATGATTCCCGCACTGTTTACCTACTACAGCCACATCTACGATCCTCCGACGCTCTTCTTTTCTGCTGCGCTGCTGCTGGCCTGCGAGGCGGCAAACGCGTGGGCGTTCGGCGTGGTGTTCCTGTTGGCCAGCGTGAACCGCGAGACCAGCGTGCTGTATCTGCCGGTGTGGGTGGGGTACGCGTGGCTTCGGGGAGAGAACCATGCTCAAAAGAATTTTGAGGACAGGCAGGTCAACAACCCCACCCTCCGCCCAAAGACGGCGGAAGGATGGGGCACCCGCATAACTCGCTTGGCATGGGCCGCCGGCTATGCTGCGCTGCTGGGCGTCGCGTGGGCTGGCATCCGTTACGCGATTAATCTGCGCTACCAGCACAATCACGGCGGCGTGCTGGACTTCCACCTGCTGGACCACAACGTGAGGGTCTTCAGCGTGGCTCCGCTGGCGGCGGCGTGGAGCTTGTTCATCGTGCTGGTGGTGGGAGTGTTCTGCGCGCAGGGCTGGAGCAGCAAGCCTCGGCAGTTGCGCTGGAGCCTGGCGCTGGTGGGCGTGCCGCTGCTTGTGGGCAGCCTGCTCTACGGCTATGTGGAAGAGCTGCGCGTGTACTTCGAGATCTATCCCCTGCTGTTTTTGCTGGCTATGCCCAGCGTGTGCCAGGGGTTGGGAGTGAAGGCCATCAGCCTTCGCGAAGCCGCGCACCAGGCGCGGGCCGTTCATCCATCCATTTAAACTAACTCGCCGAGGAACAAAGCAACCGCTCCACCCTCCGCCGATGACTGGCGGAAGGATCGGGCACTCGACGGAGGTATCTGCACCTCCGTGCGGCGCCGGGTACATTGTGTGATGCCACCCCTATTGACCTTCCTGAACGGCGGCGCTAATCTTCCGGCAAACGGAGGAGCAACGTGCCCATCACCACAATTTCGCATGTACGGGCAGTGGAGTCGCGCCCTCCTGTCTGCACGATGGATTGGATGACGAAGTCAGCGCGCACTGGAGTGGCTCCAAGTGCGAATGAGAGTGCGAATCAGAGGCATCTGCATGGCGTACGCCACGCCGGACTGATACTTGCCCTGTTTGTACTCGTGTTCTCCGGCATCAGCCTTGGGCAATCGCTGGGCGATGCGGCGCGAGAGGCACGTGCGAAGTCACAGCAAAATGGGACGGCTCCGGCAAAGGTGATTACCAACGACGATCTTGTGGAGAAGGAATCTGCGCAACCGGAGGAGGAAACCGCAAACGGAGCGCAACCGGATTCCGGTACCCAGCCTGCGGGAAAAACCAACGCCCCGGGCACCGGAGATCAGGCACAGAATGGCGCCGGGCAGAAGCAAGGAACAGAGGCTCCGGCACAGCCTGACCCCGATGCGGTTGCAAAAGACATCAAGACCCGCGCCGCCACTCTGCGCACTCAGATTGCGGCCACGCAGAGCCAGATCGCGAAGCTCCAGAAGGGCTACATCAACCGCTGGGTGCGGCCCGACAGTATCCCTTCGAGCGAGTACGCGCTTCGCGACCAGCGGGCAATTGCCTTCAATCAGCAGGTCACCGAGCTGATTGCCGAACAGAAGAAACTGCTGGCCGACCTGAAGACACAGATGGAAACGCTGAAGGAAGAAGCTCGGCACGCCGGCGTCAAGCTGCCTGCGAAATAAAGCCGAGCGCAAGACTTCCACCCTCCGTACTCCCTGTTCGCCCGCCTACTTCACATCGTAAGGAAATGCCACGCTGCCGAGCTCTCCGTTGAGGTTATCGCGGGCGGCGAAGCGAAGCTGGTACGTGCCCGGAGGCAGGTCTATGCCGAGTTCGACGGCGGCTCCGGAGTGGCGAATTTTATCGGCCGTCTCCTGCTTGAGCTTGCCGCTGAGGTGGCTTTCGCCCTCACCAATGGCTTTGCCGTGGCTGTCCATGGCGACGGCGACGATGGCCATATCAACGTTGTTGGCGTTGTGCGCGTCCACGGTAATGGAGCGCGCGGGCATGCCGACGGCGAAGCGGCAGTGTTGTTTGCCATCTTTCTTATCCTGCGCGGCTTTATCGTTCGCATCAGTTGGCAGCTCACGGACGTTCATGCGGATGCCGGTGTATTCGACCGAAGATTTGAGGGCCTCGGCGATCTCATGCTGGCGCTGTTGTGGCGAGTCCTTTACGACGGGGCCGACGAGAAATCCCTCGCGGGCGCGAACGTGCGCGCCGGGCGCATCCACCTTGATCTTGAGCTTACGCCAGCCGGGCTGCTGATCGTCCTGCGGAAGGTAGTAGCCGAGCATGTAGTAAGAGCGCGAGTCGTCCACGGCGCGGGTGAAGCAGTGTTCCAGATCGTTGCTGTTGACGCAGGCCACGCCTCCGGTGGCTTCGGCAAAGGAGCGCAGGCTCTGCTGGCGCTGCTGGTCCTTGTCATATTGGATGGTCATGGGCTTGCTGGCGCGCGTGCGGTTGGAGCCGGGATTGATGGAAGCGGTGGAGCGCGAGGCGTCAAAGTTCTTCGTGATGCCGGCCAGGCCTTTCAGGCCGCTTACGTCCACGGTGTAGACGCTGATGCCGGCCGCGTTGAGCGAGCGCCAGGTCTGCTGATACAGCTCCTGCATGTCGGTGCCCATGCGGGCAAAGGCCTGGGGATCGTCGAGCATGAAGGGGAAGCCGGCGCTGGCCCAGATGAGCGCCTTGCGGCCGGGGATGGCCTGGTATGCATGGGCGAGCTCGTCCATTGCCTGGAGCGTGGTGCGGATGGAGTTGCGCTGCTGGAAGGCGGCCTCGGTGGCGGCGGCGTCCTGCATGAACTGGCTGATGACGTCCGCCGACTGGCTGACGGAGTTGTTGTCGAGCGAGGCTGTGCTCTCCGTGCTGATGGACGACGAGCTTTCGGTCATCTCATCGGTGCTGACCTCGCCCTGGAGCTTGCGCAGCGCGGCGATGAGCACCGCCGGGTCCTGAGTGAAGGGATGAAGCTGCTTGAGCCCGCTGCGGCCCAGTCCAAAGAGCGCGGTAGGCTCCTCGCGTGAAAGAGACTTTTGCAGGTAGCCGATGAGCTGGCGGCGCGCCTGCTGCTGATCCATGTACGGCGTGTTGACCAGGTCGAGAACGATGGCGGTGACGCGCCAGTTCTTGCTCTCTCCAAAAATAAAGTTGGTGTGGCCCTGGACGGGCGTGGCCGTGCGCACCTGCAGGCTTGGCGCGAGGCTGGTGACCTCCTCGAAGACGGCAGTATCGCGCGGGTGACCCTGCTCCTCGATGCGGAAGGCCGACTTCGGCAGGCCCGTGATGTGTTGACCGTCCCTGGTGGTGACCACGACGGGGATGGTGACGAACTGCGTAGTGCTGGTGAAGAGCGGCGCGGCCGCATCCGAAGGCTTGGGCTGGTCGGGCGCGGAGGATTGCGCGAACGAGCTCGCGGCAAAAAGGACGATGGTGGCAATCAGAGGAAGGCAGCGGCGCGCAGAGGAGACCATGGGCAAAACTCCCGGAGTGTTTTCGCAATGATTGTACGACCCGGAGCGTGACGGAGAGGTTAAGAAATGTGAGAGATCGCCGCCCGAGGGAGAAGGCTAGGCTGGTGAGCCGGGGCGGATGAGCCGGCGCGATGGAGCGTGGTACGATAACCAGCGGTAGAGCCCTGACTGACGGAAGCCGAATGACCACTGCAGAAAACGTTGTCCGCATTGAAGCCGCGGCCTTGAACCGCCTGGCCGACCGCATCGCCGGCCCCATGGCCGCGGACTTTGCGCGCGCGTTGGAGCTGATATTGGCCTGCACCGGACGCGTCGTGGTGACCGGTATGGGCAAGAGCGGATTGATTGGCCGCAAGCTGGCGGCAACCTTTGCCAGCACGGGCACGCCGGCTCTGTATCTGCATCCGGCGGAGGCGTTGCACGGCGACCTGGGCATGGTGATGCGCGGCGACCTGGTGCTGGCGCTGTCGTCGAGTGGTGAGACCTCGGAGATTCTGGATCTGCTGCCGACGGTGAAGCGCCTGGGCGTGCCGCTGATCACTTTGACGGGCGACTGCCTGGCTCCGGCGAATGGGAATCCGGCGAGTTCGCTGGCACAGGCCGCGGAGGTCGCACTGGACTGCTCGATTGATAAAGAGGCGTGCGCGCTGGGCCTGGCTCCCACGGCAAGCACCACGACCATGCTCGCACTGGGCGACGCACTGGCCGTGGAGTTGAGCGAGCGTCGCGGCTTTCGCGCAGAGGACTTCGCCAACCTGCATCCCGGAGGCAAGCTGGGCAAGCGGCTGGCCAGGGTCAGTCAACTGATGCACGGTGGCGAACTGGTTCCGCGCGTGGCAAAGTCAACAGCCATGGTCGAAGTGATCCTGGAGATGAGCCGCAAAGGCCTGGGCGTGGCCGCCGTCACCGAAGACGAGCGGTTGGTGGGCGTGGTGAGCGATGGCGATCTGCGGCGGTTGCTGGAGCACTACGGCAAAGACCTTTTGGACATGGCGGCCGGCGAGTGCATGACGAAGAATCCCCGCACGATTGGCCCCGAGCAATTTGCCGCCGCCGCCCTGGACCTGATGGAGCAGAAGAAGATTACGTCGCTGATGGTGGTGGGCACCAAGGATGAACTGCTGGGCGTGCTGCATCTGCACGACCTGTGGGGAATGCAACTGGTGTAGCGCGATTCGCGCAATGCAGTGCTTTTACCTGAAGAATAACTAAGGCCGCCGCGAGCGGCTTTTCTTTTTGGCGGAAGATTTCTTTCCGGCTAACTTCACACGTTTCTTCGCAGCTTTCTTTGCCGCACTCTTCTCCGGAAAGAAATTATGCCGGTGCGAGGCCATGTTCACCCTCATGCCGAGAAAGGCGACGCCCTCCGATTGCAATCGCAGCCGCTGCTCGAAGCCATGCTCTCCGGTGAGCAGGACGCTGCCTCCGGCGCCGACGATGCGCTGCCAGGGAACGCCTGCGCCGCACCCGTGCAGAGCCCAGGCCACCTGCCGCGCCGCGCCCGGATAGCCCGCGGCGAAGGCGATGTCTCCGTAGGTGCTGACCCTTCCGCGCGGCACGCGTGCGATGGTGCGCAGCATGTCCTTAAACATGTTGCAGGGCGAGGGTTTGGCGGCCTTTGTCATGGAGCCTCCTGTGGGCGCCGCGCCGCAACGCGCAGCCGTAAAGAAGCATACGACACTCGCGGCGTTATTATGTATAGATGGATTTTTCGCAATACGTTTCGCAGTACCACTGGCACCGCTACCTGCCGAAGTCCGTTCTCTGCCTGAAGGACTACAATCGCCAGACCTTTTATGCCGACCTGGCCGCTGGCGTCACCGTTGGCCTTGTTGCGCTGCCGTTGGCCATGGCCTTTGCCATCGCCAGCGGACTGACTCCGCAGGCAGGCATTTACTGCGCGGTGGTGACGGGCTTTTTAATCTCGCTGCTGGGGGGCAGCAATGTGCAGATTGGCGGACCGACCGGAGCCTTCGTCGTCGTGGTCGCCGGAATCGTAGCCAAACACGGCATCCACGGATTGTTTCTGTGCACGATGATGGCCGGCGTCATGCTGGTCATCATGGGCGTCACGGGTATGGGCAAGGCCGTGCAGTTCATCCCGCGCCCCGTGGTGATGGGCTTCACCAACGGCATCGCCGTGCTGATTGCCAGCACGCAGATTCGCGACTTCTTCGGGCTGCGGCTGGAGCATAATCCCGGCGAGTTCTTTGCCCGCATGCGGGAGCTGGCGGCGCACGCCGCGACGTGGTCGGCTCCGGCGACGCTGTTGGCGGTCCTCTCGCTGGTGCTGATCCTGGTGACGCCGCGGGTGACCAAGCGCGTTCCGGGATACATCATTGCCATGTTTGTCGGCACGGCCGCCGCCGCGCTGTTTCACCTTCCGGTGGAAACCATCGGCACCCGCTTCGGCGGAATCCCCTCAGGACTGCCGCACCTGGAGGTTCCGGAGTTCCACCTGAACATGGTGCTGCCGCTGATTTCTCCGGCGTTGACGGTGGCGATGTTAGGCGCCATCGAATCGCTGATGTCGGCCGTGGTGGCCGACTCGATGACCGGCGACCGGCACAACTCCAACGTCGAGCTGATCGGCCAGGGCGTGGCCAACATCGTCAGCCCCATCTTCGGCGGACTGCCCGCCACCGGAGCCATTGCGCGCACGGCCACCAACATTCGCAGCGGAGCCAAGACGCCGGTGGCCGGCATGATCCACTCGGTCACCCTGCTGGGCATTCTGCTGTTTGCCGCGCCACTCGCCAGCTACGTTCCGCTGGCGGTGCTGGCGTCCATCCTGTTCGTGGTCAGCTACAACATGGGCCAGTGGGATGAAACATGGCGGCTGCTGCGGGTGAACAAGAGCGCTGTGGCCGTGTGGCTGCTCACCTTTGGACTTACGGTGATGGCCGACCTGACGACGGCCGTGGAGTTCGGAATGGTTCTGGCCGCGCTCACCTTCATCCGCAACGTGGCGGAGACGACCACCGTCGCGCCGGTGACCAAGGACTACATCCTGACCGGACGCGCACACGTGCTGCATGACAAACACATCCCGGACTACGTCGAGGTCTTCAGCGTGCAGGGCGCACTGCTGTTTGGCGCGGCACAAAAGTTGGAGGTCATTCTGCGCGCGCTGCCCAAGCTGCCCCAGGTGGTCATCCTGCGGCTGCGCGGTATGAGCGCGATTGACAGCACGGGACTGGGCGAGATTGAACACCTGGCCGACCGCGTGCGCCAAAGCGGACGCCACCTGTTGCTGTGCGGCGCGAAAGAGCATCCGGCAAAGCTCATCCACCAGAAGGTGTTTGAAGAGAAGATCGGGCAGGAGAACATCTGCTCGAATATTCAGGAGGCTCTGGATAGGGCGGCGGAGATTGTGGAGAAGAGCGACGTGGGGGGAGCATAGAGACGGCTCTGCTCAAACAAAGGAATGGCTTGAGTGGGGCACGAGTGAAGTCAGCTATGCTCCATGCGCGAGCAATAGTTTTTCTATGTCAAGGAATGGTTGAAGAGGTTGCTTTCTGGTGCGAGTATTCTTCTCCCAGCGAAGAAGCTTAAGTGGCGTATCACCGTTCTTGGCCTTGATATGGACATCTGCTCCATTGTCTAGAAGCAATTGAACTATTTCAGTATTCTGATTCATGATTGCCTGGTGGAGCGGAGTGTAACCAAAACCGTTTCTCGCGTTTATATTCGCATGGTAGGCCAGTAGAAGCTCCACCATGTCCCTCCGGTTGCGGAAAACAGCATCGTGCAGCAAAGTGACGTTGGATTGCGCCATTGCCGCCAAGAGGGGACCAAAAAGAACTGTCGCAGCAACTGCCGCAGTCTTACTTTGTGAAGTGGGCGAAGAAACGATCTCTGAGTTCGCTTCGAGGATCGCCTTCAGTTGGTCGATGTTGCCAGTCTTAATCGCTACCTCTGCTTCCTTAACAATCTCCTTCTCAGTCTTGGCAGAGCCCTTCTTTTCCACCTTATCGGTGTAGGCCTGCTCACCCGCCTGGCACCAAGCGGGACTGACACTTGCAAGCAGAACCAAAACAAGCGCAGCAATCGGGAGTGCATGCATGGAATTGGTCATGCTGTTTCGGATGCGGTCACTCATGGGCCACCTCGACAGAAATTTGCGTGCAACTATACACCAAAGCTTCGCTGGCGTGGAGATCGAGTGTGTGATGGTAGGATGCCGGCCACCGCATTCAAGTCTGCCTTTGGCTTGGGTCGGACACAATAGAGATCCTTCGCTCCGCTCAGGATGACACTTCAAAATCAATACAAAATCAAGAAGGGCGCCGCTTCTGCGACGCCCTTCCCTTTTGATGCTTGCTGCTTTGCGAACTCTCATTCGCTCGGCGTACTTACTTGGCTGCTGCTCTTACTTGGCTGCGGCTGCGGCCTTCGCGCCTTCTTTCAGGGCTGCGGCTTTGTCCGTCTTCTCCCAGGTGAACTCCGGCTCGGTGCGGCCAAAGTGGCCGTAGGCGGCGGTCTTCTGGAAGATGGGGCGGCGCAGGTTCAGGCTCTCGATGATGCCCTTGGGCGTGAGCTGGAAGTTCTTGCGAACCACTTCCTCCAGCACCTCGCGGCTGACCTTGCCGGTGCCGAAGGTTTCCACCAGCACGCTGACCGGCTCGGCGACGCCGATGGCGTAAGCGAGCTGCACTTCGGCGCGGTCGGCCAGGCCGGCGGCGACGATGTTCTTGGCAATGTAGCGCGCCATGTAGGCAGCCGAACGGTCCACCTTCGTCGCATCCTTGCCGCTGAAGGCTCCGCCGCCGTGACGGCCCATGCCGCCGTAGGTGTCCACAATGATTTTGCGGCCGGTGAGGCCGGTATCACCCATGGGTCCACCCACCACGAAGCGTCCTGTGGGGTTGATGTGGTACTTGGTGTGCTCATCCAGCAGGTTGGCCGGCAGAGTGGACTGAATGACGTACTTCAGGATGTCCTCGCGGAGCTGCTCGGTGGTGACCGATTCGGCGTGCTGGGTGCTGATGACCACGGCGTCAATGCGGAGGGGCTTACCGCTCTCGTCGTATTCGACGGTGACCTGGCTCTTGCCATCCGGGCGAAGGTACTGCAGCTTGCCGCTCTTGCGGACGTCGGTGAGCTTGTGCGCCAGCTTGTGGGCCAGGGAGATGGGCATGGGCATCAGCTCAGGCGTCTCATTGGTGGCGTAGCCGAACATCATGCCCTGGTCGCCGGCGCCGCCGGTATCCACACCCATGGCGATGTCGCCGCTCTGCTTGTTGATGCTGCTGATGACGGCGCAGGTGTTGGAGTCAAAGCCATAGAGAGCGTTGTCATAGCCAATGGAGGCGACGACGCCGCGAACGAGGGCCTGGAAGTCCACGTAAGCCTTGGTGGTGATCTCACCGGCGATGACGACGAGGCCGGTGCAGGTCAGCGTTTCACAGGCGACGCGGCTGTAGGGGTCCTGCTCAAGGCAGGCGTCGAGAATGGCGTCGGAGATCTGATCTGCGATCTTGTCGGGATGCCCCTCGGTCACCGACTCGGATGTGAAGAGAAAGCGGTTCTTTGACACTGGTATTGCCTCCTATTAGCTACTTCCGCTGCGATCCAGGACAGGAGAGGGTGCAACAAGCCGGGATTCCGGAGGATAGCTTGCTGTTTAGTGTACAGAAACGGTTGGGTGGCCAACAACGCGAGTGGGTTTGAGCGCAACATACGGCAGTGAATGGGGATAGGGCGAGGGTGAGCGGGAAGTGCAGGAGAAGGTTTCGGAGGCTTCGGAGGTGGCGGAGGTTTCGGAGGTTCAGTACAAAAGCAGGTCCCACTCAAGCCAGCAGATGGCTCGAACGGGCCGCCCGGATGGCGGTGAAAAGAACTTTGCGCGGGCCGCCGGTTGCGGGCGTAAACTCTTGCCGAAAGAGGGCCGACAAAAGGGATTTCAGAATGGAGGACACGATGACTCCACGCACAATTTTTCTTAGCAAACTCATAGGCATTTATTTCATCCTGGCGGCGCTCTCCATGGCCGCACACAAGCATGCAACCATGGAGACGATGATCGCGCTGGTCCACAACACTCCGCTGATGTTTGCACTCGGAATCGTGATGCTGGCCGCCGGGC
>Ga0181519_10003041_pt1 | contig 13924 bp, 13 predicted proteins | sample PEATcosm2014_Bin_26_FD_121102 | JGI IMG/M metagenome (GOLD analysis project Ga0181519, IMG submission 121102) | Peatland microbial communities from MTU Mesocosm Facility, Houghton, MI, USA - PEATcosm2014_Bin02_10_metaG | ecosystem: Environmental > Terrestrial > Soil > Wetlands > Peat | place...
AGCCACATACTCCACCGCTTGTGCAGGCCCCCGTCAATTTCTTTGAGTTTTAACCTTGCGGCCGTACTTCCCAGGCGGCGCATTTAACGCGTTAGCTTCGCCACGAGCGGGGTCGATTCCACTCACAGCAAATGCGCACCGTTTAGGGCCAGGACTACCGGGGTATCTAATCCCGTTTGCTCCCCTGGCTTTCGTGCTTCAGCGTTAGGAAATGTCTAGAGACTCGCCTTCGCCACTGGTGTTCCACTTGATATCTACGCATTTCACTGCTACACCAAGTATTCCAGTCTCCCCTCCATTCCTCTAGCCGGATAGTATCCACTGCCATTTCCGAGTTAAGCTCGGAGATTTCACAACAGACTTACCCGACCACCTACGCACCCTTTACGCCCAGTGAATCCGAACAACGCTTGGGACCTCTGTATTACCGCGGCTGCTGGCACAGAGTTAGCCGTCCCTTCCTCTTCCGCTACTATCAATGGTTCACGTGTTAGGTGAACCAATTTGTTCGCAAATGACAGGGGTTTACGGGCCGAAGCCATTCATCCCCCACGCGGCGTCGCTCCTTCAGGCTTTCGCCCATTGAGAAAAATTCTCGACTGCTGCCACCCGTAGGTGTCTGGACCGTGTCTCAGTTCCAGTGTGGCTGGTCGTCCTCTCAGACCAGCTACCCGTCTTAGCCTTGGTGGGCCGTTACCTCACCAACTAGCTGATAGGCCGCGGGCTCATCGTAAAGTGCCAGGCCTTGCGGTCCCCAGCTTTGAACTTGCGTTCACATCCGGTATTAGCTCGCCTTTCAGCGAGTTATTCCAGGCTTCACGGCAGATTGCCCACGTGTTACGCACCCTTGCGCCACTCCGACTTGAAAATATTGCTACCTCCAAATCAGCGTTCGACTTGCATGTCTTATCCACGCCGCCAGCGTTCGTTCTGAGCCAGAATCAAACTCTCCGTATAAAAACGTTAGTTGATTCATGTCTGATCGTAAAATCAGACGTTACTTAATTACTTAATCTTTGGTTAAAACCCTCAAAACCGGCCAACTAACTGGCCAATCTTGAAGGGGCTCTTACTAATCGCACAAATCAATTTTCAAAGAGCAGCCGGTGTCAAACTGACACCAAAAATGCTTTCAAACTCATTTCCCGCATTCCCATCTAGGGGACAAGAAACCCGACCGCCGAATTATCTCTTTTAACTCGGCATATCAGGTTCGAGTTTGGTTGTTCGTTCAATTTACATCGCCGAACAACATCTGTCAACCGGCTTTCGCCGCCCTTGCGACTTCGTCGCGAAGGGAAAGAAAGAATAGCAAAGATTCGGGTTCGTGCAAGAGTTTTTTTTATTTTTTTTGGACAGGTAAAAACACGCGAAAACACCAATGAAATCAACCTATTCCAAGCCCCGTGCCGTCAACTCGTCCTCATCCAAACCCAAATAATGTCCCAGCTCGTGCAAAAAAGTTGTCCGCACTTCTTCACAAAAAAGTTGCTTGTTCGTTTCCGCAGCGTCCCAAATGTTTTCAAGAAACAAAATGATCTGCGGCGGCAACGGTTCATTGCCTTCGTCGGCAAATTCCGGTCCCGTGAACAGGCCAAGTGTGTCCGCTTCAATCCCGTCCATTTGCAAGCCGGCATTGGGCCGGCGCTCAAATGTCACCGGCAGTTTCTCCGCGCGTTCGCGCAGCGGCTTCGGCAGGGCGACCAATGTTGCCTCGACTTCTTCGAACGCCAGATCACGCAACCTTTTCCAGTTTGGGTTCACAATTTTTCAAAGTTCAAAATGACGCAAACCGCCCTCATGCGCAACTGTTCAAACGACCAATCGCCCCGCCCTAAAACACAGCCGGCTGCATGTGCTTTCTGATTCCTCCGGTTTCTGCAATTGGGATTTATTGTTTTGAATTCGACGCTCGCCGCATCGTGACAATCCGTGTTTAAAAAAAGCGCGCCAGCGAGGTTTGTCATCTCCACTGGCGCGCCTGAGAAGTTCTGAAATAAAACAGCCTATGCCGCCGCGGCCTTGGACACCGCAAGGTCGCGCTTGCGTTCGCGCAGGCTCTTAAAAAATTCGTAGCCCTCGCGGCAGCGGCGCACGCACACATCCTTGTCTTCCAGCATCGTCTTGATGATGCGCAGGATCGGTTTCGGGCGCAGGTAATAGGCGCGGTAAAAGCGATCCACTTCCTCGAAAATCTTGTCCTTGCTCAAGCCGGGATATTCCAGCGTGCTTTGTTGCAAACCGTCGTTTTCGACCAGATCCGTCTTGTCCTTCTTGACGAACCAGCCGTTCTGCTTGGCCATTTCGAACAGCTCCGTGCCCGGATACGGCGCGGCCAGCGAAACTTGCAGGCTGAAAACATCCAGCTCCTTGGCGAAGTTGATGGTGTTCTCGATGCTCTTTTGCGTTTCGACCGGCAATCCCAAAATGAACGTGCCGTGAATCACCACGCCGGCTTGATGGCACGACTTGGTAAACCGGCGCATTTCATCCATCGTCACGCCTTTTTTGATGCGCGTGAGGATGTCGTCGTTGCCGCTTTCATAACCGACGAGGAACAGGCGCAAGCCATTGTCCTTGAAACTTTTGATGGTGTCGTAATCCAGATTCGCGCGGCTGTTGCAGCTCCAGTGGACGCCGAGCGGGCCGAGCTTCTTGGCGATTTCGCGCGCGCGCGGCAAATTCGCGGTGAAGGTGTCGTCGTCGAAGAAAAACTCCTTCACCTGCGGAAAGATTTTCTTCATGTAGGCCATTTCGTCAGCGACATTTTGCGGCGAGCGGACGCGGTATTTGTGTCCGCCGATGGTCTGCGGCCAGAGGCAGAAGGTGCACTGCGCCGGGCAGCCGCGGCCTGAATACATCGAAATGTAGGGATGCAGCAGGTAGCCAATGAAATAATTCTCAATCTTCAGGTCGCGTTTGTAGACGTCCGCCACCCACGGCAGCGTGTCCATGTCGGCAATCATTTCGCGCTCCGGGTTGTGCCTGATCTTGCCGTCCTTGTCCTTGTAGGAAAGCCCGGCAATGCTCGCAAAGTCGCGGCCCTCGGCGACTTCCTTGCAGGTGAAATCAAATTCCTTGCGCCCGACCCAGTCAATCGCCGGCGACGCCTTCAGCGTCTCCGTCGGCAGCACCATCGTGTGCGCGCCGACAAAGCCGATTTTTATGTCCGGCTTTTGCGCCTTGATGGCCTCGGCCACTTTGCAATCGTTTTTCAGTGACGGCGTGCTGGTGTTGATGATGACGTGGCCGAAATCCTTCGCGATGGCGAGGCATTGGGCCATGTCAATGTGGTGCGGCGGGCAGTCGAGAAGCCGCGAATCCGGCGTGAGCGCGGCAGGCTGCGCGAGCCATGTGGGATACCAATAGCTGGTGACTTCGCGGCGCGCTTGATAACGCGCACCGGCGCCGCCGTCAAAGCCGTCAAAACTCGGCGGCGAAAGATAAAGAGTCCTGCTCATGAAAATTTATTCCGTCCGGACGCCATCGTTCTTCGCGCCCGTCTCGCTCGTGCCACAATGACTGCCAACAGACACGGATTCCTTTTCTGTGCGCGAGAATGCGCCTTGCGCTCCGGCGGCGGGTGAATTGATGGCGGCCTTGGCCTCGGCCAGATGGCCTTTGCCGATGGAAACCCCGTTGTAGGCGCGTTTCACCAGTTCCGATGACGCGGGATACGACTTCGGTTTCGCGCCGAAATTGTATTTGAAATTCTTCCAGTTGTCGCCGCGCTGGTAATTCGTGCCGAGAGCGCCGCTCGGATCGTAGCCGCAGTGCACCATGCAATGCTCGCAGCGTGGGTCGCGCGCGACGCCATCCACAACGCCGTATTTTTCCCACTGCACCTTCGTGAGCATTTCCTGATAGCCGCCGTAATGACCATCGGTCATCAGGTAGCACGGCGCCTTCCAGCCCTTGATGTTGTAGGTCGGAATCGCCCATGCGGTGCAGGTCAGCTCGCGTTTTCCGGCGAGAAATTCCTGATAAACCGGCGTGCCGAAAATCGTGAATGCCCTGCCCCAGTCCTGGATTTTGGCGAATTTCTGCCGCGTCATGTCGCGCGTCAGGAAGAAATCCTTCGGATCCTTGCCCAGGCGCTTGGCCATGTCCTTCTTGGCGGCATCGTAATCGTAGCCGGGCGAAATCGTGTGACCGTCCACTTCGAGCGATGAGAGGAACTTGAACATGTCCTCGATTTCCGCCACGTCGGTCTCGCGATAAACCGTCGTGTTCGTCGCAACCTGGAAGCCGAGAATTTTCGCCATCTTGATGGCCTCGACGCATTCCTTGAAAACGCCTTCGCGTTCGACAATCAGGTCGTGGGTGAATTCCAGACCGTCCACATGGACGTTCCAATACATCCACTTGGTCGGTCGGATGACGATTTTCTTTCGCGCCGCTTCGTCGGACTTGCGGATGGTTTCGGCGTCCTTGTCAGAAATCAATTTCTGGTCGAGCAGTTTTTTCAGCATCGGCTCGATGGCGGGCGAATAAATCGCGGCAAGGTAATCCCTCAATTTTTTCCGCATGAACACGCCGTTCGTGCAGATGTAAATGACGCGGCCCTGTTCCAGCAGACCGGCGACGAGCTCCTCGATTTTGGGATAAATGAGCGGTTCGCCGCCGCAGATTGAAACCATCGGCGCGTCGCACTCCATCGCCACCTGAAGGCATTTCTCCAGCGGCACCATGTCCTTGAGGCTCGTGGAATACTCACGAATGCGGCCGCAGCCGGTGCAGGTGAGATTGCAGGTATGCAACGGCTCTAGCTGCAACACCATGGCAAATTTGGGCGTCTTGCGAAGCTTGTGCTTGATGATGTGGCTGGCGATTTTTTTCGTCAGTGCAAAGGGGAATCGCATAATTATTTGCTCAAAGCGACATCGGTGGAAATTTCAGGAAACAAAGCCGGTGAGTTGGTTGCCGGAGGTTCCGCCCTGATGAAATGCCCGGCTCCGGGCAACAAAAAATCCAGAGGCGAAACGCTCTCGCTGCCATTGACGCCGGCGCAACCCGCTCCCATGAGCGCAAGAGCCGCCGGAATGGCCAGCCAAATAAGTCTCCAGCTTAATAATCTCACTTGCCCAGTATAAATCAGTCCGGCACGATGGCAACTGATAATTCCAATCATGGCAAACGTTAACAACCGGGCGCGACCCCGGATGGCGCGCGGAGGGCTCGTTGCGATTTTCCTTCTGGCCGGTGCCGGATTGATTTTCGCCGACGAGACGCGGGACAAAATTTTCGCCGCCCGCGCCGGGGCGGAATTCCAGCGCGCCCAGACCTCGTGGCAGTCGAACACGAACGGTTCCACCGCCGCCTGGCAGTTTGCCCGCGCCTGTTTTGATCTTGCCGACTTTGCCACCAACGAGACCGAACGCGCCGCCATTGCCACACAGGGCATCGCCGCCTGCCGGGAATTGCTGGCCAGAGACACCAACTCCGCGCCGGGCCACTATTACCTGGCCATGAATTACGGCCAGCTCGCCCGGGCCGAGGCGCCATCCGTTGCCGCCTACCGGCTCGTCAAGCAAATTGAACATGAATTCAAATCGGCGGCGGATTTGGACAAGTCCTTTGATGACGCCGGTCCCGAACGCAACCTTGGTTTGCTGTATCGGGACGCGCCCGGCTGGCCCTTCAGCATCGGCAGCCGGCACAAGGCCCGCGAATGCCTGGAGCAGGCCGCGCAAATCGCGCCGGATGATCCCGAAAGCCGCCTGAATCTCGCCGAGTCGTTTTTGCAATGGCACGATGCCGACGACGCAAACCGGGAGTTGCAGACGCTCGACGCGCTCTGGCCGAAGGCACAAACAAACTTCTCCGGCGAAGCCTGGGAACGAAGCTGGGATGATTGGACCGCGCGCCGCGACGCCTTGCGCAAAAAGCTGGCGGAGATTTCCGCGCCGGCGAAACCGCCGAAGAACGGGCGCTGAATTATTAACCTGAATTTAACTTGGCCGCGGCCGCGCCGGTGATTTATCCTTCCGCTTCAAAAAAACACCGGGCGATTATTATTTCTGACATCATGGCCAAACGATTGCTGGCAACCTTGAGCGACGCGACACTGTTCCTACAGGAATGGTTCGCCAATCCCCGTCGCACCGGCTCGATCGTGCCCAGTTCCCGACACCTTGCCGCAGCCATGGCCCGCTGGCTGCCCACCGACCCGGAAAGCTTTGTGCTCGAACTCGGCCCCGGCACCGGCATGGTCACCGAGGCACTCCTCCGACACGGCCTGCGCGAGGAAAAACTCGTGGCCATCGAGCACAATCCCAAGCTGGCCCGCCTGCTCCACGAACGCTTTCCCCGTGCCCACATCCTCACCGGCGACGCCTGGCACATGGATGATCTGCTCCGCAACCACCGCAAGCCGATCAAATCCGTCGGTGCGGTCATCTCCAGCCTGCCGCTCATGAATTTTTCGGAGGAACAGGCCGAGACGCTGGCTCAAAAAATCCGCGACGTGCTCGAGCCGCAGGGCAACTGGGTGCAATTCAGCTACCGGATTGACAAGCTGCGCACCCGCGGCGCGTCCAGCTTCCGGCTGCACGCCTCAAAAATCGTCTGGCTCAACCTCCCGCCCGCCCGCGTCAGCGTTTTTCAGAAGTGACGCGAAAAATTATTTCCCATTGATGTTGGGATTCCCCAGTTCAGTCACAAGCGCGCGCAATTGTTCGTTGCCCTTCATTTCAGGCATTTTCGCTGCCGTTTCCACAACCAGAAGCGCGTCAGCCCGGCGGTTCTGGCTCGTTAAAAGAGCCACATAACGGACAACGGTTTCGGGCGAATACGGACACAACGCCCACGCCTGCCGGAAGGCAAAGTCAGCCGCATCATTCATGCGTTTTTTTTCGGCGGCGTCAGTGGCGTGCTGCGCACGCCATTCATAAAGCCCGCCGATGGCACTCCGCAATTTGGAAAAATTTTCGCACCAGTATTCACTTTGGACAAACTGCGGGTCGCCGGCAAATCCGCTGAATTCCTTTTTCACATGGATTTTTTCCGCGAACGCCGTGACTTCTTCAATCGTTGTGTCGGGTTTCAGCCAGCCGCCAATCATCGGCGTCAGATATTTTGCCCAGTAATCACTGTCCTGCTGAACGATTTCATCGGACAACGCCGGCAACGGCTGCCGGTTGATTTTCATGATCAAGCCGTGCGGTTCGAGATACGAATACATCCAGTCGAGCGGAAAACCTTCCACGACGTAAAATGCGCGGTCGGGATTTTCGTCGAAAATGAACTTTGTCAGAAGCCCTCTGACTCCGATCAAAGCCATGTGACTTTTCAGTTGAATTCGTCCGTTTGAATCCTGCTTGACATCCTCGTCGCCGGGCTGGAGTTGTTTAAGCTCATTGGGAAATTGCTTGTCGTGAGCAAGACGGCGTTACGCATCCGTCATGTAATCCTGAAGGCTCTTTTGCAGGTCTTCGTCGGTGGGCGTATGGATTTTCCCGCCATACATTGCCCGCAGGTAGTGTAAATAGGTTGCATCGGCAAGCGGATTTTGGGAGAGCATGAAGAACGGTTTCCCGTCCGCATGAGATTCCATCAATGCCGTGACGACAAACCGTCCGGGATCAGCTCCGCCAAAATAAATGCTGCCAGCCGGAATGGATTGGATGATGTCATTGCCGAAAGCAATCGCATATTTGTCCCCCGGCGGAAACGCCACAAACACGCCGTAAGCATCCAGCGTCGCGGACCACCAGCTTCCGAGTAGGCCGCTGTCGCCATCGAGGCGCTTTCGCATCTGCTGGAAAAGGTTGGTTGCCTCCTGCCAGTCACCCGTTTCGGCGGCCTTGTAATAGGCATCGAATTCCACTGGCAGCTTCGTCCCGTCCTGTTTCGCCAGCGCGCGCGCCTGCGTTTCCTGCGCCGAGACAAACCGCTTCAACTGCGCGGAGGCTCCTGACTTGTCGAGCGACCACGACGACGCAGAATGTTGTTTGCCGCAGCCGCCGATGACCAATCCGATGCCCAAAATCACCAGTCCCGCTAATCTGATGGTTGTTTTCATGGATTTGATTCAAGTTGTCTTCACCCAATAGACACCGTGCATGCCGGTTTCGTATAAGAAATCTGTTTCCCGCCGGTCCCATCCGGCGGAAAGAACCAATTTAGAATTATTCTAAATCTTGACATGCTTTGGGTTCTTGTTTATTTTGCCGGTGTCATGAGCCTGGTCGAGGAAAAAATCAGCAATGAATTCAGCGCGCGGCTGAACACGGGCGGCTTCCGGTTCACGCCGCAGCGCCAGCAGGTCTATGGCGTCCTGCTTCAGAAGCGCGATCATCCGACCGCCGAGGAGGTTTTCATCCGGGCCAAGCGAGCGATGCCGGAGATTTCCCACGCGACGGTTTACAACTGCCTCGACGCGCTGGTAAAGTGCGGGCTGGCCCGGCAGGTCACGCTGGACCGCGGCGCGACGCGGTTCTGCCCGAACATGCGCGAGCACTGTCATTTTTACTGTGTTTCGTGCGACACGGTTTTTGACGTGGATTTGCCGGCGAAAACGGCGGCGCGCGTCCCACTGCCACGCGGTTTTCGCGCGGAGCATTTTGAAATTGCGATTCACGGCACCTGCGCGGATTGCGCGAGGAAGAAATAATTTTTACGAACGATGAGCACCGCCACCGAGACGATTGAAGGCCTGGTCAAACAGGAATACAAATACGGTTTCTACACCGACGTGGAAACCGAGTCCGCCCCGCCAGGCTTGAGCGAGGATACCATCCGGCTGATTTCGCGCCGGAAAAACGAGCCGGCCTGGCTGACCGACTGGCGGCTCAAGGCCTTTCAGCACTGGCTCACGCTGGAGGAACCGGCCTGGCCGAAGGTTCACCACGAAAAAATCAATTATCAGGACATTATTTATTTTTCCGCGCCCAAGCAGAAAAAAGACGCGCCCAAAAGCCTCGCGGAAGTGGATCCGAAGCTTCTGGAAACCTACGAGAAGCTCGGCATTCCGCTGCACGAGCGCGGGCGGCTCGCCGGCGTGGCCGTGGACGCGGTGTTTGATTCCGTGTCCGTCGGCACCACGTTCAAAAAGCAGCTCGCCGAAAAGGGCGTCGTCTTCTGCTCGTTCAGCGAGGCGGTGCTGGAACATCCCGACCTCGTGAAGAAATACCTCGGCATGGTCGTGCCCTACACCGACAACTTTTTTGCCGCGCTGAACTCCGCCGTCTTCACCGACGGCTCGTTCTGCTACATCCCCAAGGGCGTGCGCTGTCCGATGGAGCTTTCGACGTATTTCCGCATCAACGCCGCCAAGTCCGGCCAGTTCGAGCGCACGCTCATCGTCGCCGACGAGGGCGCGCAGGTAAGCTATCTCGAAGGCTGCACCGCGCCGATGCGCGATGAAAACCAGCTCCACGCGGCGGTCGTCGAACTCATCGCGCTCGACAACGCGCAAATCAAATACTCGACCGTCCAGAACTGGTATCCCGGCGACGAGAATGGCAGGGGCGGCATTTACAATTTCGTGACCAAGCGCGGCCTGTGCAAGGGCCGGAACTCGAAGATTTCCTGGACGCAGGTCGAGACCGGCTCGGCCATCACCTGGAAATATCCGGGCTGCATTTTGCTCGGGGACAATTCCGTGGGCGAATTCTACTCCGTCGCGGTGACGAACAATTATCAGCAGGCCGACACCGGCACGAAAATGATCCACATCGGCAAAAACACGCGCAGCACCATTGTCTCGAAGGGCATTTCCGCCGGCCACGGCCAGAACAGCTATCGCGGCCTGGTGAAGGTCCAGAAGACCGCCGCCCACGCGCGCAACTTCTCGCAGTGCGACTCGATGCTGATCGGCTCAAACTGCGGCGCGCACACGTTTCCCTACATCGAGGTGAAAAACACCACGGCCAGCGTCGAGCACGAAGCTTCGACCTCCAAGATCGGCGAGGACCAGATTTTTTACTGCAACCAGCGCGGGCTTTCGACACAGGACGCCGTCAACCTGATCGTGAACGGCTTCTGCAAGGAGGTCTTCAAGGAGCTGCCGATGGAATTCGCCGTCGAGGCGCAGAAGCTTTTGGGCGTGAGTCTGGAAGGCAGTGTGGGATGATTCTAGCCACGGATGGAACACGGATTAAACACGGAAATGGAAAGCAAACTTCAAAACGCCGATGTCACCGAGAAAATCATCGGAGCGGCTTTTGCGGTTTATTCCGAACTCGGCTACGGCTTTCTTGAGAGCGTTTATCAGAAGGCGATGCAGGTGGAACTGCACCGGTCGGGGCTGAAATGTGAAATTGAGTGTCCAATCAAAGTCAAATACCGCAATATCATCGTCGGCGATTTCAGGGCCGACTTGTTGGTGAACGATGTTGTCATCGTTGAGCTGAAAACAGCCAGGAATTACAATGCAGACGTTGAGCCGCAACTGCTGAATGAACTGAAAGCAACGGGCGTCAAGGTTGGCCTGCTAATCAACTTTGGCCGGACGAAGGTGGAATTCAAAAGAATGGTTTTTTGAATCCGTGTTTCATCCGTGTTCAATCCGTGGCTGGAATAAATTTTAGAAAAATGAGCAAACCTGTTCTTGAAATCAAAAACCTCCACGCCGGCGTGGAGGGCAAACCAATCCTCAAGGGCGTCAGCCTGGTCATCAACCCCGGCGAAGTCCATGCCATCATGGGCCCGAACGGCTCCGGCAAAAGCACCCTCGCCGCGGTGCTGGCCGGACGCGACGGCTACACCGTGACCGCCGGCACGGTGATTTACGACGGCAAAGATTTGCTGGATCTCGACCCCGACGAGCGCGCACGCGCCGGCGTTTTCCTCGCCTTCCAGTATCCGGTCGAGATTCCCGGCGTCAACAGCACCTACTTCCTCAAGGCCGCCCTGAACGAAATCCGCAAATCGAAGGGTGAATCCGAACTCGACGCCATCGAGTTCTTGAGCCTCGTCAAAGACAAGATCAAGCTGCTGGAGCTGAACGAGGATTTGCTCAAGCGCTCGGTCAACGAGGGCTTTTCCGGCGGCGAAAAAAAGCGCAACGAGATCTTCCAGATGGCCGTGCTCGAACCCAAGCTGGCGATCCTCGACGAAACCGATTCCGGCCTGGACATTGACGCGCTGAAGATCGTCTCAAACGGCGTCAACAAATTGAAGCGCCCCGACAACGCCCAGCTCGTCATCACGCATTACCAGCGCCTGCTGGATTACATCGTGCCGGATTTCGTCCATGTGCTGGTGGACGGCAAAATCGTCCACACCGGCGGCAAGGAACTCGCGCTCGAACTCGAAGCCAAAGGTTACGACTGGATTTTGAAAAGTTGACGGCGGGTGCTGGGCAGGGAGGCTTCGCGGACGACTCGCCTCCACTCCGCTGCGCCTCGCGCCGCCAACCCCAGCAAAATATCCTTACTCCGCGCTTGACTCGTGAACCCTTATAGGAGGCTGCCCGAAATGATTCTGACCAATTGTTCCCGGTAAAAATCCGCACTCAACAAGCGCCCAAATCGGCCCAACCAATGGGACAAGAGTGATGAGCGTCCACCAAGCAGATTTATCGCGGTCATGCCAACGCTTGGCATAAATCGCAAGGCACGGCCAAATAATCGCAAGCCCAAGAAGTATAGACCAATCATGCTCATCTGCCCATTGTGCAACGCCAGCAAGCAAAGCAATCGGAATGAAGGCAAGCCACCAAGTGGCTCGTGAAATTCGACCCGAAAACCGAAAATAGATTTTGATGAGTGAATTCATGTTTGCAGCCTAACGAAAAAAGCTGAGCCACCGCCGACTCGCGGCGTGAACCGCGATAGCGGAACTGACAGCGCCAACGGCGGTTGGCTCCGGCGACTGGTTAGGCATCGTGGACTCTCCTAAACCACTCCCGCTGACGACCGATGGCAATCCAATAACGGTCAACTTTGGCAAAGTGAATGTGCTGGATACTCTGTCCCAATGAACTCCCGTGCGCGATGGCAACGGAATCCGCATCCGAACCGAGAACCTCGTAACTCTGTGAACTGCTCTCGCCTTTGAACTCGATGTGCATCCGCTGCCGAGTGTAACGGATGAGAAGATGGCCGAACATATCCGCGATGCGCTTGCGGTGTGCGGCGCTCGCACGCGGACGCCAAACCCAATCCTTGAGCGTCCGGCGACGGTCTGAACGCCACGCGCCGAGCAACCGTCGGTCTGTCTTGGTGATGTGCTTTGCCATTTCACAGGATGCGAACGATGCCTAACGAAAAAAGCTGAGCCACCGCCGACTCGCGACGGGAACCGCGACAGCGGAACTGACCGCGCCAACGGCGGTTGGCTCCGGCGACTGGTTAGGCCTCGTTAGATTTTTGTGCTGCATGCGCTTTAGGCAATGGAAATGTGCCGCTCTGGTAAGCCAGCCACAAGTGCTCAATAATTGGATGCTCAATCGCAAGAACCTTGCATCGGCAGATTAGGTCGAAATCGTCTGAAACATAGCTGGCGATCTCGTGCTGGTGCGTGGCCTTGCTCACAACGAGAAAAACCTCCCGTCTAATCTCCTCGACCTGCGCACGGACTTCCGAAGAAACATCACGCCAGCGCTCCTTGGTGGCGTTAAAAACCTCCGACCAATCCGAATCGAAAGGGCCGGATGAATCACGCTGATCAAGCGCGTCATCACACACAAACCCTGCGTAGTAGTCTGGGCGGACAAAAGTGTGTGCCCGAATCCCGGCGAGCAAGAAATGGAGGCTAGGTATCATGGCGCGCGTCTCGAGGCCTAACGAAAAAAGCTGAGCCACCGCCGACTCGCGACGTGAACCGCGACAGCGGAACTGACAGCGCCAACGGCGGTTGGCTCCGGCGACTTGTTAGGTCTTTTTTTCCTTGGCAAATCCATATATGTATTTCTCGATTTCGTGCGTCTCTACAGAATCGGGATCATTCGTCATCAGGCTGAAACCAAGTGCGGAATCTTCTGAAAGTCGAATCATCCCCCTGATGATATAGAGAAACTGGCCATCCGGTATGGACTTCTTGCCAGCCAAATCCGCATCGGTCAGCTTCGTCCTAAACCCATACCAGCCCTTGTTGTGAATCTCCTCAATCTTGACCTGCTTTTCTACCGTCCCCGCCAGATACTTCTCCGAGGACACGACTACCGACTTCTTCATCTTTTCCGGGGTGTTAAACTGCGCCAAATCTTTGGTGTCGCACTTAAAATAGAGCATCAGACTAAAGCTCGCCCCATGCTTTGGCAGCACCTTCACTTCGGCAAAACGGAGGTCCAACGCCCTCTCCACCGACACAGTCCACTTCTCTGTGTTGGTGACAGTGAATGTGTCATCCATAGACATAAGCAATTCTTTGCCTTCCAAATGGACAATGGAAAAGGCGACCAACAATGCTGCGAGTTTGAGTGATGTTTTCATATTAAGACCTAACGAAAAAAGCTGAGCCACCGCCGACTCGCGACGTGAACCGCGATAGCGGAACTGACCGCGCCATCGGCGGTTGGCTCCGGCGCCTTGTTAGGCCACAAAAACGTGAAACTCATAATAAAATATGGCAAATCATCCGCTGTCTTCTCTCAAATCTCAACTAACAAACTCCACGCTCTGAAATCCAAAGCCGACAATCTGCACAAATCGAACCACCAAAACCTTTCGCCAGCCATAATGCTAAAGCCAAAATGGACGCTTGTGGCCTAACGAAAAAAGCTGAGCCACCGCCGACTCGCGACGTGAACCGCGACAGCGGAACTGCCAGCGCCAACGGCGGTTGGCTCCGGCGACTTGTTAGGCATCATCGTGAAACTGATTGAATGCTTCCGTCTGCCAAAGCGACTGTCTGGCTGCCGTCCAGCATCCGCACGCGAACCAAAACCGCCTGCGGGTCGCTCTCGCTGGCTGACGGATAAAATGTGACATCTGCGCCGCCTAAATCTCGAACCTCGCCTGCGGAAATGTAACCGCCG
>Ga0181519_10003045_pt1 | contig 13914 bp, 9 predicted proteins | sample PEATcosm2014_Bin_26_FD_121102 | JGI IMG/M metagenome (GOLD analysis project Ga0181519, IMG submission 121102) | Peatland microbial communities from MTU Mesocosm Facility, Houghton, MI, USA - PEATcosm2014_Bin02_10_metaG | ecosystem: Environmental > Terrestrial > Soil > Wetlands > Peat | place...
GCCCGTGGTCGCCCGGGCCGTGGCCGTCGGGACCGTCCTGGGTCTCGGGGGTGATGGCTTCCGGTCGTTCAACAGTCGTGGTCATGCGGCTGCCTTTGGCTCGGAGGTGGGTGCGAGGGCTGCGCTGTCGCTGCTGCTGGCGGTGGACGGGTCGACCTTGGTGCCCGGCGGCGGGATGTCCTGCGCCGGGGCCCCGCTGCCCTGGAGCGTGTGGCCGGCGGCGACCATGCCCGACGCCCACTCGTGGAAGCCGGACGGCGTCTCCGCCTTCACGCTGAAGAGCATCTCCGAGTGGTAGAGCCCGCAGAACTGGGTGCACTGTCCGTCGTAGGTGCCGGTCTTCAGGACGTCGAGGTCGAAGATGTTGGTGACCCCCGGCTGGGCGTACCGGCTGAAGTTGAAGTCACGCACGTAGAACCCGTGGATCACGTCGTCGGAGACCAGGGTGATCTGCACGGTCTCCCCGGCCGGTACCACCATCTGCGGCCCGTGGTCGCCCGGCCCCTGGGTCAGGGCGCCGACCACGCCGACGTTCAGGCCCGGGTAGTCGAACCGCCAGCCCCACTGGAAGGCGGTCACCGTGATGTTCACCACCGGCGCGCCGGCCGCCGTGGTGGTGGCGTCCACCGGCTGGGTGGCGTCGACGTTGTTCTCCGTCAGGACCGTGAAGAAGAAGAGGAAGCCCACCACGATGATCGGGAGCACGGTGTAGAAGATCTCGACGGTCACGTTCTCGTGGAACTGGACGGGCATGTCGTCGGACCGCCGCCGGTAGCGGAAGACGGACCAGATGATGAGCAGCGCCACCAGCCCGCCGATGATGATGCCGGTGGTCATCATCCCGGAGTAGAGCTTGAAGGCATCCTGACCCTGGGTGGTGGCACCGCGGCTGGCCCCGTAGGAGGGGTAGTCGCAGCCGGCGAGGGCCAGGGGGGCGCCGATCGCCAGGCCGGTCAACCAGCGCCGGCGGGTCCGTCCGGCCGGCGCGCCGGGGGCGTCGTCGGGTCGGGGTTCCGGGCTGATCCGGGGTCGCGACGGGTCGGGGGGGCCGGTCGTGGTGGCGTTCACGCCGATGACACTAGCGGGGGTCGGGGTGCAATTAGAAGTTGGGAGGGCCCCCTGATCCGGTCGGACGTTCCCCCAGGTCAACGGGGTGGCGGTGCCTGGCTCCCGCCACCGCTCCTCACGCCTGGCCGTGGGAGGGTCGCTCGGACTCCCGGGCGGCCCAGGCGAAGACCCCGTGCGCCATCGTCGAGGTGGCCGCCGCCGCCCTCGCCTCGTTCACCTGGCGCCGCGCCCGGGCGATCCCCGGGTCACCGTCCCCGGCCAGCCAGGCCAGCTCGGCCAGGTGCCCGGCCAGCCGGAGGGCGGACCCGCGGTCACCGTCGCCGGCACCCTCCAGCAGCGCCAGTGCCCGGTCGGCCAGGGCCGTGGCGCCGCCCGCCAGACCGGCCAGTTCGCCGGCCAGCTCGCGTTCCGGGGCGGGCTTCAACGTGGCCGGGTTGCCGTCCCACCATCCGCCGTAGCGGCGCCAGACCGTCCGCACCACGAACTCCGGCTCGTCGTAGACGGGTCGGAGGTAGGGCCGCTCCATCAGCTCCGCCGGCGGGGTGACCGTGTGGAGCACCTCGTCGAGCCGGGCGCCGGCGTTCATGAGGGCGAGGGTCTGGTCGACCAGTGAGTCGAGAAGAGCGGCGGTGTCGCCGAGGGCCTGGCGGATCCGCTCCGGCCCCACGATGGGGAAGCCGTGCCCCGGCAGCAGCACCTCGGGACCACCCCCCGGGCGGTCGTAGAGGGCGAGCATCTCGCGGAGGGCGTCGGCCCACTCCCGGGGGTACCGCTGGACCTTCTGCGGGTTCCCGGCGTTGGGCGACGCCCAGATGAAGAGGTCACCGCAGCAGAGCACCCGGCGGTCGGGGAACCACGTCCAGGTGTGGTCGTCCGTCTCGCCGCGGGCGTGGTGCAGCTCGGCGCGCACCCCACCGATGTCGAGGTCGAGGTGGCTGCGGTAGGTGCGGTCCGGGTACCGGTACTCGGTCGGCCACTCGAGGGTGTCGATGCCGAACTGCCGCCGGTTGATGATGCCGTTGTAGCCGGCGGTCGTCACGTACCGGTCGAAGCGGGCGGGCAGCGCCTCGTGGGCGACCACCGTCGGGGCCGGCCACCCCTGGTCGACGGACTCGGCCTCCCACACGGGGACGCCGAACACGTGGTCGATGTGCCCATGGGAGTAGACGGCGGTGTGCAGGCGGCTCGGTGACCACGCCCGGATCGTCCGGTGGATCTCCGGGGCCATCAGCGCGCTGCCGGTGTCGACGAGCACCAGTCCATCGTCGGTGTCGACGGCGGACACGTTGGCGAAGGACGGCGTGAACGCCACCCCGTCGGCCACCTCGGCCAGTCCGCCCCACGTGGTAATCGGATGGACCTGCTCGGTGGAGAGCTCCCCGTTCCACAGCCCTTCGGCGATCTCGAGGACGCCCCGTCGCTCAGTCATCTTCCCCCTCCGGTCGTCCGGAGGCACTGTACCGCCGGTTGGGCGGTGGCTCCCGGTCTCAGTCCCCGCCGGTCGGGCGCCGGTCGTCGGTCGACGTCCATTTCCCGGCCAGTCGGCCGGCACCCCGGATCCCCCGCTTCACCTGCTCCTCGGCGGCCGGCCGGTGCTGGGCGGAGGTGCGGGCGACGGCGGCGGACACCGACCCCGCCGCCCGGCCGGCGAGGCGGGCGGCGGACGGGGCCGCCGGCGACGTCGGCGAGGGTGGGGCCGGGGGTGGGGGAGCGACGACGGCGGCGGTGGCATCGACCACCGGACCGGTGCCGGAGACGGGCCGGGGTCCGGTGGCGGTGTTGGTGAGTGTGGCCAGCCGCACCATGCCGACGGCGATCACCTCCACGATGATGATGCCCTCGAGGTCGGGCCGGAGGACGGGGACGATCGGGGCCAGGGCGGCGGTGGCCGAGACCGCCACCACCAGCGCGGCGTGGAGCCGCCGTCCGCAGAGGTGGACGACCCCCAGGGGGCCGTCGGCGGTCAACGCCAGGACCGCGTAGGCCGCACCCATGGCCACCAGCAGTCCGCCGCGGCCGACATGGAGTGAGAGATCGGCCAGTGCCACGAGCAACAGGTACTCCGCGCCCTGGAGGACCCAGAACGGGAACACGCGGCGCGCGGCACGCCGGTCGGCCCGGTCCCGGCTCATGGTGGTGCCGGGTCCGTCGACCTAGGAGGTGGAGGTGCCGGTGGCGTCGCCCGAGCTCGGACCGGGGGGCGCCGGCTGGGCCGGGGTCGTCGGCGCGGCCTTCGACGTGGTGCCCTTGGCGGGATCGTCGGGTGCGCCGCCCTCATCCAGGCCCTTCTTGAACTCCTTCTGCGCCGAGCCCAGCGAGCGGGCCAGCTTCGGGATCTGGGTGCTGCCGAACAGGACGAGCACGACGACGACCAGCACGATGATGCCGTCCATGCCAAAGATCTCCGCGGGGGGCCCGAAATGCACGGTTCCATCTCCTTCGTCGGCTTCTCCGACCAGCGTAGACCGGCTGGAGGGTGTCTGGTGTTCGGAGCCGACGGCCTGGGCGGATGTCCGGCCGGTCAGCCGGCCAGGAGCACGCCCAGCACCAGGGCCACGACGGAGGCCACCCCGCCGATCGAGCCCCAGATGGCCAGGCCGCGCCGGGTGGTGGCCCGCTGGTGGAGGAAGACGGCGACGCCGGCGATCACCACCACGGCGATCTTGACCATCAGGACCGTCGTCCACGCGGTGGGGGCGCTCTGGGTGTCGAAGGTGGAGATGTTCCAGAACCCGGTGATCACCAGCACCGCGTAGGCGGGCCACAGCAGCCGGCCCAGGGCCCGGGCGACCTGCTTGGGGGCGTCCTCCCCGAGCCCGCGCACGGTGGGGAGCAGTCCGGTCATGGTGATCTGGCCACCCACCCAGACGGTGGCGGCCAGGACGTGGAGCGACAGCCGGAGCCCGTCGAGCGCGGAGCTGAGCGAGGCGGCGTCCGACGCCACCAGCCCGAGGGAGGACACGGCCGGCCTACGTCCCCGACCAGTTGGGCTTGCGCTTCTCCGCGAAGGCGATCGGGCCCTCCATGGCGTCGGCCGAGCCGAAGACGCCACCCACCTCGGCGTTGTTGATCTCCCAGCCCTCGGCGTCCGACACCTCGACGGCCAATTTCATCACCTTCTTCGAGGCCCGGACGGCCAGGGGGGCGTTGTCGGCGATGGTGCCGGCGAGGGCGAGCGCCTCCTCGAGCAACCGGTCGGCCGGGACGACCCGGTTGACCAGCCCGAGCGCCAGGGCCCGCTCGGCATCGATCGGGTCGCCGGTCAGAGCCAGCTCCAGCGCGACGGCTGGTGGGATCCGCTTGGGGAGCCGGATGAGCCCGCCACCGGCGGCGAAGAGCCCCCGCTTGACCTCGGGGATGCCGAATTTGGCCGACTCCACCGCCACCACCAGGTCGCAGGCCAGCATGATCTCGCAGCCGCCGGCCAGGGCCGACCCGTTGACCGCGGCGATGAGCGGCTTCGGGAAGTCGCGCTGGGTGATGCCGGCGAACCCGCCGTTGCCGCCCATGATGTCGCCGGCTTCGCCGGCCGCGAACGCCTTGAGGTCCATGCCGGCGCTGAAGGCCTTGTCGCCGCTGCCGGTCAGGATGACCACCCAGGCGTCGTCGTCGGCCTCCAGCTCGTCGAAGGCGGCCGCCAAGGCCAGGCTGACCGCCCCGTTGATGGCATTGCGGGCCTCGGGCCGGTTGATGGTCAGGATCTCGATGTGTCCCTGTCGTTCACGCAGGAGTTCGGGCACGGGTGCGTCCTTTCGGGGGCGAGCTCAGCGGTCGGGCAGACGGTAGCGCGGCGGACCACCGGCCACGACCACGTCCCGGCCGACCAGTCGGACCGGGTCGAGGGCACCGACCTCCTCGGTGACCGCGTCGTCGACCGGGGTGGTCGCCACCTGCCGCCCGTCGGGGAGCCGGGCGATCACCGGGGCCCCGGTGGCGGCGCCTCCGTAGTCGCGGATCACCGTGGCGGCCATCACGGTCGCCGTCGTCGCCTCGGGGACCTCCGTCGCCACCTCGACGGCGGAGGCGTCGATGGCCGACTGGGCCGCCGTGGTGTCGGCCGGGCGGAACCCACCGGGCGGGGGGCTCGAGCCGTAGAGGCCGAGGGCGTGCTTGGTGACGAACCAGCCGAGCCCCGTGGCCAGGCCGAGCGCCCCGGGTCCGCCACCGGCCCGGAGCCGGTCGGTGACGGCGGCGATCCCGTGGGTGGTGTAGTTGTTGCCGGGGCCGCCGAAGTACGGGAGGCCGCCGGTGGAGGTCAGCCCCCGGGGATCGTCGGGGGCGAGGCCCAGCGCCTCGAGAGCCATCTCGACCGCCGAGGGGAAGCACGAGTAGAGGTCCAGGACGTCCACGTCGTCGATCCCCGGACCGTCCACCGCCCGGAAGAGCGCCTCCCCGGCGGCGCGGATGGCCGGGGAGCGTCCCAGGTCGGGCCGGGCGGTGGGGAAGCGGACGTCGACGGTCGACGCCCCCGACCAGATGAACACCGCCCGGTCCGCCACCCCGGCCCGACGGGCGGCGGCCAGGGAGCAGACCAGCAACGCCGCGGCCTGGTCGGAGCCGAGGAAGGCGGCCATGCGCTTGGTGTACGGCTCACAGACGATCCGGTTGTCGGGGCCCGGGGTGGCGATGGTCTCGGCGGACAGCTCCGTGGGGAACCAGGCGTAGGGATTGGCGGCGGCCACCCGGGTGAAGGGGGCCAGGAGCTCGCCGATGACCCGGCGGTGCTCGGCCGAGGTGCGCCCGGCCCGCGAGGCCAGCACGCTCTCGAAGAGGGGGTACACGTGGATCGGGGCGATCAGACCCACCGCCGACTCGGCCGTCCCCACTCCGGGGAGATCGTCCCCGACCACCGGATCCGGGCCCAGCGAGGTGTCGCCCAGCTCGCGGGGGAGCCCCTCGGCCCGGCGTTGGCGCGACGACCGGATGGCCTCGGCGCCGGCGATGAGGGTGACCCCGAGCGAACCGCCGACGATCCCCGCCGCCGCCCGGTTCACCAGCCACTGGGGCGAGTTCCCGCCGACGGTGGTGACCTCGACGGATGGCGGGGCGATGTCCAGGGCGCGGGCCAGCTCGGTGGCGGGCGCCGGGCCGACGCGGGTCATGACGTCGACCACCGACAGGCGGTCGACCCGGTCGCGGAGGCGCGGCACCTCGGCCAGCGCCGCCCCGCACGCCCGGGCCATCAGCTCGACGGCGGTGACGGGCACGGTGCGCTCGATCGCCTCGCCGGCGGCGACCACCACCGGGACGCGCTCCTCGTCGAGGCGGCTCCCGGAGGTGCGGTGTTCGTTCGGTGCCATGTCCGGCGCGGAAGCTACCACCCGGCCGGGGGAGGCCGGCCGGGGCGGGCGTAGCGCGGGGAGCGGGGATGCTGGCAGGCTGTGCCCGTGCCCGGCCAGAACCCCACAGCGACCAGCGAGGTCCGGCGCGGGCCGGGCGGTGTGCTCCCGGAGGGCTTCCTCTTCGGGGTGGCCACGGCCGGGTTCCAGGTGGAGGGCGGTGTCAACGGCCCCGGCCAGCCGGCCAACAACTGGGTGGCGTGGGAGGAGGTCGGGCGGGTGGAGCCCTCGGGCAACGCCGTCGGCTTCTGGGACCGCCCCGAGGAGGCGCTGGACCGGGCGGCCGCCCTGGGCTGCGACAGCTTCCGCCTCGGCCTCGAGTGGGCGCGCGTGGAGCCGGTGGAGGGGCAGATCGACGACGGGGCCCTGGCCCGGTACGCGTCGATCGTGGACGGCTGCCTCGAGCGGGGGATGGAGCCGTTGGTCACGCTCCACCACTTCACCCACCCGGCCTGGCTGGGTGAGGAGTTCTGGCTCCGTCCGGACTCGCCCGAGCGCTACCTGGCCTGGGCGGAGACCGCGCTGGCCGTGCTGGCTCCGACCGTCCGGCGGTGGGTCACCATCAACGAGATCAACGTGCTGGCCATGAACTCCTGGCTGCTCGGCCTCTTCCCGCCGGGGAGGTACCTGGCCATGGGCGATGCCGCCGTGGCCACCGACCACCTGCTGGCCGCCCACGTGCTGGGCTACGAGGCCGCCCACCGCGCCCGGCCCGACGCCCTCGTCACCACCAACAACGCCTGCGTGACCCTGTACGACCTCGACCGGCTGCTCACCGACCTCCTCGTCTGCCGCAGTCTGGGGGTGGACCGGACCGACGTCCCGGCCTGGATCCGCGAGCGGCGGGCGGAGCACGAGTCGGTGGTGCCACCGCCGGCCCCCCTCGAACGGCTGCTGCGCCGCGTGGCGTCGGCGGGAGGCGGGTACGGCGGCGGTCGGATCGGCACGCCCGGGCGGGCGCTCGACGCGGTCTACGCCAGCCCCCACGTGCGGACGCTCGACGCGGTGGGCCTGGACTACTACGACCCGGTCGCCTCCCGGCACTTCCGGCCGCCGGGCCACCGGACGGCGGGGGGCCGGCAGTGGCTCCCGGCCCGCGAGCTCTGGGACGACGTGCCGGGTCCGGCGGGACTGACCAGCTGGCTCCGGGCCCAGCGGACCCTCACCCCGGGCACCCCGCTGTGGGTGGTGGAGAACGGGATGAGCACCCGGGTGCGCAACGGGCGGGCGTGGCCCCGTTCCGACGGCTGGGACCGGCTGCGCTACCTGCGCGAGCACCTCGCCGCGGTGGTGGACGCCGTCGACGCCGGCGTGCCGGTGGCCGGGTACTGGCACTGGTCGCTGGTCGACAACTACGAGTGGGGGTCGTACCAGCCGCGTTTCGGCCTGCACGGGGTCGACCGCACCCGCGGCGACCTCGGGTTCCGGTGGCTGGACACCGACGCCACGGGCGTCGACGCCGCCGGCGCCTACCGGCGCCTCATCGAGGGCCTCCGGGCCGGCGACCGGTCGGTGCTCGTGGCGGGCGGTCCCAACCCCTGAGGTTCAGCATCCGGCCGGTTGTGCCGAAGATCCCGTTGAGACTTCGGAGTCTGTCGCGTCCACCCGCGGCGGACTAACGTGTCCCGTCATCCCGCTCCGGCGTGGGTGGCGGGGCCGGTCGGGGGACCGGGGGCCGGAGGTGAGGGTCGCATCGGGCTGTCCGGTCGGCCGAGGCTAGGGGGGAAATTGGCAGCAGCACCGAAGGACGGGGAGGCACGACCGGCACCGCCGTGGAGCCGACGCGGACCGGGTGCCGGCGCGGGCCGCCGCCGGGCGGTGGGGGTGGTCGTCCTGCTCGCCCTCGCGGTGATCCTGCTGGCGCTCCCCGAGACGAGCGCCAACTCGTCGGCGGCGTTCGAGGCCCAGAGCCAGGTGACCTACCTGCCCGGCCAGACCCCGATGAACGCGGCCTACAGCGCCGGGACGACCGTCGGTGGGGTGACCTGCGGCCCCGGCAAGCGCCAGGTCACGTGGTCGTCGTACGCGCCGGCGTGCGAGCCCGCCTGGCACGGCAACAACGGTGGTGCCACCGCCCCCGGGGTCACCGCCACCACCATCACGCTCACCTACCGGCAGGCGGCGAGCGCCATCCTCCAGGAGCTCTTCACCCTGGTGCCGCCGACCACCGTCGGCACCAACGCCGAGGCCATCCAGACCCTCCAGTCGTACATCAACGTCTTCAACAAGAACTTCGAGCTCTACGGCCGCCACGTGGTGCTGGTCCCCTACACCGGCCAGGGCAACTTCATCGACGAGGACACCGGGACCGGCGGCCCCCAGGCACAGGCCGACGCCATCACCGTCGCCGACCAGCTGCACGCCTTCGCCGACATGTCGCTGATCGACTCGAGCGTCACCTACACCCAGGACCTCCAGAACCAGAAGGTCATCGCCTTCGGCCTCTACCAGCAGTCCCAGCAGTGGTACTCCCAGAACGCCCCGTGGCAGTACACGCCGGGACCGAACTGCACCAAGTCGGCCCAGGCCATCGCCGCCCTCTACGGCAAGCAGCTGAAGGGGCTCCCCGCCCAGTTCGCCCAGGGGGCCCTCCGCACCCAGCCCCGCAAGCTCGGGATCTTCTACACCAGCGTGCCCACCCAGCAGCAGTGCGAGCAGGAGCTGGTCCAGGACCTGGCCGCCTACGGGGTCACCCCGGCTGCCCAGGCCGGGCTGGCGTTCGACATCTCGACGCTGCCCAACGAATCGTCCACGGCCATCGCCCAGATGAAGCAGGCCGGAGTGACCACCATCATCTGCGTGGGCTGCGACCCGATCTCCCCCCGCTACTACTTCGCCTCGGCCACCGCCGACAACTACTACCCCGAATGGTTCTTCCAGGCGCTCTACGCCGCCAACGCCACCGACAGCGACAAGTTCATCCGGCTGCTGCCGGCCGACCAGCGGCAGGACCTCATGACCACGGGCGTGTCGGACACCAACCCGGCGCTGTCCGAAGCCGTGCACGCCTACGACCTCGGCAACACCACGCCGGGCGACCACATCATTCCGGCGTACATCCTCGTCTACGGCTCGATCCTGGCCTTCTTCGACGCCCTGCAGGAGGCCGGTCCCAACCTGACGCCGGCCAACTTCCAGGCGGCGATGAAGGCCATCCCCCAGTCGTCGGCCGGTGGTGAGCTCGGGGGGTGGAACGGCTCCTACGGTCCGTACGACCCGGCGTCCAGCTTCCAGATCCTGAAGTGGACCAACAACGAGACCAGCCCGATCGACGGGCAGCGCGGCACCTACCAGGTGTGCAACAACGGCTCGGTCTACAGCTACGACGGCGCCGGTTCGGAGCTCCCGTCCTCGAAGCCGCTGAGCTGCAGCGTCATCCCACAGGTGCCCACCGGCCTCGGGACGGTACCGGCGTCCGGCGGCACGTCATCGTCCGGCGCCGGAGGTTCCTCCACGTCCACCACCGGCAGCCAGGCCCTCGGTGGCGGTGACGGCACCGATCGCGCGAAGGGGTCGACATGACGGTGCTCGAGGAGCGGATCGAGCCGGAGGAGACGGCCGGGCTCGAACCCGAAACCCGACGGAAGGGGATCTTCTGGATCGTCGGGGTGGTGGCGGTCCTCGTCCTGTACTTCGCGGTCAACGCCTACCACCCGCTCGGGCCCGGCGTCATCCTCCAGGGCGTGGTGGTCGGCGGGCTCAACTCGCTCATCGCCATGGGCCTGGTGCTGATCTACCGCTCGGCGCGGATCATCAACTTCTCCCAGCAGATCATCGGGGCACTGGCCGCCACCACCGCGGTGCTGCTGGTCTCCTCGTCCGGCCTCTCGTACTGGCTGGCGGTACCGATCGGCCTGGCCGTGGCCGTGGCCACCGGGTGGTTGGTGGAGTTCGCCATCATCCGGCGGTTCGTCACCGCCCCCCGCCTGATCCTCACGGTGGTCACCATCGGGATCTACCAGCTGATCGGTGCCCTCGCCCTCGAGCTCCCCAAGCTGTTCACCCTGGGGGCGAACGCCCCCACCACCCTGACCACGCCGTTCACCTTCCGGTTCACCCTCTCGTCGTTCACCTTCTACGGGGACGACCTGGTGGCGCTGGTGGTGATCGCCGTCGTCCTGGTCGCCCTCTACTGGTTCTTCCAGCGCACCGACTACGGGGTGGCCATCCGCGGGGCCGCCGACTCGCCGGAGCGGGCGGTCCTCCTCGGGATCCCGGTCCGGAACCTCAGCCGGATCACCTGGATGGTGGCCGCCGGACTCTCGGGTATCGGCGCCATCCTCTCCGCGCCCAAGACGATCGGCGGATTCAGCGTCGGCCAGGTCTCGACCCCCGAGGCGCTGCTGCTCCCGCTGGCTGCCGCGGTACTGGCCGGGATGGAGTCGTTCCCCCTCACCGTGGCATGGTCGATCCTCCTCGGTGTGGTCGACGAGGTGGTCTTCTCGATCCGGCTGCAGTCGGCCTACGTCGACGTCGCCCAGTTCATCGTCATCATCGTGGGCGTCCTGCTGGTCCGTTCCCGCAACGACCCGGGCGAGGGCCCCTCGGGGGAGTTCGTGGCCATCCGCGAGGTGGCGGCCATCCCCCACCACCTGGCCAAACTGAAGGAGGTGCGGATCGCCCGCGTGGTGGTCGGCGCCCTGGTGGTGGTGGTGGCGGTGTTCGTGCCCCTCCTCCTCAACGCCTCCCAGCAGCTCACCGCGTCCAACATCGCCATCTACGCGCTGATCGGTATCTCGATCGTCGTCCTCACCGGGTGGGCCGGCCAGATCAGTCTGGGCCAGTTCGCCTTCGTCGGGGTCGGGGCGGCCACCGCCGGTGCCCTCATCGTGCACGTCCACGCCAGCTTCCTGGTGGCCACCCTGGCCGCCGGGGCGGTCGGGGCGGTGGTGGCGGTGGTCATCGGCATCCCGGCCCTCCGGATCCCCGGCCTCTACCTGGCGGTGACCACCCTCGCCTTCGCGGTGCCGGTCTCGTCGTACCTCCTGTCGTCGAACTACTTCCCGACCATCAACCCGAGCTACGTGCCGCGTCCGGTGCTGCTGGGCCGGCTCAACACCATGTCCCAGGCAACCTTCTACGAGGTCTGCCTCGCCTTCCTGGTGGCCGGGGTGGTGGTCGTCCACAACCTCCGGCGGGGGCGGACCGGACGCAACATCGTCGCTGTCCGGGACAACCCCCGCGGTGCCGCCGCCTACGGGATCAGCCCGCTGCGGACGAAGCTCCTCGCCTTCATCATCTCCGGGGCCATCGCCGGGATCGCCGGGAGCCTCTACGTGGTGGGAGGCAACGGGCTCTCGTTCGGGGGCCTTCCCGCCGACCTCTCCATCACCGTGTTCGTGATGGTGGTCATCGGCGGCCTCGGGTCGAACACCGGCGCCATCCTCGGCGCCGTCTACGTGGTGCTGATCCAGAACGTCCGGAACCAGTCCGTGCAGCTGCTGGCCACCGGGCTCGGTCTGCTGATCCTCCTCCTGTTCTTCCCCGAGGGTCTCGGAGGCCTGCTGTTCCGCTTCCGCGACTGGACGCTCCGCCTGCTCGAGGAGCGACACCGGGAGGTCGGCGGGGACGAACCCGACGACGACCTGACCGCGCCCCTGGAGGCGCTGCCGGTGGAGGCGACGACCGCGCCGGTGTCGGTGACCCGGGCGGCGGCACTGAAGATCGGGGTGCTCGAGAAGCAGGAGCTCGAAGGAGGCGCCGCGTCGTCGTCCGCGGCGCCGGACGCCGGGCCGCCGGGCGGCAAGCCGTCCCTGGTCGAGCTCCGATCGCTCGATGCCGGCTACACCAACCAGTCGAAGGTCCTCCACGACGTGGCCATCGGGATCGGCCAGACCGAGGTGGTGGCCCTCCTCGGCACCAATGGGGCGGGAAAGACCACCGTGCTCCGCTCGGTGGCCGGCCTGCTGCGACCATCGAAGGGCGGCGTCAGCTTCGTGGGGGCCGACATCGACGGGCTGAACGCCAGCCAGCGGGTGCAGGCCGGCCTGGTCACCGTGCTGGGGGGCCGCGGCGTGTTCCCCTCGCTGACCGTCGAGGAGAACCTCCGCCTGGCCGCCTGGACCGCCCGGCGCCACCACAAGGACGAGCCCTTCGTGCTTGCCGCCACGGAGCGGGTGCTCGACCTCTTCCCCGTCCTCCGGGACCGTCTCGACCAGCGGGCCGGCCTCCTGTCGGGCGGTGAGCAGCAGATGCTGGCGCTGGCCCAGGCCCTGCTGTGCCGCCCGAAGCTCCTGATGATCGACGAGCTCTCGCTGGGGTTGGCCCCGTCGGTGGTGGCCCAGCTCCTCGAGGTCATCCGGGCGCTGGCGGCCAGCGGCGTGACCGTCGTCATCGTCGAGCAGTCGGTGAACGTGGCCACCGCCATCTCGAGCCGGGCCATCTTCATGGAGCGTGGTCGCGTGCGGTTCTCGGGCCCGACTCCCGATCTCTCCCAGCAGCCGAAGTTGCTCCGGTCGGTGTTCATGCACGCCGCCCGGCGGGCCAGGAACCGCTCGGCGGGGGCGGAGATCGCGCCTGCCGTCCTGGCGGACGGTACGCCGGCCTTCGAGGTCCGGCACGTCAGCAAGCACTTCGGCGGACGGGCGGCACTGGTGGACGTCAACGTCCAGGTGGCGCCCGGAGAGATCGTCGGGATCATCGGCTCGAACGGCGCCGGCAAGACGACCCTCTTCGACGTCTGCTCGGGCTTCACCGTGCCCGACACCGGGGAGGTCCGGATGCACGGGCAGGACGTCACCCACCTCTCGCCGGCCCGACGGTCCCAGCTGGGACTCGGGCGGGTGTTCCAGGACGCCCGGCTCTTCCCCTCCCTCAGCGTGACCGATGCACTGGCCGCCTCGCTCGAGCAGTCGGCGCCCGTCCACGACCCGTTGGCCGAGGTGCTCGGGCTGCCGGCGGTCGCCAGCTCGGAGGAGGCCGTCAAGGACCGGGTGGAGGAGCTGCTGGCGGAGATGGGGCTCACCCCGTTCCGCGACCGGTTCGTGTCCGAGCTCTCGACCGGTACCCGACGGGTGCTCGAGCTGGCCTGCGCCGTGGCCCACCGTCCCTCGGTGCTCCTGCTCGACGAGCCGACGGCCGGTATCGCCCAGCGCGAGAGCGAGGCCCTGGCCGACCTGCTGCTCGGCCTCCGAGACGAGACGGGGGCGGCGTTCATCGTGATCGAGCACGACGTGCCCCTGGTGTCGTCCATCGCCGACCGCCTGCTCTGCCTGCATGTCGGTGCGGTGATCTCCGAAGGTGCGACGGCCGAAGTGCTGAACGACCCGGCCGTGGTCGCCGCCTACCTCGGTACCGAGGACGCCACCGCTCGCCGCTCCGATCCGACGGCCGCCCCGGCTCCGGTGGTGCGCGCCCCGGTGGCGGTGGGTGCCGGCGTGGGAGCCGGTACCCAGGCCCCGCCGCCCCCACCTCCGGGTTCGGGTCCTCCTCCTCCGCCCCCGCAGTTCGCCCCGGTCGGTACGGCCCCGCCCCCTCCGCCCCCCACGCCGGGCCCGGCCCCCCCCGC
>Ga0181519_10003049_pt1 | contig 13894 bp, 15 predicted proteins | sample PEATcosm2014_Bin_26_FD_121102 | JGI IMG/M metagenome (GOLD analysis project Ga0181519, IMG submission 121102) | Peatland microbial communities from MTU Mesocosm Facility, Houghton, MI, USA - PEATcosm2014_Bin02_10_metaG | ecosystem: Environmental > Terrestrial > Soil > Wetlands > Peat | place...
ACGCTCACCTGCTGCAGGAAGCTCATCAGCCGCTCATCCGCGCTCGAATGGTCGTCCGCGAACACCTCGCCCACGTCGCGCGGGTCGGAGAGCCGCTGCCGCTTCGCCATCCGCAGGAAGAGGCGCGCCAGCCAGTTGCTGAAGTTGCTGCCGATGAACAGCAGGTGGTTGTGCTCGAGCTCGTGAAAGAGCTTCTCCGGCACCAGGTGCTCGCTCTGCAGCGCGCAGATGAACTCGAGGATGTCCTCGTCCGAGATCACGTAGGTCGGTGACGCCGACAGCCGCCCGAACAGCTGGTAGACGACCGGCCGCTGCAGCCGGTCACGCTCGCTCGGCAGGTCGGCGACCCGGTTCGGCGCGTAGGCGATGGCCTCGGTGGTCGGTGCGCCGCCGAAGCGCTCGAGGTTGATCGCCTGCTCGAGCAGCCCGTCGAAGGTGGTGGTCACGAACAGGTCGAAGTCGGTGATCGCCGCGAGGCGCCGGAGCGCGAGCGGCGGCTCGAAGCTCGCCTCGCGCAGGATGGCGCGCAGCCGCACGTAGGCCTCCTCGCGCCGGCCGCGCGAGGACAGGAACCAGCAGACGACGTCGTTCAGCGTGTAGGCCGCGGGCAGCTGCCTGGTGTCGACGCCGAGCTTCGAGGCGAGCTTCTCGGCCGCCCAGTCGTAGAGCTGGCGCGGGCCCTCGGGCGTCGCGACCTGCAGCAGCTCGGGACCGAGGATCGGGATGACGCGCTTCTCCTCGATGAACGACAGCAGGTCGTCCCAGGCGTCGTCGTCGAGCGCGGTGCGCGGATCGATTTGCAGCAGCGTCGCGTTCAACGGTGTCTCCGGTCGTCCCGCATCAATGTGCTCTTGCCGAACAGCGACTCGATCAGGTCGACCGCGAGCACCGCGGTCTTGTTGCGTACGTCGAGCGCCGGGTTCAGTTCCATGACGTCGACCGAGCCGAGCAGCCCTGCGTCGGCGATCATCTCCATGCACAGCTGCGCCTCGCGGTACGAAGGCCCGCCCGGCACGGTCGTCCCGACGCCCGGCGCGATCTCCGGGTCGAGGAAATCGACGTCGAAGCTGACGTGCAGGTGCGTCCGCGGCTCGAGGCCGGCGAGCGCCTGCTCCATGGCCGCGCGCACGCCGACCTCGTCGATGTAGCGCATGTCGAACACCTCGAGCCCCTGCTCGTGCACGAAGCGCTTCTCGCCGGCGTCGACGCTCCTGATGCCTATCTCGCGGATGGCCGCGGCCGGCAGGATCGGGCGCCGGCCGCCGAGCGAGACGAGCGGCTCTGGACCGAAGCCGCACAGGCACGCGACCGGCATGCCGTGGAGGTTGCCGCTCGGCGACAGCTCGCGGGTGTTGAAGTCGGCGTGCGCGTCGAGCCAGAGGACGCGGAGCACCCGGTCCGCCTCGCGGCAGTAGCGGGCGACGGCGCTGATGGAGCCGATCCCGAGGCTGTGGTCACCCCCGAGCAGTATCGGCAGGCGGCCGCGGACGAGTTCGGCGTGCACCGCTTCGTGCACGAGCCGGTTCCACTCGACGACTTCGGCGAGGTTGCGGTAGCCGTCGACGGGAGGGGCGCCCGGGTTGTGGGGTCCGCGCAGGTTGCCGCGGTCGACGACGTCGAGCCCGCGCGCGAGGAGCGCTTCGGCGAGACCCGCGACGCGCATCGCCTCAGGTCCCATCGCCGCGCCGCGGTCCGCGGCGCCCGCGTCCGTCGGCGCGCCGATGAGGCTGATCGCGCGTGCCGGCTCGGCGGTCACTGGCACCCCGTGGTGCACGAACCAGTGCGGCAGGCCAGGGGGCTGAGGTGGGACCGACCGCGAGTGGTACGCATCCGCCGGATCTTAGCAGGCCCATCGGCCGCCGGGATTCGAGCGACAGCGGCGATCCGATCCGCGACCTGCGGCGACCCGCGCTGCAACCCGTCCGCCACCGGGTCGGCCGGCCGCGCTCCGTGCGCGCTCTGCAGAAAGTACCCGGTCGCGCGCCCTGCGCCGCCGCGAGCGGAAGTCGCCGCCCGGCGGGCGGCGTCAGCTCAGAACTCGGTCCACTCCGCCGGCTCCGCCGCCGCCTGCGCGGTCGCGGCCGCGCGCGGAACGGCACGGGCCGGGGCGCTCGCGCGCTTCGGCGGCGGGGCGGCGGCGAGCGGGCCGCGACGCGCGGGCGCCGCGGACGGGCCGCGCACCGGCCGCGTCGCCCGGACCGGCTCCGGGTGCCGCTCGGGCGTCGCTGCGGGAGCCTGGCCGGCGCCGTTGCCGTCGTAGCGGCTCATCAGGGCCGCGAGCTCCTGCGCCTGGCCCGTCAGGGCCTCGGCGGCCGCGGCGGCTTCCTCGACGAGCGCGGCGTTCTGCTGCGTGCTCTCGTCCATGAGGCTCACCGCCTTGCTCACCTGCTCGATGCCCGCGCTCTGCTCGTGGCTCGCTGCGGCGATCTCGGCGACGATGTCGGTCACCTTCTTCACGGCGATGACGATCTGGCCGAGCGTGTTGCCCGACTCGTCGACCAGCTTCGAACCCTCGGCCACCTTGCCGACGCTGTCGCTGATCAGGCCCTTGATCTCCTTGGCCGCCTCGGCGCTGCGGGAGGCGAGCGTGCGCACCTCGGAGGCGACCACCGCGAAGCCGCGACCCTGGTCGCCGGCCCGCGCCGCCTCGACCGCGGCATTCAGCGCGAGCAGGTTGGTCTGGAAGGCGATGTCGTCGATCACGCCGATGATGTCGGAGATCCGGCGGCTCGACGCGTTGATCTCCTGCATCGCGGCGACGGCCTGCGACACGACTGCCCCGCCCTTCTCGGCCTGCGAGCGCGCCGCGACGGCGAGGCTGTTGGCCGCCGCCGCATTGTCGGCGCTCTGCTTGACGGTCGAGGTCATCTGCTCCATCGACGAGGCCGCTTCCTGCAGGCTCGATGCCTGCTCCTCGGTGCGCTGGCTCAGGTTGACGTTGCCCTTGGAAATCTCGGCGGAGCTGGCGGCCACCTCGCGCGCGGCGCTGGTGATGGTCTGCACCACGGACTGCATGTTCGCGACCAGCTGGTTGATGCCGGTCGAGAGCGTCGCGAAGAAGCCCTGCTTGCGCTCGGTCGCGATGCGGCGCGACAGGTCCCCCGCGATCGCCTGCGACACGACCTGCTGCATCTCCTGCTCGGTCGCCGCTTCCTGCGTGCGGTCCTGCCACTGCGTGACGCGCCCGACGTACTTGCCGGCGGCATCGCGGATCGACGCGGCGGCGAGCCGCAGCGTGTGGCCCGCGAGCGCGGTATCGAGCGCGCTCGCATTGCTGCTCGAGTCCGCGATCGCGGCCCGTGCCGCGGGGTCGTCGAGGTACTGCCCCGGGTCCTTGCCGAGCAGCGCGCGCGGATCGAAGCCCGGGTGCTGGCGGCGGATGTCGCTCGCGAACTGCTCCCACAGCTGCTGGGCGGCGTGGTTGAGATACACGAGCCGCTGCTCCGCATCCGTGACGGTGACCGGCGTCGCCACCGTGTCGAGCGCGTAGCGCAGGCGCGCGAGCTCTGCCGCGTCCTTGGCGTCGGTGTCGCGCCGGTCGAGCAGGTTCTGCTGCATGCGCTGCAGCGAGCCGAGCAGCGCGGCGGCTTCGTCCCTGCCCTGAACGTCGATCTTGCTGTCGAGGCGGCCGGCCGCGATCGCGTCGGCGACGCCTGCGGCCGTGAGGAGCGGCCGGATGACGCTGCGTGCGAGCAGCTGCGCGACCAGCACCGCGAGCACGACTGCCGCGAGCGCGAACACCATGAGTCCGGTGCTCGTCTGCTCGATCAGCGCCGAGATCGCGCTCGCCACGCTCTCGCCGCGCTTCTCGTTCAGCGCGCCGAGGTCGCGCAGCGCCGCGAGCATCGGGCCGTCGGCACCCTTGACCGCGGCGTCGATCGCCGCCGGGGCGGCGCCGGCCGACTTCTGGCGCTCGGCTTCGGCGAGTGCGCCACGATAACCCTTGACGCCCTCCGTGACCTGGTCGAGGAGCTTCAGCTCCTCGGGGGCGAACTCGCTGCCCGTGGTGCGGTAGCGCGCGAGCGCCGCGTCGACCTTGTCGAGTGCGGCATTGGCGCGCGACGCGGAGTCACCGCCGCGCAGCACCGTGTTCTTGAAGTAGTGCACCGCCGTACCGACGTCGTCGAGCTCCTCGAGCGCGATGACCCGGCGGGCATTGGTGACGGCCGCGTAGCCGCGCCACTGGGCGTTGACGCGCTGCACCTCGTAGTGCGCGAACAGGCCGGACGCGACCGTGATCGCGATGAGCGCGCCGATGCTGGCGAGCAGGCGCGTGCGGATCTTGAATTGCGTGAACATCTGGCAGGCACCCGGGTCCGGAGAAAGCCCAACGACGCGTGCTGCCAAACCACACGGGCGGGCTCGGCACGCAACCGACAGGTCGGCGGCGGGCGGGCTTTCTTGACGGGCAGCGGGTGCCCGAACGCCCGGTTAGGCGATTTTGCGGGAATCTCTGAGACGGACGGCGGCGCCCTGTCAGGCGGCCTTGGGGTGCTTCGCGTACTTGATGTCGATGCCGCAGATGTGGGCCTTGAGCCACATCTTCAGGAACGCGAAGAAGGCGTCCGTCAGCTGGCCGGTCTTCTGGAAGTCGGCGACGAATCCGCCGACCCGCTCGAGCAGCGTCTTGTGCATGATGGCGTGCGTCTTGAGCTCCGGGAAGCCGACGCTCGCCATGTAGGCCTCTTCGTCTGTGAAGTGCTTCACGGTGAACTGCGCGAGGTCGGTGAGCGCCTTGCCGATCGCCGCCCGCGGCGCCTTTTCGACATAAAGCGCGTGCAGCCGGTTCATGTAGCCGATCAGCTGCTGGTGCTCCTGGTCCATCGCGGCGACGCCGAGCCCGAAGGTCTTGGGATCCCAGTCGAAGAAGTTAGCCATCGGTCACCGCCTTGCGCCGCCATCCTCCCCCGCCTAGCGGCAGAGGCGACCGAATCCGCATAGGGGCATACCGAAGGCCGGCCCGGCAGCCGCTGTCGCGACGGCGGCGCCGGCCCTGCCGCCCGGGCGCCGCACGTCGCGAGCTGCCTCAGCTGCCACCGCGGCGGCGGTAACCGCTGCCGACGGCCCAGGCAACCGCCGTCAGTGCCGCCGCCAGCGCGGCGGCCGCGCCGGCGAGCACCACGAGCGGCGCGCCGAGCAGCACGAGCCCGTCGTGCAGCCAGCTCGAGCCCATGTCCGTCGCGCGGTAGACGACGGTGTCGATGACGTTCTTCACCTTGTACTTGGTCTCGGCGTCGACCACGGTGTAGAGCATGTCGCGGCTCGGCTTGCCGATGCCGAACTCGATGGCCCGCAGGGCGACGTTCACCGCGACCAGGACGCCCGCCACCGGGAAGGCGACCAGCGCGAGGAAGGCGAGCACGACGCTGGCGGCGGAACCGGTCAGCGTCGCACGCACGCCGAAGGTGCCGGTGAGGAGCCCCACGAGCAGCTGCAGCGCGAGGCTCGCCCCGTTCACCCACAGGTCGCGCTGCGCGAAGAACCCGGTGCGCGCCGCCGCGCCCGCATACTCGCTCGCCGCCACGCGTGCCATCTCGATGTAGACGATCATGCCGAGGATCGAGCCGAGCGCGACGAGCCCCGCGATGCCGAGGAGAAACGGCGAGGCGGCGAGGCGTGACAGCCCGGCGAGGATCGCGCCGCCCACCGGCTCGTCGAGAGCGGGCGCCGTGCCGGTGGCGGGCGCCGCGCCCCGCGCGTCGCGGCCGAGGAGCACGACGCACACCACCGTCCCGGCGAGGAGTCCGGCGGCGATGAAGGCCACGCCCGCGGTACCGGCGCTGCCGACGACGAGGCGAGTCAGGAGCGGCCCGAGCAGGCCGCCGAGGCTGCCGCCGGCCGCGATCACGCCGAACAGCCAGCGGCCCTCGCGCTCGCGCCAGATCTCGGCCATGAAGCTCCAGAACACCGACACGACGAACAGGTTGAAGACGGTCGCCCAGACGTAGAACAGTCGGCCGACCCAGCGATCCTCGGCATCGATCCCGAACAGCACGCCGAAGGCGACCAGGTTCGCAACGAAGAACAGGTAGGTCCACGGCAGGAGCCGCCGCCGCGGCACGCGCGTGACGAGCCAGCCGAACAGCGGCACGATCGCGAGCATCACGAAGAAGACCGCGGTCGCGAGGTACTTGATCGTGGCCGCGCCGCTGCCGGCACCCACGGCGTCGCGCAGTGGCCGGATCATGTAGTAGCTCGCGAGCAGCAGCCCGAAGTAGCCCGCGGACAGGAGCAGCCGGCGCGCCTCGCCGGGCCCGAGCCCGGCCCGCGCGGCGGCTGCCGCGCGGTAGCCGCTCACGGCACGACTTTGTCGATGACGATGGCGAGCGGCCCGCCGGCGGCCGGGTCGAACGCGGCCTCGCCGTACAGATCGCCGCTCGCCGCCTGCGGTGCGCCCGATCTCGAGAAGCGCGCGACGATCACGAGCCGGTGCGCCTGCCGGAGCGTGCGGCCCGGCAGCATCGCATCCTGCTCGGTGAGGGTCACGTCGAGGGGCAGCTGCGGCGTTGCGAGGCGCTTCGCCGCGAACGGCGGCCCCGGCTGGCTCGGGTCACGCGCGAGCACGAAGAGAAGCGCGCCGGCCGGGACCTGCGCCGCGAGCGCCGCCGCGATCGAGACGTGCACGCCGACCGTCACGGGCGCGGCGGCCGCTGGCCCGGCCGGGCCAGCGGCGGTCCCGTCCGCCACGCCCGCCTCCGCGGCCGGTGCGCCGGCAGCGACGAGCCTCGCGATCTCCGGGTCCGGTGGCCGGCCGAGCTGCTGGTCGAGCTCGGCGATGCGCGCCGCGACGACGGCGCGAACCTCCGCGGGCAGCGGCAGCCTCACGAGCGTGATCCAGTGGCTGCGGGCGAGCTCGCCCTCCCCGCCGATCGCCTCTGCCATGCCGCCGTAGAAGAGCGCCTTCGGATTGGTCGCATCGAGCTTGAGCGCCGCCTCGAAGAGTTCGCCGCCCGTGCTGCGCAGCGAATTCGGGTCCTGCATCGCGAGCACCTCGCCGTACGCGACGAGCGCATCCACGTTGGTGCCGTTCGCGGCCTTGTTCGCGGCGGCAAAGGCCTCGGTCGCGCCGGGCAGGTTGTTCAAGAGGAGGCGCGAGCGGCCGAGCAGCAGCCAGCCCTCGACGTCCTGCGCGTGGTCCTTGAGGTGCGCTTCGAGCTTCGCGACCATCTCGCCGACGGCGTGCTGGCCATTGTCGGCCGCCGCCATGTCCTTCGGGTCCCAGCTCCAGTTGCTGAGACGGTGGTAGAGCGCCGCGGCGCCGAGCGGCAGGCAGAGCGTCGTCAGGGCGAGTGCCATCCAGGTCCCGCGGGCCGCGCCGGCGCGGCTCCGGTACAGCGGCCAGGCGAGGAGCGCCACCGCGACCAGGGTCATGGTGGCGGCCAGCACGATGAACAGCGTCACGCGGCATCCTCGGGATCGGGCCCCGGGGGCGCATGCGAGCGACGCACGATGACGCGCACCGCCGCACCGACCGCGAGCAGCATGAACAGCACCGGTGCCGCCCACAGGAACAGAGTCCGCGCGCGCAGCGGCGGGTCGTACAGCACGAAGTCGCCGTAGCGCTCCGTCATGAAGTGCCGGATCGCCGCGTCGCTCTGCCCGGCACCGATCATCTCCTTGACCTCGCGCCGCAGGTCCGAGGCGAGCCCGACGGGTGAGTCGGCGATCGACTGGTTCTGGCACTGCACGCAGCGCAGCTCGTGGATCAGCTGCTCGTAACGCGCCTGCCGTGCCGGGTCCGTGAACGCCGTCTCGGTGTCGATGCCGAGCGCCCGGCCCGCCAGCAGCACGAGCAGCAGGACTGCGAGCACCCGGCTCATGAACCGGCTCCGGCCCTGAGCTTCGGCGCGAACTTCTCGACCCACACCGCCGCCGACAGCGCGCCGATGTGCTTGGCGAGGATGCGTCCGTCCGCGCCGATCAGGAACGTCTCCGGCGCACCGTACACGCCGAAGTCGATGGCGACGCGGCCATCGTCGTCGGCCACCACCTGCTGGTAGGGATTGCCGAGCTGGCGCAGGTAGGAGACGGCATCGGCGTGGTCGTCCTTCCAGTCGATGCCGACGAGCGCGATGCCGCCGCTGCGCGCGAGCTCGAGCAGCGCCGGGTGCTCCGCGCGGCACTCGCCGCACCAGGTGCCCCAGACGTTGAGGAGGTAGGCCTTGCCGGCGAGCGCATGGCTGTCGACCCGCACGGCCGGGTCGAGCACCGACGGCAGCACCCAGGCGGGCGCGGCCTTGCCGATCAGCGGCGAGGGAATCTCGTGCACGTCGAGCTTGCCGGAGCCGATGCGCACCAGGGCGAAGGCGAGCAGCGCGCCGAGCGCGACGAAGGCAGCGGCCGGGACGAAGTAGCGCCACATGCCTCAGCCCGCCTTGCCCGGCGCCTGCGCCGCGAGCGCGGGCGCCGCCGCGGTACGGCGCGCCCGATAGCGGCGGTCGAGCATCGAGACGAGCCCGCCGAACGCGGCAATCAGGGCGCCGAGCCAGATCAGGCGCACGAGCGGCTTGTACTGCAGGCGCATGCTCCACTTGCCCGCGCCGAGGTCGTCGCCGAGCGCGACGAACAGGTCGCGGCTCCAGCCGACCGCGATTCCGGCGTGGGTCATCGGGTTCGTCTGCACGCGGTAGACGCGCTTCTGGGTGGCGAGCTCCGTGACCGGCTCGCCGCCACGCGAGATGGCGACGCGGGCCTCGAGCGCCTGGTAGTTGGGGCCCGCGACCGGCTGCGAACTCAGGTACTTGAAGTCATATCCGGCGATGCTCGCGGTCTGCCCCGGCGCGAGGCTGACGTCGCGCTCGACCTTGTAGGAGACGACGCCCGTGACGCCGATCGTGAACACGCCAACCCCGAGGTGCGCGATTGCCATGCCGAGCGCGGCGCGCGGCAGCACCTGCCCGCGCCGCCAGCTGCTGAGCGGCTCGAGCAGCGACGAGCCGATCACGAACAGGCCCGCGGCGAAGCCGACGATCGTCAGCGGCGTCCCGGGACCACCATAGCCGACGAGCGCGATCAGGACCGCCGCGACCAGCGCCGCGAGCGCAAGCCCGAGCAGCACCCGCCGGCGCGAGGCGAGCAGTGCCTGCTTCCAGGACGCGTGCATGCCGACCCCGAGCAGCATGACGAGCGGCAGCGCCGGTACCAGGAACACCATGTTGTAGTACGGTGGTCCCACCGAGATCTTGCCGAGGTCGAAGGCGTCCATCGCGAGCGGCCACAGCTCGCCCACCAGGATGAGGCCGGCCGCCGCCACGAGCAGCGCGTTGTTGAGGAGCAGGAAGGACTCGCGCGAGACGAGCGCGAAGCCACCCTCGGACTTGAGCGACGGCGCGGGATCGCGTACAGGGTCAGCGAGCCGACGATGAAGAAGAGGAGCAGCGCCAGGATGAAGAGCCCGCGCGACGGGTCCGAGGCGAAGGAGTGCACCGAGACCAGCACGCCCGAGCGCACGAGGAACGTGCCGAGGAGGCTCAGGCTGAAGGCGAAGATCGCGAGCAGCAGCGTCCAGCTCTTGAACAGGCCACGCTTCTCCGTCACCGCGAGCGAATGGATGAGCGCGGTGCTGGCCAGCCACGGCATGAACGAGGCGTTCTCGACCGGGTCCCAGAACCACCAGCCGCCCCAGCCGAGCACGTAGTACGCCCACCAGCTGCCGAGCGCGATGCCGACGGTCAGGCACATCCAGGCGGCGACCGTCCACGGCCGCGTCCAGCGCGCCCAGCTGGCATCGAGGCGGCCGGCCAGCATCGCGGCGACCGCGAAGGCGAAGGCGACCGCGGTGCCGACGTAGCCCATGTAGAGCATCGGCGGGTGCAGCGCGAGCGCCGGGTCCTGCAGCAGCGGGTTCAGGTCGGCGCCGTCGACGGCCGCCGGGATGAGGCGCGTGAACGGGCTCGAGGTGAAGAGCGTGAAGGTGATGAAGCCGACGCCGACCAGGCCGAGCACGCCGAGCACCCGCGCGCGGAAGGCCACCGGGAGGCTCCCGGAGAGCGCCGCGACCAGCAGCGCCCAGCTGGAGAGGATCATGATCCAGAGCAGCAGCGAGCCCTCGTGCGCGCCCCACACGGCCGACACGCGGTAGAGGAGCGGCAGCGCCGAGTTCGAGTTGGTCGCGACGTACTGCACCGAGAAGTCGTTGCCGACGAACGAGGCGGTGAGGAGGCCGAATGCGAGCGCGACGAACACCCACACGCCGCTCACCGCCGGGGTCACGACCGCCATCCACGCGGCACTGTTGCGCTGTGCGCCGACGAGACCGAAGAAGGCCTGCGCGGTGGCGAGCAGCAGCGCAAGGATCAGCGCAAAGGTACCGAGCTCCGGGATCACGTGCCGACCTTGGCCGAGTGCGGGACACCCTTCAGCGACTTCGCGACCTCCGGCGGCATGTACTTCTCGTCGTGCTTCGCGAGCACCTCGTCGGCGACGAACACGCCGTCGCGGAGCTGCCCGTGCGCGATGATGCCCTGCCCTTCGCGGAACAGGTCCGGCAGGAGCCCGGTGTACGAGACCGTCACGTCATGCGCGTAGTCGCTCAGCACGAAGCGCACCTCGAGGCTGCCCGGCGAGCGCTTGAGGCTCCCCTTGGTCACCATGCCACCGACGCGGAAGGTCTTGCCCGGGGGCGCCATGCCTGCGGCCACCTGCGAGGGGTCGTAGAAATAGAGCAGGTTGTTGTCGAAGGCCTTGAGCGCGACGGCGGTTGCCGCGGCGACTCCGAGCAGGATGCCGCCGACGGCGAGCAGTCGCTTGCGGCGTGGTGTCATCAGCCCTCCCGGGCGGATCCGTCGGTGGCGAGAATGGCAGCGCGCCGCCGCGCCCGGTCCAGGGCGCCGGCCTGGAGCCGCCGCGCCGACCAGATGTTCCACGCGAATACGAGCGCCGCGAGGCCGTAGGCCGGCCAGACGAAGCGAGCATAACCACCCATCGCCCAGAAAGCATCCATGTTCATGTTCCTATTGACTTTTCAGGTCGCCGATAGTTCCCTGAGCCAGGCGGCATTCCGCTCGCGCTGTAGCACTTCGCCCCGCACCCGGACGCAGGCGAGCGCCGCATACGCGAGGGTGAAGCCTAGAAAGCACGTCAGCAGCGGCACCAGCATCGACAGCGGCATGGCCGGCCCGCCCTTCCTGAGGACGGTCGATCCCTGGTGCAGGGTGTTCCACCAGTAGACCGAGAAGTGGATCACGGGCACGTTGACGACCCCGACGATCGCGAGCACCGCGCTCGCGCGGTCGGCGCGCTGCAGGTCGTCGAAGGCGGACCTGAGCGCCATGTAGCCGAGGTAGAGGAAGAGGAGCAGCAGCTGCGACGTGAGCCGCGCGTCCCATTCCCACCACGTGCCCCACATCGGCCGGCCCCACAGTGAGCCGGTGGCGAGACACAGGAAGGCGAACGAGGCGCCGATCGGTGCCGAGGCCGCCGCGAGCGCATGCGCGAGCTTGATGCGCCAGACGAGTCCCACCGCCGCCGCCGCCGCCATCGTCGTGTAGCACATCAGGGACAGCCACGCGGACGGCGCGTGCACGTAGATGATGCGAAACGCATCGCCCTGCTGGTAGTCAGGTGGCGCGAGCACGAGGCCACCGTAGATGCCGGCCGCGGTGAGCAGCACCGCCGGGATCCCGAACCACGGCACGAGACGTCCCGCAATGCGGTAGAAGTGCGGTGGCGAGGCCAGCTTGTGGAACCAGGTCCAGGTACCCAACGCGCTCTACTCCAGACTGATGCGGACGGCGGCCGAGCAGGCGAGCGGCGCCAGCGTCACGGCGAGGATCAGCATCGCCGCGAGCAGCAGCAGCGGCCCGCCGGCGGCCTCTCCGCGCATCGCAAGATCGGTGGCCCGCGCGCCGAAGATGAGCACCGGCATCGCGAGCGGCAGCACGAGGAGCGACAGTAGCACGCTGCCCTTGCGCGAGCCGAGCGTGAGCGCGGCGCCCACGGCGCCGAGGAAGCTGAGGACGCCCGAACCGAGGAACAGGGAGGTGACGAGCACGGGCGCGGCACTGCCGGGTGCCGCGAGCGACGCGGCGACGAGGGGCGCGGCGATCGCGAGCGGCACGCCGCTCAGCAGCCAGTGCGCCAGCGTCTTCGCGAGCAAGAGCCACGCGAGCGGCTGGCCCGACAGGGTGAGCTGCTCGAGCGTGCCGTCGTCGAGGTCGGCGCGGAACAGCGTCTCGAGCGCGAGCAGCGAGGAGAGCAGCGCCGCGACCCAGACGATGCCGGGCGCCACCAGCCGCAGCAACGCCGGCTCCGGGCTGAGCGCGAGCGGAAAGAGCGTCGCCACCATCACGAAGAACACGACCGGGTGGGTGACCTGCTCCCAGCGGCGGAAGGCGAGGCGCACGTCACGCTCGAACACGAGCCAGGCCGCCCGCGCGAGTCCGGTCGTGAGCCCGCTCATGCGAGCTCGAGCCTCAGCAGCCGCGTGCCGGGGAGCTCGAGCTCGGCGTGTGCCGTCAGCAGGGCAATGCCGCCGGCGGCGACGTGCGCCGCGACGAGCTGCGACAGGTCGCGGACGCCGGCGACGTCGAGGTTCGTGAACGGCTCATCGAGCAGCCACAGCCGCGCGTGCGCGAGCACGATGCGCGCCATGGCGACGCGCCGGCGCTGGCCGGCTGACAGCACCCTGACCGGCAGGTCCGCCTGTCCCGCGACGCCGAGCGTGGCCAGAGTCGCTGGGATCTCGGTGCCGGCGGCGGCGTGCCGCAGGCCGGTCGCGTAGCGCAGGTTCTCGCGCGGCGTCAGGTCGGCCTTCAGGGCGTTCTCGTGACCGAGGTAGGCGAGATCGGCATTGAAGCTGTCGCGGTCGGCGGCGATCGCCCGCCCGTCCCAGCTCACCTGCCCCTCCTCCGGCCAGAGAAAACCGGCCAGGGTCCTGAGGAGCGTGGTCTTGCCGCAGCCGTTCGGCCCGCGGACGTGCAGCGCCTCGCCGGGCTGTGCACGGAACGAGAGCCCCCTCAGCACGTGCCGCGTGCCCCGCCACAGGTGGAGGTTCTCGGCCGCGAGGCCGGCGCCGGTGCTCTCCGCCACAGTTAAGCCCTTGGAAAAACTGGGCGAACTATAGCAGCAAGCGTGCGCGCCAAGCGCCGCCGGACGGCGCCGCGGCCGAAGGCCAGGATCAGCTGCGGATGAAACGCTCGAGGTCTTCGATGTGGTGGCGCTGGTCGTCGATCACCGCCTTCACGAGGTCGCCGATCGAGAGCATGCCGAGCACGCGCCCGGCCTCGACGACCGGCAGGTGACGGATGCGCCGGTCGCTCATCAGCTCGAGGCACTGGTTGACCGAGTGTTGCCGGCTCACGGTCATCACCGGGCTCGACATGATCTGCGCCACCGGCGTGTCGGCCGATGACCGGCCGAGCAGCACGACCTTGCGTGCGTAGTCGCGCTCCGAGACGATGCCACGGAGTTCCGCTCCCACCATGACGAGCAGCGCGCCGACGTGCTTCTCCGCCATGACGCGCACCGCCTGCAAGACCGGCTCGTCCGGGCCGATCGCGTAGAGCGCCGTCCCCTTCTCCGCGAGGATCTGATCGACCGTCCGCATGCGACCCCCTCGACCACTGACGGGTCGTTGACGTCTGCGCCCGGCCCGGTCCTCGAGCGCAGCCTGAGCCGTCGTCGCGGCCGGGCTCGGATGATTGTGCGCCAGTCGGGCGCCGGCGACGAGGCGGCGCTGCCGGGCCCGGCATGATCGAGTCGTTGGATACGCACTATCAATGCGTTACGCAACATTCCTGAAGTGCGTTGGCGGCACCGGGCCTGCGCCGCGCCAGTACCTCAGTGCGCCATCGTGACGCGCATGCGGTTGTCGTCCGGGACGCGATCGATGAGCTTGTTGTACGGGTCGATGCCGGCATCGTACGGCTCGCGATCCACCGTCACGGTGAGTTCG
>Ga0181519_10003050_pt1 | contig 13891 bp, 13 predicted proteins | sample PEATcosm2014_Bin_26_FD_121102 | JGI IMG/M metagenome (GOLD analysis project Ga0181519, IMG submission 121102) | Peatland microbial communities from MTU Mesocosm Facility, Houghton, MI, USA - PEATcosm2014_Bin02_10_metaG | ecosystem: Environmental > Terrestrial > Soil > Wetlands > Peat | place...
CCGCTTTGTAGGCGGCGATGCCACCGGTGACCCCCAAGACCACGAAGGGGCGTCGAGCCTCAGCCATGGTCCCCTCCGGTTGAGCCGGTGGGCTCAGCTGGCGTCGGGTGCCTCGTCGGGCGCTGCTGGTGCTCCCACCACGTCCATGAGGTCCTGGACGAGACCGGCGTCGCCGTCGATGACAGCGAAGGGGTCAGCCGTGAAGCCCAGCGATTCGGCGTCCTGCGCCGCAGCGGCCTCGGCGGCCAGCTCTTCGGGGTCGGGGTGGTGGTAGGTCACCTTGGAGGCGGCCACCTCCTCGAAGGCGATCGAGAGGGGCTTGCCTGAGACCGACGTGACCTGGGGCGGGATGACCTGGCCCAGGACCTCGCCGAGGCCGTGATAGTACGCATTGATCTCACGGGCCCGCTTCGACCCGAGGGTCACGAGGGTGAACTTCGAGTCGACCTTGTCGAGCAACTCCTCGATCGGGGGGTCCATGAGGGTGGCGCGCTTAACGGACATCGGTGGTGCTCCTTGGGGGAAACGGCGTGCGGCAGACTTGCGCAGCGAGCCAAGTATACCGAGGACCTGGCCCACCGCCTGCTCAAGGTCGTCGTTGACCACCTCGAAGTGGGCCAGCGCTCGACCTTCCGCCAGCTCGGCTCGACCCTTCTCGATGCGGCTCGCCACGTGGTCGTCGCTGTCGCCACGTCCTCTCAGGCGAGCCTCCTGGTGCTCCTCGGAGGGCGGGACCAGCAAGATCACGGTGGCGTCAGGACGGAGCGCCAGCACTTGGCGAGCACCCTCGAGCTCGATCTCGAGCAGCACGTCTCGGCCAGGGTCGACGTCGGGCACCGGCGTGCCGTAGAGGTTGCCGAGGAACTCTGCCCACTCGAGGAAGCCTCCACGCTCGGCGTGCGCCTCGAACGACGCCCGATCGACGAAGACGTAGTGCTCAGGGCCCTCCCCCGCTCTCGGCGATCGGGAGGTCCAGCTCTTCGACAGCCAGAGCGAGGGATCCTCTTCGACCAGGCGGCTCGCCACGGTTCCCTTGCCAGTCCCTCCGGGACCGATCAGGACGATGAGGCGAGGCTCAGCGCTGGGTGACGCGGAGGAGCTCGACACGCTGGTGGGTGCCAAGGCCCTGGACTCGACGAGACTCGGCGATGCCGACCAGGTCCAGGATCCTGCGGGCTTTGACCTTGCCCAACGCGGGAAGCGACTCGAGCAGCGTGAGGACGCGCATCTTGGCCAGTGCCTCGTTGGACTCAGCCAGATCGAGGGCCTCGGCCAGGGTCAAGCTGCCCGCTTTGAGCTGGTGCTTGAAGGCAGCGCGCTCCTTGCGGATGCGAGCTGCCTTCTCAAGCGCAGCTGCTCGCTGCTCGGGTGAGAGCGACGGTGGCGTCGGCATGCGTTCATTCTACCAGCGACGATGCCGAAAATGCCGGTCAACTTGGCCGCTCCTCAGCAGAGCGCTTCGGTCAGCTCTCGCGCCAGGCCCTCAGCGGCGGCACGGATCGCCGCGCGGTCGGGACCCGTCGCCAAGATCGAGCGAGAGGCGTTCACGAGCACCGAGCCGCGCTGCACCTCCTTGAAGAGCGCGCCCACGTCAGCCGGCGTCGCTCCCTGTGCGCCCACGCCAGGCACCAAGTAGGGACCATGGAGCTCGTGGAGCTCGAGCGAGCCAGCGGCGCGCGTCGCACCCACGACCGCACCGAAGGGTCCGATCCGCGCTCCCCTGGCGCGCTCGACGGCGTTGGCCTCGGCGAGCTGGTCGAGGAGCATCGCTTCGACCGAGCGGCCCTGCGCGGTCTGGGCCTCTTGGAGCGATCGGCCCTCGGGGTTCGAGCTCGCCACCACGCAGAACACGCCTCGCCCCGTGCTCGACGCCAACGCCAAGACGTCTCCCATCGCTCCGATGCCGAGATACCCCGTCACCGTGAGCGCGTCAGCGGCGAGCGGGCTGCCCTCGGCCAGCCACGCCTCGCCGTAGGCAGCCATCGTGGCGTCGATGTCGCCTCGCTTGGCATCGGCGATCATCAAGAGCCCAGCGTCCCTGCCCGTGGCCAAGACCTCTTCGAGCACCGCGATGCCCGCCGAGCCGTGCCGCTCGAAGTACGCCACCTGCGGCTTGATCGCCGCCGCCACAGGAGCGGCGGCGTCGATCACCGCGCGGGCCATCGCGGCGACGCCCGACGGCGTGTCCTCGAGGCCCCACGCTTGAAGCAGCCCCGCTGACGGATCGAGCCCCACGCACAACGGGCTCGTCGCCGCGATCCTCGCGGTCAGCCGATCACCGAAGCCCTCAGCCATGTGCCACCCCCACCAGCTCGGTGACCGCCTCCACGTCGTGTGCTCTCAGCCAGGCTTCGATCTCTCGCATGATCCGCCACGGGGCCCGCGGCTCGGCCAGCGTCGCCGTCCCGACCTGCACGGCGCTGGCTCCGGCCTGGAGCATCTCGATGGCGTCGACGCCGCACTGGACGCCCCCGACCCCGATGATCGGGGCGTCAGGCAGGGCGCGATGGCACTCGAAGACCGCCCTGACGGCCACAGGATGGATCGCCGGGCCCGACAGCCCGCCGCCACCGCCGCCGAGCGCGGGCTGGCGCCGCTCGACGTCGATCACCATGCCGAGCACGGTGTTAGCCACCACCAGGGCGTCAGCTCCTGCCTCCATCGCGGCGGCCGCTATGTCGGTGAGCTCGGGGGTGTTGGGGCTCAGCTTGACCCAGCGGGGCAGCTCGAGCTCAACGGCAGCCACCACCGCAGCGGTGGCTCGAGCCGAGTGGGCGAACATCCTGGAGCTGTCCTCGAGGTTCGGGCAGCTGACGTTGATCTCGACGGCGTCGACGTCATGGCCGGCCAGCAGCGCGCCGGCTTGGCGGTACTCCTCGAGCGAGCGCCCCCAGATCGAGACCACCACCGTCGCCCCCGACGCTCGAAGCCGGGGCAGATCCTCGACCAGCCACGCCTCGAGCCCCGGGCCCTGGAGGCCCACGCTGTTGAGCATCCCTGTCTCAAGCGGGGCGAGCCTCGGTGCCGGGTTCCCGGGCCATGGTGCGGCGCTGAGCGACTTGACGACGACGGCTCCGAGTCGGGCCAGCGGTCCGTAGGCCGCCAGCTCGTCGGCGTGACCAGACGTGCCCGCGGCGGTCATCACACAGCTCGAGAGCGCGAGGTCACCAACCGTGGTGGCGAGCGACACGCTCCTCGAGCGCCTCATGTGGGGGGCTGAGCCGCGTGGAGCTCTTGGAGCGTGATCACCTCGAGCGGCAGCTCTCGCCAGTCGGCGATCCCCTGGGCCGCCGCTCGGGCAGCCGCCAGGGTCGTCAAGCACGGCACGGCGTGCTCCACGCAGGCTGCCCTGATGTGCGCACCGTCAGCGCGGGGACCACGGCCGCGTGGCGTGTTGATGACCAGCTGGACCTCACCTGCGGCGATGAGATCGACGGCGTCGGAGGCGAACGCCTCCTCCCCCACCTTTGCCACGAGCTGGGCGACCTCGAGCCCTTGATCCCGCAAGAAGCCGGCCGTGCCGAGGGTGGCCGCCAAGCTGAAGCCCAAGGCCTGGAAGGAGCGAGCCACCTCGGCACCCGCGATCTTGTCGCGATCGGCCAGCGAGAAGAACACGCAGCCCTCCATGGGCAGACGGGCACCAGCCGCCAGCTGGCTCTTGGCGAAGGCCAGCCCGAAGGTCCGATCCACGCCCATGACCTCGCCGGTCGAGCGCATCTCTGGCCCGAGCAGCGTGTCGACGCCCGGGAACCGCGAGAACGGCATGACGGCCTCCTTGACGCTCACGTGGGCAGGTCGGATCGGACCCCGAGGGCACATGCCCTCCTCGCGCAGCTCCTCGAGCGTGGCCCCGGCCATGATGCGAGCGGCCAGGGCGGCGAGCGGGACGCCGGTGGCCTTGGCGACGAAGGGCACGGTGCGAGAGGCTCGAGGGTTGGCCTCGATCACGAAGACCTCGCCGTCCTTGACGGCGAACTGCACGTTGAGCAGACCGACCACCTCGAGGGCCTCGGCCAGCTGGAGCGACCACGCTTCCAAGGTGGCGACGACGTCGGCTGAGAGCGTCTGGGGCGGGAGCGCGCAGGCAGAGTCACCGGAGTGGACGCCCGCCTCCTCGACGTGCTCCATCACCCCACCGACGATGGCGTCGCCGGTGGCGTCGCGCACCGAGTCCACGTCGACCTCGATGGCCTCCTCCAAGAAGCGGTCGATGAGGATGGGCCGCTCCTCGCTCACGCCACCCTCGCGGGCGAGGGCCCCACCTAAGAGCGAGGCCATCGACGCGGCCAGGCTGGCGTCGTCGTAGACGATCTCCATGGCTCGACCCCCGAGGACGTAGCTCGGACGCACGAGCACCGGATAGCCGATCTCGGCCGCCATGGCCAGGGCCTCCTGGGTGGTCGTCACCGTGCCACCCGGTGGCTGAGCCATCCCGAGCGAGTTGAGCAGGTCGTTGAAGCGCTTGCGATCCTCCGCGAGATCGATCGAAGCCGGCGAGGTGCCGAGCACCAGCTCAGCGGGGATGTCATGGGCCAGCTTGAGGGGCGTCTGGCCGCCGAGCGACACGATGACGCCGACCAGGCGACCGTCGCCCACACTCAGGCGATGCTCCGCGTCGATCACGGCGAGCACGTCCTCCTTGGTGAGCGGCTCGAAGTACAGCCGATCAGAGGTGTCGTAGTCCGTCGAGACGGTCTCGGGATTGCAGTTGATCATGATCGTCTCGAAGCCCGCCTCGCGCAGCGTCATCGACGCGTGCACGCAGCAGTAGTCGAACTCGATCCCCTGGCCGATCCGGTTGGGTCCGGAGCCCAAGATGATGATCCGATCCCGAGCGGACGGTCGGACTTCATCCTCGTCTTCAAAGGTCCCGTAGTGATAGGGGGTCAACGCCTCGAACTCAGCCGCGCAGGTGTCCACCGTCTTGTACGTGGTGAGGACGCCTTGGGCCTGCCGCGCGCTGAGGACCTCGTCCTCGCTCACCACCAGCAGCTCGGCGAGCTGCGGGTCAGAGAAGCCGAGGCGCTTGGCGCGCCGAAGGTGGGCGCGCTCGAGGCCGGCCGTCCCCAAGGCGATCAGGCGCTCCGCCTCGTCGGTGATGAGGCTCATCTGAGAGAGGAACCAGGGGTCGATCATCGTGGCGCGATAGATCTGCTCGACGCTCAGGCCACGACGGAGCGCTTGGGCGACCACGAAGAGCCGCTCTGGCGTCGCCAGGTCGCAGAGCGCCAAGAGCTCTTCGTCGGTGAGCGACGCCGTGCCCTCCTCCTCGTGGCGGCCCACCAGGCCGCTGCGTCCCTGTTCAAGGGACCGCATGGCCTTCTGGAGCGACTCGGGGAACGTGCGGCCGATGGCCATGACCTCGCCCACCGACTGCATCCGGGTGCCCAGCACGCCGTCGGTGCCCGGCAGCTTCTCGAACGCCCAGCGAGGGACCTTGGTCACGACGTAGTCGATGGTGGGCTCGAAGCTCGCCGGCGTGGCCTTCGTGATGTCGTTGGTGATCTCGTCGAGCCGGTACCCGACGGCCAGGCGGGCGGCGATCTTGGCGATGGGGAACCCGGTCGCCTTCGACGCCAGGGCGCTCGAGCGCGAGACCCGCGGGTTCATCTCGATCACGATGCGCTCGCCGGTCTCCGGGTTGACGGCGAACTGGACGTTCGAGCCACCGGTCTCGACCCCTACTCGGCGAAGCACCGCGAAGGCGTCATCTCGCATGGCCTGGTACTCGACGTCGGAGAGCGTCTGAGCCGGGGCCACCGTGATCGAGTCGCCCGTGTGCACGCCCATCGGATCGACGTTCTCGATCGAGCAGATCACCACGCAGTTGTCAGCGGCGTCCCGCATGACCTCGAGCTCGTACTCCTTCCAACCGGCGATCGACCGCTCGACGAGGATCTCGGTCGACGGGCTGGCGCTCAGCCCCTCTGACGCCAGCTGGGCGAAGGTCGAGACGTCGGGAGCGATCCCGGTGCCTTGGCCTCCGAGGATGAACGACGGGCGGACCATGATGGGGAAGCCGATCTGCTCGGCGATGGCCATGGCCTCCTCGAGATCGTGAGCGAAGCCTGATTCGGGCACCGCCAAGCCGATCTCGGTCATGGCGGACTTGAACAGGTCACGGTTCTCGGCGGTCTCGATGGCTTCAGGGCGGGCCCCGATGACCTCGACGCCGAAGCGCTTGGGAACCCCGCGCGCGACGAGCTCCATGGTGAGGTTGAGCGCCGTCTGGCCTCCCAGGGTGGGCAGGATGGCATCGGGCCGCTCACGATCGATGATCGCCGTGAGCACCTCGACGTCGAGCGGCTCGACGTAGATGGCGTCCGCCGTGGCGGGGTCCGTCATGATCGTCGCCGGATTCGAGTTCGCCAAGATCACTCGGTAGCCCTCTTGGCGAAGCACGCGGCACGCCTGGGTGCCCGAGTAGTCGAACTCGCAGGCCTGGCCGATGATGATCGGTCCGGAGCCGATGACCAAGATGGAGTGGAGGTCGTCTCGACGAGGCATGCCTAGCGCTCCGCCCTGGCGACCATGCGGGCCGCGAAGTCGTCGAAGAGATAGGAGGCGTCGTGAGGGCCGGGCCCTGCTTCAGGGTGGTGCTGCACGCTCACCGCGTCGGCGCTCTCGATGGCGATGCCCTCGATGACCCCGTCGTTGAGGTTCACGTGGGTGACGACGGCGCCCGGGACCGATCCGGCTTCCACGGCGTAGTTGTGGTTCTGCGCGGTGATCTCCACCGCTCCGGTGGCGAGGTGCTTGACCGGGTGGTTCGAGCCGTGGTGGCCGAAGGGAAGCTTGTAGGTGCTCCCACCGAGTGCGCCAGCGAGCACCTGGTGGCCCAAGCAGATCCCGAGCATCGGTCGACGACCGAGCAGCCCCGAGACGGTCTGTGCGATCGGGCCGAGCGCTGAGGGATCGCCGGGACCGTTGGACAAGAAGATGCCGTGGGGCTCCAAGCTCAAGATCTCCTCTGCGGTGCTCGACGCGGGCACCACCTCAACGGTGGCAAAGCGCGTCAGGTGCTGGAGGATCGTCGTCTTGATGCCGAGGTCGAGGGCGACGACCCGGAGCGGGCCCTCGCCCACCCGGTAGGGCTCCTCGATGCTCACCACCGACGCCAGGTCGCAGCCGTCGGTAGAGGGTGCGGAGGCCGCCGCCTCGGTGAGCGCGGCGAGCTCGCCCACGCCCATCGCGCACGGCAGCGCTCCGTGCTCGCGCAGGTGCCTGGTCAGGCGCCGCGTGTCGATCCCGGTGATCGCGGCGACGCCGTGGCTGGCCAGGTGGTCTTCGAGCGACCCCGACGCCCGCCAGCTCGAGTGCAGGGGTGGGAGATCCCGCACGATGATCCCTGAGAGGAAGACCTTTCGGGACTCATCGTCGAGCGGGGTGACGCCATAGCTGCCGATATGTGGATACGTGAACGCCACGATCTGCCCGGCGTAGCTCGGGTCGGTGATGACCTCTTGGTAGCCGCTGAGCGCGGTGTTGAAGACCGCCTCGCCGGTGACGATGCCACGCTCCTCGAGCGCTCCGGCCGCCTCGCCTTCGAAGATCTCTCCGTCGGAGAGGACGAGGTGCGCGGGCGGCCTCATCGGCGGACCTCGCCGTCGACCTTGACCGCCACCCCTTTGGCCACCGTGTGGCGAACACCACCGAGCAACATGCGACCGTCGTAGGGGGTGTTCGAGGCCCGGCTCTGGAGCGCGCCCGCCTCGACGACCGGGCGGGCCTCGGGATCGACCACGCAGAGGTTGGCGGCGTCGCCCACCTCGAGGTTGCCTCCCTGCGCGCTGTAGCCGCCGACGCGCCGATCGCTCTTGGTCAGCCGGGCGATCTGCGACGGCGCTCGGCTGAGCACGTCGAAGACCTGCACCGGATCCGCTTCGCTCCCACCCAGGGCCTCGATGCTGAGCGCCAGCGCCGTCTCGAGCCCGAGCATGCCTGGCGACGCCTCGTCGAACGGACGATCCTTGGCTTGAGGTGCGTGAGGGGCGTGGTCGGTGGCGACGGCGTCGATCTCTCCTGCCCTGAGCGCCCGGCGCAGCGCGGCGACGTCGTCGCCCGCGCGCAGCGGAGGGTGGACCTTGAAGGTCGTGTCGTAGCTCGAGCAGCACTCCTCGGTCAGGGTCAGGTGGTGCGGTGCGACCTCTGCGGTGACCGCCACGCCCCGAGCCCGTGCGGCGACGCACAGGGCCACCGAGCGGGCCGTCGAGAGGTGGAGCAGGTGCAGCTGGCACCCGGTGGCCTCGGCCAAGAGCAGGTCTCGAGCCACCATGGCCTCTTCAGCCAAGGCGGGCCGTCCGACGAGCCCCAGGCGCGACGAGAGGCCCGACTCGTTCATGCACCCGCCCTGGGCGAGCGACTCATCCTCGCAATGCTCAGCCAAGGTCACGCCCAGCCCACGGGCGTACTCCATGGCCCGTCGCATGAGCCCCGCGTCTTGGACACCCGTCCCGTCGTCGGTGAAGATCGAGACGCCGAGCGCCGCCATGGCCGCCATGGGGGCGAGGCGCTCACCAGCTCGAGCGATCGTGATGGCCCCCGCGGGGGCGACGTCGATCGGGGTCATCCTGCCAAGTGCCATGACCTGCGCGACGACGGCGGTGCTGTCGGCCGCGGGCGAGGTGTTCGGCATGGCCACGACGGCGGTGTAGCCACCCGCGATGGCGGCCCACGCCCCCGACTCGACCGTCTCGGCCTCCTCGCCGCCCGGCTGGCGGAGGTGGGTGTGGAGATCGACGAGCCCTGGGCCGACCCAGCAGCCCGTCGCGTCGAGCACGGTGGTGCCCGACGGTTGCTCGAGGGCCGTGCCGACCGCTGCGATCACGCCGTCGACGACGAGCACGTCGGCGCGCTCGGTGCCGCCGCCGCGCACCAGCGAGCCTCCCGCCAACAGCAAGGACTCAGCCATCGAGACCCGCCGAGCTCGAGAGCGCCAAGAAGAGCACAGCCATGCGGACCGGCACCCCGTTGGTCACCTGACGCAGCACCAAGCAGCGGGGGTCATCAGCGACCTTCGACGCAATCTCGATGCCGCGGACCATGGGTCCGGGATGTGTGATGACCGCGCCCTGCTTCAAGGTGGCAGCCCGCGCCACGCTCATGCCGAAGGTGGCATGGAACTCGCCGATGGACGGCACGAAGGAACCGGAGCCGCGCTCATCTTGGATGCGGAGCACCGAGACCACGTCGGCTCGGGTGAGGGCGTCGTCGAGGTCCTCGACCACCTCGACGTCCCAGCCGTCGAGGGAGGCGGGCAGCAGCGTCCCGGGCGAGGACAGTCGGACCGTGGCCCCGGCCAGGCGGTAGGCCAGGATCTGGCTCCGCGCCACCCGGCTGTGCCGGACGTCCCCGATGATCAGCACCTCGAGGCCCTCAAGCAGGGAGAGCCCCGTCCCCGCTGATGCCACGCCGCGCTGCTCGGCGCGCACCTGGCGGACGGTCAGCAGATCGATCAGCGCCTGGGTGGGGTGCTCGTGCGAGCCGTCTCCGGCGTTGATCACCCGTGCGGTCGGCAGCCAGCCCGCCACCTGGGTCGGTGCGCCCGAGGAGCGGTGACGAAGGACGACCGCGTCGATCCCCATGGCATCGATCGTGGCCACCGTGTCGCGCAGCGACTCGCCCTTCTTGACCGAGCTCGACGCGACCGCCAGCGACAGCACGTCAGCCGAGAGTCGCTTGGCGGCGGTCTCAAAGCTGAGACGCGTTCGGGTCGACTCCTCGAAGAACAGCGAGGCCACGACCTTGCCCTTGAGCGTGGGCACCTTGCGCACGCTGCGCCGCTCGACCTCGGCGAAGCGCTCGGCCATCTCCAAGATCTCCTCGAGGCCCTCAGGTCCGAGGTCACTGATCGAGAGGAGGTGGCCTCCGAGCATCGAGGAGGCTCCCTGGGCCAGACCAAGGCTCACTTGGGCTCCAAGCGACCGAGTCGCACCCCGTCGAGCGCCACGTCGACGAGCTCGTCTCGTGCTGTCGGCAGGTTCTTGCCCACGTAGTCAGGTCGGATGGGCAGCTCTCGGTGCCCTCGGTCGACGACGACGGCCAGCTGGATCTCCGAGGCCCGACCGAAGTCCCCGAGGGCGTTGAGCGCCGCCCGCACCGTCCGACCTGTGAAGAGCACGTCGTCGACCAGCACCACCACGCGACCGCTCAGGTCTCCCGGCACGTCGGTGACGGCCTCGGGCAGCACAGGGCGAAGGCCGAGATCGTCACGGTAGAAGGCAACGTCCAGAGAGCCCACCGGCGGGGCGGCGCCCTCGATCTCGACGAGCAGCTCGCCCAAGCGCTCGGCGATGGCCACACCGCCGGTCTGCAGGCCGATCAAGACCACCTCATCGATGCCGTGGTTGCGCTCGACGATCTCGTGGGCCATGCGCGTGAGCGCCCGATGCAGGTCGTCAGCGGAGAGGATCTCAGCGTGGGGGACGAACACAGAGCCCAGTGGGCGTGTGTGTCTCCGCTCGCGATCAGCCACGTCTCCTCCAAGCCGTACGAGCCTCTCGGGACCCGTTTGACGGCTACAGGGTCGAAGATACCAGACGGCCCGCGTGCCATCCACGGGCAGGCCGCGCCACAGGCGCCGAGGCAGCACCGAAGGACCCTGAGAGCGAGGCGAAGGCGCTTCCTCGGTGCCGCTCAGGCGGCTGGATCGGTGACCGCGGAGAGGATCCCGTTGACGAAGGAACCCGATCCGTCGGTCGAGAAGGTCTTGGCCAGCTCGACCGCCTCGTCGAGCACCACCGCTCGAGGGGGTGCGTCCGGACCCCGCAGCTCCGAGATGGCCAGCTCCATGACCAGCCGGTCGAGCACGCCCATGCGCTCCAGCGGCCAGTTGGCTGACGCCGCCTCGATGAGCTGGCGCGCCTCTGCGTGATGCTTGCTGACGAGGCCCACCAGCTCGACGGTGTAGGGGTCAGGGGCCACCGCCAAGGCATCGACGACCTCCAAGGGATCAACGTGCTTCATGGCTGCTTCGTAGAGCAGCGACAAGGCGCGCTCTCGGGCCTCGCTCCGACTGGCACTGGTCATCGAGAGCTCAAGCGCGTGTGAGGTAGTCGCCCGTGCGGGTGTCGACCTTCACCACGTCGTCGATGTTGACAAACAGCGGCACCTGGACCACCACGCCCGTCTCCAAGGTTGCGGGCTTGCGGGCTCCCGAGACGCGGTCTCCCTGGAGTCCGGGTTCGGTCTCGGTCACCAGCAGCTCGACGTTGGCCGGCAACTCGATGCCCACGATCTCGTCGCCGTAGCTCTGGAGGTTCACCGAGTTGCCCACCTTCAAGAAGCCAGCCGTCTCGCCGAGCGCGCTGGCGCTCACCGTGGTCTGCTCGAAGGTCGTCTGGTCCATGAAGATGAAGTCGTCACCGTCTCGGTAGAGGAACTGGGCGTCGCTCTTGTCGATGATGGCCTGGTCGAGCTTCTCGTCGGCCCGGAAGGTCCGCTCGATGGTCGCCCCGGTGCGCACGTTCTTGAGCTTGGTGCGCACGAAGGCGCCGCCCTTGCCGGGCTTGACGTGCTGGAACTCGACCACGTTGAACAAGCCATCGCCGAGGTCGAGGGTCATCCCGTTCTTGAGGTCATTGGTTGAGACAGCCATCAGGCAGCGACGTCCTTGGTGAAGTTGGTGAGTCGTTCGGCACCGTGCTCCGTGACCACCAAGGTGTCCTCGATCCGCACGCCTCCGATTCCGGCGACGTAGACCCCTGGCTCGACGGTCACGACGGTGCCGGGTTCCAAGATAGCGTCACCCCGAGCTGCCACCCAGGGGGCCTCGTGGATGTCGAGGCCCACGCCGTGGCCGGTCGAGTGCTCGAAGCGCTCGCCGTAGCCCGCCTCGGTGATCAAGGTCCTGCAGGTGGCGTCCACCTCGCTGGCGACGGCACCTGGCCGGACAGCAGCCACGCCGGCGGCTTGTGAGCGCCGCACGACGTCGAAGATCTCCGCCAGGCCACCGGTGGGCTCGCCGCCCACGACGAAGGTCCTCGTCATGTCGGAGCGATAGCCCTCGAAGGTGGCACCGAAGTCGATCACGACGGGATCCCCTTCGAGGATCACTCGCCCAGAGGGGTGGTGGTGCGGCTTGGCGGAGTTCTCCCCTGCCGCGACGATCGTCTCGAAGGCGACGGATTCGGCGCCAAGGGCTCGCATCGTGCCGTCGAGGCTGAGCGCGAACCGCTCTTCGGTGATCGGCGTCGAACCTGTCTTGGCCAAGCTCGGGAGCACCTCGCCGAGCGCGGTGTCAGCGATCAGCGCTGCGTGGCGCATACGGTCGATCTCACCAGCGTCCTTGATCTCCCTCAGGCCTTCGACGAGCCCGGCCGTGGCCACGGGGTCACGCGCGATGCGCTCCGTCCAGGCTGTCGCCTGAGCCCACGTGACGTGGCCGGCTTCGAGGCCCACCCGAGTCTCCGTGCCCAGCTCGGCGAGCAGGGCGGCGTGCTGGTCGTCTCCCCCACCGATGGCAAGCCTCACGTCGTCGGCCACGCCGCTCTGGCCAAGCTGCTCAGCTGACTGGGTCCGGTAGCGCCCATCGGTGACGAGGAGGGCGCCGTGCTCGGTGACGGCAAGGATCCCCGCTGAGCCCGTGAACCCGGTCAGGTAGCGAACGTTGGTGAGGTTCGTGATGAGCAGGGCGTCGATCGAGGCGGCGTCGAAGCGCGAGCGCAGTCGATCGAGGCGACCCGCGACCTCGAGCGGGGCCAGGGCGGGGACGGGCAGGTCGGTCATGCTTCCTCCAGGGAGAGACAGCGGGAGACGGCGATGAGCGCCAGCTCGTAGCCAAGGTCACCGAAGCCGGCGACGACGCCGCTCGCCACCGGTGCGATGGTGGACACGTGCCGGAACGGCTCTCTCGCCGCCGGGTTTGAGAGGTGCAGCTCGATGATCGGGCCGTCGAACGCGCTCAGCGCGTCGTGCAGCGCCCACGAGGTGTGCGTGAGGGCACCGGCGTTGATCACGATGGCCACCGCCCCGGTGCGTGCCTGGTGGATCGCCTCGATCAGATCGCCCTCGTGGTTGGACTGGACGTGCTGGAGACCAAGGCCGAAGCGGCTGGCTGTCCTCTGGGCCGTGGCGACGTGGTCAGCCAGGGTCTCGGAGCCGTAGATCTCAGGCTCTCGGTCCCCGAGCAGGTCCAGGTTCGGGCCAGAGAGCAGAAGCACCTCACCGCTTGGATGCTTCACGGTCGGGCTCCCATCTCGACCAGCGTAGCGAGCACCTCGGCTTCGCCCACCCCTGGGACGACCTCGACACCACGGGGTCCGTCGAGCACGAAGGTCAGGTCATGGTCAGCCTTCTTGTCTCGTCCCATCGCAGCGAGCAGGACAGAGGCATCAAGACCAGCGGGCAGATCAGCCTTCAGCGCGAAGCCCTCGATGATCGCTCGGTGCAGCGCCACGCGCTCGTCGTCGATCCGACCAAGCCGGCGCGCCAGCAGCGCCGCGAAGAGCACGCCAATGGCCACCGCCTGGCCATGGCGAAGCGCAGTCACCTCGTCATCGATCCCCGCCGCCCGGCGCTCGAGGCCGACCGCCTCGAGGCCGTGGCCCAAGGTGTGGCCGTAGTTGAGGATCATCCGTCGTCCGCCGTCGCGCTCATCGTCGGCGACCACGGCGGCCTTGATCGCGGCACACGTCGCCACCTGGACGTCGAGCGGCTCGCTGAGCAGGGCCGCTGAGGGCTGCTCGTCGCCCAAGAAGGCGTACTTGGCCATCTCGCCGCGACCACAAGCCCACTCCTCCTCCGGCAGCGTCGAGAGCACCTCGGTGTCGCACAGGACCACCAGCGGCTGCCAGAAGGTCCCCACGAGGTTCTTGCCCTCGGGGAGGTTGACGCCCGTCTTGCCTCCGATGGCTGCATCGACCTGACCGAGGAGGCTCGTCGAGAGCGTCAC
>Ga0181519_10003051_pt1 | contig 13890 bp, 13 predicted proteins | sample PEATcosm2014_Bin_26_FD_121102 | JGI IMG/M metagenome (GOLD analysis project Ga0181519, IMG submission 121102) | Peatland microbial communities from MTU Mesocosm Facility, Houghton, MI, USA - PEATcosm2014_Bin02_10_metaG | ecosystem: Environmental > Terrestrial > Soil > Wetlands > Peat | place...
CCATGGCCGTGGGGAACACGTTGAAACCGTGGGGGGACTCGGGGTAGACGTGCAGCTCGACGTCGTTGCCCGCCGCGCTCAGCCGCATGGCCAGGGCCAGGCTGTCCTCGAACAGGTCGTCCCGGGTGCCCACCGTGAGCAGGGCCGGGGGCAGGCCCGACAGGTCGCCGTAGAGGGGGGAGATGTCGGGCCGGGTCCGCTCGGCCGGCGCGACGTGGCCCAGGTAGGCCTCCCGGTAGGGGCGGCTGCGGTCGGCCCCCACCCGACCGCTGGGCGCCGACTCGCTCAGGTCGTAGACGCCGTAGACCAGGTTGGCCCCGACGAACCGGCGGTGGCGGTCGGCGTCGCGCAGGCGCAGCAGGGTCGTCATGGCCAGCGTCGCTCCGGCCGATCCGCCCCCGATGAGCAGCCGGTCGGTCCCGAACTCGGCCTGGGCGTGGTCGAGGAGCCACCGGGCGGCCGTCTCGCAGTCGTCGGGGCCGGCCGGCCACGGGTGTTCGGGGGCCAGGCGGTAGTCGACACTGACCACGACCACCCCCAGGCGGTCGGCCGCCCGCTGGTTGCGCCGGTCGCCCATGGCGGCCGAGCCCAGATAGAAGCCGCCGCCGTGGATGTCGAGGTAGACAGCGTGCACCGTCGGACCGGCCGGCCGCAGGATGCGCACCCGGGCCGACCGGCCACCGGCCGCCACCTCCCGGTCCTCGGGGGGGACCCCGGTGCCGTCGGGGGCCTCGAAGGCGTAGAGGTCCATCACCGCCCGGGCCGCGTTGAGGCCCTCGGGGGTGGTCAGGTCGAGCGGAGGCTGGGCGTCCACGGTGGCGGCGAAGCCGGCGGCGAACGCCCGGGCCTCGTCGATGTGAGCCGTCACGCCCTCGGGGTAGAGGTCCTCGAGTCGAAGCTTCATGTCCTGGCTCCTTCGGTCGGCCGTCCCACCCGCCCTCGGGTCATCGGGGATCCGGGCTCCACCGGAGTCCGCGGTCCACCGGGCCCCGGCGATCGAGGGACCCCTTTGATGGGCCCCCGGGTCGGTGGGGCCCCGGGGTCGACGGCCACTCTCTCCGAAGATCGGCGCCGTGTCGAGCGCCGGCCGGCGGGCCGGCCGGGCTCAGCGGCCGGCGGCGAAGACCTGTGCCAGCTCGGCCGGCACCGGCGCCTCCAGCTGGTCGTAGCGGCAGCTCGGCGGTTGGCGGTCGGGCCGCCAGCGCACGAAGTGGGTGCCGTGCCGGAACCGGTCGCCCTGGAGCTGGCCGTAGCTGACCTCGCACACCAGCTCGGGCCGGAGCGGCTCCCACGACAGGTCCTTGCCGGCGCTCCACCGGCTCTGGCCGCCGGGGACCCGGCCCTCGGGGCCCGAGGCCATGGCCCGCCACGGGTGCCCGTCCAGCGCCGCCGCCCGGTAGGGCTCGAGCTCGGCCACCAGCTCCCGGCGCCGGGCCGCGGTGAAGCCCGAGGCCACCCCGACATGGTGGAGCACGCCCTGGCCGTCGAACAGGCCGAGCAGCAGCGAGCCCACCACGCCACCGTCCTTGTGCCAGCGGAAGCCCCCGACCACGCAATCGGCCGTGCGCTCGTGCTTGACCTTGACCATGACCCGCTCGCCCTCCCGGTAGCCGAGGTCCCCGGGCTTGGCCACCACCCCGTCCAGGCCCGCCCCCTCGAACCGGGAGAACCAGTCCCGGGCCACCGCCGGGTCGGTGGTGGCCGGGGTCAGGTGGACCGGCGGCCGGGTCCCGGCCAGGAGGTGGGCCAGGGCCGCCCGGCGTTCGCCGTAGGGGAGCGCCCGCAGGTCCCGGTCGCCCTCGGCCAGCAGGTCGAAGGCCACGAAGGAGGCCGGGGTCTCCCCGGCCAGCAGGGCGATGCGCGAGGCCGCCGGGTGGATGCGCTGGGACAGGGCGTCGAAGTCCAGGCCCGATGGGCCGGCCACCACGATCTCGCCGTCGAGCACGCAACGGGCCGGCAACTGGTCGACCAGGGCGGCCACCAGCTCGGGGAAGTACCGGGTCAGCGGCCGCTCGTTGCGGCTGCCCAGCTCGACCTCGTCGGCGTCCTTGAACACGATGCACCGGAAGCCGTCCCACTTGGGCTCGTAGAACAGGCCGTCGGCCACCGGCAGGTCACGGGCCAGCTTGGCCAGCATGGGCGAGACCGGCGGGGGGACGGGCAGCGACGTGACGGGCACCGGGGTTCCCCTCAGTCCCGGTGGGCCCGGCTGGGGGCCACCCGGGTGGGCTCGTCGGGCTGCTTGGGGTACTCGGGCGGCCAGGGGGCGTCGAGCTGGCCGGCCGCCCGCTGGGTCGCCGCCAGCTCGAGCAGGGGCTCGAGCGACTGTCCCGGGTGGCCCATCTCGGCCCACGGGTCGCCCGCCGAGGCCACCCGACCGGGCACGGTGGCGATGGTCAGCTGGTCGGGCACGACGCCGTCCACCTCGTCCCAGGAGAGGGGCGTGGACACCTGGCCACCGACCCGGGGCCGGGCGAACCACGCCCCGAACACCGTCTTGTGCGGGGCGTTCTGGTTGAAGTCGACGAACACCCGGACCCCCCGCTCCTCTTTCCACCAGTTGGCGGTGATCAGGTCGGGGTGGCGGCGCTCGAGCTCCCGGGCCACGGCCACCGCGGCCCGTCGGACCTGGTAGGCGTCCCACCGGGGTTGGAGCCGGACGTAGACGTGGAGGCCCCGGTTGCCACTGGTCTTGGGGTAGCCGGTGATGGCCAGCTCCTCCAGGAGGGCCCGGGTGTGGAACGCCGCCCGGCGGACCTCGTCGAAGCCCACCCCGGGCTGGGGGTCGAGGTCGATGCGCAGCTCGTCGGCGTGGTCGGGATCGGCCGCCCGGTAGGGCCACACGTGCAGTCCCAGGCAGCCCAGGTTGACCGCCCACACGACGTGGGCCACGTCGGCGATGACCAGGGCGTTGGAGGTGGTGCCGTTGGGGGTGGCCACCACCGTGGTCTCCAGCCACTCCGGGGCCCCGGCCGGGACCCGCTTCTGGAAGAACGACTTGCCGCCGGCCCCCTCGGGGAACCGTTCGAGCATGGCCGGCCGTCCACCCACCGCGGCCAGCAGGGGCCGGCCCACGGCCAGGTAGTACTCGACCAGGTCGAGCTTGGTCGCCCCGAGCTCGGGGAAGTAGATCTTGTCCGGGCTCGAGATCCCGACCGTGCGACCGGCGACCTCGACCGAGCGGACTTCCCGGGTGGCCACAGAAAGACCCTACTGACCGGGCCGCCGGTCGGGCGGCCGCCGTGGCCCCTCGGCCCGGGAATCAGCCGTTGGAGTAGATGCGCTCCGGGACGACCAGGACCGCGGTGCGCCGCTCCCGGACCATCACCGCGTCGTACTCGTCCCAGTCGTCGTGTTCGCCTCCGCCGGCCACGAAGATCTGGCGCAGCAGGCCGGCCAGCCGGGGGCCGTCGTAGCCGGGCGTCGGGTCGTCGGGCCCGATCAGCTCGACCGGGCCCTCGACGGTGGCCCAGCGCCAGCCGCTGCGGACGGTGACCGTGGCCCGGGGCCGGCGGCGCAGGTGGACCAGGCGACGGGCGGAGCCGAGCGACACGAAGGCCACGAGCAGCCGGCCGGTGTCGGGGTGGGCCATGACGGCCACGTTGACCACGGTGGCGGCGATCCGCTGGTCCTGGGCGGCGGTGGCCACCACGGCCAGCCCCCGCTCCTCGGCCAGCAGGCCGCTGATGTCGGCCAGATCGGTCATGTCCGGGTCCTCCCCTGTCCAGTGCCGCCGACCGGCGGCCGGCCGGGCCCGGACCGGGTCCGGGCCGGTCTGGTAATACTGGCCGTTCTTGGCCGCCCCGACCGACCGGTCGGCGGCCCGCCCCGAGGAGGTCGCATGGATCGTCACCGCCCGGTCGTCGTGGGCGTCGGCCAGTTGGCCAACAAGGACGAGGAGCGGATCGTGGCCCCGCTCGACCTGATCGAGGCGGCCGTGCGGTTGGCCGTCGACGACGCCGGGGCCGACGTCCTGGCCCACGTCGGGGCGGTGCTGTGCCCGCCGTCCTCGGTCATGGTGCTCGACGAGGACGTGCCGGGCCGGCTGGCCGAGCGCCTGGGCCTGGCCCCCGGCATCCGCCGCCAGTCGGCCTACAGCGGGGCCGCCCCCCAGGAGCTGGTGGCCCAGGCCGCCGAGGCCATCGCCGAGGGCCGCATCGAGGCCGCCCTGATCGCCGGGGGCATCGCCGACGCCTCGGTGCGCCGGGCCCGGGCCCGGGGCGTCGAGCCCCCGGCCCCCCCGACCGCCCCGTGGTCCCAGGGATCGGCGGCCGCCCCGGCCCCGGCCGAGCCGCCGCCCCGGCCCCGGGGCTACGAGGGCGAGATGGCGGCCGGGGTGTTCGAGCCGGTGGCCAGCTTCGCCATGGCCGAGAGCGTGCTGGCGGCGGCGGCCGGCCGCTCCTTCGACGAGCAGCGGGTCTGGCTGGGCACCGTGCTGGCCCCGTTCACCGAGGTGGCCGCCGGCCGCCCCGACCTGGCCTGGTTCCCGGTGGCCCGGGATCCCGCCTACCTGGCCGGGATCCGTCCCGACAACCGGCTGGTGGCCGGGCCCTACACCAAGCTCATGACCTCGTTCCCGACGGTCGACCTGGCGGCGGCCGTCCTGGTCGTGTCCGAGGAGCTGGCCGACCGGCTGGCCGTGGCCCAGGACCGCCGGGTCTACCCGTGGGCCGCCGCCGCCTGCCATGAGCCCCACCCGCCTTCCGAGCGGCCCCACCTGGAGCAGCCCCCGGCGGCCACGGCGGCCGGCCAGCGGGCCCTGGCCGCCGCCGGGGTGACCATCGACCAGGTCGACCTGGTCGACCTGTACTCGTGCTTCCCGGCCGCCGTGCAGTTCGGGGCGGCCGCCCTCGGCCTCCCGGCCACCGGGACGGCGGCCACACCGCTCACCGTGACCGGGGGCCTTCCCTACTTCGGGGGCCCCGGGGCGTCGTACACGGCCCACGCCATCGCCTGCATGGTCGAGGAGTGCCGGGCCCGGCCCGGAGACCTCGGGGTGGTGTTCGGCCTGGGCGGGCTCATTTCGAGCTTCGCCGCCGGGATCTACTCCACCGTCGCCTCCGAGCGGCCGTGGGCCTTCGACGAGTGCGCCGACGTGGAGGACGAGCTGGCCGGCCGGCGGGTCACCGTCGACCTGGACTACGAGGGTCCGGGCACCGTCGAGGCCATGACGGTGACCCACCGCCGGGACACCGGCCCGGCCAACGCCCCGGTGTTCGTGCGCCTGCCCGACGGGTCCCGCTCGGCGGCCCGGCCGGCCGACCCCGGGCTGGCCGCCGCCGTAGCCTCGACCAACCTGGTCGGCCGGCCGGTCACCCTGCGCCGGGACGGCAAGCGGGTCCTCTACGAGCTCACGTGACCGTCGCCCGGGGGCCGGGAGGCCGGGCGACCTGAGTTGACGGCCCCGCACGGCGCGCCGAAGATCACCCGGACAGCGGAGATGGGGAGGACCACGCATGCAGGACGGTGAGTCGCTGACGTTCCCGGTCGAGGCCGGGCACATCATGTTGTTCGCCCGGGCCGTCGGGGACCCGAACCCGATCTACTACGACGCCGAGTACGCGGCGGGCACCGAGGTGGGTTCGATCGTGGCCCCCCCGACCTTCGTCCAGGCCAGCGCCCAGTGGGACCCCGGGTACAAGCTGCGGCCCACCATCGGCGAGCCGTGGTTCGGCTCGGGCAAGGAGCCCACCGGGGTCCCGGCCCCGCCCGGCGGGGGCGGTGGGGGGACCGGCCTGCACGCCGAGCAGCACTACGTCTACCACCGGCCGCTGCGTCCCGGCGATGTGCTCACGGCGACCATGAAGCCCGGCCGGACCTGGGAGAAGGAGGGTCGCCGGGGCGGGAAGATGACCTTCTCGGAGAGCGTCCAGGAGTACCGGGACCAGAACGGCGAGCTGGTGGTCACGGCCACCGGGGTCGGCGTGCGCACCTCCAAGACGGTGGGCAGCTGACATGGCCCTGCGCAAGAGCGAGCTGACCACCGGCGACGTCCACGAGCAGGTGGTGGTGGACAACCTGACCCGGACCCAGATCGTCCAGTACGCCGGGGCCTCGGGTGACTACAACCCCCTGCACTCCGACGAGGTGTTCGCCACCCAGGTCGCCGGCTACCCGTCGATCTTCGCCCACGGCATGCTGACCATGGGTCTGACCGGCCGCATGGTCACCGACTACGTGGGCGACGGCCGCCTGCTCCGCTACGGCGGCCGCTTCCGGGCCCAGGTGTGGCCGGGCGACACCCTGACCGCCCGGGCCGAGGTGACCGGCATCACCGAGGACGAGGGCGGCCCGGTGGTCGAGCTCCAGGTCACGACGGTCAACCAGAACGCCGAAGAGGTCTTCGTGGGTTCGGCGGCGGCCCGCATCGATCCCTGAGCCCCGGTCCCTGAGCCGGTCCCGCACATCGGGGGCCGGACCCCGGCCCAGCGGCCCGGCCGAGAGCCCGGCCGTGAGGCCCGGCAGAGAGGAGGCCCCATGTCCGTCTCGGTGTCGGCGGTCGGCCGGCTGCTGGTGGTGGCCATGGAGCGGCCCGAGAAGCGCAACGCGATTGACCACGAGATGACCCGGGAGCTCGACGCGGCCTTCAACCGCCTGGAGGACGACCCCGAGCTGTGGGCCGGCGTGCTCACCGGCACCGCGTCGGTCTTCTCGGCCGGCACCGACCTGCGGTCGGGGGGCCACCTGGTGACCGAGCGGGGCGGGGAGTACGGGCTCATCCGGCGGCGGCGGGCCAAGCCGGTGGTCGCCGCGGTCGAGGGCCCGGCCTACGGCGGGGGCTTGGAGATCGTCCTGGCCTGCGACATGGTGGTGGCCGGGCGCACGGCCACCTTCGGCCTGCCCGAGGTGAAGCGGGGCCTGGTGGCCAACTGCGGCGCCCTGTTCCGGCTGCCCCGGGTGGTCCCGCTCAACGTGGCCCGGGAGCTGGCGGCCACCGGGGAGCCCATCGACGCCTCCCGGGCCTACCAGCTCGGGCTGGTCAACCTGGTGGTCGAGCCCGGCTCGGCCCGCCCGGCGGCGTGCGCCATGGCCGAGGGCATCTGCGCCAACGGGCCGCTGGCCGTCCGGGCCAGTCTGGCCGCCATGAACTCGGTGGCCGAGGCCGACGACGAGGCGGGCTGGGCGGCCACCGATCAGGCGGTGGCGGCCATCGCCGGCTCGGCCGACCGCCAGGAGGGGATCGACGCCTTCTTGGAGAAGCGCCGGCCGGCCTGGCGGGGGTGCTGAGACCGGCCACCGGGCCGCCCGCCGGAGGGCCACCGGGGCGGCCCACCGAGACCCCGACGAGCCGTCCGGCTCGGGCTCAGCTGGCGTAGGGGCGGGTGATGACCTCGAGCAGGTGGCCGTCGGGATCGGGGAAGTAGACCCCCCGCCCCCCGTGGTTGCGGTTGATGGACCCCGGCCGCGAACGACCCGGGTCGGCCCAGTAATCGAGCCCCTGGGCGGTGATCCGCCCGAAGATCTGATCGAACTCGTCCTCGGTGATGAGGAAGGCGTAGTGCTGGGAGACGATCTCGTCGTCGGTGTCGTGGAAGTCCATCGACACCCCGTTGGCCAGCTCGACGACCATGAAGGGGCCGAAGGGCGCGGCCGCCGGCAGACCCAGGATGCCGGTCAGGAACCGGGCCGATGTGCGGTTGTCCCGGCACCACACGATCGTGTGGTTGAGCTCAGCGGGCATGCGGCACCTCCCGGGGCCGGTGGGCGGGTCGGGTCAGGGCGTGGCCACCGACCGGGGTGGCCCGTTGTCTCGGAGCGTGCCCAGGATCGTCCCGCAGTCCGGGCAGTAGACGAGGATCAGCCACATCGGCTCGGACGCGGTATCGGGATCGGGGTCGATCCGGGCCCGGCGGAAGAGCGCCCGGTCGGATCGGCACCCCGGGCACCGGGGAGACACGGCCAGGTCGACCTGGTGGGTGAACGGGCCGGCGGTCGGGCTCTGAGGACCCAGATCGGCGGCCGGGGCGGCCCGGTCCCCGATCAGGCCGATGACCGTGTCGCGGATGGTGGCGAGCTCGGCGCCCAGGCTGACCAGCACCTGACAGGCCAGTCCGTCGCCCTCGCGGATCAGGCCGAGCAGGAGGTGCTCGGTGCCGATGTGGCCGTGGCCCAGCTCCATGGACTCTCGGAGCGAGAATTCCAGGACCTTCTTGGCCCGGGGGGTGAAGGGCGGGGCGCCCACCGGCGTCTCGCCGGCCAGGCCGATCGTCGTCTCGACCCGGGCCCGGACGGGCCCGAGCGAGATGCCCTGGGACTCGAGGGCCTGGGCGGCGATGCCCTCGTGCTCGGCGATGAGGCCCAGCAGGATGTGCTCGGTGCCGATGTAGCTGTGGTTGAGGAGCCGGGCCTCTTCTTGGGCCAGCACCAGCACCCGACGAGACCGGTCGGTGAAGCGCTCGAACACCCGGCCCAACGTACACACCGGGTCCCGGCGGTGCGAGGGCCCGGCGCGGCGTCGTCGACGTGCCCGGTCAGGGCCGCCGGCCGACCGGCCGTCACCCGGTCCAGGCGGCCCGGGCCTCCATGGTCATCCGACCGTGCTCGTCGAAGGCGGCCAGGGCGACCTGGTCGCCGTCGGGCCGGCCCCGGAGGCGGAGCCCGGCCCCGGCGAAGGCCGGGCTGAGGCCCCGGAATTCGAAGCGGACCAGCGACCGGTCGGGCCGGCGGGCCCGGCACAGCTCGGCCAGGGCCATCGCCTGGTAGGGGCCCTGGACGACCAGCCCGGGGTAGCCCTCGACGCCGGTGGCGTAGTCCCGGTCGTAGTGGATGCGGTGGGCGTTGTAGGTGAGGGCCGAGAACCGGAAGAGGAGGGTCGGTCCCGGCGTCACGTCCCGGGCCCACGTCCAGCTGCCGATGTCGGCCGGCGGGCCGGGGTCGTCGGTCGGGGCCGGGGCCCCGGTGGCCGGAGCCCGGTAGACGAGGTCCTGCTCCTCGTCCACCACCACCCGGCCGTCCTGGCGGAGCACGTGGGACACGGTCACGAACACCAGCCGGCCCGACCGTCCGGCCTTCTCGGTGCTCGAGCGCACCCGGGACTCCCGGACCAGCTCGGCCCCGACCCGGGCCGGGGCCGGGAAGGAGAGGCGGCCCCCGGCGAACATGCGCCGGGGCAGGTCGGCCGGCGGGGTGACCAGCGAGCCGGTGCGGGGGTGGCCGTCGGGACCCAGGTCGGCCTCGGTGGTCCGGGGCACGAAGGCCATCCAGTGCCAGAGCGGGGGCAGCGGGTCCCCGGCTCCGGGGGGCCGGCCGGCGCCGTCCAGCAGCCGGTGCAGGGCGACGGCCGAGCCGACGGACACGGCATCGTCCTCGACGACCCCGCCTTCGACGACCCCGCCTTCCACGGCATCGGCTTCCACCTCGGGCGACGGGCCCGTCGGGTCGGTCACGACGGCGTCCCGATGACGCCACGGACCCGCAGGTCGGCCCGGCGGTCGGGCCCGACGCCCACCTCGGCCAGGACGCCGTCGGTGTCGGCGCCCAGCGTCGGCGGCGGCGAGACCGGGCCGGCCGGCCAGCCGGCGAAGTCGAGCACCGGTCCGGGCGCCGGGTAGGCCCGGCCGTCGAGGTGGGTCAGCGGGCCGATGACCGGCGAGAGGTTGAGCAGCGAGCCCGGGTCCTCGACCAGCTCCTCCAGGCTCCGGTAGGGACCCCACAGGACCCGGGCCCGGTCCAGGGCCCCGGCCACTTGGGAGAAGTCCCGGCTCTCGAACCACGGCCGGAGCAGGCCGCTCAGCACCTCGCGGTGCTCGTAGCGGGCCTCCTCGGCGCTGAGGTCGGCGCCCAGCGAGCGCTCCAGGGCCCCGATGACCTCGCCGATCCCGGTGAGGGCGACCAGGTTGCGCCACTGGCGCTCGGTCAGGGCGACGATCATGACCCGGCGGCCGTCGCGGGTGGCGAAGTCGCAGCCGAAGCTCCCGTAGAGGTAGTTGCCGTCGCGCAGGCGGCCCCGCCCGTTCAGGGCCACGTCGGCCAGGGACCCCAGGTGGCCCATGGTGGCCACCGCCACGTCGGCCAAGGCCACGGTGACCAGCTGGCCCCGGCCGGTCCGGGTGCGCACCCGCTCGGCGGCCAGGATGCCCAGGGCGGCGTGCAGCCCGGTCAGCAGGTCCCAGGCCGGGAGGACGTGGTTGACCGGCCGGTCCACGTCGGCCGGCCCGGTGATGAGGGGCAGGCCGACCTCGCAGTTGACGGTGTAGTCGACGGCCGGCTTGCCGTCGGGCCGGCCGGTGACGTGGACCACGATCAGGTCGGGCCGGGCCGCCGCCAGCTGGTCGTAGGCCAGCCACGGCTGGGCCACGGCGTTGGTGAGCAGGATCCCCCCGCCCGGCCCGTGGGCGGCCAGCAGCTGGTGGACCAGCTGGCGGCCGTCCTCGGTCGTGGTGTCGATCTCGACCGAGCGCTTGGCCTTGTTGAGGCCGGCCCAGTAGAGGCTGCGGCCCCGGTCGTCGAGGGGCAGGCGGCCGATGTCGCTGGCCCCGCCGATCGGATCGACCCGGACCACCTCGGCCCCCAGCTGGGCCAGGGTCATGGCCCCCGACGGGGCGGCCACGTAGGTGGCGATCTCCACGATGTGCAGGCCCTCGAGGGGTGCGCCGGCGGTCATCGGTCGATCTTGGCACCGCCCCCGGCCGGCGGGCCACGTCGGGTGGCGACCCCGGCGCCGACCCCGGGACGGGCCGCCCCGTGGCCCTGTGGGCCGGCCCGATGGTAGTGATGTCGGTCGGGTCGCCGTCCACCGGGGCGCCGGGCCCGACGGAGGAGCCGATGACCGGGACCAGCGTGGGCCTGAGCGACGAGGAGGAGGCGATCGTCGACGCCGTGCACGGCTTCGTCGAGCGCGAGGTCCGCCCGGTGGTGCGCCAGCTCGAGCAGGCCAACACCTACCCGGCCGAGCTGATCGACCACATGAAGGCCATGGGGGTGTTCGGCCTGGCCGTGCCCGCCCCCTACGGGGAGGCCTCGGTCTCCACCCCGTGCTACGCCCTGGTGACCGAGGAGCTGGCCCGGGGGTGGATGAGCCTGGCCGGGGCCATGGGCGGCCACACGGTGGTGTGCAAGCTGCTGGTGGCCTACGGCACCGACGAGCAGAAGGCCCGGTACCTGCCGCCGATGGCCACCGGCGAGCTCCGGGCCACCATGGCCCTGACCGAGCCCGGCGGGGGATCGGACCTCCAGGCCATGCGCACGGTGGCCCGTCGCCAGGGCGACCGCTACGTGGTCAACGGGTCCAAGATGTGGATCACCAACGCCCGCCGGTCCGGCCTGGTGGCCCTGTTGTGCAAGACCGACCCCTCGGCCACGCCGGCCCACCGGGGCATCAGCATCCTGCTGGTCGAGCAGGGCCCGGGGTTCACCGTCTCCCGGGACCTGGGCAAGCTCGGCTACCGCGGTGTCGAGAGCTGCGAGCTGGCCTTCGTCGACTTCGAGACCCCGGCCGACTCCCTGCTCGGCACCGAGGAGGGGAGGGGCTTCGCCCAGATGATGGACGGCCTGGTCATCGGGCGGATCCAGGTGGCCTCGCGGGCGCTGGGCGTCGGCCGGGCCGCCCTCGAGGACTCGCTGGCCTACGCCCAGGAGCGCCAGAGCTTCGGCCAGCCCATCTGGCGGCACCAGGCCATCGGCCACTACCTGGCCGACATGGCCACCAAGTTGGTGGCCGCCCAGCAGCTCACGGCCCACGCCGCCCGGTGCTACGACACCGGCGCCCGCAGCGACCTCGAGGCGGGCATGGCCAAGCTCTTCGCCTCCGAGGTGGCCATGGAGATCGCCCTCGACGCCATGCGCATCCACGGCGCCTACGGCTACTCGACCGAGTTCGACATCGAGCGTTACTTCCGCGACGCGCCGCTCATGATCATCGGCGAGGGCACCAACGAGATCCAGCGCAATGTCATCGTCTCCCAGCTGGTGGCCCGGGGCGGCTTGGGTCGACCGGGCCGCTGAGCCGGCCCGGCCGGCCGGGGACCGACCGGCCACCGGCCGGGGGCCCGTCAGCCGGTCGAGGTCTCTTGGACCGACCCGGCCAGGGCCCCGGCCAACAGGGGCACCGCCTGGCGCCAGTCGGCCACCACGCCGAGATCGGCGCTGGCGAAGATGGGGGCCGTCGGATCGTTGTTGACGGCGACCACGATCCCGGCCCCCCGGGCCCCCACGATGTGGTTGAACTTGCCCGAGACGCCGATGGCCACGAAGAGAGCCGGCGCCACGCTGTGCCCGGTGATGCCTATCTGGCGGGCCCGGGGCAGCCAGCCCTGGTCGGTCACCTTGCGCGACGCCCCGAGCTCGGCCCCGAGCTCGGTCAGCAGCGGGTCGAGCAGGTGGTAGTCGGCCGGGTCGACCCCGGCGCCCACGGCCACGACGACCCGGGCGGCCACCAGGGCGGCCACCTCGTCGTCCCGGCCCTGGTCGAGCACCTCGATACGGCCCCGGGGCCGGGGCAGGAGCATCGCCGTCTCGGGACCGCCGGGCGAGCCCCGCCGGGGCGGTCGGAGGGCCAGGACCCCGGGCCGGACGGTGGCCAGCTGCACCGGCGAGGTGGCGGTGATGGCGGCCACCAGCTGGCCCCCGAAGGCCGGCTTCCAGCTGACCAGCCGCCCGCCGTCCACCCCGAAGCCCACGGCGTCGCCGACCAGGCCGGCGTCCAGGCGCACGGCCACCCGGGCCGCCACCTCGCGGCCCCAGAGGGTCCCGGGCACCAGCACGGCCCACGGGCCCTCCCGCCGACACCACCCGGCCACCAGCTCGGCCGCGTCCTCCTCGATGGCCAGACCGTCGGTCAGCACCACCCGGTCGGCCCCCCACGTGTCGAAGCGGGCCAGATCGGCGTCGGCCGGGGCCAGGGCGACGGCCAACCCGTGGATCCGGCGGGCCAGGTGGGCGGCTTCGCCCAGCAGCTCCCGGGCGGCCCGGGGCCGGCCGGGCTCGACCACCACGGCGACCAGGGGCAGCCGCAGGTCGACCGGACCCCGCTCGGGCACCGGGTCGCTCTCGTCGGCCGACGGCCCGGCCGGGCCGCCCGGGCGGTGACCCTCGACCGCCGGAGCCAGCACGTCCCACTGGGCCAGGAACCGGGCGGCCGCCGCTACCTGGTCCTCGACCGGACCCTCCAGCACCACGCCCCGCCGGCTGACCTCGAGCAGGCGGACCGGGCCGACCACGGTCCGGCTGGCCGGCTCGCCCCACGGCCCGGGCCCGACGTCTTGGGCCCGCAGCGTGCGGATGCGCTCGGCCGGCACCGCGGCCCGGCCGGCCGGCGGCACCTTGGCCGGCTCGCACAGCCGCTCGGCCGTCGACAGCACGGCGGGCAGCGGGACCACCACGTCCCGCCACCCGTCGTCGAGCTCCGAGCGCACCCGGACGTTGGGCCCGTCGAGCTCGATCGAGCGCACCCCGGGGGCGAAGGGCAGGTCCAGCAGCTCGGCCACCTGGGGCGGCACCTGGCCGGTGTCGGCGTCGATCGAGTTGCGGCCGGCCAGCACCAGGTCGAAGGGCCCGAGGGCGGTTACCACGGCGGCCAGGGCCCGGGCGGTGGCGATCGTGTCCGAGCCGGCGAAGGCCGGGTCGCTGACCAGCACGCCCTCGTCGGCCCCCCAGGCCACGGCCTCCCGGAGGACGTCCTCGGCCGACGGCGGCCCGAGGGTGATGACCACCGAGCGACCGCCGGTCTCGGCGGCCAGGCGGGCCCCGGTGGTCACCGCCCGGCGGCAGTAGGCGTTCATCTCGAGCTCGACGCCGGTCCGGGTGAGCCGGCCGTCGGCCCCCAGCTCGAGCGACTCGGGCACCGGGACCTGCTTGATGAGTACGGCGACGTCCATGGGCCTCCTTGTCACGATGCCGGGTCACGGTGCCGGGTCACGGTGCCGGGTCACGGTGCCGGGTCACGGTGCCGGG
>Ga0181519_10003052_pt1 | contig 13889 bp, 10 predicted proteins | sample PEATcosm2014_Bin_26_FD_121102 | JGI IMG/M metagenome (GOLD analysis project Ga0181519, IMG submission 121102) | Peatland microbial communities from MTU Mesocosm Facility, Houghton, MI, USA - PEATcosm2014_Bin02_10_metaG | ecosystem: Environmental > Terrestrial > Soil > Wetlands > Peat | place...
CAAGGTCGGCGCCACCGCCTCGACCGGCGTGAAGACTCCCTGATCCTGCTCCCTGATCCTGGGCGGCCCGGTTGTTGCCGGGCCGGGTTGTTGCCGGGAGAGCGCGGGGCTATAACGGCCCAACTGGAATTTGCGGGCCCAAATTTTACGAGAGAGCAGCGCCGTTATGAGTGTCGCCAGCATGACCGGATTCGCCCGCGCCGAAGGCCAGGATTCCGGCATCGGTTGGGTGTGGGAATTGAAAAGCGTCAACGCCAAGGCGCTCGATCTGCGCTTCCGCCTGCCCGCCGGTTACGAGGGGCTGGAACTGCAATTGCGCGCGGCCTTTGCCGAGGCGCTGAAACGCGGCGCGGTGTCGGCCAATCTCACGATCGCGCGCCACGATTCGGGCTCGCCCTTGCGCGTCAACCGCGCGGCGCTCAATGCCTTGCTCGACCTGGTCAAGCAGCTCTCGGCCGAAATCGACGTGGCGCCGCCCCGGCTCGACGGCTTGCTGGCGGTGAAGGGCGTGCTCGAAAGCGGCGAAGAGGACGATCTTGCGATACGCGAGCGGCGCCAGGCGGCGCTGCTGCAGGGATTTGCCGCGGCGTTGAAGGATTTGGCCAGGATGCGGCTGGCCGAGGGAAAAAGGCTGGCGTCGGCGCTGGAAGCGCGGCTGGCCGAGATCACCGATCTGGTGGCCAATGCTGAGAAAAGCGCCGCGGCGCAGCCGGAAGCGATCAAGGCGCGGTTGAAGCAGATGATCGCCCAGTTGATCGAAGCAGTGCCGGCGCTGCCCGAGGACAGGCTGGCGCAAGAGGCGGCGCTGATCGTGGCGCGCGACGATATCCGCGAGGAGCTTGACCGGCTGACCGCGCATGTGGCGGCGTCGCGCGCGCTCATTGCCGAGGGCGGCGCGGTGGGAAGGCGGCTCGATTTCCTGTGCCAGGAACTGAACCGCGAGGCCAATACGCTGGGCGCCAAATCGGGCGATTTGGAACTGACGCGCATCGGCCTGGCGCTCAAGGCCGCGATCGAGCAGTTGCGCGAGCAAGTTCAGAACGTGGAATAGGGGCGGGGATGGCGGGGCGAGACATCAAACGACGCGGCATTCTGCTGGTGCTGTCATCGCCCTCGGGCGCGGGCAAGACCACGATCACGCGGGCGCTGGTGAAGCGGGACCGGGGCTTGAAGCTCTCGGTTTCGGCGACGACAAGGAAGCGGCGCAAGGGCGAGATCGACGGCAAGCATTATCATTTCCTCGATCCGAAGCGTTTCGCCGCCATGGTGCAGAACGGCGAGTTCCTTGAACACGCCACCGTTTTCGGCCACTTCTATGGCACGCCACGCGCCAAGCTGGCGGCCGCGCTCGACGGCGGCACCGACATGGTGTGCGACGTCGATTGGCAAGGCGCGCAACAGATGAAGGCGCAATTGCCGAACGATCTGGTCTCGGTGTTCATCCTGCCGCCGAGCATGGCCGCCCTCGAAAAGCGATTGAAGACGCGCGCCCAGGACAGCCGCGCGGTGGTGCAAGCGCGGATGGCGAAATCCGCCGACGAGATGAGCCATTGGGACGGCTATGATTATATCGTGATCAACCGCGATCTCGACGCCAGCATCGCGCAAGTGGCGTCCATCCTCGCCGCCGAGCGGCTGCGGCGCGAACGCCAGATCGGCCTGGCCGAATTCGTCAACCGCCTGCGCGGCGGGAAATAGCCAGCGCGCGGGATATCGCGCAGAATTGTTCGACCGACAATTCCTCGGCGCGCGCGGTTTCCGGGGCACCGGCGGCGGCGATCAACGGCGCCGGATCGCCCAGGGATTTGAGGCTCTGGCGCAGCATCTTGCGGCGTTGCCCGAAACCCGCCGCGGTCACGCGTTCCAAATCCTCGATATTGCAAGGGGCGAGTGGCTGTTTGCGGGGCGTGAGGCGAACGAGTGTCGAGGTCACCTTGGGCGGCGGGACGAAGGCCTTGGGCGAGATGTCGAACAGCAATTCGACCTCGGCCAACCATTGCGTGATGACCGAGAGCCGCCCGTAATCCTTGGAGCGCGGTTTCGCCGCCAGACGCTTCGCCACCTCTTTCTGGAACATCAGGGTGAAGCTCTCGAACGCGCCGATGCGCGGCAGCCAATCGAGCAGCAAAGCGGTGGCGATATTGTAAGGCAAATTGGCGACGATCTTGCGCGGCGTATTGCCCAGACCGGCGGGATCGATTTCCAGCGCGTCGCCGGCAATGACATTCAGCCTTCCGGGAAAGGCCAAGGCCAATTCCTCGATCGCCGGCAGGCAGCGTTCGTCGCGCTCGATCGCGATCACGCGCCGCGCCCCTTCGAGCAGCAAGGCGCGGGTCAGCCCGCCCGGTCCGGGGCCGATCTCGATCACGTCGCACTCGGCAAGGCTTCCCGCCGCGCGGGCGATGCGCCGCGTCAGATTCAGATCGAGCAGGAAATTCTGGCCCAGCGAACGGCGGGCGCCGAGGCCGAAGCGCCGGATCACGTCGCCGAGCGGCGGCAATTCAGGGGCGGTTCCGGGCAAGGCGCCGCTCAGGCCGAATCCTTCAGCGCCGCGCGCCGCTTGGCCATGGCGCCGGCAAGCTCGAGCGCCGCGATCAGGCTGGCCGGGCTCGCCACGCCCTTGCCGGCGATGTCGAGGGCGGTGCCGTGATCGGGCGAGGTGCGAATGAAGGGCAAGCCCAGGGTGACGTTGACGCCGTGCTCGAAATCCAGCGTCTTCAGCGGAATCAGCGCCTGGTCGTGATACATGCAAAGCACCGCATCGTAACGCTTGCGCGCGGCTTCGTGGAATAGCGTGTCGGCCGGCGCCGGGCCGCGCGCGTCGATGCCCAGGGCGACGAGCTTCTTGACCGCCGGGGCGATGATCTCGATTTCCTCGCGGCCCATCGATCCCGCCTCGCCGGCATGGGGGTTGAGCGCCGCCACCGCCAGGCGCGGATGCGCGATGCCGAAATCGCGCCGCAACGCCTCGAATGTAACGCGTCCGGCAGCCACGATGGCGGATGTCGTGAGCGCGGCGAGCGCTTCGGCGAGCGAGAGATGAATCGTCACCGGCACGACCCGCAGCTCGGGCCCCGCCAGCATCATCACCGGGTGCTTTACCTTGGCCAGAAATCCCAGATATTCGGTATGGCCGGGATAGGCGAAGCCCGCGGCGTAAAGGGTTTCCTTCTGGATCGGATTGGTGACCAGGCCGCCGGCGCGGGACGAACGCACCAGCGCCACCGCCTTGGTGATGGCCTCGATCACGGAAGGGGCGTTGGCGGGATCGGGACGCCCGGGCGAAACCGGCTTCGCCAACTCGATCGGCAAAACGGGCAAGGCCGAGGCGAAGACGCGCGCGGCTTCGCCGGGCTGGGATATCGGACGCACCGGCACCGACAGGCCCAGCCTGGTGGCGAGCCGGTCGAGCCGCGACGGATCGTCGATGACGAAGAAGGGCGGCAAGGCGGATGGCTTGCGCTTTTGCCAGGCCATCAGCGCGATCTCGCCGCCGATGCCGGCGGGCTCCCCCATGGTGAGGGCGAGCGGTGCGGTCATCCCCGAATGTCGATATAGGCGGCGCGGCGCAGATTGCCCATGTAACGCCGGGCCAGCGCATCGAGACGTTGGCGCGCAAGCGTGTCCTCGAGCTGATCGCGCGACGGCAGGCCGCCCTCCGGATCCTGGCGCGCGCACAGCATGATGACGATGGGCCCGGCCGGGCTCGGCATCGGCTTGGTCGTATCGGTCACTTTCATCTGGAGAAGTTGCGCGCGCAGATCGGGCGGGTTCAGGTCTCCGGCGCGAACCGCGTCGGCGCTTTTGACCGGATAGGGCGGCGTGTGGGTATTGCCAATCTTCGCCAATTCGCCGCAGCTCTTGACCGTGGCCGATGCCTGCGCCGCTTCGTTCTGCATGCGCTGGCGTTCGGCCGGCGAAGCGCTGGGCGGGTAGGGGAAAAGAACCTGCGTCACCGTCAACCGGGTGTCGTCCACATTGGTCGCGCCCGGAGTCCGGCGGTCGATGATGTATAGGATGTAGTAACCGGCGGGGGTGCGGAGGGGGTAGGACATCTCGCCCGGCTTCATTTTTTCCACCGCGTCGCCGAGCGGCGAGCCCAACTGGCTTGGCGTCAGCCAGCCGATATCGCCGCCGGCGGCGGCGCTCGGCGATTGCGAGAATTGCTGGGCGACGGAGGAAAAATTGGCGCCCTGACGAATTTGGGTGATCAGCCGGTCGGCCAAGCGCTGGATTTCGTCGTCCTGCGACGGGTTGTCCATCGCCAGGAAGATTTCGGCGACGTGGCTTTGCGGCTTGCCCGCGTCGTTCTTGATGGTCGCCATCGCCTGGTTGATTTCCTCGTCGGAGACCGAAACCTCGCCCGAAAGCTGGTTGCGGACGACCTTGCCCCAAGCGATCGAGGCGGTGATCTGGCTGACCAGCGTCGCGCGCGGAATGTTGGCTTGTTTGAGGAATTGATCGAGCCCGCCCTTGGGCATGTTGTTGCGTTGCTCGAGGGCGGCGAGCGCGTCGTTGACCTCCTGATCGCTGACGGTGAGGTTGAGCTTCGCCGCTTCCTGCATTTGCAGTTTTTCGTCGATCATCTGGCGCAGAATGCGCGGCGCCAGGCGCTGTTCGTTGTCCGGCGTGTCCGGAATGTTAGAAGAGCGCATCACCAGCGCAAGACGGCCGGAAACATCATCCGTGGTGATGATGTCGTTGTTGACCACCGCGGCGATGCGGCTTTCCTGGGCCGGAGCGTCCCGGGCCGGCAGCGCCGATGCTAGGGCCAAGAGCAGCAGACAAGCTAACAAACGCGACATGATCGGCAAGGTTATCCTTTGTTCCTGGACATTTTTTCTCCGGGCCGGCTCCCGGCGTGCGCCAAGATAGCCTCTTCGCCCGGTGTTTCCTACTGCTTGGTCGATGGCGTCACCCGGTTCGAGGTCTATTGCGACGGGCTGCCGCCCAGGGTCAACGCGTGCACGTCGAACTGGCCGAGATTCTTGAACACGAAAGTGACCATCACGGAGACGCCGGGCGTGACGTCGCCGACCTGGATGCCGGATTGCTGTACCGAGGTCTCGATCGCGAAGCAATCATCCTGATAGGTGAGCGTCGCGCCGGAATTGACGGTGGCGCCGCCGATACTAAGGCTGCGCGTGTCGTTGAGCCTCAGCGACCAGTAGCGGGTAAGGGCGGCGCTGAGATTAAGGCCGATCTGGTTGCCGGTTTGGAGCGCGGTCACGCCCGGAATCGACGTCGCCGAAATGAACGAAACGCCGAGGCGCAAATTGGACGGTCCGGCGTTGAGCCCGGCTTCCTGCCGCCGCATCGCCAGATCCTCGTGGTCAAGACGCATGCGGTAAAACAGGTCGAATGTGTCGGATGGCGACAAGGAAAGCCGGCCGACCACGTCGGACAGCTTGTCTTCCAGGCCGGACCCGACCTGGAAGGGGCTCGATTTCTCCATCCGGTAGCTCTGGCCCACGAGCATGTCCGAACTGCCATAGGTGTCGTTGTAGATGCCGGTATGCAGCCCGTAATCGACGCGTTGGCCGCTGTCGACGACGTCGTAACCAGGTAGCCGGTTGGGACGGAACAAATCGGTTTCGTCGAATTCAAAGCTCGAACTGTCCTCGTCCGGGATGCGGGCCGGGTTGCCGCCATTGGGGGCGGCGACGAAGGCCGCCATCGGTTCAATCAACTCGTTGGCACCCGGGGCGTGCCGGACCCAGGGATAGCGCCAGGTCAGCGCGGCTTGCGGGAAGGCTCTTCCGGATGCGGCCGATTGGTTTCCGGCGTTGCCGGTGCCGTACTGGAAATTGTCGGACTGATAACCGTCGAAGCGGGTGCTGACCGAAAAGGCCAGGCGATCGCCGAGCGGTCCGTTGAACGGCAGGCGCCACGACGTGCCGGCGGACAGGCGGCGCATTTCCGGCCCGGTGCGACGCTCGAGATTGAGCAGATTGCCGTTCACGCTCAAATTGCCGCCGATTTTATCCGGATCGCCGGTCCAGTCGTAGTTTGCCACCGGAGCGACGATGGGCTGCGAGCCGTCGCCGGACAGGGTGCTGAGGGTCTGGAAGGAATAGGCGCTGATATTGCCGTAGCTGTTCGTGCCGAAATCCTCGGCATAGGCGTGGGTAGTCAAGAAGTCGGAGGGCTGCGGCAGGTGAAACCGCAGCAGATATGTCGGGTCGGATTGCCGTTCCACGTCCAAACCGGCGCGCCAATCGTCGTTCAGGTCGAAGATGCTGGAACCGGACAAATGACCGCGAACGGTTTTCAAATCGCTGGTCGGGTTGTCGGGTGGTCCGCTTTCCGCGCGGCTGCCATAGGCGATGCTGCCGTCGTAATCGAGCCGGCCATTGGTGAAGGCCTCGCGATATTCGGCGTCGAGCATCTCCCCGGCCTCGGTAGTGAAGAGCGGGCGGAGCGTCAGATCCTTGTCGGGACTGATCGCCCAGAAATAGGGGATAGTGACGTTGTAGCCGAGATCATGACCCGAGCCGAAGGATGGCGGCAGGAAACCGCTGGCGCGTTTCACCTCCGGGTCGGGGGTCGAGATATAGGGCGTGTAGAAAACCGGGATACCGCCGAATTCCATGAAGGCATCGTGGAATTCGAGGGTCTCGGTGCTCTTGTCGTCGACGATCCGCTCGGCCTTGATCTGCCACAGCGGCGGGCGCGTGGGATCGTCCTGGCACAGTTCGCAAGGCGAGTAGACGCCGCGCCGGACCTCGGTGCGCGTTCCATCGGTGCGCCGCGCGGTGTTGCCCGCCATGCGCGAACTGTCGGACAGCAAAATCCGGATGTCCTTGATGAAGCCGTCGCGCAGATTGTCGTGCAGTTCCATGAAATCGGCAAAAACGATGTCGCCGGTGGGCTGCAACAGGCTGACATGACCGGTGGCGGTTACCGTGTCGGTGCGCTGGTTGTAGGTGACGGTGTCGGCCAGCAGAATCTGGCTGCCCGAGCTGATCTCGACATTGCCCTTGGCGACGGTCAGGCCGAGTTGCTGGTCGTATTGCACCTCGTCGGCGGTGAACAGCATCGGTTGCGAGGCCGACGGCCTGCCGGACGGAGACGCGGCGCGCGCCTCGCCGGTCAGGGCAAAAGCTGCAAGCCACGCGACAATCGCAAGAAATATCCCCCCCCTCGTCATGGTCAGCCGTCTTCGAGATGCAGCAACAGGCTGGATCCCACCAGCCAGCTCACGCCGGCGGGCGTCCAGGCGGCGAGCAGGGTCGGAATGGTGGCGGACAATCCCAGGGCAAACACCACGTCGGAGAGGAAATAGAGCAGAAATCCGCTGGCGATTCCGGCGCCGATCATCAGGGTGACGCCACCGGAGCGTTGCATGCGCAGGCTGAAGCTGGCGGCGATCAAGACCATGGCGGCCAGCAGGAAGGGGCGCGCCAGCAAGGCGTCGAAATAGAGCCGGTGGCGTTGCGACGAGAAACCCGAGGCTTCGAGCAGCCGGATGAAACCCGGCAATTCCCAGAACGACATGGTTTCGGGCAAGGCGAAGCTGTCTTGGATTTTGGCCGGGGTGAGATTGGTCGGGATGTTAAGGCTGTCGAAGGGCTGCGACGCTTCATTGGGCCGCCATTCATAGCCGTCCTTCACCGTCCAGCCGCCGGGGCCGAGCACCGCTTCCTTGGCGTCGATGCGCTCGGTCAGGGTTGAATCGCCGCTGAGGAACAGGAACATCACGTTGCTCAACGCCCTGTCGCCGAGGACGAAGTGTTGCGCGTGGATGATCGCGGGGTTGCCCTCATCGTCGCTTTGCCGGAGCCACAGGCCAGTGCTTGACAGCGTGAATTTCTGGTCATCGCCGCGCATGACGCGATTTTCCAGATTTTCGTAGCTGGCCTGCATCACCGACGCGATCGGATTGAACAGCATCACCGAGACGACGCCGACGAAGAACGCGCAGGCCAAAGGCGGCGTCAGGAATTGCCAGACCGAGATTCCGGAAGCCCGCGCCACCACCAATTCGTGACTGCGGGTCAGGCGCCAGAATGCCATCATGGTGCCGAACAAAACGACGAAGGGCAGGAATTGCTGCTCCATGTAGGGCTGCTTCAGCGCCGCGAGTTCGAGCAGCATGCCCAGGGAGGCATTGGAGCGGTCGCCGGCGCGGCGGATCAACTCGACGTAATCGAGCAGGAATACGATCACCGCCAAGGTGAAAAACACGATGCAGCAGCAGATGAAGAACTGCCAGGCGATGTAACGGAAAAGCGTCGTCCAAGGCGACATGTTCGATCCTAAGCGGCTGGCCTGGCGGCGCTGCGGGCCAAATAGCCGCCCCCGCCCCGGAGCAGCCACCAGATGGCGGCCAGCGGCACCAGGGCGTCGGCGTAAAGCAGCAGGATGATCAGCTCGGAACGAGCGGCGAGATTCTTGAAGCCGACATCGACGATCTCGAATGTCAAAGCGAGGATGACGGCGAGCAGAACGCGCCGCGCTTGTCCGCGCCGGTTGAATTCCCCGGGCAGCAGGGCCAGCATCGGCAAGGCCGCCATCGCCAGCGCCGACAGCGGATCGACCAGCCGCATGTTCAATTCGACGATCCGCGCCGGATCGCGTGCGCCGTTTTTATGCCGCAGCAGCTCGTTGACATAGAGCTCGTCCGGCGAACGGTCGCGCATTCCGATCTCGTCCTTGGCGCCGGAAAGGTCGAGGGTATAGTTGCCGAAGGTGAGCGTCGACATCCGGCCGGTGGCGCCGTCGTATTGCTGGCGGGTGCCGTTGTCGAGCACGATGCGCGGACCCTCGGCCGTGTCGACGACGGCGCCGCGTTCGGCGAAGATGGTGACCGGCTTCTCGCGGTCGTTCGAATCCTGGATCAGCAAACCGGTCAGGTCGCCGTTGCTGTCGTGGCTTTTGACGTAAATCATCAAATTGTCGGAAATCGTGTTGAACACGCCTTCCTGGATCAGCACCGATGCGAATTTGTTCCGGATCTCGAATTGCAGATCCTTGAAGGCGCGGTTGGCGGTGGGCAGGAGATAGAGGGACAGAGAATAGAGCACCAGGGTTCCCGCCAGGCCCACCATAAGAGCCGGCTTGGCCAGCGCCCATTGGCTCATGCCGGAGGCGCGCATCGCCACCATCTCGCTTTCGGCGATCAGCTTGTAGTAGACGAACAACACCGCGGTGAAGACCGCGATGGGCAGCACCACGGCGATGAATCGCGGCAGAATGAGGACGGAGAGATAGATGAACAGCCCGATCGACAGGCCGCGATTGACGATCAGGTCGATAAGCCGCAGCGATTCCAGCAGCCAAACCGCGGCGCTGAATATCACGCCGATGGCGAGCGCGACCATCAGCGATTGGCGGAGAACATAACGTGTAAGCCGGTCCATGGCGGGTGATTATAGGTGGGGGGCGATGGCCCAGCCTAGGGCTAAGAAGCCCGAAATTGAACCGGGCCGAACCGAACCGGGGTGATGAATGATTCGAGGCTTGCCGGAGCATTGCGCCCATGGGGCTCGCCCAATCGACTTGCGGTTGCTTGCCCCGGCGTGGAAATCTCCGCCGTTTCGAGCAGGGAACCGGGATGTGGGGCCGGGGACGGCATGAATCTGACGGATTTGCGATTCTGGGGCTTTGCTGCGCTGTTTCTGGCGTTGCTGGCGGCTTTGTGCGCGCCGCTGGCGCTGACATCCTTGCCGCCGCTGGTCGATTATCCCAATCACCTGGCGCGCATGTATCTCCTGGCCAATCTCGATCGCACGCCGGCGTTACAGAAATTTTACCAGCTCGATTGGCGGCCGCTGCCCGATTTGGCGATGGATATGCTGGTACCGCCTTGGCTCAAATTCATGCCGCTCGAATGGGCGGGCAAGCTTTTCTTGGCCGCGACCTATGCGCTGCTGGTCTCGGGCGTGGCGGCTCTCCACCGTGTGTTGTTCGGCCGCTGGTCGGCTTGGCCGTTGCTGGCATTCCTGCTGGTTTACAACCGGCTGCTGTTGTGGGGCTTTCTCAACGACCTGTTCGGCGTAGGATTGGCCTTGTGGTGTTTTGCCGCCTGGATTGCCTGGCGCGGACGCGACCCGGCCTGGCGGGTGGGCAGCGGCGTGATCTTGGCGCTGGCGGTTTATTTCGCGCATCTCATGGCCTTCGGCGTTTATGGCGCGATGGTGTTGAGCTACGAAGCGGGAATGCTGGGACGGGCGAAAACGCCGCTGCCGGCATCGGCGCGCGCGCTGCTCATCGCCTTGCTGCCTTTGATCCCGCCCTTGGCGTTGTTCGCGGCGGTGTTCATCTTGCCCGGGGGTTCGGCTCAATCCGTCGCGTCCGGCATTCATTTCGCGCAATTCGGGCGCAAGTTCGATCTGTTGTTCAGCGTGTTCGACAATTACAGCCGCCCGGCCGATATCGCCTGTTTCGCCGTGGCGGTGCTGGGAATGGGCCTGGCATTTTGGCGGGGCTGGGCCAGGCTGGCGCCCGGCATGGCGGTGGTGCTGGCGGTGCTCGCGGCGCTTTATCTCGTGATGCCGAGCACGCTGTTCGGGGCCACCGGCGCCGATCACCGATTGCCGCTGGTCTTGGCCCTGGTGCTGATCGGCGGCAGCGCCTGGCGCGCGCCGGCGTTGAATTTGCGCTACGCGTTTTTCGGCGCGGCGACGGCGCTGCTGGCGTTGCGGCTCGGCATGGTGGCGGTGAGCTGGCAGGCGAGCGGCCAAGCCTATGCCCAGATTCTTCCCGCTCTCGACAATCTCCCCGAGGGCGGCTGCCTCGCCGTGGCTTTCCCCGACGGCGAAACCGGGGTCGAGGCCACGCCACTGCTCCATTTACCGGTGCTGGCAATTGCCAGGCGCGACGAATTCGTGCCCTCGCTGTTCACCTTCGCCTCGCAGCAGCCGGTGAATTTCACGCCGGATTACCGGGCGATGGCCGACGCTCTTCAGCCCGGTGCGTTGTGGGCGCATTTCGCCCTGGGCGGAACGCCGCTCGACGACGCCACTTCCCGCGCTCTGGCGCGCTGCGACGACGTCGCCTTTTACAGCCGGAAAGCTTTCACCCTCGCCGATAGCGCGGGGCTCGAGCCGGTTTTTCAATCGCCGCGTTTCCAGATTTACCGGCTCACTCATGACAACGTGAAACCGTGATCGCGTCTCTGGTTCCTTCCGTGATCGATCTCGCCGGCTGGGGCGGCACGGTTTTCGCGGCGCTGGTTTTCATCGGACTGGGACGGTTGGCGTCGAGGGGAAAATCCCCGCCCGAAATCGCCTTGGTCGCGGGCTGGGGTGCCGTCGCGCTCGTGCTGACCCTGTGGGGCGTGGTGACGCCATTGAGCCTGCGCCTTCCCGCCTGGATTTTGGTCATCGCCGGTCTCGCCGGACTGATCGCGCCGCAATCACGATTGAGCCAGGGCGAATGGCGCGGCATTTTGCGGATTGTGATTCTCGCCTTGCCGTTGCTGGCGGCGATGGCGAGCGCGCGGCCGAGCCTGCCCGACACTTTCCTCAATCTTCTGCCCGACGCCGCCTATGTCGCCGATCACGGTTTTTTCCCGGCGGACGGGCGGCCGGATGCGCATTCCTTCCTGCCGGCCGCGCCCTATAACCAGCAATTGGCCGCGTTCGTCGCGTCGCTGGTGACGCCCGGATTTCCCGCCAACGAATTGATCGGGTTCAACCTGATCCTGAATCTGGCGGCAGGGCTGCTGCTGGCGCGGCTCGCGGCGAAGAGCGAGAACGATCCCGGCAAGGTTCCATCCTGGGGTGCTTCGGCTTTGGGATTGTTGCTGGCGACCGCGTTCAATCCCGGTTTCGTGCCGCGTTACGATTTGTCGAGTTACGGCGAGAATGCGATCGCGGTGGCGCTGGCCTGCGCCGGTTTTGTCGCCTGCCGGCGCGGCGGGAAAGATTCGGCCGTAACGCTGGCGCTGATCCTCGCTGCGCTCTCCAGCATCAAGCCGGACAGCATCGCGCTGACGCTGGGCGTGGCGGCGATCGCCCTGATGCTGCCGCCCTTGGCGGGCGAGACAAGCGGGCAGGCGCGGACGCGGATCGGGCTCTGCCTGTTGCCGGCGTTGATCCTCTATGCCGCCTGGCATGTCTATGTCGCGAGAAATTTCGCCGCGCCGGGAGCGGAGTTGACCTTGCTGCCGCCGGGGCAATGGCATGTCGCGGCCTTGCCGGGAATTCTCACCGGCATGCTGGCGGCGCTGCCGCCGCATGCGGCGTTCTTCGCCTTGCTGATCGCGGTGATCGGGATTTTCCTATTTCGGCTGCGCCGCGACGGGGTGACGTCGCCGGAAATGCGCGCCGCCGCGATGCTGAGCGGGGTGACGGCGATTTACATCGGCGCGCTGGTCTTCGCCTATGTCGCGCATGATTTTCCGGCCAACGGCGATAGCGCGGCGGCGGATGCGCATTCCTTTTTCCGCTACGCCACGCATTTGTCGCTGCTGCTGATGGCGGCGGCGACATGGCTGGCGCGCAAGCGGGCCGGCGCGTTCGTGGCGGCGCTTCCCAAAAGCAGGCGACGGCTGTTGCCGGTGGCGGCGATAGCGATCCTGTTCGTCTTTCCGCCGGTCTTTCTGCATTTCCTGCGTTTCGATCTCGAAACGCCGCAGCAACGCGCCTGGCTGCTGGCCAAGGAAGCGGCGTCGCGGGTTGCCCCGAACGGCCATTTGCTGCTGATCCTGCCCGGCGACAATGACAGCCTCGCCACCGAGCTGGCGGCAATCCTGCGGCTGACGCCGCCGCGCCGCGGGGATCTGCAGATCGACGACATCACCGGCGGCTTCACCCCCGGCGAACTCGACTCGATTCCGGGCGGGACCAATGAATGGGCCTTGCTGTCTTGCGCGCCGGCGGGAGTGGCGGGCGTGACAGAAGGCCAGGCGGCGCTGTTCCTGCATGACGTTACCGGCTGGCGCTTGGCCGCGACGATATCCTATCCGCCGCCCGGATGGGGCCGCTGGTCTCGGATGCTGGCAACGGCGCCGCTCTGCCTTGGCGGTTGACTCCGCAAGCCCGCAGACGCATATCCAGTTCAGCCGACATCATCGGGTTCAAGGAACAGCTTCATGAAAATCAGTTTCGCCGCGCCGCATCTGCCCAAAAGCGGAACCATCGCCGTTTTCGTGTCCGAGGGCCGCAAGCTGGCGCCGACCGGCAAGGAACTCGACCAGGCCAGCGGCGGCGCGTTGACCCGTGCCATGGAATCCTCGCGTTTCACCGGCCGCGCGCTCGAGACGCTCTCGGTGCCGGTTCCGGCCAAGCTCGGATTGTCGCGCGTGCTGTTGCTGGGCACCGGCAAGTCGGATGACGAGCCCGATGCCTGGGCCAATCGCGGCGGGGTTATTCTCGCGCAGTTGAACGCCGCGGGCGAGAAACACGCCGTGGTGGCGGTGGACCGGCCGGGCAAGCATGAGACCCAGATCGCCGCCGAACTCGCCTTTGGGGCACGCTTGCGCGCCTATCGCTTCGACAAATACCGCACCAAGGAAAAGCCGGAAGCCAAACCGACGCTGGCCGAACTTGCCTTCCTGGTGAAGGACCAGGCAGGATCAAAGCGCGCTTACGATCCCTTGGAAAAAATCGCCGATGGCGTGTTCTTCACCCGCGACGTGGTGTCCGAGCCCGCGAACGTGATCTATCCCGAAAGCCTGGCCAAGCGCGCGCTGGCGCTCAAGAAGCTCGGCGTCGAGGTCGAAGTGCTCGACGAAAAGAAAATGGCGGCGTTGGGCATGAACGCGCTGTTGGGCGTGGGGCAGGGCAGCTCCAAGCCCTCGCGGCTTCTGGTCATGCAATGGAAGGGCAATCCCAGGGCGCGCAACAAGGCGCCGATCGCCTTCGTCGGCAAGGGCGTCACCTTCGACACCGGCGGCATTTCGATCAAGCCGGCCGACGGCATGTGGGACATGAAATGGGACA
>Ga0181519_10003054_pt1 | contig 13881 bp, 10 predicted proteins | sample PEATcosm2014_Bin_26_FD_121102 | JGI IMG/M metagenome (GOLD analysis project Ga0181519, IMG submission 121102) | Peatland microbial communities from MTU Mesocosm Facility, Houghton, MI, USA - PEATcosm2014_Bin02_10_metaG | ecosystem: Environmental > Terrestrial > Soil > Wetlands > Peat | place...
ACGACCGACAAGGCCCGCGAAAAACTCCGCAAAGCCTATCCCGTCAACGAGTCATAATCACTGGGCAGAGGTACTAGGCAAGCGCGGGGGTGGGGTGAGGCACGGGCTTGCGCAACGTGTGACGACTGCCATTCGGACGCCAATGGCAAGGGCCTTTTGCGGAGGTAACCAAGTGAGCGGATAACATCATCGATCTCCTGGATGGTCGCGGACGGTCTCAATTGTCTACGCGTTGAACGTATCCTCATGAGTATATGTTATATATAACCGAGAACATTTAGCGTCTGCCGCTAACGTATAAAACTGCTCGTCAACCTGGAAGCGCGCACTTTGCCTGAATGCTCGGCCTCTCGGAATGGATATCGCAACGCGTATTCAGATGCCTGCCAGTAGCCGTACATAGCTTGCTCTGGCCGCTGTTCAGCAAATTGGCTTGAGCGCGCTGAGGCGCTTGTATTCTCTAGTTGGCAGGGCAAAGCGCTTTTTGATCTCGGCCTGGGCGTGGCGCAATGCCGGATTGCTTTCATGATGGCAGGCGATATCCCACACGTCGCCCGTGGCTGGATTGACGCCGAAATAGCCGTTCATCGGCTCTCCAGCCGGCGATGCCCAGGTCGCCGAAAAGAACAGAAAGTTCGGATCGTCCGGCATTTGCATCGACTCAATGTCCTTCGCCGGATTGGCTACCGAGACCACAAGCCCGACCAATGACTTTGCCTCATCGACGGAGAGCTTGAGCGTGTCCGGGACGGCTCCGGCGGTTCCCATGCTGATAACGAGCAGGGCCGCCGCCATGATCGCAATCAGCGTCCGCATTTGAGCCGCTCCTCGAAGCCACTTGCGACGCTCATCACGTCGGGCACGAAGCTCGGCACTTTCGTTCCATCGCGATTTATGCCGTATTTTCCTGCGTTCTGAAGCGATGCCGCAAAAGTGTGCGCAGATGGCTGACCTGTTACCAAGTGCCCGTAGGCGACGGCAAAAGCTTTCGCGCTCGACGCAAAATTCAAATAGGTCGAAACCTTCACCTTGCCGTCGGCGGTGGTCACGAAGCCCGTGGAAAGGGGCGAAGGGTAATGCAGACTGAAGAAGTTATTGCGGCCATCCCGCGCGAACGGACCTTGGCCCCAGGCAGATTCGATGGCCGAAAGGCCCAGAATATTTTCTTCGCTCGTTTTGAGGCCCGCGGCCACGCTTGCCGCTGCCGGCCCGTACATGTCGATCCAGTTAAGGTATCGCGCGTTCCGAGGGTTTTGCCGGTCGCAGTTGTCCATGCTTCCTCCAGGCGCCATCGGGCCGCCTCTTCGAATAATTGCAACGCATCTGCCGTGCAAGCCAAGACTGCGTGGCGCGTGGCGGCAGCCAACGGCTCCCCTATTGGAAGAAATTCTCGTCAATCGGCAAAGCCCCGTCCTGCGCCGAGACGTCACCCGAGTCGTCCGGCGAAATTCGCCGAAATACGTGCCTGCTTATTGGATCCATATGGGACACTCGATAAAAACGGGACGATAGACGGACAATATTTCATTGATATCATTATATTTTTATGACCCTCTGGAGGTTCCGTCCCGACTGTTCGCGAGAGACCGACGCGGAGCGGCTGGCGCGGTATTCCTTCGCGCTGAAGCGCTTGGCCGAGATCGGCCTGGCCTTTGCCGAGGGGCTTCATCAGGAGTTTCAGGCGCCGGCGGTGGAGACTGCCGCGCCGGCTGCCCAGGTGCAGACACTGCCGGCCGAGACACCGGCGCCGGCCGAGATGCAATCCGGCGTCGCCGCTGATGACGCTGCCGCTGTACCGCCGCCGGACCGACCGAGCAGGATCGAGCTTGCCCGGACGTTCGACCGGGTCGCGCGATCGGTGCGCTTGGCTTGCATGCTCGAAGACAAGCTCATCCAGGATTTTGCCGCACGCGCCAAAGAGGCCGCCAAGGAAGCGGCCGAGCAGCAGGTCGAGAAGGAGCGGCTGCGCCGCAATGCGACGCGCCGGACCGTCGACCGCGTGGTCAAGGAAGCGATCCAGGTCGAGGCCGGCGATCAGAGCGAGCGCAATCATCTGCTGGGCCAGTTGAAGCTCCGCCTTGACCAGAACGATATCTACTGGGATCTGGCGTCGAAGCCGGCCGAGATCCTGATTGCCTGGCTGTTTCGCGATCTTGGGCTCGATCCCGCCTGGGATCGCTGGCAAGGCAAGGCGAGGCGTGGCTGAACGGCGACGATTACAAGGTTGCGGAGGAAACGCCGCCGCCTTGCCCGATTTGCGGCCGGGCGCCGCCGGTTCCGACGCCGCAACCGGGCCGGCCGGAACCGGAGATCCGCGCCACCGCCACGGGCAGCGACCCGCCCTGAGCAGCGCGGGGCTACTCGCGACCGCTTTTATTGCAACGTCGACGCATTCACGGCGTCACCCGGATACTTCAGTCGAATGGGGCGGGTCGGCAGCGTGTGTTGCCGACCTCGCATGCTCATGCGAATCTGGTTTATCGGTATCCGCTTTGGCGGATCGAGCACGCTCTGCCGCCCGGCGCCGAGGCGGGCCGCACCGCGTGTCACCGCATCGCCCGCGCCACCGCCGCCTGCAGCCGTTCCAACCCGTCCGCCCGGTTCGGTCCCAGATGGACGCGCAAGGCGCGCCGGCCGCGTTCGGCGAGCACGGCGAAATCGCCGCGCGCCTGGGCCGCCTTGACCGTGCCGAAGCTGTAGCGCTGGCCCGGTACCGGCAGATCCTCGGCATCGTCGCCGGTCATCTGCAGGAACACGCCGGTATTCGGCCCGCCCTTATAGGCCTGGCCGGTCGAATGCAGGAAACGCGGCCCGAATCCGAGGCAGGTCGCGACGCGATAGCGGTCGCGCAGCGCCAGCCGGATCGCCTGCAGTGCCGCAATCGTGGCCGCGTCCTGGCCGAGATAGGACAGGATCGCGACATAATCCCCGGTCCCGATCCGGGCGAAATGCGCGGCGAGGACGCCGTCCAGCCCGGCGCCGGCCGGGAGTGCCGCCGTGTTCTGCGCATCGGCGAAGAGCTTGATGCCGTCGCTCTCGAAGAACGGTGTCTCGGCGGGCAGGCGGCCGGATGCCTCATAGGCCGCGGTCAGCGCATGGGTCGCGCGCTTGCTGGCCTCGACATCCGGCTGATCGAACGGGTTCACACCGAGGATCGCGCCGGAAACCGCGGTCGCGATCTGCCAGCGGAAGAATTCCTGACCGAGCTGCTCCGGGCCGCTCAGAGTCAGGCGCAGTACCGGCTGGCCGGCGGCTTCGAGGGCCGCGAGGCGGGTTTCCTGCGGGTCGGGCCGGTCGGCGAAGCCCAGATGGATGAAGATCCGGTCGTCGCCATAGGCTTCGGGCGCGCCCAGCGCCTCGCCGGCGAGCGGGATCAGCGCCTTGCCCTGCTTGCCGGTCGATTCCGCCACCAGCTGTTCGGCCCAGGTGCCGAATTCCTCGAGGCCGGGTCCGGCGGCGATCGTCACCTTGTCGCGGCCCTGGAGGCCGGCCGCGCCCAGGATCGCGCCCAGCTGCACCCCCGGATTGGCGGCCGGCGGCACATCCGGGCCGCAACTGCGGATCATCGTCTCGGCCGCGGCGAGCAGTGCTTCGAGATCGATGCCCATCGCGGCGGCCGGTACCAGCCCGAAGGCCGAGAGCACCGAGTAGCGGCCGCCGATGGCGGGATCGCCGAGGAAGATCTGGCCGAACCCCTCCCGCTCGGCCGCCTGATGCAGCGACGAGCCCGGATCGGTCACGGCGACGAAGCGTCCGGCCGCTTTCTCCGCCCCCAGCGCGGCGCTCGCGCGGGCGAAGAAATACTGTTTGAGCAGGCTGGTTTCGAGCGTCGAACCGGATTTCGACGAGACGATGAAGAGCGTCGAATCGAGCTCGATCCGGGCCTCGAAGTCCCGGATCTGCGCCGGGTCGGTCGAATCCAGGACATGCAGCAGCGGATAACCCGCCTGCCGGCCGAAAGTCTGCGCCAGCACTTCCGGACCGAGGCTCGATCCGCCCATGCCGAGCAGCAGCACATGCCGGTACTGTGCGGCGGTTTCGGCGAGGCGGTCGAGCGCCGGCCGCATCGGGGCGATCCGCGGCACGATGTCGAGCCAGCCGAGCCAGCGCGCCTCGTCGGCGCCGGTCCACAAGGCCGCATCGCGCGCCCAGAGGCGGCGGATCTTGCCGCCGGCCCGCCAGGCTTCGAGCGTCGCAGCCACCGCGGCGGCGAGACCGGCCGGCAGTGCTGCCGCCTGCGCCGCCAGGTCCGGCCCGCGGAACCTGGCGCGCTTCCGCTCGACTGCTTCGAGCAGCTTGTCGAAGGCGTCGGCGAAGAGCTGCACGCCGTCCTCGACCAGCTTGGCGGTGACCGCGTCGAGGTCGATGCCGGCTTTCGGCACGGCGGCCAGCACGCGCCGGGCGCCGTCGATATCGTCTTCGAGCGTGAAGCGCGCCGTGCCGCGCGCCCGGAACGCGTCCATGGTCGCCGGCGGCATGGTATTGACGGTATAGGGCCCGATCAGCCGGTCGACATAGAGCGTGTCCGGATAGGCCGGATTCTTGGTCCCGGTCGAGGCCCAGAGCAGGCGCTGCGTCTGGGCGCCGCGCTCGGCCAGCGCACTCCAGCGATCGGTCGAGAAGAATTCCTTGTAGCGCTGATAGGCGACCACGGCATTGGCGATCGCGACCTTGCCCTGGAGCGGCGCCGGCAGTTTCGGGTCGATCGCGCTGTCGATCCGGCTGATGAAGAAGCTGGCGACGCTCGCGATCGCGCCAAGATCGTCATGCGTCCCGGCATAGAGCTCAAGGCCGCGCTGATAGGCGGCGGCGACGTCGAGATAGGCGTCGATGCCGAAGAGCAGCGTGACGTTGACATTGATGCCGAGGGCGATGAGCGCCTCGATCGCCGGCACGCCGGCCGCGGTGCCCGGCACCTTGATCATCAAATTGGGCCGGTCGACCGAGGCCCAGAGGCGGCGCCCTTCGGCGATCGTCTCAGCGGTGTCGTTGGCGAGATAGGGCGAGACTTCGAGGCTGACATAGCCGTCGCGGCGGCGCGTGGCGTCGTAGATCGGGCGCAACTGGTCGGCGGCGAGCTGGATGTCGCGGATCGCCAGCGCCTCGTAGATCGCCATGGCGGAGCGGTCGCCTTCCGCCATCAGCGCGGCGAATTGCCGGTCGTAATCGGCGCTCTGGCCGATCGCCTTCTCGAAGATCGCCGGGTTCGAGGTGATGCCGACGACGCCGTCCTCGTCGACGAGGCGCGCCAGCTCCTTGCCCACCAGGGTGCGGCGCATGAAATCCAGCCACACGGACTGGCCCTGGCGGTCGAGCGCTTTCAACGGATTCATCGATTGGTCTCTCCGGACTGGGCCCTTGCCGTCTGCCATACTGGATCGCCGGGCATTAGAACAGAGTTGCAGCGTGTTGCGGTGCAGCGCAAACGGACAGCACCTGCTGCGTGCACAATCATGCGAGCATACCGCGAATGCGCTTGCGCCCGCCCGGCCGGCGATTATCGTTACAAGCTTGCCCCTGGTGCCGAGGACGGAAACCCCATGCCGATCACCAACCGCATCGCCGATTTTCAGGACGATCTGACCGCCTGGCGGCGGGATTTGCACGCCCATCCCGAATTGGGTTTCGAGGAATATCGGACTTCGGCCATGGTGGCGGCGAAGCTGGAGGAATTCGGCATCGCGGTGCATCGGGGCCTCGCCGGGACCGGTGTGGTCGGCACGCTCCAGGGCAGCCGGCCGGGCGATCGGGCGATCGCGTTGCGTGCCGATATGGATGCGCTGCCCATGCCCGAGGCCAATGGCTTCGCCCACGCCTCGAAGAACCCCGGAAGGATGCATGCCTGCGGCCATGACGGCCATACGACGATGCTGCTGGGCGCGGCGCGCTACCTGGCCGAAACGCGGAATTTCGCCGGCACGGTGCATTTCGTGTTCCAGCCGGCCGAAGAGGGCGGCGGCGGCGGTCAGGTCATGGTCGATGAAGGCCTGTTCGACCGCTTCCCGGCCGAGGAAGTCTACGGCATGCACAACATGCCGGGCCTGCCGGCCGGCTGCTTCGCCGGACGGGTCGGGCCGATGATGGCCGCAACCGACCGGATCGACATCGTGGTCAAGGGCCGCGGCGGCCATGCGGCACAGCCGCACAAGACGGTCGATCCCGTGGTGATCGGCGCGCAGATCGTGGGCGCGCTGCAGACCGTCACCAGCCGCACCGCCGATCCGCTCGACAGCCTGGTCATCAGCATCACCGAATTCCATGCCGGCTCCGCCTACAATGTCATTGCAGAAGAGGCGGTACTGCGCGGCACGATCCGCACTTTCGATCCCGGCTTGCGGACCCTCGCCGAAGCGAAGATTCGCACCATCGCCGCCGGCATCGCCGCGGCCATGGGCGGCAGCGCCGAGGTGACCTGGCTGCCGGGCTATCCGCCGACGCGCAATTATCCGGAACAGCTCGGCAAGGCGCTCGCGGCCGCGTCTCAGGTGGCCGGGCCGGACAAGATCATCGACGATGTCGTGCCGACCATGGGCGGCGAGGATTTCGCCTATATGCTCGAGGCCAAGCCCGGCGCCTATATCTTCATCGGCGCCGGCGAAGAGGTCGAAGGGCAGAAGCTGCACCAGGTCAATTACGACTTCAACGACGAGATCCTGGCGGTCGGCGCCAGCTATTGGGCGCAATTGGTCGAGACGGTGCTGGCGCCGGCGTAGGGCGCGCCTTTCAGGACAGGCGCCGCCCGCACGCTCAGGCAAAGCTCAATCATACAAAATTCAAGCAAACGGAAAGCAAGGAGGAAGGATGCGCAACTCGACGCTCGCGGGCGCGCTGCTCGCATTCGCCGTCACATTCGCACCCGCTCTCGGCCTCGCCGCCGACGATCCCAGTCCAGCGCCCAGTCCAGCGCCCAGTCCATCTCAAGGAGAAACCGTGACGACCGCATCGGGGCTCAAGATCATCGACACAGTCGTCGGCACTGGTGACGAACCGAAGGCCGGCCAGACCTGCATCATGCATTACACCGGCTGGCTCTACGAGAACGGCGAGAAGGGCAAGAAATTCGACAGCTCGGTCGATCGCGGCCAGCCCTTCGAGTTTCCGCTCGGGCAGCGCCGGGTGATTCGCGGGTGGGACGAAGGCGTCGCCACCATGAAGGTCGGCGGCAAGCGCACCCTGATCATCCCGCCCGATCTGGGCTATGGCGCGCGCGGCGCCGGCAACGGGCTGATCCCGCCTGGCGCCACCTTGATCTTCGATGTCGAATTGCTCGGCGTGAAGGGCTGATTCCGCCCCGGTCATCTTATCGCATGCCGCCTCGAAGGTTGCGGCGGCGCTGGCCCTCGGCGGGATTTTCGGGTTAGACCAGCGCCCGCACGATCAAAACAGTTTCGAGGAGGAAGGATGCGAAACTCTTCGCTGGCGGGTGCTGCGTTCGCATTCGCCGTTCTGCTCGCCCCGGCCGTGGGCTTCGGCGCCGGTGATCCGGCCGCTGCTCCGGCGGCGGCCCCGGCTCTCGGCGAAATCGTCGAGGGCGAACTCGGGCTCAAATACATCGACACCGTCATTGGCACCGGCGAGATGCCGAAGGACGGCCAAGTCTGCTTCGTACAATATACCGGCTGGCTTTCCGAGAACGGCGAAAAGGGCAAGAAATTCGACAGTTCGGTCGATCGCGGCCAGCCCTTCGCCTTCAAGATCGGCCTGCGCCGGGTGATCCCCGGTTGGGATCTGGGTGTCGCCACCATGCGGGTCGGCGGCAAGCGTACGCTGATCGTGCCGCCCGAACTGGCCTACGGTTCCCACGGTACCGGCAACGGCGCGGTGCCGCCGAACGCCACCTTGATCTTCGACGTCGAACTGGTCGAGATCAGGGACGCGGCGATGTGACGGGCGGGGCGGTCAGCGCACCGCCCGCCTTTCGCGTCAGGCCGGTACGGCCGGCAGCCAGCCGAGCCGCTGAATCAGGGCGAACAGGCGGCGCCCCTGAAAGCTCAGGGCCATCATGACCAGCAGGCTGCCGGTGCCGATGAACGGGCGGATCTGCATCGCCCGTTCGATCGGCAGGGCCTCGCCGATCCAGAAATAGGCGATGGCGCGGGCCACGAAATAGGCCGCCCAGAGGCCGGTGAGCATTTTGAAGAACGCCCTGATATCGGCGCGATCGGGCAGGCTCTGTCCGATCTGCCGCTCGGCGATCTCCATCAGCATCGGCCGCGCCCCGCGCATGCCATAGGCGAAGCTGGCGCCGATGATGAGGCTGGTGATGACCGCTTCGTATTTGATCATGAACGGCGTCGCCGCTGTCAGATCGATGCCGCCGAACACGAAGGTCAGTACGCTGGTCAGTATGTAGAGCTTGGGAAAGCCCGCGCGGTACACATACCGGCGCACGCCGTCGATGATGACGAAGACCACCGACCCGGCGATCGCACCTTTCAGCCCGACGGTGTAGAGCAGCAGATAGAACATCGCCAAAGTGCCGAATTCGGCGAGCACGAACCGCAACAGGCCGAGGATCTGCTTCATGATGGGCGCCTTTCCGCAACAACCATATGAAGCACTCTATCTCACAGAGTTAAGGGATGCAAGATGGCTCTGCCCAACAGAGTTCTTTTCGGACGTGAAATCCTGTAAATGCCGCCGAGGCCGAGCCGGCTCAGGCGAGGCTCTTCATCGTCACCTCGAAGGTGCCTTTGCTCAGCCCTGCCGCGTCCAGCACCTGGGCCAGCGCCCGCTTCATGAGGGCTTGGCGCCCGGCATCCTGGCGCCGCCACGTCCCCAGCGGCTGGACCAGCCGGGCCGCCAGAGTCGGGTTGAGCGCGTCGAGCGCGATTACCTGCTCGGCCAGGAACTCATAGCCGGCGCCGCTCTGCGCATGGAACCGCAAGGGATTGGCCGTGGTGAAGGTGCCGATCAGCGCGCGCACCCGGTTCGGGCTCCGGACGTCGAAGGCCGGATGGCGGAGCAGCGCGCGGCAGTGCTGGAGCGTATCCGGCAGGCTCGATGCCGCCTGCACCATGAACCATTTGTCGACGACCAGTTCTTCGTCCCGCCATTTTTCGTAGAAGCCCGCGAAGGCAGCTTCGCGTTCCGGGCCATCGATGTCGCCCAGCACGGTGAGTGCCGCCAGCACATCGGTCATGTTCTGGCCGGCCGCGATCTGCGCTGTTGCGAGCGCGACGCCTTCCGCTGTATCGGCCGCGGCGAGAAAGGCCAGGCACGCATTGCGCAGCGCGCGCCGGCCGATCGCGGCACCCTCCAGGCGATACGGCCCGGCATCGGCGAGGCTCGCATAGCGCCGCAGCAGTTCCGGCCGGAGCGCCGAGCCGATGCCGGCGCGGACGAAGGCGCGCGCGGCATGGACCGCCTCGACATCGATGATTTCCATCTGGTCGGCGAGGAAGGTCTCGCCGGGCAGAGTGACGACCTCGGCGGCGAAAGCCGGATCGGCGAACCGCTCGTCGAGCAGCGGGCGCAGGCCGTCGACCAAACCGGGATCGAGCACCAGCGGAGCGCCGCGCTGCCAGGAAGCCACCAGATCGAGCAGACAGCGGGTCGCCACCTGCTGGCCGGCCTCCCAGCGCGCGAAGGGATCGGTCTCGTGCCGGGCCAGGAATGTCAGGCGGTCGAGCGACACGCCTTCGAGCTTGACGGGGGCCGAAAAGCCGCGGAACAGCGACGGCACCGGGGCTTCCGGCACGTCCTCGAACACGAAGCTCTGGGTCGCGCCCGTGACCTGCAGGATGCGCGTGCCGGTCCGGGCTCGGGCTTCGCCGACGAGCCGGGTCGGCAGCTCGCTGCCGCGCGCGTCGAAGAGCGCCATGGCCAGCGGGATCAGGAACGGCGCCTTGTCCGCCTGGCCGGGAGAGGGCGGCGTCTCCTGTCGGATCGTCAGGACGTAGCGCCGGTGCTCGGGGTCGTATTGCTCCTCGGCGTGCACGACCGGCGTGCCGGCCTGCGCATACCAGCGCTTGAACTGCGCGAGATCGATGCCGGAGGCGTCCTGCATCGCCGCCACGAAATCCTCGATCGTGACGGCGCCATTGTCGTGGCGGGCGATATAGAGATCCATGCCCCGGCGGAACTGCTCCGGTCCCAGGAGCGTGTGGATCATGCGCACCACCTCGGCCCCTTTATTGTATACGGTCGCGGTATAGAAGTTGTTGATTTCAATATAGCTTTCCGGTCGCACCGGGTGCGCCAGCGGGCCGTCATCCTCGGGGAACTGGGTGTTGCGCAAGGTGCGCACTTCGCAGATCCGGGCGACCGCGCCGCCGCTGCTGTCGGAAGAGAAACTCTGGTCGCGGAACACGGTCAGCCCTTCTTTCAGCGAGAGCTGGAACCAGTCGCGGCAGGTCACCCGGTTGCCGGTCCAATTGTGGAAATATTCATGCGCGATCACTGTATGGATATTCTCGTAATCCTGGTCGGTCGCGGTCTCGGGCTTGGCCAGCACGTATTTCGCGTTGAAGATGTTGAGGCCCTTGTTCTCCATGGCCCCCATGTTGAAATCAGAGACGGCGACGATGTTGAACACATCGAGATCGTATTCGAAGCCGTAGACCTGCTCGTCCCAGCGCATCGCCGCCTTCAGCGATGCCATGGCATGGGCGGTCTTGTCTTCGTCGCCGCGCCGGACATAGAGGCCGAGCGCCACTCTCCGGCCCGATGCGGTGGTAAATTCATCCGGCACCGCGACCAGATCGCCCGCAACGAGGGCGAAGAGGTATGAGGGCTTCGGGTGCGGATCGACCCATTTCGTCCAGTGCCGTCCGCGGCTGCTCTCGCCGGAATCGACCGGATTGCCGTTCGACAGCAATACCGGATAGCGCGTCTTGTCGGCGAGGATGGTCGTCGTATAGCGCGCCATCACATCCGGCCGGTCCGGGAAGAAGGTGATGCGGCGAAACCCCTCGGCCTCGCATTGCGTGCAGAAATTGCCGCCGGATTTATAGAGGCCGGAGAGCTCGGTATTGTTCTGCGGCTCGATCCGGGTCTCGATATCGAGGGTGAAGGCGTCCGGCACTGCGCTCAGGGTCAGCGCATCCGCGCTCAACCGATAGCGGTTGGCCCCGAGCGCCTCGCCGTCGAGCGCCACCGACACCAGCTCCAGCGCTTCGCCGTCGAGCACGAGGGTGTTGGTCACCGCGGCGGCTTCCGGGTTGCGGCGGACGACCAGCCGCGATTTGACGAGCGTCGTTTCTTCGCCGAGTTCGAAGACCAGATCGACCGAGTCGATCAGGTACTCCGGCGCGGCGTAGTCGGCGAGGCGAATGGTCTTCGGCGTCGCGTTCGGCGCGGTCTGGTCGCGAAGAGTGTCGAGCATGCGGGCTCCGGCAAAGGCTCGTGCAAGTTAGCCGGGAAGCATAGTGCAGATTGGGCAGCGATCAAATCACTTCGCGGGGCAGTCAGTGCTGCGTAAGGGACGCGCGCGGTTGCAGGCTGAACGACCGGGCGCGAAGGCGTCAGCGCGAGCAGATGGCGAGAATCACACGATCGGCACCCGCTTGGCCACGGCATTGCCCGCTCACGGTGCCAGATGCCTTATAGATAGTTAGGTCGTGCCAGCACAACTCTTGCGTTCAGTAATCGATGATTGTAGCTCAAACGGAAGAGATGCTTGATCCAAAGCCGCTCTGGGCATTCGAATTCGTCCGCTGTGAGAGTATCCTTGGTTGCTGCGAAATGCTTTCAGGCGCCGGCGATCAGGATCAGCCGAAGCAGCCTCGTCCGACCGCGGTCGAAGGGAGAAAAAACTTCACTCTTAAACCTTAAAGGAGAAATTAGGGCGATTGATACTGTGAAAAGTGTGTCATTCTGAATAGAGAGAGTTACCTGGACCAAAGAGCTAGCCAGCCGGCGCGGTAGAGATTGAACACTCTCTAGAGGATTGGATATGCTCAAAGTAATGACAGGTAAGGAGGAATTCCTTGCCGGCGGAAAGAGGGGCGCGTACGTCGCCGCTGACCGAGATCAATTTTGGGGTACCGCCCATGCCGGCGCCAGGATGGCGGGCTCGGCTCGTCTTCATAGACCGTTCGGTCGGGTGACCGACATCGGATCGGTCGGCCGGAACGCCATGCGGGCCCGATCGCGCCGGCTCGCGGATCAACTGGCCTGCTTGCATATCACTGCCGGGATCTCTGTCGTCGAAGTGTCAGAATCGTCCTGTCCGAGCCGGCCCGAAAGGCTGGAAGCCGCCTCCGGCGGAACACCCCTGCGCGAGAGGGACACGGCGCTGACGCGTGTCCTCGTCGTCGAGGATGAGCGCATCACCGCCTTCCATCTGCGTCAAACCCTGGAACGGCTCGGCTACTCGGTGCCCGGCGTGATGTCCAACGGCCGGGAGACCCTGGCGAGGGTCGCGGGGTTGAAGCCCGACCTCATCCTCATGGATATCCATCTTGAGGGCGATATCGACGGTATCGAGACCGCCTCGCGGCTGCGCGAGGCATCGGCCGTCCCGGTCATCTATCTCTCGGCCTATGGCGAGGAGGCTGTGCTGAGGCGCGCGCGTGCGACCAGCCCGTACGGGTTCCTTTTGAAACCCTTCTCCGAGCGGGAACTGCACGCGACCATCCAGATGGGCCTGGAACGCTCTCTCGTTGAGCGCTCCTTGCTTGCCCTCACTCAGCGCTTCCGGGATTTCTCGCGGATCGCGTCAGTCTGGTTCTGGGAACTGGACGAGGAGTATCGCTTTCGCTGGGTGTCCGATTCACCGTCGATCGGCGACCGGATCGTCGAGGCATGCGAACTCGGCAAGACACGGTGGGAAATCGTCGCTCGCGGCGTCACCGCGGCGGAATGGGAAGCGCATCGTGCACGGCTCGATGCGCGGTTGCCGATTCTCGATTTCCGTTTTGAGACGGTGGACGCGTCAGGTTGCGTCCACCACCTGAGTGTCAGCGGCGATCCGGTCTTCGACAGCAGCGGCCGGTTCCAAGGCTATCGGGGTGTCGGGCACGACATAACACTCCAATTCGTGTCAGAACGCATGTTGTCCATGGCCAAGGAAGAGGCGGAGTCGGCCAGTCGATTCAAGTCGCAATTCCTGGCGAATATGAGCCATGAGCTTCGTACGCCGCTCAACGCCATTCTTGGATTCTCGGAGATGATCCGCGACGAGACGATCGGGCCGGTGGCGCCCCGTTACCGGGGCTACGCGTCGGATATTGTCCTCGCCGGCCGCCATCTGCTCCGTGTCATAAACGACGTCCTCGACCTCTCCAAGGTCGAATCCGGGCGCATGGAACTGCGTGAGGAATCGGTCGATCTGATAGCGATGATCGTTGCCTGCTGCAGGATGCTCCAAGCTCGGGCCGACGATGCATCGATCGCCTTGCGCGTGAGGATGGGCGCCGATCTGCCGAATGTTTTGGCCGATCCGATGCGGCTCCAGCAGGTGCTGCTCAATCTCCTTGCGAATGCGGTAAAGTTTACGCCAGCCGGAGGCTCGGTTACCGTCGACGCCACGGCGTCGGTCGACGCCGGGGTCCGGATCTCGATCGCCGACACCGGCATCGGCATGAACGCGGAGGACATCCCCACCGCTCTTAAACCGTTCAGACAGCTCGAAATGCAGCAATCGCGACGGTATGAGGGCACGGGCCTTGGCCTGCCCATCGCGAAGATGCTGATCGAGCTCCATGGCGGCACGCTTGGCATCGAAAGCGAAATCGGGCGTGGCACAATCGTAACCATCCACCTGCCGCCGGCGCGGCTGGTGGCGTAGACGCCGCTCGATCAAGATCATTTCAGGTGCCATCACCGAGAAACTGAATCCTGATCTATTTCAATAAGGTAGAGCGCGATTCAGGCGTCGTCGCGCTCCAGGTGCCCGGAGCAATTTCCGTTCGCATGCGCTCACTGCAATTGCTCTCG
>Ga0181519_10003055_pt1 | contig 13877 bp, 11 predicted proteins | sample PEATcosm2014_Bin_26_FD_121102 | JGI IMG/M metagenome (GOLD analysis project Ga0181519, IMG submission 121102) | Peatland microbial communities from MTU Mesocosm Facility, Houghton, MI, USA - PEATcosm2014_Bin02_10_metaG | ecosystem: Environmental > Terrestrial > Soil > Wetlands > Peat | place...
CGTCGGGCGCCCGCGGTCCACCGGAAATCCGCCGCCGGAACGCACGAACCAGGCGACGCCGGGAATATCGAAAAGCTCCTTCTTGGCCATCTGGTGCAGGGTGCGCGGAAACGCGGCATACCCTACCCACAGGGGATCGGCCCACCCGACGTGATTGCACACCACCACCATGCCCGCCGCGCCGTCGAGGTGGTGCAGCCCCTGCACCTCCACCCGCGCAAAGGGTGTCATCAGCGCGTGCAGCCAGCGGATGAAGCGCGAGGGCGGGGAACGCCGGGGCGGCTGCGCGTGCGGGGTGGAAGCGGCCACCGTCACGACAGCAGCCCGCGCAAGGCCTCTGGGGAGGTGACGGGCGGCAGGCACGTCTGGTTGCGGCAGACGTAGGCGGCCGCGGCGCCTCCGACGGGCGCCAGGCCGGCGCCGGCCGGCACATCGGCGGCGAGCGCCAGCACGCGCGACGGCTGGTACCTGCGGTGCGCCACGCCGATCAGCGGGGCCGCGGCCTCGCGCCCGCCCGCGAAGAGCACGCTCGCCGGTCCGTCCTGCCCGAACGCTCGGGCCGCGATGAGGTGGGCAAAGCCGAAGGCGTTGCGTTGCATGGCCGGCCGCAGCTTCTCGAGGACGCGCCATGCGTGCTGGGCGTAGCGCGCTGCTCCGGTGAAGGCCTGCGCGCGCAACAAGGCCAGCACGCTCTCGGAGATTCCCGAGGGCCAGGCGTTGTCGAATGGCGCCAGGGGGCGGTGGATGAGAGGGGCGGCCTCGCGCGGCGTGAAATACAGGCCATCGTCCCAGAAGCGCTCGAGGATCTGGTCCACCAGGACGAGCCCGCGGTCCAGGTCGCTGCGCCGGAAACCGGACTCGTACAGGTCGAACAGGCCGTTGGCGAGGAATGCGTAATCCTCGAGGAAGCCGGGCACCTTGGCCACCCCGTCGCGCCATGCCCGGTAGACACCGCCCGCGCCGTCGCCCAGGTGCCGCGCCAGGAAATCGGCGGCGGCGTGCGCCGCCTCGAGGCTGGCGGCGTCGCCCGTGGCCTGGTGGGCCGCGCACAGGCCCTGGATCATCAGGCCGTTCCAGCCGGTGAGGACGTTTTCATCGCGGGCCGGACGGGCGCGCTGCAGGCGCGCCGTGAAGAGGCGCCGGCGCAGCGCCTCGAGATGGGGAAGATCGGCATCGTCGACCGGCGCATTGCGCTGGGGCACCGAGCGGCCGCCCTCGACGTTGCCGCGCAGGCTGATGCCCAGCGCGTTGCAGGCGAACAGGGCGTCGTCGTCGCCCAATGCCGCGCGCACTTCCTGGGTCGTCCAGGTGTAGAACAGCCCTTCCCCGCCATCGCTGTCGGCGTCCTCGCTGGCGTAGAAACCGCCGTCCGGGTGGCGCAGGTCGCGCAGCACATAGGCGATCGTCTCCTCGAAGACGCGCCGCCAGCCGGCGCGTCCGGTGAGGCGATAGGCGTCGGCGTAGAGCTTCACGAGCTGACCGTTGTCGTAGAGCATCTTCTCGAAGTGCGGAACGTCCCAGCGCTCGTCGACGCTGTAGCGCGCGAACCCGCCGCCCAGGTGATCGTAGATTCCGCCGGCGGCCATCCGGTCCAGGGTGAGCGACAGCGCGTCGATGAGAGCCGGGTCGCCGGTTCGTTGCGCCACGCGCAGCACGAGGTCGTAGGCGCTTGCGTTGGGAAACTTGGGCGCGTTGCCCAGGCCGCCATGGCGCGGATCGGTGTTGCGCGCGAACTCGTGCGCCGCCGTGATGGCACGATCCTCGCCGCCGGCGGGGTCCGCCGGCGGCGCCGCGTGCGCCGCATCGGCGCCTGCGCGCCGCAGTTCGGTGACGGCCGCTCCGCCGCTTGCCGAGGCGACGCCTTGCGCAGGGGCCGCCGGCGCATCGGCAAAGAGCCGGGCGTCGTCGGCCGCGTAGCCGCGCGTGAATTGCGCGCAGTTCTCGCGCACCTCGTGGCGGCGGCTTGCCCAGGCCATGGCGAGCCCCTGGAGCAGCCGGGGGAAGCCGGGGCGGCCGTGGCGGTCTTCGGGCGGAAAATACGTTCCGGCGAAAAACGGCTCCTGCTCGGGGGTCAGGAAGACCGTCAAGGGCCAGCCGCCCGACTGGCCCATCATCTGGACCACGCGCTGGTACAGGTCGTCGATATCGGGCCGCTCCTGGCGGTCGACCTTGATGTTGACGAAATTTTCGTTGAGCTGGCGCGCGATGGCCGGATCCTCGAAGCACTCGTGCGCCATCACATGGCACCAATGGCAGGCAAAGTAGCCCACCGACAGGTGGACCGGGCGATCGAGCTCGCGCGCCCGCGCGAACGCCTCGGCGCCCCACGGGTACCAATCCACCGGGTTGCCGGCATGCTGCTGCAGGTAGGGCGAGGTTTCCTGGGCCAGGCGATTGCGCGCGGTTTCGGGCATGACAGCGGGACTTTCGGTACGGGTCGGGGGCGCAGGCGCATCGGGCGGGCGCGGGCGCGCCGGGACGGCGCGCGGCCCCGGTGCGCCGGCCTCGCGCCCTCAGCGGATCATGTAGACCTTGGTGACGGTTTCGTGAACGGTGCAGACCCCTTTCCAGTCCTGCGCGAAGAAGGCCGCGGTATCGGGAACGATCTCGATGACTTCGCCGCTCTCGTGCACATAGGTGGCGCGGCCGGCAAGGAAATGGCAGAACTCGTCACGCGTGACGTGGCAGTGCCACTTGCCCGGCGTGCACCGCCAGATGCCGCTCTCGGACTCGCCCTGCGGACCCTTGTGCAGCAGGATTCCCGAGGTGTGCGAGGTGCCCTCGATCATGGTGGGAATGGCGCCCCAGTCGACGAGGTCGGTTTGCGCGAGCGGCTTGCGCAGGATGGGTGTGGTCACGAAGGGCTCCGGTGGCATCGGTTCAGCAGGCAGGGTTGGCGCAGGGTCTCACGAAAGGCGCATTCGCGGCGGCTGCAGGGCGCGGCGCCGCACGCGTCATTGGGCATGGGCGCCGGCGCCGCGGACAAGGCCGTCGAGCAGGCGGGCCGCCTTGGCGGGGCCGTTTTGCGCGCGCATGTGCGCGCTGATGCGCGCCAGTCGGGCGCGCAAGGGCGCGTCGCCGATGCACGCGGCCAGGCGCTGCTCCAGGTCCGCGTCGGTCCAGCCGTAGCGGTCCAGGTGGAAGCCGTGGCCGGTTTCCTGCACGCGCACGGCGTTGTCGTGGCCGTCCCACACGTAGGGCATGATGATGGCCGGCTTGCCGAAGAGCAGGCATTCGGTGAAGGAATTGTTGCCGCCATGGTGGATGACGGCGTCGACCTGGGGAATGACCGAGGGCTGGGGGAACCAGCTGTCGATGATGACATTGCCCGGCAGATCGGTGTACTGGTCGCGGTAGCCGCCCACGTTCACCAGGGCCCGGTACGGCAGGCGCCCGAGGCTGGCGATCAGGCGCTTGAGCAGGGCCACGTCGCCCGCGCCCAGGCTGCCGAAGGACACGTACAGCAGGGGAGCGTCGGCATTGCGCGCAAAGCGGGGCACCGCATAGGGCTGCTCGGCGCGCACGCAGCCCTCGAGATAGGCAAAGCGTTCCGGCGGCAGCGCGTGGCGGCGCCGGTAGCGCAGGGGCTCGGGGTACAGGAGCAGGTTGAGAAAAGGCGAAGCCTCGAAGAACTGGCCCATCGGGTAGGGCGCTTCGCCGTTGGCCGCAAGAAAGTCGTTGAACTCGCGGTGCAGGGGCGCGATGACCTCGGCAAAGCGCGCGCGGTAGCGGGCATGGGCCGCGCGATCGTCCTGGCCGCAGCCCGACAGGTGGGGCGGGATATCCGGATCCTCGATCTCGTTTTCCGAACAGGAGATGATCCGCACCCAGGGCTTGCCGTATTGCTTGATGGCGGGGAACAGGATGACATTGTCGACGCAGATCACATCGGGCTGCACGCGCGCCAGCACGCCCGGCAGGTCCTGCTGCGCCCACTTGGCGCTGTCGACGATCGCCGTCCAGCAGTCCTTCACGTAGTTGTCGATCTGCTCGAACGGCGACTTGCGAAAATTCGGGATGTGGCCATTGATGAAGTCCTCCCAGAAGCGCGCCATCTGCTCGGGCGGCATCGGCGCGGAGAGGCAGACCGGGTGCGCCTCGAAGCCATAGCCCCGGTACACGTCGAGAAAACCCGGGTCCGATAGAAAGACCGCGCGGTAGCCCAGCGCCTGGACCGCCTGCGCAATGCCCACGGAATTGAGCGCGGGGCCATAGGCGGCCTCGGGAAAAAACGCGATGGTTCCGAGCGGCATCTCGTTGCGACTCCAATTGTCGGATAATAAATCAGGTCGCCGGGCACGAAGGAAGGCACGATGCGCAGCAGTTGCAACACCGCGATGGGACGGCGCCGCTGCACGGCGGCCGGCAGGCGCAGCGCCGTGGCGCGGGGCGGCGCTGCCGCTTGCGCGGCGGCCCGTGCATGAGCGTGCTCTCGCCCGACGACTGGACCGCCGCAGGGCTCACCCTGGCGCTGGCCGGTGTCGTCACCGTCGTGCTCTTGCTGGTCGGAACGCCGGTCGCCTGGTGGCTGGCACGAGGCACCTCGCGCTGGCGGGCGCCGGTGGGCGCGCTCGTGACCCTGCCCCTGGTCCTGCCGCCGACGGTGCTGGGCTTCTACCTGCTCGTGGCGCTCGGTCCAGACGGACCCCTGGGGCGCCTCACGCAGGCCCTGGGCTGGGGCCTGCTCTCGTTTCATTTTTCCGGCCTCGTGCTGGGCTCGGTGATCTACTCCCTGCCCTTCGTGGTCCAGCCGATCCGCAATGCCTTCACGGCCATGGGCGATCGGCCGCTCGAGGTGGCCGCCTGCCTGCGCGCCTCTCCGATCGACGCTTTCTTCCGCGTCGCCCTGCCGATGGCGCGCCCGGGCCTGATGGTGGCGGCGGTGCTCGGGTTCGCGCACACGCTGGGCGAGTTCGGCGTCGTCCTCATGGTGGGCGGCAATATTCCGGGCGCCACGCGCGTGCTGTCCATGCAGATCTACAACCACGTCGAAGCCCTGGAGTACGCGCAGGCGCATTGGCTGGCCGGCGCACTGCTGTGTTTTTCCTTCCTGACCCTGCTCGCCCTGTATCGCCTGGATCTGCGGCGTGGCGCGGCAGCACGCTGGTTCTGAGTTGATCGACGCCGATCTGCGCCTCGACGTGCCGGGCTTCGCGCTGCGGGCAAAGCTCAGCGTGCCGGCCCGGGGCGTGACGGCCATCTTCGGCCCGTCGGGCACCGGCAAGACGCTGCTGTTGCGGGCGCTGGCCGGCCTCGAGCGCGGCGCACGGGGCCGCGTCGCGGTCGATGGCACGGTGTGGCAGGACGACGCCCGGGGCGTTTTCCTGCGCCCGCACGAGCGCGCCGTCGGCTTCGTCTTCCAGGAGGCGAGCCTGTTCGAGCATCGCAGCGTGCGCGCCAACCTGTCCTTCGGCTATGCGCGCACGCCCCCGGGCGCGCGCTCGGTAAAATGGGATCAGGCCATCGCGCTGCTGGGCATGGCGCCCCTGCTCGACCGCGCACCGGGGCGGCTCTCGGGGGGCGAACGCCAGCGGGTGGCCATCGCGCGGGCGCTTCTGGCCAGCCCGCGCCTGCTGCTCATGGACGAACCCCTGGCAGCGCTCGACGCCGCGCGCAAGCGCGAGATCCTGCCGTTCCTGGCACGGGCCCAGCGCGAACTGGACATCCCGTTCGTCTATGTGAGCCACCAGATCGAGGAAATCGCCGCCCTGGCCGAACACCTGGTCCTGATGCAGGACGGGGCCGTCATCGCCGATGGGCCCCTGGCCGGCACGCTGGCCCGCGTCGAGCTGCCCATCGCGCAGGACGAGGATGGCGGCGTGGTCATCGACGCGGTCGCCATCGACCACGACGCGCGGCACCACCTCACCCGGCTGCAGTTCCCGGGGGGGGAGATCCTGGTGCCCGGCGACCCCCTGGCCCGGGGAAGCGTGGTGCGCGTGCGGATCCGCGCCCGCGACGTGAGCCTGGCGCTCGCGCGGCACGAGGACACGAGCATCCTGAACCGCCTGGCGGCCCGCGTAGTGCAGATCGGCCCGACCGGCCATCCCGCCCATGTTCTGGTGCGCCTCGATGCTGGCGGCACTCCCCTGCTGGCCCGCGTCACGGCCAGGTCGCAGGAACACCTGCAACTGGCCGTGGGCGCCGCGGTATGGGCACAGGTGAAGAGCGTGGCGCTGGTCACCTGACCGGCGCCGGCACCCGGTATCGTTAGGGCCAGGGCCGCCCCGGCCCTGCCATCCGGAGACGGCATTTCATGCAAAACCCCGCGCAAATCGACCTGGTCATTTTCGGCGGCACCGGCGACCTGGCCATGCGCAAGCTGCTGCCGGCGCTCTATCACGTCCATTGCGACGGCCTGCTCTCGCCGGGCACGCGCATCCTGGGCGTGGCCCGCGAAGGGCGCGATACGGGGTCCTACCGCGCCCTGGCCCACGAGCAGGGCGAGATCCACCTGGGCAAGGATTTTTCGGCCATCAACTGGGCGACCTTCTCCGAGCACCTGGACTACTGCCCCGTGGACGCCCGCAAGCCCGATTCCTTCGCGCAACTCGGCGCCAAGCTCGCCGGGCGCGACGCGCTCGACCGGGTGTTCTACCTGTCCACCGCCCCATCGCTGTTTTCCGACATCTGCCGCAACCTGCACGCCGCCGGCCTCATCACCCCGCAGTCGCGCGTCGTCATGGAAAAGCCGCTGGGCCACGACCTCGATTCCTCGCGCCACATCAACGACCAGGTGGGGCAGTACTTCGGCGAGGGACAGATCTACCGCATCGATCACTACCTGGGTAAGGAGCCCGTGCAGAACCTGCTGGCCCTGCGCTTCGGCAACATGCTCTTCGAGCCGCTGTGGCGGCGCGAGTGCGTGCGCGATGTCCAGATCACGGTTGCCGAGCACCTGGGGGTGGAGTCGCGCGGCGATTTCTACGACAAGACCGGCGCGCTGCGCGACATGGTGCAAAGCCACCTGCTGCAGCTGCTGTGCATCGTGGCGATGGAACCGCCGGCCTCCATTTCGGCCGATGTGGTGCGCGACGAGAAGCTCAAGATCCTGCGCGCGCTGCGGCCGATCCGCGACCACGACGTGGCCGCCAAGACGGTGCGCGGCCAGTACCGCGCCGGCGCCATCGAAGGCCAGCCGGTGCCCGGCTACCTGGAGGAGGAGGATGTCCCGCAGGACAGCCGCACCGAGACCTTCGTCGCGATCAAGGCCGAGATCGACAACTGGCGCTGGGCGGGCGTGCCCTTTTTCCTGCGCACGGGCAAGCGCATGCAGGAAAAGCTCGCCGAGATCGTCATCAATTTCCGCGAACCGCCGCTGGCGATGTTCGACACGCCGCCCACCGGCGCGGCCAACCGCATGGTGATCCGCATGCAGCCCGAGGAGACCGTCGAGATGTACCTGCTGGCCAAGCAGCCGGGCGATGTGGTGCAGCTGCGGCCCGTGTGCCTGAACCTGGACCTGGCCGAGACCTTCCAGACCCGGCGCCTGGAGGCCTACGAGCGCCTGCTCATGGACGTGATGCGCGGCAACCTCACCTTGTTCGTGCGCCGCGACGAGCAGGAAGCGGCCTGGACCTGGGTGGAACCGATCATGGAGGGTTGGCGCGCTTCACGCGACCGGCCCAAGCTCTACACGGCGGGCACCTGGGGCCCGGCCGCCTCGAACACCCTGCTGTCGAGCAGTGGCATGAGCTGGCATGAAGAGATCTGAACGGCGCGCGTCGAGGCTCCCGTGAACAGCCCCATTTTCCGCGCACCGCGCCTCATTGCCGATGTCGGCGGCACCAATGCGCGGTTCGCCTTGAGCAGCCGGCCCGACGACTTCGCGGCGATACAGGTGCTGGCCTGCGCGCAGTATCCGACGCTGGCCGATGCCGTGATCGCCTACCTGCGCGAGGCCGGCGACCCGCAGGTCCAGGACGCGGTGATTGCCATCGCCACGCCGCTGCTGGGCGATGAAGTGCGCATGACCAACCACCAGTGGTCGTTTTCGATCGAACAGACACGCCGCCAGCTCAAGCTGCGCACCCTGCTTGTCGTCAACGATTTCTCGGCGCTGGCAATGTCGCTGCCGTTCCTGCCGCCGGCCCAGTTGCGCCGGCTGGACCGCCACGAGGAGAAACGCGAGGGCGTAAAGGCCGTGGTGGGCCCGGGCACGGGACTGGGCGTGGCCGCCCTGGTGCCCACCGCATCGGGATGGCAAGCGGTGGCCACCGAGGGGGGCCACGTCACCCTGGCTCCGGCGAGCGCGCTCGAGGCCGACATCCTGCGCTTGCTCTGGAAAACCTATGCCCATGTGTCGGCCGAACGCCTGGTATCGGGAACCGGCATTCCCCTTTTGTACCGGAGCTTGTGCGCGATCGAGGGAAGCGTGCCGCAGGAAGGCGCGGACGATGCGGCCGGCGTGGTTGCGCTGGCCGACGCCGCCACGGGGGCCACGGCGAAGCAGGCGCTCACCTTGTTTTCCAAGTTGCTGGGAGGCGTTGCCGGCAATGTCGCCTTGACCTTCGGCAGCACGGGCGGTTTGTATATCGGCGGGGGCGTGGTGGGCAAGCTCGGCCGGCATTTCGACATCGATGCCTTCCGCGAGCGATTCCTGAGCAAGGGGCGCTTTGCCGCCTACCTCGAGGCTATACCCAACTATCTGATCCTGGCCGAGCAGCCGGCGTTCATCGGGGCGGCGTGGCAGCTCGAGCAGCACCTGGCGCATGCCGGCGCGCCACCGGCGCCCGACGCCGTTTAACGGGAGGCCTGGGCGAGCCGCGAATCGACGTTGGCGATCACCGTGCGCACGTGCGCGAGTTCAGCCTCGAACTGACGGATCGACGAGGCGAGCTGGGCGGGGGACAGGGGTGCGGGGCCGGCGCCAAGGCCGATGGCGGTTTGCACGCCGAAACCGGATGTAGCGGCCATCCACTGTGCCGACTGCGCATCGCCCAGCTTGCGCAGGACCATCGCGTGGATCTGCAGGAGGTCGTCACGCGTCGACTCGAGGTCGTGGAGTAGACCCGTTTTTCGCGAAGGCAAGCTCGTGTGTCCCATGCGCAGGATCATGCGCGCGGCCCGGACCGCTGGAAATTACCCGGATACGCTTAATCCGAATGGGAGAGGCCGATGCCCTCGCCCACCATATCGGCGGCAACGACCCAACGGTCGAAATCCTGCGCGCTGACATATCCCAGCCGCAGCGCCGCTTCGCGCAGGGTCAGTTCGTGCCGGTGCGCCTCCTTGGCGATTTCCGCGGCGCGGTCGTAGCCGATGTGCGGCGCCAGGGCAGTTACCAGCATCAGGGACTGGTCGAGCAGGCTGGCGATGCGCTCGCGCCTGGCCGCGATGCCCCGCACGCAATGCACGTCGAGGCTCGCCATGCCATCGGCGAGGAGGCGCACGCTTTGCAGGAAATTGTGCGCAATCAGCGGCTTGAAGACGTTGAGCTCGAAATTGCCCAGGGAGCCGCCGATGCCGATGGCCACATCGTTGGCCATCACCTGGGCGCACAGCATGGTCACGGCCTCGCATTGCGTCGGGTTGACCTTGCCGGGCATGATCGAACTGCCCGGCTCGTTCTCCGGAATGGAAAGCTCGCCCAGGCCGCAGCGCGGCCCCGAGGCCAGCCAGCGGATATCGTTGGCGATCTTCATGAGCGCCACGGCCAGCGTCTTGAGAGCCCCGTGGGCGGCAACGAGTCCGTCGTGGGCGGCCAACGCGGCAAAGCGGTTGGCGGCGCAGCCAAAGGGCAGGCCGGTGGCCGCGGCCAGGTCCGCGGCCACCCGCGCACCGAACTCCGGATGCGTATTGAGCCCCGTGCCCACCGCCGTTGCACCCACGGCCAGCGGATACAGCGAATCGAGCGCCGCGACGATGCACTGCTCCGCATGCTCGAGCTGCGCGACATAGGCCGAGAACTCCTGGCCGAGCGTCAGGGGGGTGGCATCCTGCAGATGGGTGCGGCCGATCTTGACGATGCCCGCGAAGGCCTCCGCTTTGTCGGCGAGCGCGGCGCGCAGGCCGGCCAGCGCGGGCAGAACGCCGCGCACAAGCCCCAATGCCGCCGCAAGGTGCATGGCCGTCGGGAAGATGTCGTTGGACGACTGGCCGAGATTGACCGCGTCATTGGGGTGGACGCGGCGGTCGGCGCCGCGCCTGCCGCCCAGCAGTTCGGAGGCGCGGTTGGCCAGCACCTCGTTCATGTTCATATTGCTCTGCGTTCCCGAACCGGTCTGCCATACCGAGAGCGGAAACTCCGCGTCGTGCGTGCCCGCCTCGACCTCCGCGCTTGCGGCGATGATGGCCCCGGCCACATCGGCCGGAAGCAGGCCCAGATCCCGGTTCACGCGGGCGCATGCGCCCTTCACGGATGCCAGGGCGAGGATCAGCTCCCGGGGCATGCGTTCGCTCGATATGGCAAAGTGCTCCAGCGAGCGCTGCGTCTGGGCGCCCCAGAGGCGATCTGCCGGCACTTCGATGGGACCGAAGGAGTCCCGTTCCGATCGGCTTGACGTCATTTGCTGGCCTCCCGCGTTCCGAACGATCGTCACCTCGCGGGATCGTAGGGCAAATCCGCGGCACGCGCCGCGATCCTTGCCATAATCGGGCGCGTTTGTGCCACCGCATCGGCGATCGCATGCGCGCCGCGGTGCCCTCTACCCGGAGTTGGAGCAAAGATGCCTATCGGCAAGGCGAAGCGTTTGCGGACCATCGTCTGCGTCCTCCTGGCGGGCCTGGCCGGCGCGGCCGGCGCCGCGGCGGCACGGGCCGGCGCGATGCCGCCCAGGACCCTCGCCGAGTCCTCCGGCTTCGCGCAGACCGGCCGCTATGCCGAGGTCGAAAGCCTCTGCAAGGCGTACGCCACGTCGTGGCCCCGCACCGTGCGGTGCGAGGAGTTCGGCCGCAGTCCCGAGGGCCGGCCCCTGCTCGCGATGGTGGTCTCCCGCAGCGGAACGCTAGATCCGGCCGAAGCCCGGCGCCGCCGCGTTCCCGTCATGCTCTTCCAGGGGGGTATCCACGCGGGCGAGATCGATGGCAAGGACGCCGGCTTCATGGTCCTGCGCGACCTGCTCGATTCGCCGCCGGCGCCCGATCCGCTGCTGCAGGAAGTCCTGGTCTTCGTTCCCGTATTCAACGTCGACGGCCACGAGCGCTTCGGACGCTGGAACCGGCCCAACCAGGTGGGCCCCTCGGAAATGGGCTGGCGCACCACGGCGCAGAACCTCAATCTGAACCGCGACTACATGAAGGCCGACGCGCCCGAGATGCAGGCCATGCTGCGCCTGCTCGCGCGCTGGGACCCGATCCTGTACGTGGACCTGCATGTCACCGACGGGGCCGACTTCCAGCCCGACGTTTCGGTACAGGTCGAACCGCTGTACACCGGCGACACCGTCCTGCGCGCCGAGGGCCGAACGCTCAACGACGCGGTGCTAGCGCAGCTGGCCGCGCACGGGTCGCTCCCCCTGGATTTCTACCCGGAATTCGTCCAGGAGGACGATCCGGCCTCCGGGTTTGCCCTCGTGCCGGCCTCGCCGCGTTTTTCGCACGGCTACTGGTCGCAGCACAACCGCTTCGCTGCGCTCGTGGAAACGCATTCGTGGAAACCGTATGAGCGGCGCGTTACCGTCACCCGCCAGACGCTGCACGCGATGGCGGCGCTTACGGCCAGCGAGGGAGCCCGCTGGTTGCAGATGGCGCAAGCGGCCGATGCCGCGGCGGCGCGCCTTGGCGGGCAGGAGGTCGCGCTCGCCTTCAAGGCGGGCGAGCATGTCTCGATGATCGATTTTCCCGGCTATGCCTATACGCGCGAACCCTCCGCGGTATCGGGCGCGCTCTGGACGCGCTTCGACACGCACACGCCTCAGGCATGGCACGTGCCGCTCAAGGACCGGCCCGAGCCGGCGGTGGTGGTGCGCGCGCCGCGGGCGGGCTACGTGGTGCCGGCCGCCTATGCCGACGCGATCGGCGCGCGCCTCGCCTTGCACGGCATCGCCGTGCAGCGGCTGGACAAGGGCATCATGGGCGCATCCGTGCTCGCGTTTCGCGCCACCGACGTGCACTACGCCAAGGAGTCCTTCGAAGGGCGCATGGGCGTGGCGCTTGCGGGTGCCTGGAAAGCCGAGACCCGCGATATTCCGGCCGGTTCGCTGTTCGTGCCGATGGCGCAACCGGCGGCGCGGGTGATTGTGGCCCTGCTCGATCCGCTGGGGCCCGATTCCTTCGCCGCGTGGGGATTCTTCAATACCGCGCTCGAGCCCAAGGAATACATGGAGCCCTATGTGGCCGAAGGGGTTGCACGCGCGCAGCTTGCCCAGGATCCGCAGCTCGCACGCGACTTCGCCAGGAAGCTGGCCGAGGACAAGGACTTCGCGGCGAGTCCCGAGGCGCGGCTGGCCTTTTTCGCCCGGCGCCACCCGAGCTTCGACGAGCGCCTGCGCCTGTACCCGGTGCTGGGCATGGACCTCGCACCCACCGGACCCTAGCGCCTGCCATAGATGAGCAGGCGGCCCTTGTAGGCCGGGCGGCCATCGAGGGCGGGGCGCCCCAGGGCGATTTCGTCGCGGCCGTAGCCGCGCGCGGCCATATGGCGATGGAAGGCCGCGCGATTGCCGCGATCCGGATCGACGATCCAGACCTGGGCGCGCGGCAGCGCGTGGCCGGCGATGAATTCGGCCAGGTCGCCCCGCGCATCGCGTTCATAGAGCACGTCGCTGCCGATGATGAGGTCGTAGCGACCGGCAACGATGCACGTGGCGTCGGGCACGTCGGCCATCGGCGCGACGGCGTCGGGCGCCCGGCCGGGACGCGAGGCTCCCGGCCTGCCCCAGCGCCCATGCCGGTACTTCATGGGAAAGAGCCCGTTGAGGAGCAGGTTCTCCTGCAGGAACCGTTCGGCCAGCGGGTGGCAATCGCTGGCCGTGACATCGGCCCCGCGGCGATGCCCGACAAGGCTGGCCAGGGCGAGGCCGCAACCGATCTCCAGGATGCGCTCGCCGGCGCGAACCGGCCGCGCGGCCAGGCGCGCGGCCAGGAATACCGCCGAGGGCCAAAGCAGGCCGAAAAGCGGCCACGTGGCCGGCGAGAGTCCGGCGCGCTGCGCCGCGCCGTCGGGATCGGCGAACTGGCGCGCATCGGACAGCGAGCGGATGCACAAGCGCGCGACGCCATCGACCGCCACGCTTTCCTGCTTGGTACGGTAACCGGGCATGGGCATGCGCGCCGGCCCCGCGCGAGGGCACCGGAGCCTCGGGAATCCACCAGTATGCGCCCGCCCGGGGGGGCGCGCGCTGCGGCATCAGAACGGGAACTGGCGCTTGCCCATCTGGAAGGTGATCCACTTGACCTCGGTCATCTCGTTGATCGAGGCCATGCCGCCTTCGCGGCCGAAACCGCTGTCCTTGACCCCGCCAAAGGCGATGTGCGGTTCGTCCGAGATGGTGGTGTCGTTGATGTGGACCATGCCGGACTCGGAGCGCAGGGCAAAATCCATGGCCTTCTGCAGATCGTTGGTGACCACGGCCGAGGACAGGCCGGCGCGGGTGTCGTTGGCCAGGAAGAGCGCCTGTTCGAAGTCCTCGGCCTTGAGGATGGAGGTGACCGGACCGAAGGATTCCTCGTCGTAGACGGCCATCTGCGCCGTCACCCCCGCGAGCACCGTGGGCGTGAAATACGGACCGCTGTGCGTGCCGCCGCAGCACAGCGTGGCGCCCTTGGCCACGGCATCGGCGATCTGGCCGGCGATGAATCCGCACTGGGACGGGCGGATGAGCGGACCGACCACGGTCTTGGGGTCGCGCGGGTCGCCCACCGTGATGCCCCGGGCCTTGGCGACGAATTTCTCGAGGAAAGCCTCGTACACGGGCGCCTCGACGATGATCCGCGAA
>Ga0181519_10003058_pt1 | contig 13869 bp, 6 predicted proteins | sample PEATcosm2014_Bin_26_FD_121102 | JGI IMG/M metagenome (GOLD analysis project Ga0181519, IMG submission 121102) | Peatland microbial communities from MTU Mesocosm Facility, Houghton, MI, USA - PEATcosm2014_Bin02_10_metaG | ecosystem: Environmental > Terrestrial > Soil > Wetlands > Peat | place...
ACCGCCAGGCGCGCCATATAATCGGCCGGGCTGACGCGGCCGGCGAAAATCAGTCGGCCGGGATCGATGCCCGACTTGGTCGCATAATCACGCAGGTTTTCGCACGACCATTTACTGTCCGCTGTCAGCCACAGAAAACTGTGTTCGACACCGGCGAGGATTTTCATCCAGGCGATGAACATATCCTCGGTGATCTTGTAGTGGTTGGAAAAGCAGCAGAACACGAAGCCGCTGGCGGGCAGGCCGGCCCTGGCGCGCGTGGTCGGCGGGCCCGGTGTGCGCTTGCTGTCATTAGCCTGATAGTTTGGCGCGATCGCCAGCGGCCGCGGTTGATAGGCATGTGCCAGCGCAGGGGGGATAACGAAATCGTCGCAAAACAGATAGTCGAGCTCCGGCAGCGGCACCGGGCCGATGAAACCAAGATAGGTGGCCTGCACGGGGGCCGGCCGCCAGCGCAGAATTTGCAGCCGCGCGCCCTGCGTGAGCCCGTTCAGATCGATCAATATGTCGATTTCATCGGCACGGATCAGACGCGCCGCGGCCTCATCGGAAAGCCCGCGAACGAAGCGTGTATGGTCGAACGCCGCCAGAACCCTGGCGCGGATATCGCTGTGGTCATCGATGGTCGAGCAATAGCCATAGATTTCGAAATGCGCGCGATCGTGCCGCTCAAACAGCTCGGCAATCAGGAAACTCATGGCGTGGCGGCAGAAATCCGATGACAGATAGGCGATCCGCAAGCGCCGGTGCGCGTAGCCCTCCGCCGGGCTGAGCCGCTCGGCCACCGCGTTGGTCTTGCGCGCGATCCAGGCGGCCGCGATCGCGGTTTGCGCGTCCACGCGCTCGAACAGCGCCAGCGCCGCCAACGGCCCGCAACAGCTGACCATCTGCGCCATCGGCAAGCCAGGCACGAGTTCCGCCAATGCAGGCCACAGGCACATTTTCTGCCGCACATGAACCCAGTGCTGAATAACGTCGGGCTGCGCCGGCAGCGTCAGCAGGCTGGTGAACAGCAGCCGCTCGGCCTGCTGCAATTCGCCGCCGCGTTCCAGCAGCCGCGCGCGATGATTGATCAGCGAGGTGCGCGCCTCGTCGTTTTGCGTGGCCGCCGCCCATGCCGCCAGCGCCGCGTTGATGTCGCCCGCGCGCTCCATCTGCAGACCATAATTGATCGCGGCGGCGGCAAAATCCGGCCGCAGCGCCAGCGCCGCCTGATAGGCCTGCATGGCACCGGCGGCATCGCCGGCATGGCCAAGTTCCGCACCGAGATTGAACCACGCAGCGAACGAATGTTTATGGCCCGCGGCATGCAGGGCGATCCAGCCGCGATAGAGCTGAATAACCGCGTCCTGGTTGCGGTCCGCGCGCAGTTTTTCCGCCGCGGCGACCAGTTGCGGGAAGTCCGCTTCGGCGGCATCGTAACGGAGTTGCGGCAGTTCCGCGCAGTCCGGCGCCAAGCGTTCGGCGCTGCCTTCAAATCCAGCCATAGCGGCGCCTTACAACGAAATTCTCAATGGCGCGTGAAAGGCAAGAAGGAAGTATTTCGTTTTTGAAAAAAAGAAACAAAAAACTTTTATTCATATGAGGTTTCATGCTCGGGCAAGCCGTTCGCCTCCTTAACGAAGAAAAGTTTTTTGGTTCTTTTTTTCAAAAAAGAACTGCTTCCTTGCTTCCCCTCGCCTCCCACAACGCTTTCTTAGTCTTTGTGCCGCATATCCCAACTGCGTCGCAGGAAGCACGCGATCTGGCCCATTTGGAGACTCTCGCAAAATGTCGATAGCAACTGATACCCCCGCCGAAATCGCAGCGCTCTCAACCACGATCATTGCGGGCCTCCAGGCATCCGACATTCAAGGTCTCGACGACTCGCAGGTCGCCGCCTTCACCTCCGCGCAACTGGCCGCGCTATCCACCGGCGCCGCGGGCGCGCTCAGCACCGATCAGGCAGCATCGCTCGCGGTTTCCGCGGTGGTTGGGCTGAGCTCGGCCGACATCGCGGCGATGAGTTCGTCGGCGGTCGACGCGCTCAACGAGTTGCAGATTGCGGCCCTTTCAACGGCCGCGCTGGCCGGTCTCTCAACGACCGAAATCGTTGGGCTGGTGAACAACCAGATCCCGTTCCTGACCACGGCACAGCTCGCCGCCCTCGGGGCCACCGACATCGCGGCTTTCACCACGCTGCAGTTTCTGACCTTGACGTCGAAGCAGATCCCATCACTGACCACGGCCGAATTTGCCGCGCTGACCACCGCCCAAATCTCCACCATGAGCAGCCAGCAGGCCGCCGTGCTGACCAGCGCGCAAATCGGCGCGCTGACCACCGCCGACGCCGCCGTGCTGACCACCGACCAGTCCAGTGTTCTCTCGGTTGGCGCCATCGCCGGGCTCGGCTCGGCCGACCTTGCCGCCATGACGAGCACCGCGGTCGGGGTACTGTCCGCGGCACAGGTCGCGGCACTCACCACGGCTTCGCTCGCTGGCATGTCCACGACCGAGTTGGCCGGCCTCACCGCCTATGCCGGCGGACAGTTCCAGGCGCTGACCACCGCACAGATCGCCTCCCTTTCCACCGCCGACATTGCCGCCGTCACCACCGGCGAGATTCTCGGCATCACCACCGCCCAGCTGCATGCGCTCACGTCCGCCGAAGTCGCGGCACTCACCACTTCCCAGATCAGCACGCTGACCAGCACACAGCTCGGCGCATTCGGCAGCGCGCAGTTGGCCGCCCTTGGCACCGCGGAGCTGGCCACGATTACCGGTGCTCAGTTCGCCGGCCTCACCAACGCCACCCTGGCCAGCTTCGGCTCCGCGTTGCTCGCCACCATGCCGACGGCGGACATCGACGCGCTGACCACCGCGCAGCTGCCGTCGATCGGCACGGCCGCTCTGGCCGGCCTCTCCACCGCCGCCCTCGTCGGGCTTTCGGCCAGCCAGCTCGGCGCGCTCAGCGCCGCCGATATCACGGCGCTCTCCAGCGCCCAGCTCGCGGCCATCACGACGACGCAAATCCCTGGCCTGACCAGCGGCCAGTTCCATGCCCTGACCACCGGCCAGGTCGCCGCCCTCTCGATCGCCCAGTTCGATGCCGTTGCGCAGGGCCAAATGGGCCTGTTCTCCTCCGCCCAGATCAATGCGCTGACCACCGCGCAGATTGCCACGCTATCCACGCTGCAGGCCGAAGGCCTCAGCACCACCGAGATCCCCGGGCTGAGCAGCGCGCAAATCGTCGCCATGGCGAGTGCGAGCTTCGAGGCGCTCAACGAGCTGCAGGTCGCCGTCCTTTCCACTGCCGCGCTCGCCGGCATCTCCACGGCCGAGATCGTCGGGCTGGTGAACAACCAGATCCCGTTCCTGACCTCGGCGCAGCTGGTCGCCCTCGGCGCCACCGATATCGCGGTGCTGACCACGGACCAGTTCGCCACGCTGACGACCAAACAGATCCCCTCGCTGACCAGCGCCGAGATCGCGGCCCTGACCACCGCACAGGTCTCCACCATGAGCAGCCAGCAGGCCGCCGTGCTGACCAGCGCCCAGGTTGCGGCACTGACCACCGCCGACGCCGCCGCGCTGACCACCGACCAGACGAGTGTTCTCTCGGTGGGCGCCCTCGCGGGGCTCGGCTCGGCCAATCTCGCCGCCATGTCCACCACCGCGTTCGGCGCGCTCTCCGCGGCGCAGGTTGCCGCCCTTACCGCGACCGCACTCGCGGGACTTTCGACGGCCGAGCTTGCCGGCCTCACGGCCTATGCCGGCGGGCAGTTCCCGTCGCTCACCACGGCGCAAATCGCGGCACTTTCCACCGCCGACATCGCCGCCGTCACCACCGGCGAGATATTGGGCATCACCACCGCCCAGCTTCATGCGCTCACCTCCATTGAGGTCGCCGCACTTACCACGGCCCAGGTCAGCACGTTGACCAGCACGCAGCTCGCGGCATTTGGCACCGCCCAGCTGGCCGCCCTCGGCACCGCCGAGTTGGCTGCCATCGGCACGGCCCAAATCGCCGGTCTGACCTCCGCGACCTTGTCCAGTTTCAGCTCGGCCTTGCTCGCCGCGTTGCCGACGGCGGACATCGACGCCCTGACCACGGCACAGTTGCCTTCGATCGGCACCGCGGCGCTGGCGGGCTTCTCCACCGCCGCCCTGGCCGGCCTTTCCGCGAGCCAGCTTGGCGCGCTGAGCGCCGCGGCCGTTGCGGCGCTCTCAAGCGCGCAGCTTGCCGCCATTACCACGGCGCAAATCCCGGGCCTGACCAGCGGCCAGATCCATGCGTTTACCACCGGGCAGGTGGCCGCCCTCTCCATCGCCCAGTTTGATGCCGTCGCGCAGGGTCAGATGGGCCTGTTCTCCTCCGCCCAGATCAATGCGCTGACCACCGCGCAGATCGCCACCCTCTCCACCCTGCAGGCCGAGGGCCTCACCACCACCGAAATCCCCGGCCTGACCAGCGCGCAAATCGTCGCCATGGCCAGCACCAGCTTCGAGGCCCTCAACGAGCTGCAGGTCGCCGCCCTGTCCACCGCCTCGCTCGCCGGCATCTCCACCGCCGAGATCGTCGGCCTGGTGAACAACCAGATCCCGTTCCTGACTTCGGCGCAGTTGGTCGCCCTCGGCGCTACCGACATCGCGGTGCTGACCACGGATCAGTTTGCCACGCTGACGACGAAACAGATCCCCTCGCTGACCAGCGCGGAGATCGCCGCCCTGACCACGTCCCAGGCGTCAACCATGAGCAGCCAGCAGGCCGCCGTGCTGACCAGCGCCCAGATTGCGGCCCTGAGCACCGCCGATGCCGCCGCGCTGACCACCGACCAGACGAGTGTTCTCTCGGTGGGTGCCCTTGCCGGGCTCGGCTCGGCCGATCTCACCGCGATGTCCACCACCGCGTTCGGTGCACTCTCCGCGGCGCAGGTTGCCGCCCTTTCCACCGCGGCGCTCGCCGGCCTTTCCACCGCCGAGTTGGCAGGCCTCACCGCCTATGCCGGCGGCCAGTTCCCGTCGCTGACCACGGCGCAGATCGCCGCGCTCTCCACCGCCGACATCGCCGCCGTTACCACCGGCGAGATACTGGGCATCACCACGGCCCAGCTGCACGCGCTGACCTCAATCCAGATCGCGGCGCTTGGCACGGCGCAAGTGACCACCCTGACCAGCACGCAGCTCGCCGCGCTCACGAGTGGCCAGCTCGCGGCCCTCGGCACCGCCGAGATGGCGGCCGTCACCACCGCGCAGGTCGCCGGTTTCTCCAGCGCGACACTGGCAGGTTTTGGTTCCGCCCTGCTTGCGGCGCTGTCCACCGCCGCGTTCGACGCGCTGACCACGGCGCAGCTGCCGGCGATCGGCACGGCCGCGCTGCCGGGCCTCTCCACCGCGGCGCTGGCCGGCCTTTCCGCCAGCCAGTTGGGTGCCATCAGCGCCGCCGACATCTCGGCCCTCTCCAGCGCTCAGCTTGCCGCGATCACAACCGCGCAAATCCCCGGCCTGACCAGCGGCCAGATCCATACCCTGACCACCGGGCAGGTCGCCGCGCTCTCGGTTGCCCAGTTCGATGCGTTTGCCCAGGGTCAGATGGGCCTGTTCTCCTCCGCACAGATCACGGCGATGACCACCGCGCAGATCGCCACGCTGTCCACGCTTCAGGCCGAAGGCCTCACCACCGCCGAAATACCCGGCCTGACCAGCGGGCAGATCGCCGCCATGGCCAGCGCCAGCTTCGAGGCCCTCAACGAGCTGCAGGTGGCCGCCCTCTCCACCGCTTCGCTTGCTGGCATCTCGACGGCCGAGATCGTCGGTCTGGTGAACAACCAGATCCCGTTCCTGACTTCGGCGCAGTTAGTCGCCCTCGGCGCCACCGACATCGCGGCGCTGACCACCGACCAGTTCGCCACCCTGACGACCAAGCAGATCCCGGTACTGAGCAGTGCCGAGATCGCGGCCCTGACTACGGCGCAGGTCTCCACCATGAGCAGCCAACAGGCCGCCGTGCTGACCAGCGCCCAGCTCGCGGCACTGACCACCGCGGACGCCGCGGCGCTGACCACCGACCAGTCCAGTGTTCTCTCGGCCGGGGCCATCGCGGGGCTCAGCTCGGCCAATCTCGCTGCCATGTCCAGCACCGCGGTCGACGGCTTCTCGGTCGCACAGATCGCCGCCATCTCCACCGCGGCGATCGCGGGCCTTTCCACCGCCGAAATCGCCGGGTTTACCACCTCCGGCGCCAATGCCGCCGGTCAGTTCGCCGCCCTCACCACCGCGCAGATCGCGGCTCTCCCGACCGCCGATGTCGCTGCCATCACCACGGGCGAGATCGCGGGCATCGGCACTGCCCAGTTGCATGCCCTCACCACCGCGGAGGTCGCGGCACTCACCACGGCCCAGGTCCATGCAATGACCAGCACGCAACTCGGCGTGTTCGGCAGCGCCCAGCTGGCCGCCCTCGGCACTGCCGAGATGGCCGCCATCAATGCGACCCAGGTCGCCGGTTTCTCCAGTGCCACACTAGCCGGTTTTGGCTCCGCCCTGCTCGCGGCGCTGTCCACCGCCGCGTTCGACGCGCTGACCACGGCGCAACTGCCGGCGATCGGCACCGCTTCCCTGCCGGGCCTATCCACCGCGGCGCTGGCCGGCCTTTCCTCCAGCCAACTGGGCGCCATCAGTGCCGCCGATATCACGGCGCTCTCCAGCGCGCAGCTCGCCGCCATAACGCCCACGCAAATCCCGGGCCTGACCAGCGCCCAAATCCATGCCTTAAGCACCGCGCAGGTGACCGCTCTCTCCATCGGTCAGCTTGATGCGGTGACCCAGGCTCAGATCGGCCTGTTCTCCTCCAGCCAGGTCGGCGCCCTTACCACCGCGCAGATCGCGACCCTCTCCACCGCCCAGGCCGAGGGCTTCACCACCATCGCCCTGGCTGGCCTGGGATCAGTACTGCTAGGCGCGATGTCCAGCGCCGCGGTCGATGCGCTGACCAGCGGCCAAATCGGTGCGCTAACCACGGCGGCGGTTTCCGCCCTCAGCACCGCCGAAATCACCGGATTGTCCTCGGCCGACCTGGTATCCTTCATCACCGCGCAAATCCCGGCGCTGACCACTGCGGATATCGGCGCGCTGACCAGCCTGCAGATACCGTTGCTCACCGCAAGCGAAATTCCCGCGCTGACGATCACGCAGGTCGATAGCATGTCGTTCACCCAGCTGGGTGAATTCAACTCGCCGCAAATACTGCACTTTAGCGCGACGCAGCTCGACTCGCTGAGTCTGGGGCAGCTGAATGCGTTGTTCGGCAGGTAAAGCAAAGGCCAGGGGCTCTGCCCCTGGACCAAGCTGGGGCCGTAGGCCCCAGACCCCATTCAGCGCTGCGCGGCTTTTCCTTACTAGGCGGCGAAGCCATTGGAGTCTTGGCTTCGCCGTTCCCCGAGGGATTCTAAATGAATGGGGTCTGGGGCCCCCGGCCCCAGCGGGTCCAGGGCAGAGCCCTGGCCTTTCTTGCCTTAAAGCGCTTTCACCGAATAAACCCCACCAGCTGCTCCACCTCGCGCACGACCGGCTCCGCGATGGCCGCGGCGCGCTCGGCGCCGGCGCGCAGCGTGGCATCCAGGTGCGGCGGATCCCCCAGCAAGCGGGTTGTTTCGGCGCCAATCGGCGCGAGTGCCGCCGTCGCCAGCGTGGCCAACTTCTCCTTGAACGCGCCAAAACCGCTGCCGGAAAATTCGCCGAGCACCGCGGCCGGGTCGCTGCCGGCCAGCGCGGCATAGATGCCGACCAGGTTGCGCGCCTCCGGCCGTTCGGCCAGCTCGGCCGGCGTTGCCGGCAGCGGCAGCGGATCGGTCTTCGCGCGGCGGATCTTTTGCGCGATCGCATCCTCGGAGTCGTTCAGGTTGATGCGGCTCTGATCGGACGGGTCGGACTTCGACATCTTCTTGGTCCCGTCGCGCAAGCTCATCACGCGCGCGGCGGGGCCCATGATCAGCGGCTCGATCCGGGCGAAGAATTCGACGCCGTAATCGTGGTTGAATTTCTCGCCGATGTCGTTGGCGAGTTCCAGATGCTGCCGCTGGTCGTCGCCGACCGGCACCCGGGTCGCGTGGTAGGCGTGGATGTCCGCCGCCATCAGGTTCGGATAAACATACAGCCCGGCCGAGGCCGCCTCGCGGTCCTTTCCCGCCTTGTCCTTGAACTGCGTCATACGGTTCAGCCAGCCGATGCGCGCGATACAGTTGAAGATCCAGGCCAGACGGGCGTGCGCCGAGACCGCGGACTGCGGGAACAGCACCGAGCGGGCGGGGTCGATGCCGCATGCAAGCAATGTCGCGGCCATTTCGCGGGTCTGCGCGCGCAGGGCGGCCGGCTCCTGAAACGACGTGATGGCGTGCATGTCCACGACACAGAACAGGCAGTCATGGTCGTGCTGCAGCGCCACCCAGTTGCGGATGGCGCCGAGATAGTTGCCCAGGGTTGGCACGCCGGAGGGCTGGATGCCGGAGAACACGCGTTGCATGGCGGCACGCCATGCGGCCATGCGAGGCGCGGGTCAAGCGGAAGAAGGCCAGGGCTCTGCCCTGGACCCGCTGGGGCCTGAGGCCCCAGACCCCCATTCATTCATAAAGAATCGTTTGGGGAACGGCGAAGCCAAAAACCTGTTCCCGGTACAGGCTTCGCCGTTTCCCTCAACGATCCTAAATGAACGGGGTCTGGGGCCTCAGGCCCCAGCGGGTCCAGGGCAGAGCCCTGGCCTTCTCCTTCAGTCCCCCCTGAACCTCCCCTTCCGCTTCTCCCGAAAAGCCGACATCGCTTCCTGATGATCGTGCATACGCATCGAATAGATTTCATAGGCGAGCGAAGCCTCGAACCCCGACTGTGTCATCTGTTTCAGCGCTACGTTCATCGCGACCTTGGTGTAATTCACCGCGTGCGGCGGCAGGTCGCGCAGCTTTTCCGCCAGCGCCAGCACATATCCATCGAGCTCTGCATCGGGCAGGCAGCGGTTGATCAGGCCGATCCGCTCGGCGAATTCGGCCGACACCGGTTCGCCGGTCATCAGATATTCCTTGGCGCGATGAAAGCCGATCGCCAGCGGCCACAGCAGCACCGCACCGTCGCCGGCTACCAGGCCGGCTTTCACATGGCTATCGCAAATGCGCGCGGTGGGCGAGGCGAACACCATGTCGCAGGCCAGCGCCAGATTCGCGCCTAACCCGTAGGCGGGCCCGCGCACCTTTGCAATGACCGGCTTCTCGCAATCGAGAATTCCCATCACATGCTTACGTGCGATGCGCGTCGTGATGTTGAGCACCGTGGGTTGGGACGGTTCCGCGTCACTGTCCTTGAGCAGTGCCAAGTCCGCGCCCGAGCAGAATGAGTCGCCCTCGCCGGTCAATATCACCACAGCGACGCTTTCGTCTTGCCAGACATCGTCCCAGATGTGCGCAAGCTCGTTGCTCATGGTTGGCGTTACGGCATTGCGCCGGCCGGGATTGGAAAGTGTTATCGTCAGGATGCGGTCCTGCAATGCTGTTTTGAGCTCGGAATACTTTTCATAATTGACGTTCGCCGCCTGCTCAAAGGCCATGGTTTCCCCCAGCGCAGAGTGGATCCGCGCCGACTGCATCGGCATTGTCCCAGATCAGGGCGGCTGCGTCGACGGCGTGCGCCGATCGGCCGCCGACGTCGGCGAGCAATGCTTTCAGCCGGTATGTCCAGAGGTGCAACGGATGCTCTAGCGTCATCCCCATGGCGCCGAGAAACTGGTGCAGGTCGTAAACGATGCTGGTTGCGGCGTCCTGGGCGTACTGTGCGGCCAGCGCCGCGTCGCCGGGATCGCCGCTGTCGGCCGCCAGCAACGCGAGCCATCGTGTCGCGGTGGCACGTACGCTGGCTTCTGCCAGCCTGTGGCGCACCGCCTGAAACGTTCCGATCGGTCGCCCGAACTGCTTGCGGTCGCTGACATACAATACGGTCGCATCGATGGCGGCGCCGAGCAGCCCGGCGATTTCCGCCGCCAGCCCAACCCGCCAGGCTGCCCGCACCACAGCCGGCGAAACGTCGAAACGCCGCGACACCGTTGCGCGATCAGCGCGTGGCACCAGCATGGCAACGGGATAGCCGAAAAGGGTTTCGGTCTCCCGCACATCCTGCGCGGAGGCGGTAAAGCCGGTCACGCGGTCGCGATGCAAAACGATCACGCTGGCGCCGGGCGCCAGGAACCGAACCGGAACGTGCGGCGCATCCGCATCGGCCAGGCAGATCGGCCGCCGCAAGTCCGCGCCCAGCAGCGGCCGCACCAGCGCGGAGGCCGCGACCTCCGCGGCGTATGGCAGCCGCGCCAATTGTGCCACGACCAAAGCCGCGGTCAGCGGCCCGAGATCGCTTTCGTAAGCCACATCAAGAAACCCGCCCTCCGCGAGCGCACGGTCCAGCGCCTCGCTGACCAGCGCGAAGCCGTGGAAATTGGCCGGTGTCGCGGCAAAAGGTTTGGCCAGCGCTTCGAGGGCGCCCAGAATCGCAGCCTGGTCATCGGAAAGCGACAAATCCATCAGCGTGGCTCCCGCGGCAGCTTGAGGACGTCGGAGGCCACCAGGTTGAGCTGGATTTCCGCGGCGCCCGAGGCGATGCCAGCGACGATCGCGCGCTGGTGGTGCGCCTTTAGCAACGGTTCGGCGTCGCACAGTGCATCAGGCAGGAATTCAACGACGAACTCGCCGACCGCCCGCTCAGCCATGACCGTCGCGACCCGCGCGGAGCTCGATTCCCCAGTGCCCGCTACGCCGCGCGCACGCTGGTCCACAATGGCATAGCTGCAAAGCCGCGCCGCCTGGCACAATCCGGCCGCCCGGCTCGCGTGCACCCTCACCGATTCGCGCTCGAAATCGCCGCGCTCGCGCAATATGCCCACCGCGCGGTCCAGCGCGCGGCGCGCCAGCGCGTAGCGCGGAATGCCCAACCGTTCATTGTTCAGCGAGAAACTGATGATATCCCAGGCGCCGCCTTCTTCCCCGAGTCGTGCCTCCGCCGGAACCTCCACCGCATCGAAAAACACTTCGTGGATGTCGCCCTCGCCGATCAGGCTCGGAATCGGGCGCACCGTGATGCCGGGCGAGCTCATCGGCACCAGGAAAATGCTGATGCCGCTTTTGCGATCCGAACTCGTGCGCGCGAGCAGGAAGCAGGTCTCGGCGAGGCCGGCATACGACGTCCAGATCTTCTGGCCATCGATACGGTAGATGTCGCCGTCGCGTGCCGCGCGCGTGCGCAACGAGGCCAGATCAGAGCCGGCATCCGGCTCGGAAAAACCCTGGCACCAGATGGCGTCGCCACGCGCGATCGGCGGCAGATATTGTTGTTTTTGCGCATCGCTGCCGTACTGCATCAGCGTCGGCCCGATCCAGTTCACGTTCATGTACTGGGCGCCGCGCGGTTCGCCGGCTGACCACATTTCCTCGGCCAGAATGATCTGGCACCAGGCATCGCGGCCCTGGCCGCCCCACGCGACCGGCCAATGCGGCGTGAGCAGCCCCGCCTGCGCCAGCTTGCCGCAGAATTGGCGCGAAAATTCCGTCTGCGCCGCGGAGCCTGGGCCGTGATGGGCCAATTGCTCCCAGTCCGTCGGCAGATTTTCGGCGAGAAACGTCCGAATGGTGGCCCGGAACACGCGGTGCTCTTCCGCCCACTCGAACTTCATGCTCAGCGGGTCCCCATGTGAAAAACCATCAGCTTGTTGCCGTCGGGATCGCGAAAATACGCCGCGTAAAACCCGTTCGGATCGGCACCGCGAACGCCGGGCGGCCCTTCGCACGTGCCCCCGAGCGCCAGCGCCTTGGCGTGAACCGCGTCGACAACAGCGCGGCTCGACGCGGCAAAACCGATCTGTGTGCCGTTGCCGACGGTGGCATCTCCCGCCAACGGTTGACCCACGACGAACATCCCGCCGTCGGCGCCCTTGTAGCCGACGGCCTCCGGTCGATCCATGACGCGGCCCGCGCCGAGCAGCGCGGCGATCGCGTCATAGAACGCCTTGGCGCGATCTAGGTCTTTTGTGCCGTAGCGGGCTACCGTCAGCATGTTTCCCCCTGAGTGCAAATAAAACAAGAAGGCCGGGGCTCTGCCCCTGGACCCCGCTGGGGCCGTAGGCCCCAGACCCCATCTAGCGCTGCGCGGCTTTTCCTTGCTTCCCTGGCAGACCCAGCATCTAACACGAATTTCTCGCTTCGCCGATTCCCACAACGAATCTTAAATGAATGGGGTCTGGGGCCTCCGGCCCCAGCTTGGGTCCAGGGGGCAGAGCCCCTTGGCCTTTTTTCTTGCCACCCAATCCGCTAAGCGCTGTCTCGACCGCCGAACCGAAAAGGCCAAGATTTGCGTCACCATCCGCCACTCATGGGACAAACGCCGGTCCTGCCCGCACCCGCGGTGCGCGTTGCCCCCGCGGTTCAGCCACCCAATGCGAGCACGACGAGTTCCGCCGACTCGACGCAGGCCGCGTCGCCGGCCGAACTCTACGAACTCGCGGTCACCGTTTGCGCCATGGGATTTCACCAACTCGCCATGGACCCGCTCCGCGAGGTAACCGCGCAGGCGCCCGACCACGCGGGCGCCTGGCGCAAGCTCGCGGACCTGCTGCGGCTCGCGGGAAACGATGCGGAAGCCGCGGCTGCCCTCGCCACAGCCGACCGCATTGGCGATAACGACAAGAAATGGCCGAAGGCCAAAGGCGAGCGCTCCCCGACAAAAATCGAAAAGGCCGAGCGCAAGCTGCGCGAGGCGATGGCCCGCATTCCGCCGGAGGAGCGAACGGCGGAACTGCGCAAACGCGTATTCTGCGACGCCCTGGACGTGGTTGGCATGCGCCACCTGGCGCTGCAGGAGATCCGCGAGGACGATCCGGTTACCGCGCAGACGCTGCTGGAGCGCGCCCTGGACCTCTCGCCCGGCTACAACGCGGCCCGTGCTGATTATGCCCGCCTGCTGCTGGAGCAACGCTTTTACGCGTTGGCCGGCGTGCAAGCCCGCCGGCTGCTCGCGCAGGTGCCGCGCGACTTGCCTCTCCGCGGCATCCTGGCCCGTTCCCTCGCGGAGACCAGCAGGTTCGCCGAGGCGATCGAAGTGGTCGAAGGCATGATCAGGGATCAACCGAACAACGCGCAGTTCTATGTGCCTTACGGCGGCAACCTTCACATTGTCGGCCGCCATGAGGACAGCGCCGCCGCCTACCGCAAGGCGCTCAGGGTCGCGCCGGCGCTCGCGGAGGCCTATTCGGGGCTGGTCGCGCTAAAGGGCAAATTCCTGACCGACGAGGATGTGGCCGCAATGCGCGCCCATCTCGCGAACGGCCGCCTCGATCGCTTCAACACATGGCATATGTCGTATGCGCTGGCCCAGGCACTGGAGCGCCGCCGCGATTTTGCCGGGTGTTTCGCAGCGTTGGAGAACGGCGCCCGTGCATTTCGCGAACATTACGCCGGTACGCGGTTCGCGCACGATGCGGCGGCCGCGGACGAACGCGTACGGCGGCTCAAGCAGGTTTTTTCGGCCGAGACCTTTGCCGCCCGCGCGGCCCCGATCCCGGACGCGCCGCCACGCGACACACCGATTTTTGTCGTCGGCATGCCACGCGCGGGATCGACATTGCTGGAACAGATCCTTGCCAGCCATAGCATGATCGAAGGCACGCGCGAGCTGCTGGAAATGAACTACATCACGCGCGACCTCGGGCTGAGCCGGCGCCTCGTCACCACAATGACCTATCCGCAGCAGGTGCTGGGCCTGACGCCGGATGAGCGGGCGGCGCTCGGCGCGCGCTATATCAGGGAAACCGCGATCTATCGCCGGTCCGGCCGCCGCTGTTTCGTCGACAAGCGACCCTGGAACTGG
>Ga0181519_10003059_pt1 | contig 13869 bp, 7 predicted proteins | sample PEATcosm2014_Bin_26_FD_121102 | JGI IMG/M metagenome (GOLD analysis project Ga0181519, IMG submission 121102) | Peatland microbial communities from MTU Mesocosm Facility, Houghton, MI, USA - PEATcosm2014_Bin02_10_metaG | ecosystem: Environmental > Terrestrial > Soil > Wetlands > Peat | place...
GACAAGATCTGGGTGCGGCACATCAAGTCGGCGCTGATGGAGAACCGCTTCCGGCTGGTGCAGCAGCCGATCGCGAGCCTGCTCGGCGAGGACAAGGGCATGTTCGACGTGCTGGTGCGCATGGTCGACGAGCACGGCAAGGAAGTGCTGCCGAGCGAGTTCATCCCGGCGGCCGAGCGCAACGACCTCATGAAGAACGTCGACCGCTGGGTGGTCGGGGCATCGATGTCGTTCTGCGCGGCGCGCAAGCCGGCCTGCATCTTCGTGCGCCTGTCGAAGGACACGGTCAGCGACAAGTCGCTGCCGGCGTGGCTGTCGAACCAGCTGAAGGCCAGCAAGGTCGAGCCGGCGCGGCTCTGCTTCCAGGTGGCGCAGCAGATCGCCGACCAGTACCTGCTGCAGACCAAGGAGCTGCGCGAGCAGTTCAAGCGCCAGGGCTTCCGCTTCGCGATCGAGCACTTCGGCGTCGGCAGCGACGCGCAGCAGCTCGTCAGCCACACGAAGCCCGACTTCGTGAAGATCGACGGCACCTTGATGCAGGGGCTCGCCAACAACGCGGCCCTGCAGCAGCGCGTCAAGGAGCTGGTCGAGGTGGCGAAGGCCGTCGGTGCCGTGACCATCGCCGAGCGCGTCGAGGACGCGAACACGATGGCGGTCCTGTGGCAGCTCGGCATCGAGTTCATCCAGGGCTACTTCGTGCACAAGCCCGAGGAAGTCGTGCTCGGCTGAACCGATCAGCGCCCGGGCGCATCCCGGTCGCGGCGCAGCCGCGCGAGCTGCGGCGCCGCCAGCGGCACGGCGAGCATCGTGCTCGCCACCGCCATCAAGAGCAGCGCCGTGAAGGCATCCGCCGTGATCACCGCCTTGTCCATCAGGATGCTGGCGAAGATGATCATGATGAGCGCCTTCGTCTGCAGCAGCCAGCCGATCAGGGACGCCTCGCCCCGCGGCCAGCCGAGCAGCCGCCCGGCGAGCCCGAGCCCGATCAGCTTGCCGCACACCGCCGCGACCAGCAGCAGCCCCGCCGCGATGAACACCTGCCCGCCGCCGAGCGTCCACTCGGTCCTGAGGCCGGTGCTCAGGAAGAACACCGGCATGAACACGAGCAGCACGTGGTCCCTGAGCGCGTCGAGCGCCACCGCATCGAACCACTCGCGCTCGAGCAGCGCGCCGGCGAGAAACGCGCCGACCATGAAGTGCAGGCCCGACCAGTCGGCGCCGAGCGCGCAGCTGACCAGCCAGATGAGTCCCGCGTAACAGCGGTCGCGCGCCGGGATGCGCACCATCAGCCGCCGCACCAGCCAGCCGGAGAGCGCCAGCGCGGCGAGGAACGCGGCCTGCAGGCCGACCCGGTGCCAGTCGAGCAGGATGAGCGCGAGCACGCCCCAGATCGCGACGTCGTCGAGGCTCGCGTAGCGCAGGATGCGCTGGCCGAGCGGCGTCCTCAGGATCGCGAGCTTCTCCATGAAGAGGATGAGGATCGGCAGCGCCGTGACCGCGCAGGCCATGCCGATGCCGAGCGCGAACTGCCACGGCTGCGCCCCCGGCCCCACCCAGCCGCCCCGGCCGGCGAGCACGAGCGCCGCGAGCGAGCCGAGCGCGAGCGGCACGCCGAGCGCGAGGGCCGCGGTGACGGCACTCTCGCGGCGGTTGCGCCACGCCCCCCTCAGGTCCAGCTCGATGCCGGCGAGCCAGACGAACAGCATCACCGCCCACCAGGCGATGCCGTTCAGGCTCTGCACGACGACCGGGCGGAACACGAAGGCGTAGTAGCCGGGGAAGACGGCACCGAGGACGCCCGGGCCGAGCACGATGCCGAGGACGATCTGCACGACGACGAGCGGCGCGTAGTACTCGGTGCGGCCGAGGCGCCAGACGAGGTACGGCACCGCGAAGATGAGCGCGAGTGCGACGAGGAACACCTCGCTGATCGTCAGCGCATGACCCATGCCGCTCCCCCCGCTGGCCGCAACGCCGAGTGTGCCACGCTGCTCAGCGACTGCGGGTCGCCTGCACCGCGCACGCCACCGCGGCCCGCGGCGCGAGCGCGACGCTTGCGGCGCACGGCACCGCCGGCGCATCGGCCGGGAGCGCCGTATCGAGCAGGCACTCCCAGACGCTGCCGGCGGCAAGCGCGGGCAGCACGAACTCGCACGGCTCGCTCGCGGCGTTGACCACGATGAGCAGGTCGCCGTCGCCGCTCGCCGCCTGCGTCGCGAGGCGCATGCCGAGGCACCGCAGCCGCGGGTTCTGCCAGTCGGCCGCGACCATGCCGCGCCCGGCGGGGTGGAGCCAGGCGACGTCGTCACTGCGCCCGGCGCCACGCGCACCCTTGAGGAAGGTGTCGCGCCTGAGCTCGGCGCGCGAGCGCCTGAGCGCCGCGAGCCGGCGCGTGAACGCCGTGAGGTCGGCCTCGGCACCGGCCTGCGACCAGTCGAGCCACGAGAGCTCGTTGTCCTGGCAGTAGGCGTTGTTGTTGCCACGCTGCGAGCGCGCGAACTCGTCCCCCGCCTGCAGCATCGGCACGCCCTGCGAGACAAACAGCGTCAGCAGCAGGTTTCGCATCTGCCGCGCGCGCAGCGCCAGCACGCCCTCGTCCGCGGTCGGCCCCTCGACGCCGCAGTTCCAGCTCAGGTTGTGCGAGTGGCCGTCGGCATTGCCCTCGCCGTTCGCCTCGTTGTGACGCTCGTTGTAGCTGACGAGGTCGGCGAGCGTGAAGCCGTCGTGGGCGGTGATGAAGTTGATGCTCGCCGTCGGTTTGCGCCCGCGGTAGCGGAACAGGTCGCTCGAGCCGGCGAGGCGCTCGCCGAGCGCCCCGAGCTGCGACGGGTCGCCGCGCCAGAAGGCGCGCGCCGTGTCGCGATAGCGGTCGTTCCACTCCGACCAGCCGGCCGGGAACTGACCGAGCTGGTAGCCGTCCGGCCCCATGTCCCACGGCTCGGCGATCAGCTTCACGTAGGCGAGCGCCGGGTCGGCGCGCAGCGCCGCGAAGAATGCGGCGTGGCGATTGAAGGCCGGGCGCTTGCGCCCGAGGATCGGCGCGAGGTCGAAGCGGAAGCCGTCGACGTGCATGACCTCCGCCCACCAGCGCAGGCAGTCGACCACGAGCGCGGTCACCGGCGGCTCGTCGACCGCGACGGTGTTGCCGCAGCCGGTCCAGTTCTCGTAGCTGAGCGGGGCTTCCGACACGAGGCGGTAGTAGCCCGGGTTGTCGATGCCACGCAGCGACAGCGTCTGGCCGTGCTCGTTGCCCTCGGCGGTGTGGTTGAACACGACGTCGAGGATCACCTCGATGCCGGCTGCGTGCAGTGCACGCACCATGCTGCGGAACTCGTCGACCGGGTCCGTGAGCGCGTACTGCTGCGCCGGTGCCGACCAGGCGATCGGGTTGTAGCCCCAGTAGTTGACGAGCCCGCGCTCGCCGAGGAACGGCTCGCTCATGAACGCCTGGCACGGCAGGAGCTCGACGGCCGTGACCCCGAGTCCGCGCAGCCAGTCGGTCACCACCGGGGTGGCGAGCCCGAGGTAGCGGCCGCGGAGCGCCTCCGGCACGCCCGGATGGCGCGCGGTGAAGCCCTTGACGTTGAGCTCGTAGAGCAGCGTGTCGCGCCACGGCGTGCCCGGCAGGCGATCGCCCTGCCAGTCGAAGGCCGGATCGACGATCCGGCAGCGCGGCATCACCGCGGCGCTGTCGGCGCCGCCCGGCCCGCCGAGCGAGCGCAGCGCGGGTGCGGGCCGCGGCACGCCGCTCAGCGCGCGCGCGCACGGATCGATCAGCAGCTTCGCCGGATCGCACCACAGCCCCTGCGCCGGCGCGTACGGGCCGTGCACGCGATAGGCGTACAGGTCGCCCGCCGCGGCGAGCGGCGCCGGCAGGAAGCCGTGCCAGATGTCGCCGCTGCGTGCCGGCAGCATGACGCTGCCACGCGCCGCCTGCGTGCGCGGGTCGTACAGGCACAGCTCGACCGCATCGGCGACGGCGGAATGCAGCGCGAAATTGACGCCGCGTGCGGTCGGCGTCGCGCCGGGCGGGCTCGCCGTGCCGGCCTCGATCGCCTCGCGCAGCCGGGCGGAGGAATCGGCGCTCACCTGCACTGCCTCTTGCGGAATTCAGCCATGCCGCAGGACGAGCGCCGCGAGCGGCGGCAGCGATACCCTGAGGGCGAACGGCCGCCCGTGCGCGGGCCGGGCCTCGGCCTCGGCGACGGCCGGCGAGCGGTACCCGGAGCCGCCGTAGCGCGGATCGTCCGTGTCGAGCAGCGTCAGGTACGGCCCGCGGCTGCCGACGCCGATCCAGTAGTCGTCGCGCGGCACGGGCGTCGCATTGAACAGGCACACGAGCGGCGCACCCGCCCCCGGCGCGCGCCGTTCGAAGGCGAACACGCTCTGCGCCGCGTTGTCGAGCTCGATCCAGGCGAAGCCGTCGCCGTCGCAGTCGCTCGCATGCAGCGCGCCGAGGTCGCGGTACAGGCGGTTGAGGTCGCGGTTGAGGTCGAGGAGTCCCCGCTGCGCGGGGCTCGCGAGCAGCGCCCAGTCGAGCTCGCCGGCATCGCGCCACTCGTGCCACTGGCCGAACTCGCAGCCCATGAACAGCAGCTTCTTGCCCGGGTGCGCCGTCATGTAGGCGCGGAACAGGCGGTAGTTGGCACGCTGCTGCCATTCGTCGCCCGGCATCTTCGCGACGAGCGCGCGCTTGCCGTGCACCACCTCGTCGTGCGAGACCGGCAGCATGAACTGCTCTGACCACGCGTACATGAAGGAGAAGGTCACGAGCGCATGCTCGTGGCTCCTGTGCACCGGGTCGAGCGCCATGTAGCGCAACGTGTCGTTCATCCAGCCCATGTTCCACTTGAAGGTGAAGCCGAGGCCGCCGAGATGCACCGCGCGGGTCACGCCCGGGAATGCTGTCGACTCCTCGGCGATCATCAGCGCGCCCGGGGCGTAGCGGCCGGCCGCCCAGTTGAGCTGGCGCAGGAACTCGATGGCGTCGAGGTTCTCGCGTCCGCCATAGCGGTTCGGAACCCACTCGCCCGGCTCGCGGCTGTAGTCGAGGTACAGCATGGACGCCACCGCATCGACGCGCAGCCCGTCGATGTGGAAGCGCTCCAGCCAGTAAAGCGCATTCGCGACCAGGAAGTTGCGTACCTCGTTGCGGCCGAAGTTGAAGACCTTCGTGCCCCAGTCGCGGTGCTCGCCCTGACGCGGGTCGGCGTGCTCGTAGAGGGCCGTGCCGTCGAACTCGATGAGACCGTGTTCGTCCTTCGGAAAGTGCGCCGGCACCCAGTCCATGAGCACGCCGAGGCCGGCGGCGTGGCAGCGGTCGACGAAGTACATGAGGTCGGTCGCACTGCCGAAGCGCGCGGTCGGCGCGTAGTAGCCAGCGACCTGGTAGCCCCACGAGCCGTCGAAGGGATGCTCGGCGACGCCCATGAGCTCGACGTGCGTGTAACCGAGGTCCGTGACGTACGGGATCAGCTGCGCGGCGAGCTCGCGCCAGTTGAGGAACGGCGGTTCGCGCCCCGCCGCGCGGCGCCACGAGCCCGGATGCAGTTCGTAGACGTTGATCGGCACGCGGCGCGGATCGGCCGCGGCGCGCGCGGCGAGCCAGGCGGCGTCCTGCCATGCGTAGTCGCCCGCGGCGGCGATCACGGCACAGTTGTCGGGCCGCAGCTGCATCGCCGTCGCGTAGGGGTCCGACTTGAGGCGGGTCGTGCCGCCGGGCCCGCGGATTTCGTACTTGTACGGCGCACCGGCGCCGAGACCGGGGACGAACAGCTCCCACACGCCGCTCGTGCCGCGCGCCTGCAGCGCGTGGCGCCGTCCGTCCCAGAGATTGAAGGGCCCGACCACGCTGACGCGCGTCGCGTTCGGCGCCCACACCGCGAAATGCGTACCGGCGAGCCCCTCGAGCGTCTGCGGGTGGGCGCCGAGCTTGGTCCAGACGCGGTAGTGGTTGCCCTCGCCGAACAGGTGCAGGTCGTAGTCCGACAGCTGCGGCGCGAAATAGTACGGGTCGTGCTTGAGGCTGGTGCCGCCGTCGCGGTAGCGGACGCGCAGGCGGTACGGCACGAGCGGCCGGCGGTAGCTGAGCCGCCCCTCGTAGAGCCCGCCCGGGTGCAGCGGCGTCAGCGGCCGCGCCGCCTCCGGCGCCTCGTCCTCCCAGAATGCCGCCACCTCCACCGCATCCGGCTCGAGCACGCGCACGACCGCGAGCGGCAGCTCGCCGGCGCGCTCGATCTCGTGGTAGCCGAGCACCGAGCGCGGCTCGCGGTGCGTGGCGCTCACCAGCGCCTCGATCGCGGCGGCCGGCAGCGTGCCCTCGGGTTGCGGGACCGCCTCTTTGCGCGCCATGCTCAGATCACCGGCCGGATGTTCCAGATGCGCTCGGCGTACTCGCGGATGCTGCGATCGCTCGAGAACATGCCCATGTTGAGGCAGTTGACCACGGCGTGCCGGGTCCACTCGTCGGGCCTGGCGTAGAGCGCATCGACCGCCTCCTGGGCGGCGGCATAGGCGCGAAAGTCGCGCAGCACCATGAACGGCTCGCCGTCGGCGCGCAGCCGGTCGACCACCGGCACGGCGTCGTCCGGATTGCGCGGCGTGAAGTGGCCGGCGGCGATCATCGCGAGCGTGGCGCGCAGCTCGGGATCGCCCGACAGGTAGTCGTCGGGGACGTAGCCGGCGGCCCGCTCGGCGGCGACCTCGGCGGCGCTGAGGCCGAAGATGAACATGTGCGCGGCGCCGACCTGCTCGCGGATCTCGATGTTGGCGCCATCGAGCGTGCCGATCGTGAGTGCGCCGTTGAGCGCGAGCTTCATGTTGCCGGTCCCCGACGCCTCCATGCCGGCGGTCGAGATCTGCTCGGACAGATCCGCAGCCGGCATGATGCGCTGCGCGAGCGACACGTCGTAGTCGGGCAGGAACGCGACCCGGAGCCGGCCGGCGACCAGCGGGTCGTCATTGATGACGCGCGCGACGTTGTTGATCAGACGGATGATGGCCTTCGCCATCACGTAGCCGGGCGCCGCCTTGCCGGCGAAGATCACGGTGCGCGGCACCAGCGCGGCGGCCGGCTGCGCGCGGATGCGGTTGTAGCGCGTGACCACGTAGAGCAGGTTGAGGAGCTGGCGCTTGTACTCGTGGATCCGCTTGACCTGCACGTCGAACAGCGAGTCGACCGCCACCTCGAGGCCGATGCGCGCGCGGATGGTGGCGGCGAGTTCGACCTTGTTGGCACGCTTCACGGCGCTGAAGCGCGCGCGGAAGCCGGCATCGTCCGCCGCCCAGCGCAGCCGCTCGAGTTCCTCGAGGTCGTTCTCCCAGGCGTGGCCGAGGTGCTCGGTGAGCAGCGCCGCGAGCTGCGGGTTCGACTGCCTGAGCCAGCGGCGCACGGCGATGCCGTTGGTGACGTTGGTGAAGCGCTCCGGGTAGAGCTCGGCGAAGTCCGCGAAGATGGTCGCGCGCATCAGCTCCGAGTGCAGGCGCGCCACGCCGTTGATGCGACGGCTGCCGACCACGGCGAGGTGGCTCATGCGCACGCGCCGGCCATGGTCCTCGGCGATGATCGACATGCGCCGGCGCCGGTCGTGGTCGCCCGGGAAGCGCGCGCTGACCTCATCGAGCAGCGCGCGGTTGATCTGGTAGATGATGCTGAGGTGGCGCGGCAGCAGCCGCTCGAAGAAGCTCACCGGCCAGGTCTCGAGCGCCTCCGGCAGCAGCGTGTGGTTGGTGTAGCCGAACACGCGCCGCGTGATCGCGAGCGCCGCCTCCCACGCGAGCCCGTGCTCGTCGACGAGCAGGCGCATGAGTTCGGCGATGGCGAGCGCCGGGTGCGTGTCGTTCAGCTGGATCGCCACGGCGTCCGGCAGCTCGTCCATGGCGCGCCCTTCGGCGCCGAGCGTCGCGAGCAGGTCCTGCAGGCTCGCGCTGACGAAGAAGTACTGCTGGCAGAAGCGCAGCTCCTTGCCCTGTGGCGTCGAGTCGTCCGGGTAGAGCACGCGCGACAGGTTCTTGGCAGCGATCTGGTCCTCGACCGCGCCCGGGTAATTGCCGGCGTTGAAGGCCTCGACGTGGAAGGGCTCGATGGCCCGGCCCGACCAGAGCCGCAGGTGGTTGACCGTCGGGCTGCGGTTGCCCGGCACCAGGTGGTCGAAGCCGACCGCGAGGATGCGGCGCCCGTCGACCCAGCGGTGGCGCGTGCGCCCGGCGGCGTCGGTGCTCGCCTCCGCGCGTCCGCCGAAGCGCACCTCGTAGCGGGCCCCGGCGCGCGGCAGCTCCCACGGGTCACGGAGCCGAAGCCAGCTGCTCGCGATCTCGCGCTGGCCGCCGTCCGCGTCGATCACCTGCGTGAAGATGCCGTAGTCGTAGCGGATGCCGTAGCCGACCGCCGGGTACTCGAGCGTCGCGAGCGAGTCGAGAAAGCAGGCGGCGAGCCGGCCGAGTCCGCCGTTGCCGAGGCCCGGGTCGTGTTCCTCGGCGGCGACCTCGTCGAGGTCGAAGCCGAGGCCCGCGAGCGCATCGCGCGCGGCGCCGAGCAGCTCGCCGTCGAGGCTCAGGAGCGCATTGATGAGCGCGCGCCCGGGCAGGAACTCGACGGACAGATAGCACACGCGCTTGACGCGGGCGCGAGCGACGCGCCGCTGCGTCGCGACCCAGCGCGCCGTCAGCTCCTCGCGGACGGCAATCGACAGGGCCTCGTAGACGTCGCGTCGCGAGGCGCGCTCCGGGTCCTTGCCGAGCACGCGCACCAGCCGGTCGACGACGACGGCGCGCACGTTGCCCGGGTGCAGGGCGCCGGCCGCGGAATCTGCTGCACTTCGCGACACGTCGATGGTCCTCAGATGCCCGTGGCGGGCAGGATGTCGGACAATGGCCGCAGTGCCGACCACGCCACCAGGTGGCGGGCCGCGCGGCGTGCTCAGCCTGCGGGCGGATCGACCTCGAGTCCGCTGACGCGACGGTAGTTCTTCGGCAGGAGCGAGCCGCGCTGCGCGCGCTCGCCACGGTAGTCGCCGAGTTCGCCGAACGACAGCGTCATCGTGCGCTCGCCGCACAGCACGCGGAGCTTGCCGCCCGGTGCAACCACGGCGACCGCCACCACCAGCTCCGTGCGCGCCTCGGCCCGGGCGCTCGGGATGTTGAAGAGCTTGTTGCCGCGGCCCTTGGCGAGTTCCGGCAGCTCGGCCACGGGGAACACCAAGAGCCGCCCGTCGAGGCCCTCGCTCGCGGCCGCGACCGCGACCAGCGCCCCCGTCGCCGCCGGCACGGCCGCCGCCGGGATCGCCTTGGCGCCGTCCGGGACCGACAGCACCGCCTTGCCGGAGCGGTTGCGGGCGTACAGCTCCTCGAGCCTGACCACGAAGCCGTAGCCGAAGTCGGTCGCGACCACCCAGCGGTCGTCCGGCTCGCCGAGCATGACGCTCGCGAAGGTCGCGCCCTCCGGCGGGTCGACGCGCCCCGACAGCGGCTCGCCCTGGCCGCGCGCCGAGGGCAGCGTGTGCGCCATCAGCGAATAGGTGCGCCCGGTCGAATCGAGGAACACGGCCTGCTGCGTGCTCTTGCCGCGCGCCGCCGCCTGGAAGCCGTCGCCGGTCTTGTAGGAGAGCGCGCGCGGGTCGATCTCATGGCCCTTGGCCTGGCGCACCCAGCCGGCGGTCGAGAGCACCACCGATACCGGCTCCGCGACCACGAGCTCGGTCTCGTCGATCGCCTTCGCCGCCTCGCGCTCGACGATCCTGGTGCGGCGCTTGTCGCCGTACTTCTCGGCGTCGGCGAGCAGCTCCTCGCGCATCAGCTTCTTGAGCCGCGCCGGGCTCTTCAGCGTCTTGACGATGTCGTCGCGCTCGGCCGCGAGCTCGGCCTGCTCGCCGCGGATCTTCATCTCCTCGAGCCGCGCCAGATGCCGGAGCTTCGTCTCGAGGATCGCCTCGGCCTGCACGTCCGACAGCTTGAAGCGCTGCATCAGCACCGGCTTCGGCTCGTCCTCGCGCCGCACGATGCGGATCACCTCGTCGAGGTTGAGGAACGCGATCAGCAGGCCGTCCAGGATGTGCAGCCGCGCCACGACCTTGTCGAGGCGGTATTCGAGCCGGCGCGTGATGGTGAGCGTGCGGAACGACAGCCACTCGGTCAGCAGGTCCCTGAGGCCGAGCACGCGCGGCCGGCCGTCGAGTGCGATGACGTTGAGGTTGACCCGGTAGGTGCGCTCGAGGTCGGTGGTGGCGAACAGGTGCGCCATCAGCTGCTCGATGTCGACGCGGTTCGACTTGAGTTCGAGGACGATGCGCACCGGGTCCTCGTGGTCGGACTCGTCGCGGATGTTCTCGACCATCGGCAGCTTCTTGGCGCGGATCTGCTGTGCGACCTGCTCCTGGATCCTGGCGCCGGACACCTGGTACGGCAGCGTCGTGATCACGACCTCGCCGTCGCCGGCCTCGTAGATGGCGCGCGCGCGGAAGGTGCCGTTGCCGGTCTCATAGAGCGCACGCAGCTCGGACTTGGGCGTGATGAGCTCGCCGCCCGTCGGCAGGTCCGGCCCCGGCACGAGTTTCAGGAGCTCGCGCAGCGGCACGTCCGGTTCGTCGATCAGCCGCACGCAGGCGGCGACGACCTCGCGCAGGTTGTGCGGCGGGATGTCGGTCGCCATGCCGACCGCGATGCCGCTCGCACCGTTGAGCAGCACGTTCGGCAGGCGCGCCGGCAGCAGCGCCGGCTCCTCGAGCGTACCGTCGAAGTTCGCGGTCCACTCGACCGTGCCCTGGCCGAGCTCGCCGAGCAGCGTTTCGGCGTAGGGCCGGAGCTTCGCCTCGGTGTAGCGCATGGCGGCGAACGACTTCGGGTCGTCGGTCGAGCCCCAGTTGCCCTGGCCGTCGACGATCGGGTAGCGGTACGAGAAGTCCTGCGCCATGTGCACCATGGCCTCGTAGCAGGCCGAGTCGCCGTGCGGGTGGAACTTGCCGATCACGTCGCCGACGGTGCGCGCGCTCTTCTTGTGCTTCGACCCGGCCGACAGGCCGAGCTCGCTCATCGCGTAGATGATGCGCCGCTGCACCGGCTTCAGGCCGTCCGCGAGCTGCGGCAGCGCGCGGTCGAGGATCACGTACATCGAGTAGTCGAGGTAGGCCTTCTCGGTGAACGCCTTCAGCGTCTGGCGTTCGACGCCCTCGAAGTCGAGTTCGCCGCTCTTCACGCCACCACCTCGGCCAGATTGCCCTTCGCCTCGAGCCAGTCGCGCCGGTCGGTGGCGCGCTTCTTCGCCAGCAGCATGTCGACCAGCTGGTCGGTGTCGTCGGCAGCCGCCACCGTGAGCTGCAGCAGCCGCCGCGTGGCCGGCGCCATGGTCGTCTCGCGCAGCTGCAGCGGGTTCATCTCGCCGAGGCCCTTGAAGCGGGTCACCGTCACCTTGCCGCGCTGGCCCTCGGCCGCGATGCGGTCGAGGATGCCGGCGCGCTCGGCCTCGTCGAGCGCGTAGTAGACGTTGCGACCGACGTCGACGCGAAACAGCGGCGGCATTGCCACGTAGACGTGGCCCGCGAGCACCAGCGGCCGGAAGTGGCGCAGGAACAGCGCACACAGGAGCGTCGCGATGTGCTGGCCGTCGGAGTCGGCGTCGGCGAGGATGCAGATCTTGTGGTAGCGCAGCTCGTCGAGCCTGGCCGCGCCCGGTTCGACGCCGATCGCGACCGAGATGTCGTGTACCTCCTGCGAGGCGAGCACCCCCGCGGCGTCCACCTCCCAGGTGTTGAGGATCTTGCCCCTGAGCGGCATGACCGCCTGGATGTCGCGCTCGCGGGCCTGCTTCGCGCTGCCGCCGGCGGAGTCGCCTTCGACCAGGAAGAGCTCGGTGCGCGCCGGGTCCTGCGAGCTGCAGTCGGCGAGCTTGCCGGGCAGCGCGGGGCCGGAGACGACGCGCTTCCTGACAATTTTCTGCGCCGCCTTGAGCCGGGCGGTCGCGTTCTCGATCGCGAGCTGCGCGATGCGCTCGCCCGCCTCCGGGTGCTGGTTGAGCCAGACCGCGAAGGCATCCTTGACGAGCCCCGAGACGAACGCGGCCGATTCGCGCGACGCGAGCCGCTCCTTGGTCTGTCCCGCGAACTGCGGCTCGTTCATCTTCACCGACAGCACGTAGCAGAGCCGGTCCCAGACGTCCTCGGGCGCGAGCTTGACGCCCCGTGGCACGAGGTTGCGGAACTCGCAGAACTCGCGCACCGCGTCGGTGACGCCGGCCCTGAGGCCGTTGACGTGGGTGCCACCCTCCACCGTCGGGATCAGGTTGACGTAGCTCTCGCCGACCGTCTCGACGCCATCCTCGGCGAGCCAGGCGAACGCCCACTCGGCCACCTCGTTGCCGCCCTTGAGGCTCGCCGTGAACGGCTCCTCCGGCACGAGCGCAGCCTTGTCGAGGCGCTCGAGCAGGTAGCTCGCGAGTCCGCCGGTGTACAGCCACTCCTCGCGTTCGCCGCTCGCCTCGACGAACAGCGACACCTTGAGCCCTGGGCACAGCACCGCCTTCGCCCGCAGCACGTGCTTCAGCTTCGGCAGCGACAGCTTGTCTGTATCGAAATACTTGGCGTCCGGCCAGAAGCGCACGCTCGTGCCGGTGTTGCGCGCGCCGACCTTGCCGACCACCTTCAGCTTCTGATCGAGCCGCCCGTCCCTGAAGGTGATCAGGTATTCGTTGCCGTCGCGCTTGACGCGGCACTCGAGGCGCGCCGACAGCGCGTTCACCACCGACACGCCGACGCCGTGCAGGCCGCCCGACTGCTGGTAGGTCTTGTCGGAGAACTTTCCGCCGGCGTGCAGCCGGGTCAGGATCAGCTCGACACCCGGGATCTTCTCCTTCGGGTGCACGTCGACCGGCATGCCGCGGCCGTCGTCGACCACCTCGACCGAGCCGTCCTTGTGGACGCTGACGGCGATCTCCCGGCAATGGCCGGCGAGCGCCTCGTCGACGCTGTTGTCGACCACCTCGTGGGCCAGGTGGTTCGGGCGGGTGGTGTCGGTGTACATCCCGGGGCGGCGCCGCACCGGGTCGAGCCCCGAGAGGACTTCGATGTCTGAAGAGGTGTATGACTGGTTCATCGCGGGCGCGAGGGTACTAAAAAATCGGGCGCTTGGCCTCTCCCCGCCCGGCCCCCGGGCCGCCGGTCACGGTGCAAGGTCGGCCAGCAGCGCCGCGCGCGTGGCGGCGGGCAAGTCGAGCGAGTGATGGTAGAGCGGATGGTCGATGCCGGCCACGAGCGGCGCGCCGGCGGAGAGCAGCGCCCGTGCGCGCGCGGCGATCTCGAAGCGCAGGAAGTGCACCGCGGAGGTCTTCTCCTCGTTCTCGCGCTCGAGGTCCTCGTCGGCAATGGCGCGCACCAGCTCGTCGCCGATGCCGAGGTAGCAGTGCCGCTCGATGCCCTTCAGTCGCGCAAGCGCCACCGCGCGCTCGGCGGCGTCCGTGTATTCGATCAGCAGCGTCGCCTTCAGGTTCGAGCCATCCGGGATCAGCGGGTTGTACGCGTCGAGCTCGTCCTGGATTCCCGCGGCTTCGAAGATTCTCTCGGCGCGCAGCATTTCCTGCACCTGGTACTGCACCGTCAGCCGGTCCTCGAAGCACCAGGTCGTGTGCGGGCCGACGCCCACGGTGCGCAGGCGCTTGTGCTCGATCACGCGCGCCCGGAACTCCGCTCGGCCGCGGGCGTACTGCTCGAGGCTCATCAGGTCATCCGGCGCGAGGTGCCGCGCGGCGGTATTCATGATCACGGTCACTCCTCCACGGGCCGGGCGCCCGGCCATCGACTGTACATATTACCAGTCCCGCAGCGGCCGAGGGCGGGGCCACGACGTCCGCCGGTGACGGCGCGTCGGACGGCAATTAGCGTGCGA
>Ga0181519_10003062_pt1 | contig 13856 bp, 15 predicted proteins | sample PEATcosm2014_Bin_26_FD_121102 | JGI IMG/M metagenome (GOLD analysis project Ga0181519, IMG submission 121102) | Peatland microbial communities from MTU Mesocosm Facility, Houghton, MI, USA - PEATcosm2014_Bin02_10_metaG | ecosystem: Environmental > Terrestrial > Soil > Wetlands > Peat | place...
CCTTCTCCATTAGTAGTTTCAGGAACGCGTTTTCCAACATGTCTCAAAAAATACAATAATCGACACTATCTTGTCAATCAACATTTCAAGCTTCTTTATCGTGATGCTGAACGTCAAAATCGATGGGGAATTCGACACTTAAAAACCGTCCGCCCCTTGACTTCCTGAAACATCCATTCTAGCCTATTCATAACACACAGCTTCGGCCAGTCGGCCTGCCCGAGCGGCACAACGACCGGTTTCACGAGGCTCTCCTCCAAGCTCAGCACGATTTTCGGCGAGCCTCCCGAAAGCCTCCGTTTCCACAACTTATCCGAGGTATTCCATGACTGACGACTACATCGCGACTGGTCTCCAACCTGACGACATAGATCCGAAGGGCACCGACGTCTACGGCATGCTCCCGCTTTTCGCCGAAATTCCCGACGATGACCGTGACGACGATGACGACGAAGCCGAGCGCGAAGATCGCCCTGGAGGTCGTACTCCCTTTCCCGTGACGGCTTCCGGGAAAGACGACGACGATTCCGACGAAGAACCACCTCTCGTCTCTCCATCCTCGATCGAGATTACCGTACCCAAAGGTACGGAATTCACCGACGACCCCAACGCCTACGAAGCCCTCATCGACAACCGCGAGGGTCTTGGTGTCTCCCCCGGCGAAGCCGCAGCCATCGTGACCTACTCAAGACCCCTGTCCGACGAAGAACAAGAGATGGTCGCCGAACCAATGTTCGACGGCATCCGGTGGGTGGACGATCCATCCCACACGAGCGACGTGCTCAAAGCCGGCAAAACAGAGCGAGGAGTCGACAAGTACCTCGACGATGCCAGCTACGGAGATCACCACCTGCGCAGCCCCGAAGAGCAGGCCGAACGACAGGACAGCGACAGGTTTTCGGGATGGAACTGGCGGGGTACGCCAAGGACCAAGAAGTTACTACCTAGTACCTTCGTGCCCTCCCGCGACGCTGCCAAGGCCAAGCTGCTTTCCGCCGTCGGCAAAAAGCTCGTGGTCGAGCACGCCAACTGGCTAGCCGACCAGGACAAGGCAGCAGGCGTTGCTATTCGTCCCCGCGGCTACTACGAAGACGTCGCTCGCCTGTGGACGCGCAAGTCGCTTTTCGACGCCACGGCGCCAACCAGCTCGGCCGGCAACTGGTCGGGCAGCAACAAAACGTTCGTAGGTCTTGCTCGCAAGATTTTGAACGACACCAAAAGCAAGCGCAAAAGATTCAGCGCGGCTCTGCCCAACGAAGTCGACCTGGGCGACGACTCGGGCTGGGGACTATCGTCGATCACCCACGCGGTCTCGAAAGCGGCACGAGGTGCAGAGCATCTGGCCGAAAAGGGAGCCGGCGCCGCCTACAAGTACAGCGGCACGAAGTTTCTCGTCAACAAGGCCGAAGCCCTGGCTCTGGCTCCCATCAAGGCCCTTGTACGACGATTCTCGAAGAAAATCGTCGTCCGGAGAGCCAACTATCTGGCCAAACAGCAAGGTCTCGCGAAACCGACGCCCGCCATCAACGCTGCTGCCAAAGCCTGGTCGAAAAGCTTCGTTCGAAAGAACAACTCCAAGTTTGGAGGCGCCATCGCAAGCTTGATGGGAGCTGCCTGGAATCCTCGCGAGTACGGCGTTCGCAACGTCGACATCAATATGGGAAAGGACGAGATCGGCTTTGGCACGGGCTCCACGATTGCCCTCATCGCCCTGGGGCCGATTGGCCTCGCCATAGTGCTCGGGCAACTGCTCACCAAATCGAGCTCGTCCGGTGCCCCTCAAACAGATCCGAATGCAGATCCGAACGCCGTGGATCCAAACGCCGTGGATCCAAACGCAGATCCAAATGCTCCCGATGCTGGCGCTCCCGGTGGTAGCGACCCTGGATCTGGAGATCAGGGAGCAGGTGCCCCGGACGCAGGCGACGGTGGCGATGGAGGAGGCTCTCCCGACGATGGCAGCGCCGACTCTTCCGGAGCCACGCGTTTTCCAAAAATCATGAGCATCGAACAAATCAACCGTCTGTCCCCATCGAAACGCCATCGCGTCCAACAACTGATTCATAACGGAGAAATCCGTTTGAAGTGATTTGATTTCTGTTTCCTAACCACGGACATCGAGGACTAATACAATGAACCGAGACAAGAAGATCTCCACGAGTGGCTCCATTGGCATCGCCGAAATCGGAAGTATCGGCCCGGCCGAAATCGTCGGATACGATGGTGCGACTCAGAATGCCGTCAACCTGGCAATCAGCCGTGCCACCCGCAGTTCGAGGCAGTGGACCCGCCAGACGCTTTACGCGGCTTATCGCTCGGCCCGGCCCGTGGTCGAAGCAAGCCTGCGAGCGCAAGGACAGGCGTTCACCAAGTCGCAGGTGCGCGCGGCTCTCAAGCCGTATGTCGCCGCCTACGTCACAAAGTACGCCGTCATCACGCCTCCGGGAACGACGATCGGAGCCACCCAGTTGCAGGCCATCGCCGGCGACGTCTGTGGTTCTTTAGCCATGCCCTGGACGGCTTTCATGCCTCCGCAAGTACAGATGGCCGCCAAACTGGCCGAGGCTGGCAACCCCAAGGCCAAGGGATGGCTCTCCAGATTGTTTGGCGGCAAGTCCGCGGCTCCTGCTGCATCTCCCGCCGCTTCACCCGTCGTCGCCGCTCCTCCTTCGACGACCCCGTCCGTTTCCGCTACCTCGGAAGCGACCGACGAAAAGCTCGCCGGTTGGTCCTGGAATCCTGCAACTCAAAGCCGACAGGTGCTTCGACAAGGAACTCCTTACGGAAACTCGTCGAACCAAGACGAGGGAACCGAACGACGTCGTCATCATCGACATCATCACCATCATCGGGACAATCAGCAGGTGGATCCTGCGACGGGGCAGCCGTACTCCTACGCGACGCCGGCTATCAATCCAACCACCGGCCAGCCTTACACGGCGATCAATCCCGTCACCGGTCAGCCCTACGTGAATCCCGCGACGGGACAGCCCTATAACTACGCGGCTCCCCAAACACAACAGGTGGATCCTCGCACCGGCCTCACCGCCACGGGACAGCCTGCTTCCTCGCTCGCTCCCGTCCCCACGCAGACGACTTACAACCCCTACCTTCCTCCATCGATCAATCCGACCACCGGACAGCCCTACGGGGCTATCAATCCGTCCACCGGACAACCTTACGGGGCCATCGACCCGTCGACAGGACAGCCTTACACCGCCGATTACACCATCTACGGTGAAGGCAAGGTCGGCTCGGGCGATTCTCTAGGTCACGCCCCCAAATCGAAGAGCGGGGCCTGGACCCAGAAGCTCAATCCTCTTTACTGGTTGCACAGTTCCGAAGAGCGCAAGTTGATCGATTCCGAGAAGCAAGCTTGGATCGACAATGCCTACAACCAGAAGCAGAACGAGAAGAAACAACAGACGTTAGATCTCGCTCAAAAAGCCCTGGTAGCCAAGCAGGCTTCCGCCGCAGCCTATGCAAAAACGGCCGAAATGGAAGCCCAACTCAAGTCGATCGAGTCTCAGGTGCTCGGCGCTTGCTCGGGTTGCTCGAAGCTTGGACGCGAAGACCTCTTGGGCTCGGATGCCAAACCAGATCCTTTTGCCGGCGCTCCGGACTACGAAGACAGCACCGAAACCCTGACGTCCAAGGATGTTGCTCCGGTCGTCAAGAAGATCGCCAAGGCCCGCCAGCTCAACGCCGACAATGGCGCAGCGCTGAAACCCATCGTCGACAAGCTCTCGCACGGCGCCCCACTCTCGCCCGAGGAAAGCAGCAAGCTGCTCATCCTCCTCGCTCGCAACGAACAGTTGCACGAGTTCCGCAAGAATCTCGTCAGCGGCGAGGCTTTTGCCCAAAGCCCCGTGGCCAAGAAGCTCAAGAGCGTCGTCGTCATGGGAGCCGTGAAAGCCATGACCCCGACCGAACAACTCATGCTCGCTCAAATGGTCGCTCTCGCCAAGCAAGGAAATCCCAACGCCAAGGCGGCCTTGTCGGCTTTGCAGTCGCAAGGGTACGCGGCCACGATGGGTGCCTCGCCGGCGACTGCCGCAAAATCCATGACCGATGCCGAGAAGAAGATGCTCGCCCAGATGATCGCCCAGGCCAAGGCCGGACATCATAATTCCCAGCAGGCCCTCATGGCTCTCAAGGCTCAAGGGTACACCTTCACCTTGGGTGGCGGACACTCGTTCGTCGGCTGGGGAATCAGCGACGCTTTCAAGGTCGCCATGTTGCCCATCACCGTGCCGACCAAATACGCCTGGAAAGGCACCAAGGCAGTTGCTCGTGCCATCGGGTTCGGTAGTAAGGGACAATCGGCCGACGACGTTCGGTTGTCTCGCCTCAAGGCAGCGCAACAGCGTGCCCGAGCCGCGCAAGCTCGTGCCCGCGCTGCGGATGCCCAGTCGGACGCCGAGTATCGTGCTCAGCAGCAACTCGCCGCCGCGGCCGACGCCGAGGCTGACGCCGCCGACGCCGAGGCGACCGCCAAGGAGGCTGCTCAGATGACGGCCGAAGCCCAGTATCTACCTGGCCAGGCCGACAACTCTTCGGATACCGACGACCAGTCGGGTGACGATGTTGCGGTCGGTCCTGGCAAGAACATCGTCAAGCCGGTCATCACGCCGCTGCCGCCAACCTTGTCGCCCAAGGACGCCGAACTCGAACGACTCATGCAGAAGGCGACCAAAAAGTCTCAGGCCGACCTCAAGAGCGCTCGTCGGCAAATCGTTGCCAAGAAGAACCCACAGGCTGCTCGCATTCTTGCGGCCAGCGAAACCGACACTCCCGCCGGCATGAAGTTGCAAGCGGCCATCAAGCTCTACAACGACGGTAAGCGAGGAGATCCAAAAGCTCGCCGAGCAATCGCCAACATGGTGGCAAAAGCCAAGAAGGGCGACCAGCAAGCTCTCGCCGATGTCTACGCCATGAAAGCCGCCCAAGTTGCCGTCAAGTCGGACACTGCTGCTGCCAAACATGTGGCTCGCGTTGCGGCCTACCGCGCTCAAACCGCCAAGGTCGTGGCGGTTCGTAAGCGCATCGAGGTGGCGACTGCCAACAAGCTCACCCAAGCCTCGCGTGCTCACGGTCTCGCTGTCGTGGCCAAGAACGAACGCAAAGCTGCCATGGGCGACAAGCAGGCCCAGGCCATCATCGCCAAGCACGTGGCTCTCGCCAAGGCTGGCAACAAGCCCTCGCAGAACTTCGTCAAAGCCACCAGCTTGGCCAAACACGTGCGTACCACGGCTCCCACGCGAGCCGAACGCCAGCGCGTGGCTCAGGGTCGTCGCATGGCCCAGAAAATTGCCCGCGGCGACAAGAAGTCCATCCGCGACTACCGCGTGATGGCGGCTGCTGCCAAGGCTGGTAACCCCAATGCCAAGCGAGGCGTGGCTCGCGTCGCCACCGGCGCTGCTATCGATCGCACGATCAAGACTGGCATGGTCGTGCTACCCGCGGTCGTCATTACCGCCGAGGTCGTCAAGAAACAGGAAGCCAAGAAGGCCGCCGACCAAAAGAAGCTCGCCTCCGTCGAGACCAAAGTCTCCAAGGGAACGGCCTCCAAGGAAGAGGTTCAGGCCGCCGCTAAGATCGCCGCCAACGAAGGCGACCATGAGAAGGCCAAAGAGCTCATGACCGTGGCCGCGTCTACTCCCTCGGCCAAGGACGAGCTCGCTCGCGTGGCGACTGTCGTTGCTGCCTCCGAGGCTGGCAACCCGAAGAGCCAACAGAGCCTGACGCGTGCCCTGCAAGCTGCGGAAGCCGGAGCCCCGGAAGGCATCGAAGCCGCGGGCAAAATTGCCGCCGTCCAGGCCCTGCACCAGGTCTCGGCCGACAAGCCGATCGCACCCGAAATGAAGACTGCGGTGGCCGATCTCGAAGCGGCTCAAGCGGGCGACCCGGCTGCCCAGAAGAAGCTCGAAGTCATGAAGGAGCAGGCCTCTTTCAAGATCCCCGAGGCGGTCAAGTACATGACCTACGCCACGGGCGCCTCTGTCGTGGGTCGCGCGCTTGCCGACAACCCCGTTGCTCACGACGAATGGTTGCAGAAGGCGGGCGTCAAACCCGAGGATACTTCGACTCGCAACACCAACGTCGAGGACGAAAAGAGTCTGGCCTTCTACCGGGCCGACGAACCCTTGCCGCCCGTGCGAAGCGCCTGGGAGATGTTCAAGGCCTCCCTGGCCGCTCTGTTCCTGGCGACTCCAGATCCGTTCCAGAACTACCGCGAGGGTGTCCAGGCACGTACTCACCGGGCTCTCGGCCCCGTCACGTCGACCGGCGAGGACGAGCCCAAGGATGCCAAACCAACAAAGAAAGATCCGGAAGAGAAGTACCGGGTCCACGCTCCCAAAGATCCTGACGAAAAGTACCTGGTTCACGGCGACGACAAGACGGCTCCGGATCCGAAGCTGGTCGAATTGACGAAGCGGCGACTTGGCGACATCAAAGCCGCCGCCGACAAGGGCGACGCCGACGCCAAGCAGAAGTGGGCGACCTCCAACACCAACTACGCGAACAAGAAGGCCCTGGCCTCCAAAGGAGATCCGAAGGCAACTGCCATCGTGACCGTCCTGGAAGCCACCGGACTCTTCAAGGCGTAACGAGGGCTGGTAAGGTGTCACCATGCCAGCTCTCCTTCTCGCCCTCGGGCTCGTGGTGGGGCTCGTAAGCCTCTCGAAGAGGCAAGCCGAAGACCCCACCGTCAAACGCTTTCTCCAAAAGCGTCGGCTTGGCATCATCGCTGCCAAACCCGACCGGCAGGTCACACGACTTGAGGCTGAAGACGGGCTCATACTGGCGAAACGCTTCGAGGAGAAAAACCTGGAAATGCGCTTCGCCAAGCTGGTAGCCTCCTTGAAAAAAGGAAGCCTCACGTGAAAAAAAGCATGCCTATCCCGTGGGAATGCTCAATTTGTGGCACCCGCCACGACCGCGACGTAAACGCTGCTTTGAACATTCTCAAACTCGGGCTGAGTGCTCAGCCTCGTGGTGACGAAAACTGGAGGAACGCGTAATGGGCGTCAACCGGATAGGCACGAAACGAGAATGGTTCACGATTGCGTATTTTGACGACAAGTGCCAACCGCACAAGGCGCACGAAACCAACAACTTCATGCGCATCGAAATCGCCGAAGACGAGATGCTAAAGCTGTTCGTGGAGTCGGCGCATGAAGGCCGATTCTGGGGAGCCAGGTTCGTGGCGGTGTGGCCTGGAAAACTGTCTCGACAGACCGCCATGAACGAAAGTCATTTTCCCACCTTCTATATCTACGAAAACGGTCTCATCGAACGGGTTGCTCCAAAGGAACCTAATCTCTATAGGATGACCAAGAAGAAACGCTCCACGCCTGAAGTTGGCATGCAACTTGTTCCTGGTGGCTATCGACAAGGACGTGCTTTTTGAATCCCATCGCCCTCATAGTTCCGGCTGCTGTGATCTTGGTATCGCTGCTTGTACCCCGGCAGCTCGGGACATCCACGCGCGACAAGCTCCTGCCCGTTCCTCCGATCCATATTGCCTCGCCCGAGGTCGCCAAACAACTCTCGGGCGAATACCCGGCGACAGTTGCCAGGCTCGCTTCCAAGTGGGGCAAGGTTTTTAAGATCCCCGTTTCGTGGATCCGTTCGCAGGCCTATGTCGAGTCGCGAAATGTCCCCACGGCTCTCAACAAAAGAACCGGCATGTACGGCGTGCTCCAGTTGCAACCGAGTACAGCCGAATGGCTCGTGAATACACTTCTCAAATCGTCGCTCGCCGCCAGCGAGACGATCCGCGAAACCTTGAAAATCGGCTGGACGGGTCAACCGGAAGCCCTCTTCAATCCCGATCTGAACGTGATGCTTGCCGCCTACTACATGACCATTTTGCGCAAGCGCTTCGGCGACGATCACAGTCTCGTGGCTGCTGCCTACGACCTGGGGCCGACGAAACTCGCCGCTCATCTCGACAAGGGAGAGCCACTTCCCGAGCAGTCGATGATCTACGTTGCCATGGTCGAAGACGCAAAGAAGCGAGGTTTCAAGTGACCCCCAGGTATCCCACGCAAGCGGGCGGCGTGCCTTCGGGGCGGGGTACGGGACGCCACGAGGTGCCCGACTATTTCGACATCCCCGAAGAGACGCCGACGGGAACCATGCCCGACACAAGAATGATGTCCAAGGCGTCGTCGACTTCATTTCTCATCGCCCTGTCGGTGATACTCGGGGTGCTCATCTCCCTGGGCGTCGTCGTGGGCGTTCTCGGCAAAGCCTTTTACGTGCAGCGAGACGAGTACACTGCCAAAAACCTGCGCGACGCCGAGGTCAATACCGTCACCCAACAGACTTTGACAAGGCTCGAAAACGCCCTTGGCCGGCAGGAAGCGGCCTTCGACCGCCTCTCCGAAACGGTGCAGACCATGAAACTCGACATGGCCAGGAGTCGCCGGTGAGAACCAGGCTCGACACGAAAGATCTATGGCTCGTGTTGTCCGCGGGGATCATAGGCATGGCCTTGACCTTCGTGCTCGTATCGGCGACGTCGTCGTACAAGAAGGCCGTCATCCTGACGGCGGGCGTATCGCTGTCGGCTGTCGGGCTTGCCGTATGGAGACACTTCCGGGCTCACGAGGTCGTGCTCTTGCGCGACAACGTACTTGTCGCCGTCGAAAGCGGCGCCGACATCGTGTTCGCTCCCGACGAGGCCCTCCTCCATCCAAAACTCTTTTTGTCGTCGCATGGCCGTCCCGTGGTCGTCGAACAGATCTGGCGTGACGGTCAGCCGACGCTAGCAGATCCCACGGCTATCTCAAAATGGCGTGGTGGTGTAATCTACGAGGGATACCTCGATGCTTCAAGGCCCATAAAAATTCGAGTTCGCAACGAAGGCTTCTCGCCGGCGGTCGTACACGCCTCGATCGCTGCCATAAAGGAATGACAACCATGCTCGACGCCAAGACCATTGCAGCCCTACAAAGCGAGGCCAATCGCAACGCCGCCAAACGCTCCGGGAAGTCGGGGGTTCGTCTGCTCGACGATGCCGAGAACAATGTCGGCAATGCGACGATGTTGTTTCCAGAGGTATTGCCTCCCGGCCAACTATTCACGACCGTCAAGCAATCTAATCCTCCCAGAGTTTTGAATCTAACCGCCGACTCGAAATCTGGACAGTCGGTCACCGTAGTCATGACCGCCGCAAGGCAAACCAATGCCACGGGCACCTCGGGACCTGTCACTGGCATCATCGAGTTCGGCAACGGTACCCAGTTCACACGCGTCGAATTCGACGTTCCAATAGGGCCTTTCACTGGTAACGCGTTTGCTGTGGCACCCGGCACGCAGCCCGACGATTCTGGCGCCGTGATCCAGGTGCCAACCGGAATCGTTCGAGCCTACTTTCGCTACGACGACGCCTATCTGACACCCGAGCTCGCGGGCTATGCGTTCGGAGGCCCTGGTTCACCCGCCTTTCCTCTTCCCGCAGGAGCAGGTCCTATCGCTCCAGGAGGATCTACACCTCTTCTCGTGAAAGCGTTCGCCAACTACTTTGGACGACACCATACCCCACTCTACAAGAGCCTGTACCTCTACCGAACAAACACGGTCGACATACAGTTTGGAGCCTTCGGAGCCCAACCGACTTACTCCATTCCTCCGTTCGCCAAAACGATACAGATCGTGCGAACACCGAACACGTCGGCCATGGTCCTCGTGTTGTCAGATCAAGTTGCCGACGAAACCTACGCCATCCCATCTGGTCCCGCTCCCATCATCCCCGTGACCGGCAATCAGTACACGTTCAGCGTCTATAGTGCCGCGCCGGCAGATACCGTTGGTGTTGTCAAGGCTGTTTTTGAAATTGGATTCTAGTCTTGGAACACACGTCAACAGTTGACGGTTATGGCCACGATGTTGGGGGCGCACGTGTATCCGTTTGTAGCACCAACAGCCCACGACATGGAGTTACGGTAAGCGGAAAAAGTTCCCCACATGAGCAAGGTGCCCGGTTGGTACGTGTAGACAAGAGTTCCTGCCGGACAAACGGCGCTCGCTGGACGCCAACTAGTAACCGGTTCAACTACCGGATTTACATTTTGAGCCGGAACGCTGGGCTCGCACCAGGTCGTCGTCCAGCACTCGTTGGCGGCGACATCCCAGCCGCACACGACATTGACACCGGCGCCGCACTGCGTCCCCTGGTAGCTCTGCGTACAGGGATTCTCCTGCTGGGGTGGCATGTAGGTGATTGCAATCCCGCAAGTCTCGCCGGCGCCACACGAAGATCCTCCTCGCCCCGGACTTCCGGCCGCTCCTCCCGTGCCCGCGGTGCCCGCGGTGCCCGCCGTTCCCTCGGTTGCCGCTTTTCCTTCCGGGTTGCAGCCGGCGAGCCCCAGAAGGGCTCCGACAATAAGAGCCAGCGCCGCGATGAAAAGGGTGTTCTTTTGCTCTCGTGTAAACATGTTCATCCTACCTTTCGAGTCTATTCTGACTCTCCAGTGGTTGATTGTCAACAAAAAGTTTGTGACCTCTCGAAAACCTGTTATATTCGCTAGGAGAACGCTATGGCTTACGATCTGCTGAAAGGTATGACCTCTGGCGACTGGGCCAGATCTACAACGATGGGGGCAAGCCTGCCCGCCGGCGCCACCGGGTACGCGCCCGAAAGCTGGATTTCGGCCACCGAGGCCGAGACCAAGGTTCGAAGCTTCCAGAAATCCGGTGGCCTGTTCGGGACCTCGCTTCCCAGGGAGGCGGCCGAACGCAAGACCCTCGAATATCTGCGCGCCCAAAAGATTGGAATCATGTCGGGAACGATCGGAAGCTGGCTGCTGCCCGAAAAACAGCAGCAGGCGATCTTGAACAAGATCGACGACGTCAGGTACGATCTGCGGGCCGTGGGCCGGCACGTGGGCCTCGGTGCCGGGCTGCTGGCGGCCTCGCTCGGACTCATGGGAATTGCGTCGATCTACCGAACGTCGACGATGCAAAAGGAACAAACGTGAAGTGGACGAAAAAAGACATCAAAACAATGTGTGGAGCCTTGAGCACCTTCTGGCTCTACAATCGTCCCCTATCCGGGTCTCAAAACAATGCTGCCGAGGCAACCCGAGCCTATCGGCAAGATCGCCGAATGAACGTCGTAATTGCCGGCATCGAAGAACTCATGATGATTGCCAACAGTCGTTACGATCAAGATCTCCAGACCGCTCACCACTATGAAACCCATCCCGACGTCATGGGAGCTTCAACTCCTGAACTGGTTGACAGATTCACCAAGTTCGCCCACGAAGAGGCTAAAGGCGTGGAACAGGGACGCAAGCTGATAGAACGCATCCAAACCTACGGTCTGCCACCTGAAGTCGTGGCTTTCGACCCTACCTCTGCTCGCAGCTACTAGGAGATCTCATGCCCTCTAAACGAACAAAGAAATCCGAACTCAAACAGTGGTGGACGGTCGCTCACTTCACCCGAGAAGGTGCTCCCGCGCTACCTGGCGACTTTGTACAAAGGTACCAGTCCGAACGCGTGCTGCTCGAAGATCTCACCTACGGCATGAAGAACTTCTACGGTCCCCGCGGCCTCTACGCTGCCATGGCCTGGCAGGGCCAAGTGACTAAGCACGAGGCCCTGAACACCAAGGCTCCAAAGTTCACGGTCTACGAGGACGGCAGCGTTCACGTTCACACGTAAGCCAAGAGGAAAAATCATGAAAAACCCTTACACGTATGCTGTCGACGTCCTTAGCAATTGCCGAACCTTTGAGGTGGCTGCTCTATTGGCCGTGTTGAGGTCAACCTCCGACAATGGTAAGCCTCACATGATCGATGTTAAAAGTGCTCGCTACTACAATCTGGTCTCCCAGATACCCATTAGCGCTACAATACAAACTCCTCAAGGAGAACAGTTACGCGGTTTCAATTTCACGGCGAATTGTGGTGGCGGATACAAGACCGACGGTCAAAAATTCAAACATTTAGACGCTGCGTGTGCAAGAGCAGTCACCCGATCTGAGGCCACTCTTTCACCTCGTACTGTTACAGGGTTTTCAAGAAACAAAGAACCTGTTGTTATCGTCACGATTCAAGTTCTTCCAAACCATTAAGGACAATTCAATGTCCAAGGCAGCCGACAAAATCAAATCTCTTCTGGCGGAATACGAAGGGCGACACCCTGGTGCCTTGAAGCTCAAGCCCAAAAGCAACAAGTATCAGGCCGAAATCACCGCTCGCGTGAAACCTGCCCGTCTCTCGCCACCCCCACGCATTGCACCTGCACCTGCAACTGCCGCTGTTTCAAGATCCTCTTCACCCAAACCCGAACCTTCCTCGCCGTATGCGCGACTCCGACCGCCACCAGGACTCGTGTGGACGACCTTCAAGAATCAGGTTGGCGCCGACATTCCAATTTTGAAGGTTGTGGGCAAGGGCGAAACCGACAACTACGCGGCCGTCAAAAACACTAACCCCTCCGGTACCTATACGATCTACAGGCTCGAACCTCGCAAGCCCATCGCCTACAAATGCCTCGCCAAGGACATCCGCCACTACATCGAGCAAGACATCAAGCACGAACAGACCTACCGCGAGAACCTGGCCTTCACCAAACGACAAGAAGATGCCCGCATAGCCGCCGAAAAACAAGCATTCCTCAATCAGCCCGGTTTCTACATCGTGCCCGGCGAATACTACGGTCCCGATGAAAAAATTTACAACGCTTCGGGACCTTACTACCGGTTTGAGAAAGCCGGTATCAATCCCTCGTACAATGAAATAATTTCTCATGTCGAGGGGGAAGACGAACTGCTCGACGACCTCTACTTCGACGACGTCGAAGACGACGCTCTCAAAACCGCCAACTCGTCCCCCCACGAACACGTGAAAATCATCGAGGCTCGCAATCCCCTGGAAGCCGCGGCCGGCCGCGGACACGTTTGGTGGCAGGATGGACTCTTCAGGGGATCGCCCGTCGACCCTCGACAACAAGGTTTCAAGTGGTAGTGAAAATACGTACGTTTTACGGTTGCATGATGGTCGGCATCGCCACCGAGGACGTGCCTCAGCTTCTCCACACTCTTTCCCGAGGTAAGTAACCATGGCCTACAGGACGATTGTTTGTGCCCAGCGAAAATGTCAACGCCCGTTTCATGGCACTACCGATCAGGCCATCGAACAAGGGTGGTCGTTCAACATGCACCCAAAACGACCAGTGTTGTGTCGCCAATGTTCGGCTGCTGAAAGAGAAGTATTATTGGATGAGAGGAATGAATGGTTTGACCGCGGACAACCTAGAGGAGCTAACTGAACCATGGCCTACGACCTTCTCACCAAACGACAAACGCCAGCCAACTGGTCGCTCGGTCTCGACGAACCCTTAGTCTGGACCCCGAGCGCCGTCAAGAGCGAGCTTTTGCGCGTGCTCGGCGTCGTCGACACCGTGAACCGTGACATGAGTCGAGCAGTCAAAGAAAGCAAGCTCTCCGGCCCCGAGTGGGAGCAGTGGCGACAGACATACCTCACGAGCCACGAGTTTTTGACCCATGCCTCGAACAAGTGGGGCAGCAACGTCAAGATCGCCCGCGAGCACGAGACGCAAGCTCTCAAGTGGCGCGAGCTCGTTGCTTCGCGTGGTGGTCAGCTACAAGGTCCCAAGAACCCCGGCCGCGAACCCGAGAGCAAGAAACCGCCCGAGTGGATCACGACGGCCAACATCGCCCTGGCTGTCGGGGGAATCGCCGCGGCGGCCTTGCTCATCACCGCAGTTCGGAAGTGACCCATGGCCTACGATCTTTTCTTCCAGACAGAGACCGACGCCGACTGGTCGATGCACCTGCCTGGATCTCCCCAGAAGGCCAAACCTCTACCGCTCGA
>Ga0181519_10003063_pt1 | contig 13855 bp, 8 predicted proteins | sample PEATcosm2014_Bin_26_FD_121102 | JGI IMG/M metagenome (GOLD analysis project Ga0181519, IMG submission 121102) | Peatland microbial communities from MTU Mesocosm Facility, Houghton, MI, USA - PEATcosm2014_Bin02_10_metaG | ecosystem: Environmental > Terrestrial > Soil > Wetlands > Peat | place...
AAGACGGCTGGCCCCTGGTGCTACCGCAGGTTATTGCCGTCCGGCCGAATAGACCGGAGGCAGACTGACGGGATTCGGCGAGCCGAGTCGGCGTGGTGCGTTGGGATTCTGGAATTCGGCTTGCAGTTGTTGCAGGGCCTGGCTGACGCCGGGAAACGCCTCGCGGCGCAGCACCGGCTCTTCGAGCGAGCCCTCGGCATGAATCAACAGGATCTGTTGGCTGGCTCCTCCCAGTACGTTCTTGACCATCGGCAGGCGATTCTCGTTGCGCCCGACCATCGCGTGAAACGTCAGGTGGATTTGTCGATCGAGGCCGACCTCACCCTTGCCTAGCAGGCTGATCGCGTCGCCACTGAAATCGGCCCGCTCGACGTAGATGTGCTCGCCTTGGATGTAGAAGTCTACGTCGCTTTTCGTGAAAGCCGTGGCGTCGGGCTGGCGCACGGCGAGCAGCTTGAGCAGGCTGACCATCAGCGGGAGCTGGTAGATGTCGGCGTTGCGAAGCTGAATCGACCCTCGCCCGCCGAGATCGTTGATGCTTTGGCCTTGGCCGTGCAACTCGACCTCGGCCAGCAACTGGCCGGTGAGGGGCTGACGACCGGGAATGGCTTCTTGAGTGAGCCGAGCCATGTCGGCGCCGGCCAGCGTGGCCGTCAGTCCATAGCGCGGCTTCGACTGCAGTGCGACCCAGCCGTCGCCCAGCACCGTGCCGCCGAAGATCTTGCACGTCAGCCGTCGTTCGGGCCTGATCTGACGCACGCGATCGGCCCAATGGCCCAGCAGAAGCTGACTATCGTCGATCCAGAAGGGACCAAGCAACTCGGTGAATTGCAGGTTCTTGACGGTCAGCGAGTCGATGTTCAACTCGCCGCGGCACTGTAGGCTGGTGCCGTCGAACCCGCCGATGAGCGTCATCCCGCCGTCGATGTGCTCCATCGCAATGCCTGCCGCGATCGAGCACTGATGGAACTCGACCTGGGCATTCCAACGGGCAACCAGCGGCTGGCCGCCGCCGCGGCTGGCCAAGTCGAGCTGCCCGCGCAGATTCATCGGCCCGGAGAGATGCAGGTCGCCGACGACCTTCTTGAGCCGCACGGGCAAAGCTTGCACCAGTTCGCGATCGGGTCGCAGCCGATCGACGATCAGTTCGTCGAAGTGCAGTGCCCAACCACCGCCGGATTGGATATCGCAGAAGCCGCGGAGGGCGACTTCCGTGACGCCATGTCTCGCGCGCATCGCATCGAGCGTCACGCGCCCGTCGACGATCTTGATCGCGCCCTGCACGCCTTCCAACCGGAACGGAAACATCGTCGGTTCGACCGAGACGCTCGTTTCCAACGGCCGGGCGGCCACGTGCAGATGCCCCTGCGGTTCGCTGGGCGAGAGCCCGTATTCGACGTCCAAATCGACCGCCCCGCGGGGCTTCAAGTCGTTGAACAACTGTTGCGCACCCGGATTGAGCGCCTCGCGCAGCTCTTCATCGAGGGGCACGTTCGTGCCGGTGAACCGCAGCGCCAAGTCGCTTCCGGCGCGGGTGATGACCAACTGGCCGTTGCAGGTGATCCGCGCCGCGCCGTTGATCCCTTCCAGGTCGCGGAACAACCAGACTTCGTCGCGCATTTCGATCGTGCCGCGGACGTTGTCGAGCAGGTAGGGAAACTTCGCATACTTCATCGCGCAGCGGTTGAGCGTCAATGTGGCCTGGTGTTTCGGCCCTGGCTTGGCCGGATCGCCGGTCGCGAAGCGATAGGAAACGTTGAGCGTGCCGTAGGGATTGAGCGAGCGTACGATTTCGGCCGGCTTGTCCGGTAGCGCCGAAAAGAACTTGTCGTCGATCCGCAGGTTTTCGGCCGCAACTTCGATCAGCACTTGCACCGGTTTCGTCAGCACGACCGTACCCGACAGCCGAACCGGCGCGCTGTCGGCATTCGCCACGAGCTGGAACTGGAGCTTGTCCTGCCGCAGTTCGATCGTCCCTCGCCCACGTTCCAAACGATACGGGAACTTGTGATAGGTGAAACCGACGTTCGTGCAGTGGGCCACGACCTCGGGCTGCCAGGTATGGCCGTCGTAGGTCAGGGCCGCGCGCAGATCCACCTCGCCGGTCGGCAGGTACTTCATCCATTCGTCGTGCCAGGCCACGGGAAGCATGTTCCGCAGCTTGACATCGAGCGCCAGATGACTGACGACCAGCGAGACTCGCAAGGGGCTGGCGGCATCGAACCCGGCGCGCTCGGCGTCGAGTCGCAACTCGGCCTGGCCGCAGCGAGCCGTCAGCTCCTTGAGCACCACATTGCGTGGATCGAAATGGAAGGTGCCGCGCAGCTCGGTCAGCGGATAGGGGAGTCGGGCATCGTCGATTCGTCCGCGCGTGACTTCGCCCGCCACTTCGTAATCCAATGGTGGTTTCGCATCGGCGCGGTACGCGACGCGGAAGCGGGCCATGGCCCGGCCACGCACGTTCTCGAACTCGACGACTTTGTCGGGATGATCGACCGGCAACGAGTGGCACAGGTCGGGCGACAACTCGACGCCCTCAACCGCTCCGTGCATTTGCCAGGCGGTCCCGCGGGGGTCGAACGTGGCATCGATCGTCAGCTCGTGGAAGTGATCTCCGGCCGCGCGGCCTTGCAGCCGAAGCGGCGTGCGACCGGCAGGCCAACCCTCGACTGGTGGCGCGGGTTCGATCCGTAGGTTGGCGTCGCGGAGCGTGAGCGTGGTGGAAGGGTTCTTGAGCGGATCGAAGATCTCGACCACGCCCCCTTCGATCGTCACCTGGGGTGGCTCTTCGCTGAACTTCGGGATCGGTAATAGCTTGGACGCGCTCCAGGTGCCGTCGGTGCGGCGCGTGAGGCGCAGGGTCGGCCGCCGGATGGTGAACTGCCGGATCGGGGGCATCCCTTTCACCAGCTCCTGCAAATCGGTCTGGCAAAAGACGAACAGCTCTTCGAGATAGAGCAGTTCACTTTGCGGGCCATTGGCCGCCGGTTCGTGGATCGACACGCCGCGAATCTCGATCCCCTGTCCCGAGACGAGCTTAGCCGAACGGACATGCACCGCGAGTTGCGGATACTTCCCGGCGATCAGTGCCTCGGCGCGTTTGCGGATTTCCTCGTCGACTCGGCTATAGAGATACGGCACTCCCACCAGCGCGACGGCTGCGGCAAGCAGCACGCCCCACTTGAGCGACGTCCAGCAGAATCGGACCGTACCGCGAATGATGGGATACCCTCACGCGACGAGCGCATAGCAGGGCCATTCTCGACCTGAAATGGCGGGGCATGGTACGTCACCCGTTCGACGTGCGTCAAGGCAGCCTGGTTCGCCACCAAATCATGCTAGCGACCGGCAAAACCGGCCAGGTCGCTGGGAATCGCATGCATGTCGAGCATGACCGGCAAAGTCGCCGCAAGAACCGGCGTGTATTTTGTTTACCCTGCCCCAACGCCCCATTATACTGCCAACCATTCTTTGATCGTTTTGGTCGTCGAGAGACTGCTAGCTCGCCCCGCCTTGCGCTTCCGCGCTTGCATCGGAATATCCTTGGAGACTCGCACCGATGGTGAATCGTCGTTGGTTGTTCGTCTGTAGCTGCATCGCCCTGGTCACCTCGGCGTTCACGTTCATCGTCCGTGGCGACATCCTGCAAGACATGGGCAATGCCTTCTTGCTGACCCAAGAGCAGAAGGGCGGCATCGAGGGTGCCGTGTTCATGGGCATGGCCCTGTCGATGGTCGCCGGAGGGCTGGTCTGCGACATGCTCGGCATGAAGCTGATCATGATCATCGCTTTCGCCTGCCACCTGGGCGGCGCGCTCGCGACGATTTTCGCTCCGCATTCCGAGCTCAGCTACCCGTGGCTCTACGCCGCGTCGCTGTTGATGGGCTGTGGCAATGGCATGACCGAAGTCGGAGTGAACCCGCTGATCGCGACCCTCTATGCCGATCGCAAGACGCACTATCTCAACATCCTGCACGCCTGGTGGCCGGGCGGGTTGGTGATCGGTGGCATCACGGTCCGCCTCGTCGGCAAGGGGCTCGACCTGGGCTTCCTCAAGGTGGCCGGTCTCGACATGGGGTGGCAGTGGAGCCTGGGCCTGATCGTGCTGCCGGCATTCGTCTATGGCTTGATGCTCATTCCCGCCAAGTTCCCCAGCACCGAGCGCGTCGCCTCGGGCGTTTCGACCGGCGACATGTTCAAAGAGTGCCTGCGTCCCTTGTTCCTTATCTGGGGCTTCTGCATGCTGCTCACCGCGGCCACCGAGCTTGGTCCGCAGAAGTGGCAAGAGTCGGTCATGAGCAGCGTAGCAGGCATTTCGGGCACGCAGATTCTTGTCTACACCTCGGGAATGATGTTCATCCTTCGGCACTTCGCTGGTCCGATTGCCCACGCGCTCAGCCCGACAGGCATGCTCACCGGTTCGGCGATCCTGGCCGGTGTGGGGCTCTACCTGCTGAGCTTCGCGAACAATGCAGCCACGGCCTTCGGCTACGCCACGATTTTCGGCCTGGGCATCGCCTTCTTTTGGCCGACGATGTTGGGCGTCACGGCCGAGCGCTTTCCGCGCGGCGGGGCGCTGGCTCTGGCCCTGATGGGCTCGATGGGCAACCTGTCGATTTCCCAGGTGCTGCCGCAGATGGGACACATTGTCGACACCAACGCCGTCACGTTTGTGGAAAAGATCGAGTCCAAGGATACGCAGCAGAAGCTCCTCAAGTACGACGATGCCAAGCATCCGATCGGGCTCGACCCCGTGGCCGTCGAGAAGTTGCCCAAGGACAGCGCTGAGGCCAAAGTCGCGGCTGCCGCCCAGGAGCACGGCTACCGGATGGCTTTCCGGACGGTTGCGATGCTGCCGATCGTTCTGGTTTGCGTGTTCGTGGGCATCATCCTCTACGATCGCTCGCGAGGCGGCTACAAGCCGGAAGTGCTGCTGAGCCGCGAGGAAGAAAACGAGCTGATGGCCGGGGGCGTGCAAGGCGCCGTCGAATGACGCTGGCGTCGGTGCGCTAGGCTGAAATTGCACGAGTCGGCGAAACGTCACCGGCTTTACGTTAAGAAGGCTGTGAACAGAAGGCCGCAAAGATCGCGAACGAATGCAGAGGGAATAGCCGCGGCGCCATGCTGCGAGTTTCCTTCTTCGCGACCTTCGCGGCCTTCTGTTCAATTGCCTGTTGCCCGGCTCCCGGGGTCGCGAACGGTTATCCCGGCTTCGGTCTTCGCAACCGGGGGCAGGGTGGCCGGCGAACGCACCTCGGCCAGCAAGAATCGGCCGTCGGACGTCCAGCTTGCGCGGATCGCGCCGGGAAACACACGGGCTGGAAGCGTCGGTTCGGCGACGAGCTCGGCCAGAGCGGCCCATTCGCGCCGGCCCATTGCCTGCTCCGGCCAACCTTGGCCGCGCCACAGACCGATCAAGGCTGCGCGGAGCACGAGCGGCGGGGCGGCAGCGAGCGGCCGGGGATCGAAGTCGACCCGGTCGGGCTCCCGCCGCACATGACAGGCCTCCAGCCGCTCGTCGAGCAGGGCGTCGAGCGCCGTCTGGGTTTCGGCCGCCAGACCCGCCAGCCGCACCAGCGATTCGCGGACGTGCGGGTCGAATTCTTCGGCCATAAGCGGCAACAGCCGCCGGCGAATACGGTTGCGCAAATACCGGGTGTCATCGTTCGTGTGGTCGTGTCGGGCGGCTTGGCCCAAATCGGCCAAATAGGCCAAGACCTGGCTCCGCCGCACGCCGAGCAGCGGCCGGATCAACGAAATGCCAGGCGAGAGCTCACGTACCCGGCGAATTCCCCCCAGGCCGCGGATTCCCGTACCCCGAATGATCCGCTGCAGGACCGTTTCGGCCTGATCATCGAGGGTGTGGGCCGTGACGACGTAGCGGGCGCCGCATTGCCGGGCAGTGGCTTCGAGGAACCGGTAACGGACCTTTCGAGCCGCGGCCTCACTGACCTTCGGCGTGGGGTCGGCCGCGGCGGGCGGCTCGGCAAGGCCGACTTGGCACTCGAGCCCGAGCATTCGAGCCGATTCGGCGACGAACTGCTGGTCGGCATCGGAAGCGGCCCCCCGCCAGCGATGGTTGAAATGGGCCACGACGAGCCGCCCGGCACCGGTGGTCCTCAAGGCCGTCATAGCTCGCAGCAAGGCGACACTGTCCGGACCGCCTGAGACGGCCAGCAGCACGGTACGATCGGACCAGCTTGCGTAAGGCCATTGGGCGGCAAATTTGGCTTCGAAGGCGTGCATGGGCGGCAGGATTCGGGCGCTGGCGCCGGTCGAACCGGCCACGCAGGTCTGGTCCGCGCCGAAGCTTCCGGCGCGGCGGGGACCGGCAATTCAGTTGCAGACTCCGAAGAGTCTGGTACGATCAAAGGGCTGTTAGCGCCGAGTGAGCTTGGCCGGACGTCCGGGGCTTTCCTCCGGCACAGTCGGTCGGCTTGGCCGGCGCTGACCGCATGATCGTTCATTGTACCGAGACTTTCGCGACCGAGGATAACGAAGGTGGCGCTACGACAGCGCCCAGGGCAGGCAGCTCTCAGCGCACTCGCGCTGGCGGCGCATCGGCAGCGAAACGACGAATCGACAGAATCAACAGGCGGCATCCGGCGCAGAGTCAGAAGTTCATTCCATGGCCGGCGGCAGCCCAGCAGACGCGACGGAACGACAGGGTTGGTAAAGGATCAGTGGGCGGCAGGCACAGCCAAGTTCACCTCGAAAGAGTTGGATCGACACGATGCACTTGCTCGTCATTCTCTTGCAGCAACTACTGGGGATGCTCCCCAGCAATCAGCCGGTTCCCCAGCCCGAGGTGGTTCGTCCGCGCCCTGAACCGCGCGGCGCCGAGCCTCCCACGGCCTGCCGGAGCTGGAACTCGGCGCTGGACCTGGTACCAGCCGGAGTGGTCTGCCAGCGAAGCGACAGATGCATCTCGTCCGCGCGGACCCTCACACCGGAATGGTCCGGTGGCGGTAACCACTGTCCTCGCACGGCTCCGCCCACCCGCGTCGGCTAGCTTGGCGGCGCGTGAGCGCGGCACGTAAGCGTGGTCCTGGCCTCTGTTCTGGAGGCGGGCAGCGGTTGCGGTTGATTGTCGACGGCGTCGTTCGAGCGCGTAGACCTTGCGCGCTCGCGGCCCGTGCGTCTGTCGCCTTTTGGCGGGCAAGCTGTGGCTGCCCCCTTCTTTCCACGGTTGAGCGAAGCTTCGGCTTTTGCCTAATCGTTTCGCCACGGCCATGCCGGGCGAGCCCCCCCTGAGGGAACTTCCATCGTGGAAACCGTGACCATCATCATCTGCACGGCCGTTCTGGCCTCGTGCATGGCCGTCGGTTTGGTCAAGTGGCTTGATTACCTCCGCAAGATCGACGCCGAAAAGAAAGCCCGCGATATCGTCGAGCGGGCCGAGCGCGACGTCGAAACCCGCCGCAAGGAGGCCGAGCTCGAGATCAAGGGGCTGGCGCTCCAGCAAAAGGCCGACGGCGAAAAAGAGCTGAGCCAGATCCGCCAGGAACTGCACGAGCGCGAGCGGCTGCTCGACAAGCGCCAGGATTCGCTTGAGCAACAGTCCGATCAGCTCCGCAAGCAGGAGAAGATGGTCGAGAACAATCAGCGGAAGTTGGCCGATCGGATCGAGGAAGCCAACCGCCGCAACGAAGAACTGACCAAGACGCTCGACCAGCAACGGCAAACGCTGCACCAACTCAGCGGGCTCAGCCAGGAGGAAGCCACGCGCCGGCTGCTGGCTCGGCTCGATGCCGAACTGCAACACGAGGCCGGGGCACTGATCATCAAGCACGAAAAGCGGGTGCACGAGATCTGCGAGGAAAAATCCCGCGAGATGCTGATCACCGCCTTGCAGCGCTACGCCGCCCCGCACACCGCCGAAACCACGACCAGCACCGTTGATATTCCCAGCGACGAGATGAAGGGCCGGATCATCGGCCGCGAGGGGCGCAACATCCGGGCGTTCGAGAAGGCGACGGGCGTCGACGTGATCATCGACGACACGCCGGGTGTGGTGATCGTCAGCGGCTTCGACCCGGTGCGCCGCGAAGTGGCCCGGATGTCGTTGGCCAAGCTGATTGCCGACGGCCGAATCCATCCGGCCCGGATCGAAGAGGTCGTGATCGAAACCCAGCGCGAACTGGAGCAGCACCTCCAGAAACTCGGCGAAGAGGCCGTGCAAGAGGCCGACGTCGGCCAGGTTCACGAACGCGTGGTGAACCTGCTCGGCCGGCTGCGATTTCGTACCAGTTACAGCCAGAACGTGCTGCGTCACTCGATCGAAGTCGCGTTCCTGGCCGGCATGCTGGCCGAAGAGCTGGGAATCGACGGACGCCTGGCCCGCCGCTGCGGCCTGCTCCACGACATCGGCAAAGCGGCCGATCACGAAGCCGAGGGCGGACACCCGAAGATCGGCGCCGACCTGCTCAAGCGCTACGGCGAACGGCCCGAAGTCGTGCACGCGGCCCTGGGGCACCACGACGACCTGCGGATCGACAACCCTTACACGGTGCTGGTGGCGGCGGCCGACGCCTGCAGCGCGTCGCGTCCCGGCGCGCGTCGCGAGACGCTCGAACGCTACATCCGCCGGATGGAAGAGCTGGAAACGATCGCCGGCGGGTTCCCGGGCGTTGAGCAGGCGTTTGCGATTCAGGCCGGTCGCGAGCTGCGCGTGATCGCCAGCGCCAAGGACACGACCGATGCCTCGGCAGCCAAGATCTGCCACGATATCGCCAAGGCCTTCGAAGAGCAGCTCACGTATCCAGGTGAAATCAAGGTGACCGTCCTGCGCGAAACGCGCTACACGGAATTGGCTCGCTGAATCGACTGCGGTCCGAAAGGGAGTCTCGCGTGCGTATCCTGCTGATCGGCGATATCGTGGGCAAGCCCGGCCGCACGATCATCACCAGCGCCTTGCCCGCCCTGATTCGCCGCGAGGCGCTCGACCTGGTCGTGGCCAACGGCGAAAACGCGGCCGCCGGGTCGGGCCTGACGCCGGCCATCTATCGCGAGTTGCTGGCGGCAGGCGTGGATTGCGTCACCCTGGGCGACCACATCTATCGCCGCAACGAGATCGCCGGGATCCTGCAAACGCAGTCGAATATCGTCAAGCCGGCCAACTTCCCGCCCGAGGCGCCGGGGCGCGAGTTCGCCCTCGTCACGGCCCGCAACGGCACGCAGGTCGCCGTGATCAGCCTGCTGGGGCGCGTCTTCATGCGGCCGGTCGATTGCCCCTGGCGCGCGGCCGACCGGGTGCTGGCGGCGCTGCCGCCCGAGGTGCGGGTGATCCTGGTCGACTTCCACGCCGAAGCCACGAGCGACAAGCAACTGATGGGCCGTTATCTCGACGGCCGCGTCAGCGCCGTGCTCGGCACGCACACGCACGTGGCCACGGCCGACGAGGAGATCTTTCCCAGCGGCACCGCGTTTCAATGCGACGTCGGCATGACCGGGCCCCATGCCAGCATCCTCGGCCGGCGCATCGATCGGGTCTGGGAAACCACGCTTACCTTCCAACCGACCCAGTTCGAAGTCGCCAACGGGGACGTGCGTTTGAACGGTTCGATCGTCGATATCGACCCGCAAACGGGTAAGGCCCTGGCGATCCGCCGCCTGCGGGTGACTAGCCAGCAGGCCGACGAGTGGGCCAGTCAATCGGCAGATGGCCAGGCGCCCGTGCCGGCCCAGGCTCCGGCCGGCGCGTCGGAAGCTGAGTGAATCGGTCTTGCTCGCGGGCATGAATCTCGCTAGTCTCCCGCTCCTTTCCCGGATCCTGTTCTCGGACTCTGTCCTGCCTGAGGCCGGTGCTGCGCACCCGCGCCGAAGCGAGGTCGAACATGCATTGTCGCCGTAACGTCGTCTCGACCGTATTCGCGTTGGGATTGCTGGCCGCCTTGTTGGCGTGTCAGAGTGGCTGCGTCAACGCCATCGCGGGCACGCTATGGGTGCTCCGCGGCAACAACGTCAAACCTGAGTTCACGAAGCTCAAGGGGAAACGGATCGCCATCGTCTGCCGGCCAGTCGTGGAGCTGCAATATGCCACGGCCACGGTCAGCAGCGAACTGGCCGACACGCTGGGCGTGCTGCTGCAGCAGAAGGTCCGCAACGTCGAGATCGTCGATCCGCAGGACGTTGCCCAGTGGACCGACGAGCACGAATGGGAGGATTACGCCGAGATCGGCGAAGCGCTCGACGCCGACATGATCGTCGGCATCGACCTGGTGAACTTCACGATCTACCAGGGCCAGACGCTCTATCAAGGAAGCGCCCAGGCCACGATCAAGGTCTACGACATTGCCGACAAGAGCAAAGTCGTGTTCCAGAAGAGCCTGCCGCGGACGCAGTATCCGCCGAATACCGGCATTCCGACGGCCGAATTGCCCGAGGATGAGTTCCGCCGGAAGTTCGTGACCGTGCTGGCCGATACCATTGGCCGGTACTTCTACGAGCATCCTTCCGACCTGAGCTTCGCGGAAGATACGCGCAGCCTGTGATCGCGCCCGGGGGCCCAAGCGCCCAGGCTGACGCACCTGGCGGCGGACCGGCAGCGCCCTGGTGGGGCGAAAATCGCCTTTTCTCGGCACTGGCGCCGATTTGACCCGCGCTCCGGCCATAACTAGGATGGAGACGTCGTTCCAGCCTCGGCCGACTGGCCAAGGCATTCGGAAGAACGACCGACCATGCTGCCGACCGGCGGGCGATCGTTGGCCATCGCTTACCGTTTCGCTTCCCGAACCATCATCCATCCAGAGTCTGCCATGTCACTTGACCGCGTACGTTGGGCGTATCGGGCACGCACCGCGCTTCGGTTTGCGTTCGGACTTCTCGTCGCTTGCTCGGGAGCCCTCGCCTCGGCTCAGCAGGAGCCGCCCGCCGAAGAGAAGATTCCGGCTCCCGAAGACATCGTGCTTCCCACCAAGGACATGTTGCAGTTGACCTGCACGTTCTACCCGGGCACGAAGAAGAAGGAGAGCGTGCCGGTCGTGCTGCTGCACGACTACAAGGGCAACCGCCGCGACTGGGAGAACCTGGCCCTTCAATTGCAGAAGGAACAGGGCTTCGCGGTGATCGTGCCCGACCTGCGCGGCCACGGCGACAGCACGAACAAGGGAACCCAAAAGCTCGAAGCGACCGGCATGGCGCCGCAAGAATTCCAGCTCATGTACAAGATCGACTTGGAGCGCGTGAAGACCTTTCTGATGGAGAAGCACAATGCCGGTCAGTTGAACATCGACAAGCTGTCGGTGTGCGGCTGCGGCATGGGCGCGCTGGTCGGCATGCTGTGGTCGGCCCAAGATTGGAGCTGGCCGATTCTGGCCACCGGAAAGCAAGGCCAGGACGTCAAGGCGGTCGCCATGATCTCGCCCGACTTCGCCTTCAAAAGCCTGTCGATGGCCGAAGTACCGGCCGTGGCGGGCGGGGCAGTTCGCGAAGTTCAATCGAGGATCTCGATCTACATCACGTGCGGGGCTAGCGACTCGAAGGCGCTTGGCGAAGCGACGCGCGTCAACAACCTGTTCAAGGTCGGCCACCAATTGAAGAAGGACGAGGACAAGGACCTGTTCTTCGACAAGACGATGAAGACCAAGCTGCAAAGCACGAAACTGCTGAGCGAGAAAAGCCTGCCGGTGGCCGAGCGAATCATCGAGTTCCTCGACCTGCGGGCCGCCTCGCAGCCCTTCCCCTGGGTCGAACGCCGCACGCAGTTCTGACGCGGCCGGTCAGGGAACCAGCAGTTCCAGGCCTTCGTAGAGACCGTCGGGCGAGGGGAGCTGGTCGCGGTTGGCCTCGAATAGTTCCGCCGCACGGCCGCCGTCGCCGTACACCTGGCGGGCCACGTCGACGAGCGTCTGCCGCGCCTGCACACGGTATCGCGATACCGTGGCCCTCACGGGTTGAGAACGGCGCAGCGCTCCGCGCGGAATCGGCACCAGGCCCGAGCCGGTCGTTGCGGCGGTCGTCGTTGTCGCCGGCGCTTGTTCGACCGGCGCGGCAGGGATCTTGAGCACCACCCCGACCGGGAGCAGGTCCGGACGTTTGAGCACGTCTCGATTGGCCTCGAACAGCTCGCGATACCGCCGAGCGGAGCCCAAGTAAAGCGCTGCCAACTGCGACAATGTATCGCCATTGCGGGCCACATGTACCCGAGCCACGCCCTGCCCGTTCGGCGGCGGTAATTCGCCGACGCTCGTGGGCGGCAGTGGCTGCATGCTGGGCGCTGTCGCGACCTCGGGCGGCGACTGCACGGACACTTGCGAGGTGACGGCCGGCTGTGCGGGTTCCGGCAGGATGTCGTGCGAGACGACTTCGGGCAAGACCGCCGCCACCGGTTCGGCTTGGACGCGCACCGCAGGCGGCTCTTCCGACTCGATCGCACCGAGCAGATGGGGCGTCACGACTGGCGGCGGCTCGACCGGTTCGGGCGGCGGGGCGACCGTCTCGACGAGCACCAACGGTTCGAACGTATGCTCGGTCGACGAAGAGCTCGCCGGCCGGCGGAACAGCATGGCCGTCCCGATCCCGGCCGCCACGACGATCAGGACCAGGCGAAATTTCGCTTGTCGATCGGACATCACGCGCGGCTGACCTGCTCGATTCGCCGAGCCTGGTCCAGGCCCCCAGCGAGCCAAGCACCAAGCCGTCTCTCTCTATATCGAGCGGGCGGCCGGGCGGGTTCGCTTCAGTGCTAGCAGGTCGTGCTATCTTTCAGGGGGCGCCGCGCCGCAGGCGCAGCGCGAATGGAATTTGCCGGCGGCCGTCACGCGACAACCGATCCGAACGCTACGCGCCTTACAGGCGGACCATTCGATATGGCAGCCGGTTGAAGCCTTCAACCGGCTGCTAGGCGGCCGAGGCGGGCGACTTTCGCTGACCCGGCTTGGCCTGGCCGGCGGCGTTGTGCGAACGGTTGAGCCAGATGATGACCGGCGTCGCGATGTAGACCGTGCTGTAGGTGCCGGTGATGACGCCGATCACCAGCGCGAAGGCGAAGCCGTGAATTCCTTGGCCGCCTACCGCGTAGAGGATCACAACCACCAGGAACACGGTCAACGACGTGAGCAACGTGCGGCTGAGCGTCTGGTTGATGCTCAGGTTCACCAGGTCCGCTCCGAGATCGGTGCTCTTGCCGCGGATCTCGCGGATCCGGTCGAAGATCACGATCGTGTCGTTGAGCGAGTAGCCGATGATCGTCAGGAATGCCGCGATGATCGGCAGGTTGATCTTGAACGGCTCGACGCCCATGAAGCCCAGATAAGGGGCGAGCCAGTAGCTCAGCGCCAGGGCGCCGAGCGTGACGAGCACGTCGTGCACCAGGGCCAGGATCGTCGCCAGGCCGAACATCCACTGCGTGAACCGGAACCAGACGTAGGCCCCGATCAGGGCAATGGCGGCCAGCAGCGCGACGACGGCCTGCTGCTTGGTGTTGTCGGCGACGGTTGCCCCGATCTTGTTCGACGACGGGAAGAAGGGCGAATCGACCAGTTGCTTCTTGATCGCCTCGAGCGAGGAGCGGGTCAACGCCTCGTCGACGCCGACCTGCAATTCCCAATCCTTGAGCGCCTTTTCGCTGCCCGCTTCGTGGTGCGGGCTGTCGAGCTGAATGGCAGCGTCGCCATGCCGCGGATCCTTCTCAAGCTGCACGCGGAGCAGATGCTCGAGCGCGTCGTGGCTGATCGGCTCGGTCAGCTTCAACTCGACCTTCGTACCGCCGGCCAGCGGATCGGTCACTTCGCCTGCCTTGGCGTCGGCCGCGGGTTTCTTGGCCTCATCGGCCGGGGCGGCGGGAGCTTTGGCATCGGCGGCTGCCGGGGCTTTGGCATCGGCGGCGGGCTTGTCCGGAGCCTTCGCATCGGCG
>Ga0181519_10003064_pt1 | contig 13854 bp, 8 predicted proteins | sample PEATcosm2014_Bin_26_FD_121102 | JGI IMG/M metagenome (GOLD analysis project Ga0181519, IMG submission 121102) | Peatland microbial communities from MTU Mesocosm Facility, Houghton, MI, USA - PEATcosm2014_Bin02_10_metaG | ecosystem: Environmental > Terrestrial > Soil > Wetlands > Peat | place...
ACCGGATCGGCCTGCAAGGCCGGCGTGACCTCCATGACAACGTGGTAGCTGTTGATCTGCGTGAAGTACTGCGCAATCTGCCGCTGCCCGATGGCGTCGTACAGCGTGGATTCGATGAGCGCCGGCGAAATGCCGAAGCTCGACGCCCGGTCACGGTCGATGGTGAGCGTCGCTGTCGCGGCGTTGCTCTGCTGGTCGGTCGCAAGGTCCGTGAGTTGCGGCAACCGGCGCAGCCGTTCGAGCAGCAGGGGCGCCCAGTGATTGAGTTCGTTGATGTCCGCGTCGGTCAGCGTGTACTGGTACTGCGTACGCGCGAGGCGTCCGCCAACGTTGATATCCTGCCCGGCCTGCAAGAACAGGTTGATGCCTTCGAGCTGCGCGAGCTTGGGTCGTAATCGCGCGATGACCTGATCCGCGGAGAGCTTGCGTCCAGCCGCTTTGGGTTTGAGATTGATATAGAACGTGGCGGTATTGGCGGTGTTGTTACCGGTGTTGGCGACGAAGCTCAGAACATCGGGATCCTGGCGCACGACATCGGCCACACGAACCACGCGCTCGCTCATCAACGCGAACGACGTATCCTGCGCAGATTCCGCGAAACCGAATACGAACCCCGTGTCCTGCTGCGGGAAGAAGCCCTTCGGAATCACGATGTAGAGCACGGCCGTGAGTGCGAGCGTCGCAAGGAACACCAGCAGCGTTGCAAACTGATGCTCCAGCACGACATGCAAGCCGCGTCGATACCCGCTCTGCATGTGCTCGAAGCCCGCCTCGAACCAGCGATACACGCGGCCGTGCTGCTCTGGCGGCGTATGTCGCAGAAACCGGGAACATAGCATCGGCGTGAGCGTGAGCGACACGATCACCGAGATGGCGATGGTCAGCGTCACCGTAATGGCGAACTCCCGGAAAAGCCGTCCGACGATCCCGCTCATCAGCAGCAGCGGAATGAAAACGGCCACGAGCGACACCGAGATCGACACGATGGTGAATCCGATTTCGCCCGCCCCGCGAAAAGCGGCCTCCATCGGCGCCATACCGTCTTCCACGTGACGGTAGATGTTCTCGAGCATCACGATGGCGTCGTCGACGACGAAGCCCACGGAGATCGTGAGCGCCATGAGCGAGAGGTTGTCGAGACTGAAGCCGACCATATACATCAAGGCCGCCGTCCCCATCATCGCGAGCGGCACCGTCACCGCAGGGATCAGCGTCGCCGGCAGATTGCGCAGGAACAGGAAGATCACCAGCACCACCAGCACGCCGGTGAGCACCAGTGTGAACTCGACGTCCTCGACCGACGCCCGGATCGTCTGCGTTCGGTCGGTGAGGATACTCACCTCGACCGCCGGGGGTATCGATGCCTGCAAGCGCGGCAGCGCCGCCTTGATGCGCTCGACCGTGGCAATGACGTTGGCCCCCGGCTGCTTCGTCACCGCCAGAAACACCGAGCGTCCGCTCTTTAGCGGCTCGCTCTGCGGCATGGCAGCCCCGCGGAACGCCCAGCCCGCGAACCGCATATTTTCCGGCCCGGCTACCGCCTGTCCCAGATCGCGTACCCGCACCGGCGCTCCCCCCCGATAGGCGACGATCACCTCGTTCCAAAGCACGGGATCGAGCAGTTGGCCGTTGTCATAGACCGTCACGCTCTGGCGCGGCCCGTCGAAACTCCCCTTGGGCGTATTGACCGTCGCAGTGACCAGCGCGCCCCGCACGCTCTCCAGATCGAGCCCGAGCGCAGCCACCTTGTCCGGGTCCAGTTGAATGCGGATGGCAGGCTTTTGCACGCCCCCGATGTTCACCAACCCAACGCCGTCGATCTGCGAGATTTGCTGCGCGAGCACGTTGTCGGCGTAGTCGTTGACGACGGTGAGCGGCAACGTGTCCGACCTCACGGCCATCAGCAGAATCGGCGAGTCGGCCGGATTGATCTTGCGGTACGTCGGTGGGCTCGGCAGGTTGTTCGGCAACTGTCCGCCCGCGGCATTGATGGCGGCTTGTACGTCGACTGCGGCCGCATCGATGTTGCGATTCAAGTCGAACTGCAACGTGATCGATGTCGAGCCCAGCGCACTGGTCGACGTCATCTGCGTGAGGCCCGCGATCAGGGAGAACTGTCGCTCGAGCGGCGTGGCAATGTTCGACGCCATCGTCGACGGGTCCGCGCCAGGCAGCGTGACAGACACCTGAATCGTGGGGAAGTCGACCTGCGGCAAGGGCGCGACCGGTAGCAGTGGCCACGCCGCTACACCGACCAGAAATAGCGCCGCTGCCAGCAGCGAGGTGCCGATGGGCCGTTTGATGAATGCGGCGGAGATAGACATGGGCGAGTGTGCTGAGGTCGGCGCGCGCGCTACTGACCCGCGGGACCTGACGCCCCGGTCGGGGTGCCGGCCGACGATGCCGAGGGCGGTGTCGACGCAGTACCCGGGGGCGTTGTCCGGGCCGAGCCCGCCCCGCCGCCTGATCCGTTGCGGACCTCCGTAACCGACGCCCCGGGACGCAGCTTGAGTTGTCCATCGACGACCACGCGCGTGCCCGCCGTCAGGCCGCTCTCGATGATGGCCTGATTGCCCTGTGTGACGCCCACTTTCACGGGCTGCACGGCCGCTTTGCCCTGCCCGTTCACCACGTAGACGAAGGTGCCTGAAGGCCCGTTCTGTACAACGGACGCGTCGAGCGCAATCGCCTGCTTCATCACCCCAAGCGTGAGCCGCGCATTGACATACTGCCCCGGCCAAAGACGATGGCTGGCGTTGGCGAACGTCGCCTTGAGCTGAACCGTGCCGCTCGTGTTGTCGATCTGATTGTTGATGAGCGTGAGCTTGCCCGACGCCAGCTTCGCACCGCCGTTTCGAGCGTAGGCATCAACCACCAGCCCGGCATTGCCCGCCGTCTGCATCGCGGCATTCACGGCGCCGACCGCTTCCTCCGGCAAGGTGAACAGCACCGTGATCGGGTCGATCTGATTGACGACGACGATGCCGCTCGCATCGGCCGCGTGCACGATGTTCCCGACGTCGATCAACCGCACCCCGGTGCGTCCGTCGATGGGGGACCGGATCGACGTGTAGTCGAGTTGTACGGCCGCATAGTCGATCTGTGCCTGATCGGTCAGTACCGCAGCTTCGAGTTGTTTGACGAGCGCTGCCTGCGTATCCGCCTGCTGTTGGGGCGACGCCCCTTGTGCTGCCAGCGTCTGGTAGCGCTTCAGATCGAGACGCGCATTGACGAGCTGCGCGACGTCACGCGCCTTCGTGGCGCGCGCCTGTTCGAGTTGCGCCCGGTACGGCCTCGCATCGATCTGCACGAGCAGGTCGCCCGCCTTCACATCCTGCCCTTCGGAGAACGCCACTCGCTCGATCTGGCCGTCGACGCGGGCGCGCACGGTGACGGACGTCGTCGCCTGCACGGTGCCGATCCCGATAACGTAGCGCGGCAGGTCCGCCGACGTGACGACGCTCGAGACGACGGCGATGGGTGGAGGGGGCGGGGCCGGCGGCGGGGCACGATGCGCGATCCAGCGCCAGATCAGCAGCGCGACGATCACCAATGCGGCGAGCGCGATCCAGCGCCAGCGACGCGACGGGCCAGGCCGGCGCGAGCCCGCAGGCGCGGAGCCGGGATTGTCGTTCGCCGTGGGTTGCGTCATGCCGCCTCCCTGGGGAGTCCGATCCAGAATGGCCGGGGGTTTGTCGCGGTGGCGGCCGGCGCCGTCTGACGCTGCGACAAACGCAATGTTGTCCCGGTCATACGGCGGGACGTGTTCCGAGTGTGTCGCATCTGCGCGGGGCTCGCAGTCGGCATTTTCCCTGCCTGTACAAGGCTTTGCCAGCGTGCAGACAGCGGACTGCCATACTCGTGCCATGCAGGCGTATGGGCATTTTCTGTGGATTCCAAACGTCTGTTTTACCGACGCCGGTATCGCCCGCGAATTGGCGGGTGGCCCGCGCCACGCCTCGCGCTTTGGACATGGGCACACTCACTTCGTTATACTTGCCCAATCTCGACGGCGCCCGCCGGTCGCCCCCGGTACAAAGGCACGCGCTGCCGCGCAGCATCCTGCCAGCCCCAAGCCGTCAATGTCCATGAGCAAGTGATGAACGCCGACCCGCAAGAACTCAATAAATTCAGTGAATTGGCCCACCGTTGGTGGGATCCGCACAGCGAATTCAAGCCGCTGCACGAGATCAACCCGTTGCGCCTCGACTGGATCGAGCAGCACGTGCAATTGCAAGGCAAGCGCGTGCTGGACATTGGCTGCGGTGGCGGCATCCTCTCCGAATCGATTGCCCGTCAGGGCGCACGCGTCAAAGGGATCGACCTGTCGAAGAAGGCACTCGGCGTGGCCGATCTGCACAGCCTCGAAGCCGGGCTCGCCATCGATTACGAGGAAATCTCCGCCGAGGCGCTCGCCGCGCGCGACGCCGGGACGTACGACGTGGTGACGTGCATGGAAATGCTCGAACACGTGCCGTCGCCGGCATCGGTCGTGGCGGCCTGCGCAACGCTCGTCAAACCGGGCGGTCACGTATTCTTCTCCACGCTCAACCGCAACCCGAAAGCCTGGCTGCTGGCCGTGGTCGGCGCCGAGTACATCCTGCGCATGCTGCCGCGCGGCACGCACGATTACGCCAAGTTCATTCGCCCGTCGGAACTCGCGTCGTTTGCCCGCGCCAGCGGCCTGACGGTACGCGATCTGCGGGGCATGACGTACAACCCGCTGAGCAAGCGTTACGCGATCAATCGCGACACTGACGTCAACTACATGATCGCGTGCACGCGCGATGCCTGATATGTTCGAGCCTCCCGCCGGAATGCCCGCGCCCTCTCTCGGTACCGCACCGCCACTGCTCAATGGCAACGTGCGTGCGGTGCTGTTCGACCTGGACGGCACACTGGCCGACACGGCGCCGGATCTCGTCGCAGCGGTCAACAAAGTGCGTACCGACCGCGGCCTGCCCCCGGGCCCCTACGAGACACTGCGCTTGCAGGCTTCGCACGGCGCTCGCGGGCTGATCGGCAGCGCGTTCGGTGTCGGTCCCGACGATGCGGCGTTTCCTTCGCTGCGCGATGCGTTCCTCGCCAATTACGAAGCCGCCTTGTGCGTAAAGAGCCATCTGTTCGATGGCATTCCCGCGCTGCTTGCCGCGTTGGCCGAGCGTGGCATGCCGTGGGGCATCGTCACGAATAAGGCGGCGCGCCTGACCAATCCGCTCGTCAAGTTGCTCGGGCTCGCTGACGGCGCGGCGTGCGTAGTGTCGGGAGACACGACGCCCCACAGCAAGCCGCACCCCGCGCCCCTGCTGTACGCCGCCGAGTGCATCGGCGTTGCACCCGGGCAGATCGTGTACGTCGGCGACGACCTGCGCGACATTCAGGCGGGCAAAGCGGCGGGGATGGCCACCGTCGCGGCCGCCTACGGTTATTGCGGTGACGCGCTGGCCCCTGCTCAATGGCAGGCCGACGCTGTCGTCGAACGCGCGGGTGCGATCGCCCCGCTGGTAATGTCGCCGGCCTGAGCGGTCGCGTCATTGCCTGCCGGGACATGGCCGCTGCCGTAACGGCCGGTCCCGGGTCTGTCCCGCCGCGCAACCAGTGGCGCGGCGCATGCTTCATTGGCGACTTACGGGAGACCGCATGGCCGAGCAAGCGAACGATCGCGAACCCTCTTCTGAATCGTCCTCAGGCGGCAACCGTCTGCAACAGGGCCTCGCCCGCGCAAAAGTGCTTGGGCGCGATCCGAACGTGCAACGTCGTGCGCGCAAGACCGGCCTATGGGCCGTCGGCGTTATCGCCGTGTTCGGTGTCATCGGCTATTTCACGGTACCGGCCGTCCTCAAGCATTACGCCGTCGACAAGCTCTCAGCCTATCTGGAACGGCCCGTGAGCGTGGGCGATGTCAGCTTCAACCCCTACACGCTGCGCCTCGACCTGCATCAGGTCCACATCGGCGACAAGACGCCCGGACAGCCGTTCGTGGACGTCGGCCTGTTGCGCGTGAACGCCTCGTGGGGATCGCTGTTCCGCTTCGCGCCCATCGTCGACGAGCTTTACATCGACACGCCGGTCGTGAACATCGTGCGCACCGCGCCGCAGCGCTTCAATTTCTCGGACATCATCGATCGCGCGACGTCCGGACCGCCCTCGCCCGAGCCGTCCAAGCCCGCGCGTTTTGCGCTGAATAACGTCCAGATCAAGAACGGTACGATCCGCTTCGACGACACCGTGCAGAACGAAAAGCACGTCATCGACAATCTCCAGGTCGGCGTGCCGTTCATCGCGAATCTGCCGGCCGACACCGACATCTTCGTGCAGCCGCTGTTGCAAGCGTCCATCGACGGCTCGCCGCTGCATATTTCGGGTCAGACCAAGCCGTTCGCCAATTCGCTGGAGTCGACGCTCGACATCAAAGTCGATCGATTCGACGTGCCGAAGTACCTGGGTTATTCGCCGGTCACGGTGCCCGCGCAGATCAAGAGCGGCGCGATCAGTACCGATCTGAAGCTGCGCTTCACCCGTGACAAGGACGGCAATCACGTGCTGCTCACCGGCACGGCCGGACTCTACGACGCCAAGGTCGTCGAGCCGGACGGCTCGCCGCTCATCGCCATCAAACAGGTCGACGTGAAGCTGGGCAAAGTCGAGCCGCTCGACAACGTCTATCACATCGACAGCGTGCGGATCGACGGTCTCGACCAGCAGATCACGCTGGAAAAAGGCGGCTCGATCAACGTCGAGAAGGCGCTGCTGCCGCAGCGTCCGGTCATCAAGGCGGTCGGCAAAGCGGTCGATCAGGCCGCCGCGTCGCCGAAGGCGAGCGAGGCGGCCAAGGGAGCACCGCAGGTCCCGTCCCAGCAGACGGCACAAGCGGCGTCCCCCGCATCGGCTGCCGAAGCGGCGCAGACAAAAGCGCAGGCTGCCGCCCAGCCCACACCGCTCGACCTGCTGATCGGCGACGTCTCGCTCGTGGACAGCAAGGTGCGTTTCACCGACGAGCGTGGGGCAAAACCGGTGAGCGTGTCGCTCGAAAACGTTCAGATCGGTGTGAAGCAGTTCTCAACCCTCGGCAAAGACCCGGCGACGTATGACGCCTCGATCGGCATTCAGAGCGGCGGTTCGCTCAAGGCGCACGGCCAGTTCAGCCTGAACGCATACAACGCGAGCGGTGAACTCGATGCCCAGTCGATCGCCCTCGCGCCATTGCTGCCCTTCGCCCAAGGCGCGCTCGCTGGCGATCTGAAGAGCGGTGCTGTGGGCGCACAGGCCAAGTTCAATGCGGCCTTTGCCCCCGACAAGCAGCCGAACGTGCAGATCGCTCCGGCCACGGCCACGCTCGAGAAGATCGAGTGGCTCACCGGTCGCAAGGGCGATGCGCCGCTCAAGCTGGCCAAGGCGGAAGCGAAACTCTCGCGCTTCGATCTGGGCGCAAGGCAGGCCATCGTCGACACGGTCACCGTCACCGGACTGGATGTCTCGGCACGCCGCGACAAGGACGGCAAGATCAACCTGCTCGCCCTGACCGGAGACGGCCAGCCGAAGCCGGCCGCCAGCCATGACCCGGGCGTAAATGCACGAGTCGGCACAGAGCGCGGCCGCCGCACATCTGCCAAGGCATCCGCCTCGTCGCGATCGCCGGGATCGCCGGGATCGCAGGCAAGCGCGGGGGGCTGGCAATGGAAGGTCGGCCAGGTGGTGTTGGACAACGCGAGCATCGGGCTCGAAGATCGTGCCGTCAAGGGTCGTCCGATCGATGCGCAGTTCGCACCGCTCAACGTGAAGGTACAAGGCGCCTCGCAGGACATGACCCAACCGTTGCGGTTGGAGGTGACGGCCACGCTCAACAAGAAGGGATCGCTGAACGCCTCGGGCAGCATCACGCCGCAACCACTCGCTGGCGACCTCCAGATCAAGACGCAACAGCTCGATCTGGCAGCGTTCGACTCCTACATGAGCGACCAGCTGAACGCGAGCATCGCGAGCGCCCTGCTCTCCAGCAACGGACGCGCCACGTTCGCCATGAAGGGCGACACCCCGCAGGCGACGTATCGTGGCGATGCCACGCTGGGCAACGTCCGTCTGCTCGACAAGGTGTCGACGGACGACTTTATGCGCTGGAATTCGCTGTCGGTGCAACAGATCAATCTCGCGGTGGGCAGCGGCAAGCCCAACGTGCAATTGGGCAGCATTGCGCTGTCGCGGTTCTACGCGCGTTTGATCATCAATCCCAGCGGGCGGCTCAATCTCGCCGACGTGGTTGGCAACAAGGAAGCTGCGCCCCGTTCGCTCACGCGTGCCAACGAAGGGGTGCCGCTTGGCGGATCGTCGGCCAAGCCGCCGCTCGATGCGGCGGCGTCGGCCGTGGAAGCCGGGCAGCCCACGGAAGTCGAGAAGATTGAGCAGAAGCCGGGGGAAACAACGGCACAACGCGGCCCGGGTTACGGCTCGGGCAAGGCGCTGCCTGCGGACGTCCACATCGGACGTATCACGTTGCAAGGCGGCAACATCAACTTCACCGACAACTTCGTCAAGCCGAATTACACGGCCAATCTGACGAGTATCGGCGGGCACATCGGTGCGTTCGGCACCGCGACGACCGAGCCGGCCGAGGTGTCGCTGCAAGGCAAGGTCAACCGCAATGCACCGATCGACATCACCGGCAAGATCAATCCGCTCGCGCCGATGGCGTTCGTGGATTTGGGCGCCAAGGCCGACGGCATCGAACTGACCAATCTCACGCCGTATTCCACGAAATACGCGGGCTATCCCATCGAAAAGGGCAAGCTCACGGTCGATGTGCACTACTTGCTCGATCAGGCGAAGCTCACGGCGAACAACCACATCTTCATCGACCAGTTGACGTTCGGCGACCGGGTCGAGAGCCCGACGGCCACGAATCTTCCGGTGCGTCTGGCCGTCTCGCTGCTGAAGAATTCGCGGGGCGAGATCGATGTGGACATCCCGATTTCCGGGTCGCTCGACGATCCGCAGTTCAGTCTGGGCGGCGTGATTTTCCGGGCGTTCGTGAACCTGATCGTCAAGGCGGTGACGGCGCCGTTCAGTTTGCTGGCCTCGGCGTTTGGCGGCGGCGATCAGGAGCTGGGGTACGTGGAGTTCGCCCCGGGCAGCGCGCGTCTCACGCCTGCGGACGAGAAGCGGCTCGAAACGCTGGTGAAGGCGCTCACGGACCGTGCCGCGCTGAAACTGGATATCGTGGGCCGTGTCGATCCGGCGAAGGACACCGACGGTCTGCGCGGCGTAGCCGTGGAGCGTGCGATCAAGGCGCAGAAGGTCAAGGCGATGGTCGGCAAGGGCGAGAGCATCGACGTGGACAGCGTGACGGTGAGCCCGGAAGAGCGCAGCAAGTACTTGACGGCCGCTTACAAGGCGGCGGACTTTGCCAAGCCGCGCAACATGGTCGGGTTTGCCAAGTCGTTGCCGGACGACGAGATGGAGAAGCTGCTGGAGACGAACGTCAAGGTGAATGACGACGATCTGCGGGCGTTGGCGGAGCGGCGCGCGCAGCGCGTGCGGTCATGGCTGGACGGCAAGATTGCGTCGGACCGGCTGTTCGTGGTGGCGCCGAAGCTCAACGCGGACGGCATCAAGGACAAGGGCGCGACGACACGGGTGGACTTCGCACTGAAATGATCCATTTGTGTCATAATCCGTCTTCCACTGGGGCCGACATGGTTTCGACGTGGGTAGCGAAGCGACTCAGGGCATACCGAGGACCCGTCACCTCGTTAATCAATGGGAAATTAGTAACTGCTAACGATAACTCGTACGCACTGGCTGCCTAAGGGCGCCTTCCTCGCACTGGCTCGCTGACGGGCCAGGGTAGCAATACCTCGCGAGGTCATTTACGTCAGATAATCTCCGGTGGTGCCATGGCGCCGGGGCCGAAAATTAAATGGATCGCTGTTGCGTAGCGTGTTCGTCCGCGACAAAACAGTTAAATTAAATGACTGAACTAAGTATGTAGAACTGGTCGTAGAGTGCTTGCGGACGCGGGTTCGATCCCCGCCGGCTCCACCAATATTCTGACCGTCAACGACAACGAAAGACAGTCAAAAACCACGTAAAAACGGGCCTTCGGGCCCGTTTTTCGTTTCTGCTTCGTTGTCGCTGATTGTCATTGGTTATCGGAGAAATGGCACGTAAACGGCACGCGGCGCGGGATCGTTAGCATGGGTTGAGGCGTGCCTCCACCGTCAAATACAAACGGGTTACGTGACGACCACGTAACCCGTTTCGTTTAAGCTCAGAATCGCTGCTTTGAAATACGCACTTCCCGATGAGTGTCTATGCCTCGAACAACAGTTTTTCGAGAGCCTCCTTGTCTGGTACGAATTTTCTTTCGACCATTCGGATGATTGCCATCCTTAATAGGTGAAAGGTTGCGATCAGGTCACTCGATCCATGCTTCGGCGATCCATGAGCAGCAGCCGAACGCAGATTGTAGAGCTTGACGATTTCCCTCTGCCTCGCCATTCGAGTAGCTCCCCTGCCTTCCAGGAAAGCTGCCAGTTGAGCCGAAACACGAAACACTAGTTCCGCCTTGTGCGGGGAAAATATTGCTTCGAGTGCCCCCCAAATCGATACGAGCATCATCGCCGTATTTGGGATGCACTGAGCGTTATCAAAGGTGTCAAGTGCGAATTTGAATTCGGCACTTTCCCCACGCAGATCGACCGCGGCAGACCAATTCTCAGCAACCCAGTCGATTTTGGTCAAATCGTTGTCACCGGCCACGGGCGCGATCTCGACAAATCGTTCACGCCCTCCGTGAATCATGCCAATAAACTCCCCGCCTTTGTCTTTTCGGTCCCGCATGGGCGCAATTGGCCCTTGGGTCAAGACCTGCGTCGTCACGCGCGGGTCATACCAGAGGCGCAGCAGCGAGATAATTGTGTGACCTACCTCGATGCGCTTTACCCTCTTGTGCCCATACTCCTTGGGAATAAATAGCTCTGCCGTTATGTCGACGCCGGGTCTACTGGACACGGCTTGCCACGGCCCCGGATGAAACGACAGCGGCGAGGCCGGCTGCGCGAAGGCGAGCACATCGGTAGAAAAGAGATGTGCGAATGTGGGGCGAAGCTGAATCCCCTGTCCCATCTCTATTATTTTCCCCTCGAGATTGATGCCCGAAAGACCGAAATTTACATCACTTTCGACTGTCTCTTTTGTCATCTCAGCTATGAACGGAAAATGAGGTGTTCCCAATCAGGCGGGGCACTTCGCCGCCGAAAGTTGTATCGCCACGCCCCTAAGCCCTCGCTACTTGTGGGGGCAAGTTGATCGTAATCCGTCGATGTGCTCGTTGAGGTTAGCTGGGATCGACTTCCACATGGGATCAAGAATGAAATCAATTCCCTCCCGACGTGCTTGCTTTGCTGCCGGCACGAAATCCGCGTCGCCAGCTATCAACACAATTTGATCAACCTGCCCCTTGAAGGCCAACGACGAAACATCGACGCCAATTCGCATGTCGACGCCTTTTTGGCGAACATCAACAGTAACATCGTCTTCCGTCAACTGCTCCATAGTGATCTTTCGCGCCAATAGCTCGGCAACCTTGTTCGGTTTGATGACCCACTGAGTGTAGGCGGACAGGTGCCCCAATCTCAGCGCGACCTTCCGCATACCACGGAGGTGTTCGTGAAGATCATTGCGAAATTGCGCTTCCTTGGACTTGGCGAAGTCGACAGCCTTCCCGCTGATGGGGTTATGCATCTTCTTGTCGAGCGGCGGGCAGTCGTAAAAGAAAATTCGGTAAAGATCGCGCCTTTGCCCTCGCTGCCGTTGGCGAACGGGACGCAGATCATCCCCGGCCCCATTTCTGCGAGGCAGTGGTGGAGTCAGATGCGCGCACGCCCATCGATGGGCGCACTCAGCAGCTCTACGCGGGTCATAAGCATTTTTGGGTTCAATCGTGCGGAAGCGTTTGATGAAGAAAGCCCCGTCAATCAGGATCGCAGTTGCCATCGCCTAACTCTTCTAATTTTTCGGCCCGGAAATGAAAAAAGCCCAAGGGCTCGGCACGCTGCTGGATGATTTGCAACGGCTTACTGCCATGGGCTTGATATCAAAATTCTACCAGTTGGGTATAACGTAGTGCAAGGTTAAATTACAACGGGATCGCTAACCGATTCGAAAATCCGGGTACATATGACCGAAATGAGCATTCGGCTACGCCGATACTGAATTCCCAGCGCATGAGCTCGGCGCACGAAAGTGCGCACGTTCCATGCACCCCGGGGAATGCCTCACTGCGCCCGTACTGGCAAACCTTGGCGGCCGGCGCAAAGGTGCATAAAAACTGGTGTATCAAGCGCGCAGGCGTGGCGGAGTCATGACGCCGCGCTGGGGTTGGGTAAGTGGGTAGCCGGCAAATGGACAGCAGTGACAATGGGCCTGCCCGCCCCTACAAAACGGCCTGCAGCCCCTCGTCCATGCCCTCTCCGTCTTGTTGTCGCTTTCCCAGACCGGGTAGCCCGTTGTAGCGGCTCTCATACAATCTCGATATTGAGCCGAAATACTGTTTATGCGTACAGCCTTTCGAACTATGCGCTCACGACGTCCCCGTGCCCCAGAACGCCGTGCTCTGACCAGGTTGGATCTGCGTGCGGTCTGGACTGGTGCGCCATCGCCTGAAGTGCGGGAACTGCTTTGGGAAATCCACCGGATGCAGGGCCTGCTGTTGGCGTGCCGGCAGGGTATTGGGATCATCCGCGCTGCCTGGCGCGAGGATGTGGGCGAGTAGCTCGTCGCCATCGAGTTGCTTCGTTCACGGCAGCTTGATGAGCCATGCGTCGCAGAAGCGGGGGTCGACCGCATGCGTCCGACACGCGCGGAGCCGACGCATAATGCTCCATCGGTCGAGCAATTATTGCCAACACAAAAATCGTTGACGCTGACAATTAATGCCCAAACAATAATTACATGGGTATCGAATTCGACCCGACCAAAGATCAAGCGGACCGAGAGAAGCACGGCCTCTCACTGGCACTCGCTGTAGCGTTTTAGTTGGACACCGCGCTCGTCGAAATTGACGATCGGAGCGACTGCAACGAAGAAAGGTTTGTCGCCCTCGGCCTGATCGGCGACTGGGTTCCTATGATTGTGTTCACTGTGCATGGCGAAGCGATTCGAGTTATCAGCCTTCGCAAAGCCAGTCGACGCGAGGTACAGCGATATGACAACGAAACGTAAGATCCAACCGATGACCGACGCCGAAGACGCAGCGATCACGCATGCGGCGCAGTCCGATCCGGACAGCCCGCCGCTCACCGACGCCCAACTGAAGAAGATGCGCCCGGCGAGTGAGGTGCTGACGAAAGCCCTCGGGAAAGAGCGCACCGATACCCTGCTGAAACGACGCGGGCGCCCTGCGCTGCCGGAAAACGAACGCTAGGTGACACTCAATATGCGAGCCGACCGCGATGTGGTCGATGCGGTTAAGGCAACCGGCGACGGCTGGCAAACGCGCATGAGAGGCCCTGCGCGAGTACGCTCAGTCGCATCATATGTTGCCTGCTTGATCCTACGGGGCACTCTTATCGGATGTCAGTCAATTCGGAAGTGGTTGAAGCTCAAGGCGTGCACGGCATTGATGACGGACCTTGCTGCTAAGGCTTACAACTGCAATGAAAGCCGGTTGCATAGCAGCGGCTTTGCGTTACTGTGAACTCTTGGCCTGTCGTACGCCGCAAGCGTTTTCGCTGAGTGTCGAAACGTTTCGAGTGTCGACGCATAGGCGGGGATATTCGGAAGTTACTGAAACGCAAGGCTCGGCACTCCTGCGATGATGGATTCAGTCGTTAGCGCGGCTAAATCCATCCACATCTA
>Ga0181519_10003067_pt1 | contig 13850 bp, 12 predicted proteins | sample PEATcosm2014_Bin_26_FD_121102 | JGI IMG/M metagenome (GOLD analysis project Ga0181519, IMG submission 121102) | Peatland microbial communities from MTU Mesocosm Facility, Houghton, MI, USA - PEATcosm2014_Bin02_10_metaG | ecosystem: Environmental > Terrestrial > Soil > Wetlands > Peat | place...
ATCCAGATCGGCGCCTGCCAGATCGCCGAAAAGAACAGCAGCGGCGCCACTACCAGGTGGCCGACGATCAGGATCGTGAAATAGGCCGGACCGTCGTCGGAAGGGTATTGATCGAGGTCGTGGCGACAGACCGGGCAGGTCGGGGACACCTTCAGGTAGCGGTAGAACAGGTGGCCGGACCCGCATTGCGGGCAGCGGCCGCGCAACCCGCGCGACATGGCTTGCAAAAGGACGTTGGGCGGCGCTGTCGACATGGGTGTGATATAGGCCGACTGTGGACTTTGAGAAAGGGTGATGGCCATGCGTCGCCTGGGCCGGCTGCTGCTGATCGTTTTCGGCGTGATCCTGCTGGTGCTCATCGCCGGCTACCTGGCCCTGCTGCGGCCGGACATTCCCTACGCGACGTTGGAGGCGAAGTACGCCAACGCCCAGTCGCGGTACATGGACCTGCCGGGCGGCCTGCATGTCCACTACCGCGATCAGGGGCTGGCCGGCGGCCCTCCGGTGGTGATGGTGCATGGCTTTTCCGCCTCGCTGGAGACCTGGGAGCCGTGGGTGCGGCGGATCGGCGGCGCCTATCGCGTGGTCACGCTCGACCTGCCCGGTCACGGTCTGACGCGCGCGCCGCCGGGGTACGCCGCCTCGATCGACGGCTATGCGGATATCGTCGACCAGGTCGCCGGCCGCCTGAGCCTCGGCCCCTATGTGGTGGTGGGAAATTCCATGGGCGGCGCCGTCGCCTGGGACGACGACCTGCGTCACCCCGACCATTTGCGCGGCCTGGTGCTGGTCGACTCGGCGGGCTGGCCGCAAGAGACCCGCGGAGGCGATGGCCCGCTGATCTTCAGGTTGATGCGCAATCCGATCGGTCGGGCGCTGGTCCGCGACCTCGATGTGCGGCCCATGGCCAAGAGCGGCCTGGAGGCGGCCTATCTGGACAAATCACTCGTGACGCCCGCGCTCGTCGACCGATATGTGGAACTCGCGCGCGCGCCAGGTCACCGCGAGATCCTGCTGACGATCCGCAACCGGCCGCGCGGCGGCGCCACCGCCGATACCTTCCATGCGATCGCCGTGCCCACCCTGGTGATGCACGGTGAGGACGATCGTCTGGTTCCGGTGGCCGACGGCCGCAGGTTCGCCGCGGCGATCCCCGGCGCGCGCCTGATCACCTATCCCGGCGTGGGCCACGTACCGATGGAACAGATCCCCGATCGTTCGGCGGCGGATCTGAAGGCTTTCCTGGATGGTCTCAGCGCGTCTGGCCCCCATCCACCGGCATCAGCAGGCCGGTGACGAAGCTGGCGAGCGGGCTCAGCAGGAAGGCCGCGCACGCGCCGATCTCCTCGGGTCTGCCGAAGCGTTGCAGCGGCACCTCGCGCCGGATCCAGCGGCGCCAGTCGTCCGCGCGCGGCCCGGTGGACTGAGCCTCCCAGCTGCCGCCCGGAAAGATGATGTTGCCCGGCGCGATGGTGTTGACCCGCACGCCATGTCGGCCGGCCAGTTTCGACAGCTCGCGTGAGAGATGGTTCATCGCCGCCTTGGCCGTGCCGTAGGTCAGCGGCGTGCCGAGCGAATCGACGCCGGCGATCGAGCTGATGAAGAGGACCGAGCCTTCCTTGCGCGCCGTCATGCGACGCAGAGCCGAGCGGCCCAGGCGGAAGGCTGAATCCAGGTTCTGCGCGAAGCCGGCGTCCCAGGTGTCGTCGTCGACCTCGATGCCGGGCGGACACGGGTGGATGCCGACATTGGCGACCGCGCCCCAGATCGGCCCCATCCGCGCCTCGGCCGCGTCGAGCGCCGCCTCGATCGCCGCCGTCTCGCGCATGTCGCCGGCCCGCGCCCAGACATGGTCCTCGCCGAACTCGGCGGCGAGCCGCGCCCTCGCCTCCTCCAGCGCCGGAGCGCCGCGCGCCGCGATCGCCACCTTCGCCCCCTCGCGCAGGCACGCCTCGACGATCCCCAGCCCGATCCCCCGGCTGCCCCCGGCCACGAAGATCACCTTGTCTCTCAGCTGAAGATCCATGCGCCGCGCTTCCTAGATTGGTTATTGATGAAGGGTCTCATATCCCTCCCTCCCCTTCATGGGGAGGGTGGCTCCGAGCCCTTGCGAGGAGACGGGTGGGGATTGGCGAAGCTGCAACGATATCGTTGTCGCGGCCGCAGTTCCCCACCCTGACGGCTTCGCCGTCTGTCCCTCCCCATCAAGGGGAGGGGGGAGGAAACTAAGCCGTCGTGACGGCCTCAATCACCGACCAGTAGCCCGGCGCGCCCTCCATGCGCGACAGGACGCCCTTGGCGCCCAGCAGGCGGCGCACGCGCGGCAGGTTCCAGCACGGGACGTGCATGAACATGTGATGTTCGCAATGATAGTTGACGAAATAGGGCGCAATGAACGCCCGCTCCAGCAGGTTGGCGTGCGTCGTGCGGGCGTGGCGCAGCGGGTCGGGCTCGTTCTTCGCCACCAGCGCGTGTTCGGCGATGTTGCGCAGGCGGGTCACCAGTTGGAACCAGGTCGCGCGCGGGACCATCCACAGGGCGAACCAGGCCCACCAATAGCCCGCCGCGCCGAACGCGACGATGAAGAGGCCGTTGACCACCAGCCATCGGCGCTGGCGGACCACCTCGTCGAGCACGATCGGCAATGCCGCCTCGCCTGCTTTGCGCGCCTTGAGCTTTCCGATCAGCCGGGCAAACTTTTGCTTGAACCAGGTCTGTCCGGTCAGGTCGCGCACCACCTTGCGCTGAAGAGACTCGCGCGAGATCGGGAACGGCGCCGACAGCACCAGGTCCGGATCCTCGGCCTGCTGGGCGAATTTGTGATGCTGCAGATGATAGGCGCGATAGCTGGCGACGCCGCCGCCGCACAGCCATTCGCCGACCCAGTCATTGACCCTGGGGTTCGGATGCAGAGCCCCGTGCGCAGCATCGTGCATCAGGATCGCCAGGCCCAACTGGCGCGCGCCGATGATCACGATCGCCAGGGGGATCGTGACCGGCCAGACGATGGCCATCGCCGTGGCCGCGCCGATCACGATCCAGCCGTGCGCGACAAGCCACAGCCCCTTCCACGAAGAGCGCGCAGCCAGCGGCGCCCATTCGTCGGACGTGAAGAAGTCTTTCGGATTAACGCGCGCGGCTACGGCCATGAGAAGATCATAGCCTGTTTCGATCAGAAAATCGCCCGTCAGGTCGTGCGCGAGGCCAGGATCGTCTGCAGCGTCCCCTGGTCGAGACCGAAGATCGTCGCCCACGGAGACGGCGCCGTCGGATCCCATGAATGCCTGCCGCCGATGGTGATGCCGCCGTCCACCACAAGATGCGTGCCCGTCACGAACACCGAATCGTCGCTGGCCAGGTAGAGCGCCGCGCCGGCGATGTCGGCAGGCAGGCCGGCCTTAGGGATCGGCTGGGCCACGGCGGCATTCTGCGCCACCTGCGCCGCCATCTGGTCGGCGCCCTCGCGGCTCATGCCCAGCGCGGCCCCGAAGATCGACGTGGCGATCAGGCCCGGGCAGATGGCGTTGACCCGAATCTTCTGCGGCGACAGCTCGGCGGCGGCGCAGCGGGTCATATGGATCACCGCGCCCTTGGCCGTGGAATAGGCCAGCGGCCCCCACCCGGCCTCCAGTCCGGCGATCGAGGCGGTGTTGATGATCGATCCGCCGCCGCGCTCGGCCATCAGCGGGGCCGCATGCTTCATACCCAACGCCGGTCCGCGCACCAGCAGCACGAACACCGCGTCCCAGCCCTCGGCCGTCAGGCTGGCGACACCGTCCGGCATGCCGGCGTGGCCGGCGTTGTTGAACAGGATGTCGAGCCCGCCGAACGCCTCCTTGGCCAGGGCGCAGGCGGCCGCGATGTCGGCCTCCTGCGTGACGTCGCAATGGATGTACCGCACGCGGCCGTCGAACCGCCGGGCTAGGATGGCGCCCTTCTCGTCCTGCACGTCGACGGCGACGACGCAGGCGGCCTCGCCGGCGAACAGCTCGACAGTCCCAAGGCCAATGCCGGAGCAGCCGCCCGTGATCAGGGCGACCTTGCCGGCCAGACGGCCGCTCATGACGCCTCGTCCATCATCACCACGACCTTGCCCAGCGCCTTGCGGCTGGCGAGGTGGCTGATCGCTTCGGCGGCTCGCGACAGGGGAAAATGTTCGGAGACGTACGGGCGGATCTTGCCGGCGGCGTAAAGGTCGACCAGTTCCTGGATTCTCAGTTGAGCCGCCTCGGGATCGCGCGCGTTCGCCGCGCCCAGGAACACGCCCACGACCTGGCAGCTCTTCAGCAGGGTCAGGTTCAGCGGCAGCCGGGGGATGCCAGCCGGGAAACCGACCACCAGGAATCGGCCTTCCCAGGCGATGGAGCGCAGGGACGCCTCCGCATAATCGCCGCCGACGCCGTCGTAGATCACGTCGGCGCCGTTGGGTCCGCACGCCTGCTTGAACAGATCGGCCAGCGCCTTCTGGCCCTCGCGATCGAACGGCCCCTGCGGATAGACGACGCCGCTCTCGGCGCCGTGGGCGATGGCGAGGTCGACCTTCTCCTGCGAGGACGCCGCCGCGATCACCCGCGCGCCCATCGCCTTGCCCAGTTCCACGGCCGCCAGGCCAACGCCGCCGGCCGCGCCCAGCACCAACAAAGTCTCGCCTGGCTTCAAGTGGCCGCGGTCCTTCAGGCCGTAGTAGGAGGTGGCGTAGGTCATCAGGAAGGCGGCGGCTTCGTCGTAAGGCATGGCGTCGGGGACGGGCGTCAAGCGCGAAGCCTCGATCAGCAGCTCTTCGCGCATCCCGCCCGAGCCGATGTTGCCGAGGACCCTGTCGCCGACCTTCAGACTGGTGACGCCCTCGCCCACCGCCTTGACGACGCCGGACAGCTCGCTGCCCGGCGAGAACGGGCGCGGCGGCTTGAACTGGTATTTGTCCTCGATGATGATCACGTCGGGATAGTTCACGGCGCAGGCCTTGACCTGGACCACCACGCAGCCGGGAGTCGGCTCGGGGCTTGGCAGGTCCTTAAGAACCAGGGTTTCAGGGCCGCCCACCTGGACGCTCAACAGGGCCTTCATGGTCGTCTCCTCGATTGTTCCCTTATCGCGCGGCGGACGCTATCCGATGGTCCGCGCGGGCGGAAGACCTTAGGACGGCTCATGGAGCGGCGATGACGAACAAATGTTTGACCCTGGCCCTGCACGGCGGCGCCGGCCCGCTGCGCGGTCGGGACTATTCGCGAGAGCTCGTGCACATGCGCGGTTTGATCGAGGCGGGCCGCGATCGCCTTCGCGCCGGGGCCTCGGCACTGGACGTGGTGGTGGAAACAGTCGCCGAACTGGAGATCTCCGGGCTGTACGTCGCCGGACGCGGGGCCTCGCCCAACACCGCCGGCCGATACGAGCTCGATGCGGGCCTGATGGACGGGCCGATGCAACGCGCCGGTTCGGTGGCCGCGCTGGAGGGCTTCGTCTCGCCCATCAAGGCGGCGCGCGCGGTGATGGAGACGACCGCACACGTGATGTTCGTCGGCGAGGGCGCGGCCGCTCTGGCCGGGGAGCGCGGCCTGGAACGGATCGTCGATCCTGCGGCCTGGTTCACTCACGCCGGCGGCGGCCGGGGGCGTTCGGCCGAGGAGCTGGCGACCGGCACGGTCGGCTGCGTGGCCCTCGACGAGACCGGCGCCCTCGCGGCGGCGACCTCGACCGCGGGCATCTTCGGCAAGCCGCTCGGCCGCGTCGGCGACTGCCCGGTTCTCGGCGTCGGCGTCTGGGCCGACCCGCGCGTCGCCGTCTCCTGCACCGGCGCCGGTGAGATGTTCCTGCGCGCCGCCGCCGCCGCCCAGGTCGCCCATCGGGTCCGTTTCGCGGGCGAGTCGCTCGCCGCGGCCAGCGAGGCCACGCTGGCGGAGGTCAAGGCGCTTGGCGGCGAAGGCGGCCTGATCGCGCTGACCGCCGACGGCCAGGTCACCCTGCCCTACAACTCCGCCGGCATGAAGCGCGCGGCGCTGCTAGCGGACGGAACGATCGTCTGCGACGTGTTCTGAGAGAGCGCACTCTCGGTGCAGCGGCAGGTTTCGCTTGGACCGACGGCTTCACCCCAGCCCCACCATCGCCGCGCTGTCGCGCCACAGCGTTTCGGCGATCGCATCGTCCCGGGCCAGTTTCGATGGCGGGGTTTGCACCAGTGTGGGGCCACGCACGGCGAAATAGCCGCCGCGAGAGGACTGGTAGTCCGGCGCGGTGGCCAGATCCGCCAGCAGGCGGCCGGAGTTGGCGGGCGTGCTCACCCTTGCGCCCTCGCGAATGAACAGCGGCATGATGCGGCGGAAGACAAAACTCAGGGGACCTGGATAGTCGCGGGCGAGGCCGGTGCCGGGGGTGAAGCCGGGGTCGAACGCCGCGACCATGATGTCCGGACGCGCTTGCGCCAGATCCGCCGCCAGCGCGCGCGCCGTCAGCACATTGCAAAGCTTCGACGTCGAATAGGCGCGGCGTCCGGCCTTGCCGGCGTCCTTGTCCCGGTCGGGATCGGTTTCAGGGTGGGCGAGCCTGCCGGCGTCGGCGTGCAGCGGCGGCGGCATCCCGCTGTTGAGGTCCGGATCGTGGGTGCCGCTGGCGGTAAGGATAATCCGCCCGCCCTGCGCCATGTGCGCTGCGAGTTCGCGCGCCAGCAGATAGTGCGCGAGATGATTGACGGCGAAGGTCAGTTCATAGCCCTCCGCGGAGCGTTGTCCGCGCAGGGTCTGCACCCCGGCGTTCAGAATCAGGACGTCGATCGGTGGGCCGGCGGCGACCGCGCGGGCGAAGGCGCGCACGCTCTCCAGCCGCGACAGGTCGAGCTGGGGATAATGGACGTCGCCGCCGAGCTTCCCCGCCGTCCGGGCGCCGATGGTCAGGCTGGTCCCTGGCTCGGCCGCCAGCCGCGTCGCCGCCGCCAGTCCGATCCCGCTCGTTCCCCCGGTCATGACGATCAGCATCGGCCTGCCTGCCTCTGATGGATCCGGCCGCGATTTCATCCGATCGCGTTCCATAACCATTATAGTCACATTTCGTGATAAGAGGCGTCCATCCCTGGATTTCTCTCACGGTTCCCTTGTCCATCGCCCTCGATCATTCGCGTCCCGGCGCAGCATCCGCCGCCCGGCCGGTGAACCTCACCGGACTGACGCGCGCGCAGCTTCAGGCGGCCCTGGTCGAAGGCGGGGCGGTGGCCCCGAGCATGGGCCGCATGCGCGCCAATCAGGCCTGGGGCTGGATCCACAAGCACGGCGTCACCGATTTCGCGCCCATGACCAACATCGCCAAGGAGGCGCGCGCCGCCATGGCGGACCGGTATGTCCTGGCGCGTCCCGAGGTGGTCGAGCGCCAGGAAAGCCGCGACGGCGTAGTCAAATGGCTGATCCGCTTCGCGCCGGGCGTCGAGGCCGAGAGCGTGTTCATTCCCGATGTCGGCCGCTCGGGCGCCCTGTGCGTCTCCAGCCAGGTCGGCTGCACGCTCAACTGCACCTTCTGCCACACCGGCACCCAGGCCCTGGTGCGCAATCTAACGGCGGCGGAGATCGTCGCCCAGGTGCAGGTCGCCCGCGACGACCTGCGCGAATGGATGGCGCCCGAAGGCGCGCGGCGCCTGACGAACATCGTCTTCATGGGCATGGGCGAGCCGCTGTACAATCTCGACGGCGTCGCCGACGCCCTCGACATCATTTCCGACAACGAGGGCATCGCCATATCTCGGCGACGCATCACCGTCTCAACCTCGGGCGTCGTGCCCCAGATCAAGGCGCTAGGCGAGCGCACATCCGCGATGCTGGCGATCTCCTTGCACGCCACCCATGACGAACTTCGAGACGAACTGGTGCCGCTCAACAAGCGCTATCCGATCGCGCAGCTTCTTGCGGCGGTGCGCGACTATCCAGGACTTTCGAACGCGCGGCGGGTGACGTTCGAATACGTCATGCTCAAGGGGATCAACGACAGCCCTGCGGAGGCGAGGGCCCTGGTCCGGCTGCTGGCCGGTATTCCCGCCAAGATCAACCTGATCCCGTTCAATCCCTGGCCCGGCAGTCCCTATGAATGCTCGGACCGGCGCGCGATCGAGACCTTCGCCGACATCGTCAATCGCGCCGGCTACGCCTCGCCCATCCGCAGACCGCGCGGGCGCGACATCCTCGCCGCCTGCGGCCAGCTCAAATCCGAGAGCGAAAAGTTGCGCGCCAGCGCCCGCCGGGGGCTTCCCGAGGTTCCGGCCTGATGCACGACATCCGCTCCCCGATCCTCCAAGCCTGGGCGACCGGCTTTCCGGTGACGCTTCTGCACGCGCTGGTGACCCTGCTCATCCTCGCGGCGGGCGCGGCGGTCTACGCGCTGATCACGCCGCACAAGGAAATCGCCCTGGTCCGCGAGGGCAACTCCGCCGCCGCGGTTTCGTTCGGCGGCGTGCTGATCGGACTGGCGATCCCGTTGGCCGCTTCGCTGTCGGCGTCCGTCTCCCTGCTCGAGGTCGCCTTGTGGGGAGGCGCGACGGTCGTCGTGCAACTGACGATCTTCCGCCTCGCCGATCTCGCCCTGCACGACCTGCCGACGCGGATCGCCAGGGGCGAAATGGCCGCGGCCGCCGTTCTCGCGGCGGCCAAGCTCGGCACGGCCATTGTGCTCGCCGCCGCGGTCAGCGCCTGAGTTCGCGGTCGGCGCGGGGACACATCGATGCGGCTGCCGCGCATGCCCGACTGGCTGATCTACCTGTCGGTGGTTCTCGCCCTGGTCGTGGCCGCAGTCATGATCAAGGCGCCCGCCGACGCGCCGCCAGCGCCGCCGCCCATGCCCTCCGGCGCTTCCGGCGGGCTCGCGGCGGCCTCGCCCTTCGATCCCGCGGTGGTGGTGAAGGCGCCTTCCGCACCGGGCCAGGGCGCCGGCACGGCCTTCTCCGTGGCCGATTCCGGCGTGTGGCTGACCGCGCGCCATGTCGTCGAAGGCTGCCAGGCGGTCGTCATCGTCATCGAGCCCGGCAGCGGCGTCGCCGCGACGACCCGTATCGATCCGCGCGGCGAAACCGCGGTCCTGATCACCCGCGGCGGCGCCCCCGCCCTGCCGCTGGCGCCGGATGGCGAACTGAGGCGCGGGCTGGCGGGCTTTCACCCCGGCTTCCCGCAGGGCCAGCCGGGCGAAGCCGCGTCCCGCCTCGTCGGACGCGTGCGCCTTTATCCCCGCGGCCGCGACGGCGGCGCCGAGTCGGTGCTCGCCTGGGCGGAGATCGGACGCACGCAAGGGCTTTCGCCAAGCCTGCAAGGACTCTCCGGCGCCCCCGTCCTCGACGTCGCCGGCCGTGTCGTCGGCGTCACCATCGCCCAGGCGCCGCGGCGGGATCGGATCTACACGACCACCCCATCCGCGCTGCGCGCGGCTCTGGCCTTTGCCGGGGTGAAGCCGGCGGGAAACGCCGGCGAGCCGATCTCCACCGACAACTACGGCCGCGTCGCCGACGACCTCCGACGCGACCTCCGCATCGCCCAGGTCGTCTGCATGGGAGGCTAGGCAGGGTGCGCCGGTCCCACCGGCCGGCGCCATGCGAGGATGACGCAAAGGATGATCGCCGGCACGCCGAGGGCCGCGCATTCGACATAGAACAGCGAATAGGCCTCCAGAAGCGTGCGTCCTTGCTGCAGCTGTTCGACGATTTCGCCCGAGAACCCTTTCAACGTCTTGCCGGTCCAGGTCAGGGCGGACGTCAGGAGCGCGTACTGCGTCGCCGTGTAGCCTAGGCTGGTCAGGGTCGACATGTATGCGACGAGGGCGACGCCCGAGAAGCCGATCGCGAAGGCGTCGAACGCCATGATCGCCTCGAACGCCGTCAGGTCGAAGCCGCCGGCGGAGACCAGCGCATAGTCGCCGCCATGCCAGCCGAGCATGGCGAACGCGCCGATGCCGATCGGTTGCAGGATCGCCCCCAGGATCAGAGTGCGCACATTGCCGAAACGCAGCGACGCCAGCCCGCCCAGCGCGATCCCGGCGATCGATCCCCCGAGCCCGATCGTCGCGCGGACGCCGGCGATGGTCGCTTTGGGGATGTGCAGGGCCAGGTAATAGGGGTTGGTCATCGGCCCGCGCATATAGTCGCACAGGTGGTAGAACGAGATCATCGTCAGCATCAGGGCCGCAAGCGCCCAGCCATGCGTCCCGAAAAAGGCGATGAACGGCCCGACGACGGCGTCGTACGCGCCCCGGACCGGATGCGCCTTGGCGGCGCCCGCGATCGTCTCCATTGCTTGGTCAGCCTTGGCGGGCTCGGCGGCCAGTAAGGCCGCGGCGATCCCGACCACCATCAATCCGCCGTAGATCGCATAGGACGTCGGCCAGCCGATCGCCGAGGCGAGCAGCAGGATCAGCGCCTCGGTCGCGATCAGGGCCGCGCGAAAGCCCAGGGAGTAGGCCGAGGTCAGCAGGCCCAGTTCGTCGGCGTCATCGGCGATCTCGATCCGCCAGGCGTCGATGACAGTGTCCTGCGAAGCCGCGGCGACGCCGGCCAGCAGACCAAATCCCGTCAGCCACGCCAGATGGGCGCGCGGGTCGCACAGCGCCATGCCGATCAGCCCGACGGCGACGCCGATCTGCGTGACCACCATCCAGCCGCGCCGCCGCCCGAGGAACCCGACGAGCGGCGCCTTGAAGCGATCGACCACCGCCCCCCACAGGAATTTCACCGAATAGGTCAGAGTGATCCACGACAGGAATCCGATCAGCGCCAGCTTGACGCCGTCCTCCGCCAGCCAGAATCCCAGGGTGTTGCCGATCAGCATGAACGGCAGGCCGGACGAAAAGCCGAGCGCCAGCATCAGCCCGACCTTGCGCCGTCCAAGCGCGCGCAGCACATCGACGAAGCGCCGCTTGGCGGGCTTCGGGACGGGCGCCTCTTCGATCATGCGATGGCCTCCAGGCTCGCAGCGGCAGATCCGGCGATCGCCGCCGAGCTTGCGGTGAGTTGGCGGCGCCGTCCAGTCGCGGGTGAACCGGGTGCTGGCTCATCACAACCGCCAGCGATCTCAACCCAATGCCACCGTGATCACCGGGGTCTGGCGCGGCTCAATAATGCGGCAGCTTCTCGCCGTTCAGGATCAGGGGGGCGCGGGGCGGCTGGGAGAAATCGAAGTCCGCCCGCAGGTCGCCCAGTTGCGGGAGCGCCTCGCGCACGTCGGGGCGCGGGTCGGGTCGACCGTCGGTGCGCGGATCGATGCGTTGTCCGCCGAGAAAGTCGTCCTCGATGAATTTCGCGTAGGCGTCGAAGCTGACCGTCTGGTGATCGATGAAGCCCTTGCGGGCAAAGGGACTGATGACAAGCGCCGGAACGCGCAGTCCGTAGCCGTTCTCGTCGACGTGCGGAGGGACGACATGATCATAGAATCCGCCCCAGTCGTCCCAGGCCAGGAAGATCGCAGTGCTCTCCCACTCGGGGCTGCGCATGACGGCGTTGATCACGCCGGTGACATAGGCCTGCCCGGCGCTCACCAGGGCCGGCGGATGTTCGCTATAGGGCTGCGAAGGCGCCAGCCAGACTACAGAGGGCAGGGTTCCGGCCTTGGCGGCGACGAAGAACCGGCTGATGTCCTGGATGTTATCAAGCTCGCCGTCCTGTTTGACGGTGTCGAACGCGGGCAAGGGGTTCCATATCCCCGGCGTGCCATGGGATTGCCCCTTGGGCGCGCAGGTCATCTCGCCGGTCTCGCAATCGGGCTGGGCCCCGCTCATGACGTAGTAGGCCCAACTCACGTGATTTTTGTGCAGCAGATAGGTCAGATCCGTCCAGGCATAGTCGGGGCGGCCCGGCTGCGCCTGACGGCGATGCCGCGCCAATGAGTCCTTGGGCGGGTCAGGCCGCTGCGGCTCGTTCGTACAGCTCATCGGATCGCCGATCACGGCGCATTTCGCGGACCATTCCGAGACCATGAAGAGGTGGCTGGGCAGGCTCCACGACGCGTTCGGTTCGAACATACAGTCCTGCAATACGAATTCGTGCGCATAGGACCAGTAGTTCGGGATGTCGCCGCCGTCATGGTAGCCGACGGCGTCGATATCCCGTCCACCCACATTGGTGCAGCCGGGATTGACCTGACTGCCACAGGCCTTCCGGCGACCCTGCGCGGCCTGGTACAGAAACCCGTCCATCCGACCGTTGTCGATATCAGCCACGGCGGAGGGGACGCCGTGCGGGCCGCCGGCGTTCAGATCGGCGGTCTCATGATAGGGCCGAATACAGCTTCCCTGTGGGGTGGGAATGCAGACGGTCGGCGCGCCGCCCTTCATGGGGATGCCATTGGCGCCGGGATAGGTACCGAAATAGGTATCGAACGAGCGGTTCTCCTGCATGATGATCACGACATGCCTGATCTTGTGGATGCCGTCGGGTTCAGTCGCTTTGCCCGATCCCAAGGCTGGCTGCAGGCCGAGCGCGACGCCGATCGCCGCTGTCGCGGCGGCGAGGGAGCGTTTCATGGCTTTCATTTGAGACCTCGCACCTCCCGACCTGACGCGCACCGCGTGCGCGCGCGGGCCTCTCGACAAAGGGACCACGCCCAGGCGTGGGCCGCGCCAACTTTTTAAACCGTCTCCGCGGCGTCCAGTTCCGCCAGCAGCCTGTCGCGCAAGGCGTATTTCTGGATCTTGGTCGCCGACATCGGCCATTCGGTGACGAAGCGGACGAGGCGCGGAATCTTGAACCGCGCGATCTTGCCCTCGAAGTGGGCGATGAGCTCGGCCTCGTTCGCCCCGTGGCCGGCCTTGAGTTCGACGAAGGCGGCGGGGACCTCGGCGTAACGATCGTCGGGCATGCCGACGACCTGGCTCAGGCGCACCGCGGGGTGGGTGTCGAGCACCGCTTCGATCTCGGCGGCGGCGACGTTCTCGCCGCCGACCTTGAGCATGTCCTTGAGGCGGCCGTGGAACATGATGTGGCCCGATGCATCGAACGAGCCGATGTCGCCGGTGTGCATCCAGCCGTCGGGATCCAGTGTCGCCGCGCTCTTCACCGGGTCGCGGTAGTAGCCCTTCATGGCGTTGGGGCCGCGCGCGATGATCTCACCCTGGGCGCCGACCGGCGCGTCCTCGCCGGTCTCGGGGTTGATGATCCGCACCTCCCATTCGTCCAGCGGTACGCCCAGGCGGCCGATGCGCAGATCATAGGGATCCTCGGGCCGGCTGGTGCAGATAACGCCCGACCCTTCGGTGAGGCCATAGGTGCCGACCTGAACCGCGTTCGGCATGGCCTTGGCCATCGCCTCGGCGATCCACGGCGGCTGCACCGCGAGGTTCGAATTCATGAGCCGCACCCGACTCAGATCGGTCCGCGGAAAGTTGGGATGATTGATCAGGTCCTGCATGATGGTCACGAAGCAGGGGTAGGTGTGGGTGGCCGCCTCGTCCTCCAGCATCGCCAGAGCGATCCCGGCCTCGAAGTTTGGAATGGTCAGATAGGCCGCGCCCGCATCGATCGCGGCCGTCAGCGGCAGGATGCCGGCGATGTGGAAGATCGGCAGCGGCGACCAGAATCGGTCGCCCCTGTGGATGTGATAGCGGCGAGCGAGGCTGCGCGCGTTGCCGACCATGCCGCGGGGCGTCAACAGGCAGCCCTTGGGATTCGACGTGGTCCCGGACGTGTAGAGGATGATGCCGATCTGGTCCTTCGTGACCGTGTCGATGCGCTCATCGACGATGGCGTCGGACACCGTCTCGCCGGCGGCGAGAAAGGCGTCGGCGTCGGTGAATCCCGGCGACGCGGCGCCGGTCGTGATCAGTTGGCGCAGCTTGGGCGCCTCGGGGCAAGCGAGCCGGGACGCCGTCGGGTCCTGGTCCGCCAGAGAGGGCAGCGCCAG
>Ga0181519_10003070_pt1 | contig 13838 bp, 15 predicted proteins | sample PEATcosm2014_Bin_26_FD_121102 | JGI IMG/M metagenome (GOLD analysis project Ga0181519, IMG submission 121102) | Peatland microbial communities from MTU Mesocosm Facility, Houghton, MI, USA - PEATcosm2014_Bin02_10_metaG | ecosystem: Environmental > Terrestrial > Soil > Wetlands > Peat | place...
GAAGTCGCTCGAGACGATGCCGCGCAGCCCGTAGTGGGGCTGCGTCGGGCTATCGCTAGTGACGACCAGGCCCGGGACCCACTTCTGCATGTCGCCGATGTCGTCGGCCGCATGCTTCTGGATGGCGTCGGTTGACAGCACCTGCACCGCGATCGGCACGTCCTGCAGCCGCTGCTCGCGCCGCTGCGCCGTGACCACTATCTCGCCGAGCGAATCGCTGCTCGCGGCGGTGGCCGCGGGTGCGTTCTGCGAATGGACCGGGCACGCGACCAGCCACGTTCCGGCGGCCGCGAACGACAGAATCAGCCTGCGATTGATCAAGAGTCCCCCTTTCGCGAGTGTCCGGTTGGCGCCCGGCTCCCAGCACTACGGGGACGATACAGGCCGGAATGCCGGCCCGCGATACCCCCCCCGAATAGTTGAATCGTGCGCCCCAGGGGCGCCGCGCGGGCCAGTTATACTGGCTCGCCGGCGGCTTGTCACGCCAAACTCGGCGGTCACCGAGTTCTAGTCGGTGATCGCCCTAATCGTTATGTAGCAACGCAGCATCAGGCTTGCACCGGCGCTGCGGCCCGCTAGACTCCGGGCGGGGGGTATGGCACGTGGTGGTGATGGCCGTTCAAAACAAGCGCGCGGGGACGGCGCCCCGCACCCAGCGCCGCGGCGACCAGCGCCGCCTGCGGCTGCTGCGGGCAGCGACCGATCTGATCGCGCGGCGCGGCCTGTCCGGAGTGACCTACGCCGCCGTGTGCGCGCGGGCCGGCGTGCCGCCGAGTTCCGCGCATCATTTCTATCCGGACCTCGAGGCCATCTTCCGCGCACTGCTCGAGGGCCATCGGCTGGCGATGGACGCCGCGCTGATGCGGCCCCTCAAGGCGCGCGACACGCGCTCGTGGCAGGCGATCGTCGAGTGCATGGTCAATCGGGCGGCGCGCTACCACGCGAACAATCCGGTCGGTGCGAAGCTCGCGATCGGCGGCGAGACGCCGCCGCAGATCAAGCTGATCGACCGCGACGCCGATCGCGCGCGCGCCGGCTTCGCGCTGCGTGTGCTCGAGGAGCTGTTCGTCGTGCCGCGCTTCGTCGACAAGGAGCGCGTGGCGTACCTCGCGGCGGAGATCATCGACGCCGCGTTCACGGCCTCGATGCTCGAGAATGGCCGCCTGACGGCGGCCTACGTCAAGCTCGCCAAGCTCGCGGCGATCGGATTCCTCGGCCACTACCTCGGCGCCAGCCTGCCGGCACGGCCGGTGGTGCGGCCGCCGCGCTAGGCGGCGCGCGCCGCCGAGGCGGTCTCGAGCAGCCAGTCGTGGACGGCGCGCACGTGGTGCTCGCCGATGCGGCGGCTGTCGCAGTACAGCTGGTACGCGTCCTGCGGGATGCCCAGCGTGGATATGGCGACGAGCGCGCCGCGGCGCACGAGCGCATCGGCGGCGACGGTCGAGCCGAGGATGACGCCAAGTCCGGCCGCTGCGGCCTCGAGGCCGAGCGCGTGGTCGGAGAACGCAGGCCCGCCGTCGGCGTCCGTTGACGCGACGCCCGCGAGCTCGAACCAGGTGCGCCAGGTGACCGGGCTCTCGTCGTGCAGCAGCGGCCAGCTGCGCAGCTCGGCGGCCTGCGCTGGGATGCCGCCGCGTGCGTCGATCAGCGACGGCGCTGCGAGCGGCCGGCGCCGGTCCTCGACGAGCGAACGGGCCAGCGTGTGGTGGCCGGCCGGGCGCACGTCGTGCGAGATCAGGATGTCGACCTCGTCGAACTCGAAGTCGACGGCGCGTTCGGATGTATCGAGCCAGACGTCGATGTCGGGATGGGCGCTGTGCAGCGCGCCGAGCCGCGGCAGCAAGTAGCCGCGCGCGAACGCCGAGCTCGTATAGAGGATCACGGACTGCGGCTTGCGGTACGGCGACAGCCGGCCGACGCCGTCATCGAGCGTGCGCAGCACCCGCCGGACGGTCTGCGCGAAGTCCTTGCCCGCGTCGGTCAGCACCACCGAGCGTGCGACGCGGCGGAACAGAGGCTGGCCGAGCTCGCGCTCCAGGGACCGGATCTGGTGGCTGATCGCCGAGTGCGTCAGGTGCAGTTCCTCGGCCGCGTCCGCGAAGCTGCCGCGCCGCGCGGCTGCCTCGAAGCCCCGCAGCGTGCTCAGGCTGGAATTGAGCGTGCCGGCCATTTTCATATAGATGAGGAAATGTCATCGAAAAGTCAAGAAATAATCGCTTTTCTTTCCAATTCACCGATGGTTGAATCACCCATAGAGGTCGGAGCGGCTGCTGCCATCTCCTTATATGAGTCGTCGCCACCCGGGCGCGACAGGGGGTTTCGTTGGACGCGAACATCGCCAATCGCCTGCTCAGCCCGGAGCAGCTCGAGCGCTGCCGGATGCCCGCCGAGTACGAGCGCCACGCGGCAACCTGGATGGCGTGGCCGACCCGCCGCGAGATCTGGGGCGGGCGCTTCGCCGAGGTGAAGGCCGATTTCGTGCGCCTCGCGACCACGATTGCCCGCTTCGAGCCCGTGCGCATGGTGGTGGCGCCGCCGGACGCGGCGGAGGCGCGCGCGCTGTGCGGCCCCACGGTGTCGATCGTCGAACTGCCGATCGACGATTCCTGGGCGCGCGACTCGGGGCCGATCTTTCTGGTCGACGATCGCGGCCTGACGGCGGCGTCGGCCTGGCGGTTCACGGCGTGGGGCCACAAGTACCACCCGCACGACGAGGATGCGCGGCTCGCACGTCGTGTCGCCGCATGCCTCGACGTTCCCGTCGTGCCGTCCGAACTGGCGCTCGAGGGCGGCGCGGTCCTGGTCGACGGCGAGGGCACGCTGCTGACGACCGAGTCTTGCCTGCTCAATCCGAACCGCAATCCCGGCCTCAGCCGGGCCGCCGTCGACGCGGAGCTCAAGCGTGTGCTCGGCGTACGCAAGGTCATCTGGCTGCCCGGCGACCCGCTCGAGACGGAGACGGACGGGCACATCGACGGCCTCGTGGCGCTGGCGGCACCGGCGCGCGCGCTCCTGGAGGTGAACGACGACCGTAGCGACCCGCGATTCGAGATCCTGCGCGAGAACCGGCGCGCGCTCGAACTCGCAACCGACGCGCGCGGCCGGTCGTTCGAGATCCTCGAGATCGGGGAGGCCGACCGGTCGACCGAGGTCGGTGAGCGCTACTGCCGGTCGTACGTCAACTTCTACATCGTCAACGGCGCGGTGATCGCGCCGGCATACGGGCGGTCGTCCGACGCGGACATCGCCGTGGTGCTGCGCAACGCGTTCCCTGATCGCGAGGTCGTCATGCTGCCGATCGGCGCCATCGCGACCGGCGGCGGGGGCTTTCATTGCGTCACGCAGCAGCAGCCGGCATGACGGCCGGCGCGCCAGCCGGTACGGGCATTACGCGCCGCCCACCGCGGGATCCTGTGGTCCGGCCGCTGCCGTCGGCGGAGATGCCGGCACGGCTCGGCTACCGCATGCCGGCCGAGTTCGAGCCCCACGCGCGGTTGTGGCTCGCCTGGCCTGGCGCGACGACGCGGACCTGGGCGGATCCGGCCATTACCACCGTCTGCCGCGACCTCGCCCGCGCCGCGCGGCGCTTCGAGCCGGTCGCCATGGCGGTCGATCCGACCTGTGTCGACGAGGCCGCCGCGATGCTGGGTTCCGACGTCGAGCTGTTCGCGCTGCCCGTCGACGACATCTGGGTGCGTGACTCAGGCCCGAGCTTCGTGGTCCGCGCGGACGGCACCCTGGCCGCCACGACGTGGAGCTTCAACGGCTGGGGCGACAAGTTCGACGGCTACGCGGCAGACAAGGCACTGGCGCCGCGTATCGCCGCAGCGGCAGGCGCGCCGGCGTACGCGGCACCGATCATCACCGAGGGCGGCGCGCTGCACGTCGATGGGCAGGGAACCGTGGTGGTGACCGAGAGCGCGGTGCTCAACGCCAACCGCAACCCGGGACTGACGCGCGCCGAAGTCGAGGCCGGACTCAACGGCTGGCTCGGAACCAGCACCGTCGTCTGGATTCCGGGCGAGCGGTGGGACTCGATCACCGACGGTCACATCGACGGCCTGATGACCTTCGTGCGGCCCGGTGCCGCGCTGTTCGAAGTCTCCGACGATCCCGCCCATCCCCGGTACCATCTGCTCAAGGAGCAGGCGCGCGCCCTCGCGCTCGCCACCGACGCGCGGGGCCGGCGGATCGAAGTGGGCCTGCTGAAGGCGCCGCGCCAGCTGCCGAGCGAGTCAGCGGACTTCTGCGGGATCTACGTGAACTGTCTACTGCTGAACGGTGCTGTTCTGATCCCGGCCTTCGGCGACGCGGTGGCCGACGCGGCCGCGCGCGCGACGTTCGCCGCAGCGTTCAAGGACCGGCAGATCGTCCAGCTGCGTGTGGACGCCATCTGCGCCGGCGGTGGCGGCATCCACTGTGTGAGCCAGCAGGAGCCGCTGGCGATGCGGGCGCCGTTACCTTGACGTCTGGAGAGCGACGACTATGCGCAATGTGACCTTCGCCGCGACGCAGTTCGCCTGTACCTGGGACCGCGCGCGCAACGTGGCGACCGCCGAGCGCCTCGTGCGCGAGGCCGCCGGCCAGGGCGCGAACGTGGTGCTGCTGCAGGAACTGTTCGAGACGCCCTACTTCTGCGCGGTGCAGAAGCGCGCGTTCTACGAGCTCGCCTCGCCGGTCGCCAATCACCCTACGGTCGAGCACTTCCGGCGCGTGGCGGCGGCGCTCGGCGTCGTCATTCCGGTGTCGATCTACGAGCGTGCGGGCGAGGCGTTCTTCAACTCAGTCGTGGTCGTCGACGCCGACGGCGGCATCGCCGGCCACTATCGCAAGAGCCACATCCCGCAGTTCCCGGGCTACGAGGAGAAGTACTACTTCTCGCCGGGCGATACGGGCTTCCACCGCTTTGCGACCGCGTTCGGCGCGCTCGGCGTCGCCATCTGCTGGGACCAGTGGTTCCCGGAAGCCGCCCGGGCGCTGGTGCTCGGTGGCGCGGAGTTCCTGCTCTACCCGACCGCGATCGGCAGCGAGCCGAGCGACCCGTCGCTCGACTCGATGGAGCACTGGCGCATGGTCATGCGCGGCCACGCCGCCGCGAACATGGTGCCGGTCGTCGCCTCGAACCGGATCGGGCTCGAGACGACGGACGGGGTGTCGATGACGTTCTACGGCTCGTCGTTCATCGCCGGCCCGACCGGCGCGCTCGCGGCCGCGGCGGACCGGCAGACCGAGGGCGTGCTGACCGCGACCTTCGATCTCGACCGCTGCCGCGCGGAGCGGGCCAACTGGGGCACGTTCCGCGATCGCCGACCCGATCTGTACGCGCCGCTGCTGACGCTCGACGGGCAGCCGAGGGCCGGACTCGCGACGCGGCCGGCCTGACGGCCGTGGTGCCGGGGACGGGCTCGGGACTCCGGCCGTTCGCCGCACTGGCGGCGCTGGTCTGCGCCCTGTACGCCCCGCTGGCGCCGGCTGACGCGGACCGGGTCGTCAACGTCTACTCGTGGGCGGAGTACTTCCCGCCGTCGATCCTGCGCAAGTTCGAGGCCGAGACCGGGATCAAGGTCAACTACTCGGTCATGGACAACAACGACGTCATGGAGACGACGCTGTCGGCGGGCCATTCGGGCTTCGACCTCGTGACGGTGAACGCCTCTCCGCACCTCGGGCGGGAGATACCGCGGCACCTGTGGCAGAAGCTCGACAAGCGGCGCCTCAAGAATATCGCCAACGCCGACCCGAGCATCATGAAGGCGCTGCGTCGCGTCGACCCCGGCAATGAGTACGCGCTGCCGTGGATGTGGGGCACGATCGGGGTGATGTTCAACCCCGACCTCGTCCGGCCGCGGCTGCCGCTCGACCGGACGCGCCGCATCGACATGATCTTCAGGCCCGAGGTCGTCGCCCGCCTCAAGGACTGCGGCGTAACGATCCTCGATTCCTGGATCGACGTCCTGCCGATCCTGTCGGCCTGGCTCGGCCAGCCCGAGCTGTCGGCCGACCCGGCCTCGCTCAAGGCGCTCGCAAGCGCCTACGCGGCGGCGCGCCCGTACATCCGCCGGGTCACGACCGCCGGCTACTACCAGCAGCTCGCCGACGGCGAGATCTGCGCCGCGATCGGCTACTCCGGCGACGCGATGATCGCGCGACGGCTGGTCGCCGAGGCCGACAGCAGCGTCAAGATCGAGTACGCCTACCCCGAGCAGGAGGTCACGATCTTCGTCGACAGCTTCGCGATCCCGGCCGATGCGCCGCACCCGGATGCGGCGCACGCGTTCATCGATTTCGCCATGCGCCCGGAGATCGCCGCCGAGGCGGCGGCCTACATCGGCTTTGCGAGCGGCAACGCCGCGGCGATACCACTGCTCGACCCGAGCATGCGCGACAACCCGGCGATCTACCCGCCCGCCGACGTGCGGGCGCGATTCTCGATGGGTCGGCCGTACACTTCGGCCGAGGAGCGGGCGTTCGCGCGGGCGTGGCTGCGCATGAAGACCGGACACTGACGGGGAGACGCGTGCCCAGCAACACAGCGGATGGACTACGGCCGGCGGGCGAGGCGGCGGCGCTCGCGGCCGGCGTCTCGGTCAGCGGCATCTGCAAGGCGTTCGGCAGCGCGGCGGTGCTGCGCGACGTGTCGCTGACGATCGATCGGGGCGAGTTCCTCGCGCTGCTCGGCGGCTCCGGCTGCGGCAAGACCACGCTGCTGCGGATCATCGCCGGCCTCGAGACGGCCGACGCCGGCGCCGTCTGCATCGGCGCCACCGACGTCACGCACGTTCCGCCGTACGAGCGGCCCGTCAACATGATGTTCCAGAGCTACGCGCTGTTCCCGCACCTGTCGGTCGCCGACAACATCGAGTACGGCCTGCGCGCCGCCGGCGTCGGCCGGGCGGATCGCGGCAGGCTGGCCGAGTGGGCGCTGCGACTGGTGCGGCTCGAGGGGCTCGGCCATCGCAAGCCGGAGCAGCTGTCCGGCGGGCAGCGTCAGCGCGTCGCGCTGGCGCGCTGCCTGGTCAAGAAGCCGGCCGTGCTGCTGCTCGACGAGCCCATGGCGGCGCTCGACCGCGGGCTCCGCGACGAGATGCAGCGCGAGCTCGTCCGCATTCAGCGTGACGTCGGCACGACGTTCGTCCTGGTCACCCACGACCAGGACGAGGCGATGTCCATGGCCGACCGGATCGCGGTGATGGACGCCGGCCGCATCGTGCAGTGCGGGCCGCCGCGCGAGATCTACGACCGCCCGGCGAGCCGCTTCGTCGCCCGCTTCGTCGGTCGCGTCAACCTGTTCGAGGGCCGCCTCGTGCGCGAGTTCGACGGCATCGCCGAGGTCGAGAGCGACGACGGACTGCGCGTCCTCGTGGCGCGGGGCACGGTCGGGCCGCCGGGCACGGCGTGCGCCGCGGCGGTGCGCCCGGAGAAGGTGGCGGTGGCGCGTGCGCCGGCTGGCCTCGCCAACGAATACAGCGGGACCGTCCAGGACCTCGCGTACTTCGGCGACCTGACGCGCGCCGCGGTCCGCCTCGCCGGCGGACGGCTGGTCGAAGCGACCGTCGTCAACAGTGGCGGGCGGGAGAGCGACGCGCTGCGGGCGGGCGACACGGTGCACGTCGGCTTCGACGCCGCGTCGCCGGTGGTGCTGACCACGTGAAGTCCCCGGCCCTTGCCGGGCGGCAACGGCTGGCGGTGGCGGTCCCGCTGGGTTGGCTGCTGTTGTGCGTCGCGCTGCCCATGCTGCTCGTGCTTGGCCTCGCCTTCGGCGAGATCGCCGATCGCATTCCGCCGATCGAGCCGCTGGTCAGTTTCGCCAACGGCGGCGTGACGGCCCACCTGACGCTGCACAACCTCGTTACGGTCGCGACCGACCCGCTGTACGCGGCGGCGTTTGGCCATGCGCTGCTGAACGCGCTGGAGACGACGGCGCTGTGCGTGCTGATCGGCTATCCGATCGCCTATGCAATCGCGCTGGCGCCCGAGCGGCAGCGGCGCATCTACGTGCTGCTCGCGGTGCTGCCGTTCTGGACCTCCTTCCTGATGAGAACCTATGCGTGGATGGGCCTGATTCGCGACTCGGGCCCGGTGAACCACCTGCTGCTGGCGCTGGGGCTCGTCGACAAGCCGGTGCCGATTCTGTACTCGCCGGCCGCCGTCCTGCTGGTGATGGTCTACTCGTACGTTCCGTTCTTCATCCTGCCGATGTACGCGGTGCTCGAGCGCCTGCCGCGCGACCTGCTGGAGGCGGCGGCGGACCTCGGCGCCCGCCCGCGCTACGCCTTCTGGACCGTGACGCTGCCGCTGTCGATGCCGGGGCTGCTGGCCGGCGCGGTGCTCGTGTTCGTGCCGGCGGTCGGCGAGTACATCATCCCCGACCTGGTCGGCAACACCGACACCATCATGATCGGCGGTGTCCTGTGGATCGAGTTCTTCCAGAACCGCGACTGGCCCGCGGCGGCCGCGATCGCCTTCCTCGCGATGGCGGTGCTGGTCGTGCCATTCCTGCTGCTGGTGCGTTTCGTGCCGGCGTTCCGCCGCGAGGGGCGCGCGTGAGCCGGCGCGCGCGGCCCCTGTGGCGACCGATCGCGCTGTGGCTGGGGCTCGGTTTCCTGTACGTACCGATCGCCTGGATCGTCATCTACTCGTTCAGCGGGTCGACCGTGGCCGGCGTCTGGAAGGGCTTCTCGCTGCGCTGGTATGCGGCACTGGTCGAGAACGACGCGCTGCGGCAGGCGGCGGGACTGTCGCTGCTGCTCGCCGCGCTTGCCGCGACCACGGCGACCGCGCTCGGCACGATTGCCGGCTACGCGCTCGCCCGCCTGCCGCGCTTCGGCGGCCGTTCGGTCATGACGGGGCTGCTCGCCGTGCCGCTGTTCGTACCCGAGATCCTGATCGGTTTCGCGCTGCTGATGCTGTTCGTCGGGCTCGAGACGCTGACCGGGCTGCGGGTCAGCAAGGGCATGCTGCCGCTGGTCGCGGGCCACGCGACCATGGGGATGCCGGTCGTCGCGTCGGTCGTGTTCGCCCGCCTCAGGGGCCTCGACCGCTCGTTCGAGGAGGCGGCACTCGACCTCGGCGCCCGTCCGTTGCGGGTGTTCCTGACGGTGACGCTGCCGCTGGCACTGCCGGCGCTGGCATCCGGCTGGCTGCTCGCGTTCACGCTGTCGTTCGACGACGTGATCACCTCGAGCTTCCTCGCGGGCCCGGCGAACACGACGCTGCCGATGCTGGTCTACTCGACGGTCAGGGTCGGCGTGAGCCCGCAGCTCAACGTCATCGGCACGCTGATCATCGCCGGCGTCGCGCTGCTCGTGACGGTGGCGATGCTGCGCGGCGGCTCCGCGCCGGGAATCGCGACCGGCCGCGCGCGCGCCACCGCTGCGGCCGCCGACTGAGTCGCAGCGGAGGGTTGCCGGTGGTGACGCCGGCGATCTTGCCGCCTCAGGGCGCGAACAGGCGGGCGCGCTCCGTGACCCGGCGCACGATCTCGTCGAGCCCCTGGCCGGTCTTGAGGTTCGTGAACACGAACGGCCGGTCGGCGCGCATGCGGCGGGCGTCGCGCTCCATCACCTCGAGCGACGCGCCGACGTAGGGCGCGAGGTCGATCTTGTTGATGACCAGCAGGTCGGATCGCGTGATGCCCGGGCCGCCCTTGCGCGGAATCTTGTCGCCGGCAGCGACGTCGATGACGTAGATCGTGTAGTCGGACAGCTCCGGGCTGAACGTCGCCGCGAGGTTGTCGCCGCCGCTTTCGACGAACACGAGGTCGAGCGCCGGGAAACGCCGCGTCAGGCGGTCGACGGCCTCGAGGTTGATCGAGGCGTCCTCGCGGATCGCGGTGTGCGGGCAGCCGCCCGTCTCGACGCCGAGGATGCGCTCCGGCGCCAGCGCCTCGTGGCGCACGAGGAACTGCGCGTCTTCCTCGGTGTAGATGTCGTTGGTGACGACGCCGAGCTCCCAGTCGGCACGCAGCGCACGGCACAGCGACAGCGTCAGCGCGGTCTTGCCGGAGCCGACGGGCCCGCCGATGCCGACGCGCAGCGGCCCGAGCGGCCCGGGTTCAGGAGCGGAAGAGACGGGTGTACTGGGTTTCATGGTGCATCGAGGCGAGGGTGAATCCAGGCAGCAGGTTGCGGCACTCCTCGAGCGGCCGGGCCGCGGCGTCCGCGGCCAGCGGCTCGAGACGGGCGCCGAGCCGGGTCAGCAGCCGCTGGCCGGCCCGCTGGCCGAGCGGCACGGTCTTGAGGGCGGCGAGCACCGAGTTCTCGAGCCAGCTCCACAGGAAGGCGACGAGCGCATCGCCCACCTCGATGCCGCGCCCGGCCGCCGCCGCGGCCCACGCGGTCGGGTAGGCGAGGCCGTCGTCGGCGTCGAGTGCCGCGAGCTGCTGCAGCGTTTTCGGCGGCAGCTCGGCGCCGTCGCGCAGCAGCTCGAGCAGCGACTTGCCCGCCTGCACCGTCTCGGCCCGCAGCTCGCGCGTCTCGCGGCTCGCGAGGAAGCGACTATTGAGTTCGGCGACCTGCGCGTAGGCAGCGGCGCCTGAGGCGCGCATCAGCGCCGCCACCCACGTGGCGTCCCAGGCGGCGACGCCGTGCTCGAGGACCGTCTCGAGCCACTCGCCGGCGCTCGTCTCGTCGTGAATCACTCCGGCGCCGACCGCCCACTCCAGACCCTGCGAGTAGCTGTAGGCGCCGACCGGCAACGTCGGGCTCGACAGCTGCAGCAGGCGGGCGAGGGACGCGCGCGTCAAGAGCGGCGGTACTCGTGGATGACGGGGGCGAGCCGGGCCGCATCGGCGGCATGGGCGTGCGCCTGTCCGTAGGCGCCACCCTCCGGCTCGAACGGCGCCTCGACGCGGACCGGCTCGAGGCCGAGGCCGCGCAGCAGCCGCTCGAGCACGCCGTCCGCGGCGACGCGCAACGCGCCGGGGCGCAGCTCGACCGCGACATGGCGATTGCCGAGGTGATACGCCGCGCGCGCCAGCAGCGCCGCGTCCGGCACAGCGACGTGCAGCAGCGGCTCGGCGGCCGCGAGCACCTCGACGACGCGGCCGTCGCTTGCGAGCAGCCGGTCGCCGTGCCGCAGCGGCGCGCCGCGCGGCAGCGCGAGCGCCGCCTCGGCGCCCCCCTCCAGGCGCACGGGCAGGCGCGCGCGCGTGCGCTCCTCGAACGTCAGGCGGACGCCGTCGGAAACTGGCGCGTCGCGCGCCGCGCGGGCCTCGATGCGCAGGCGATCTGATGCGGTGGACGACACATCGCCCTCCTCAGAACAGGAAGTAGCGCTGCGTCAGCGGCAGCTCGGTCGCCGGCTCGCACACCAGCAGTTCGCCATCGGCGCGGACCTCGTAGGTCTCCGGATCGACCTCGAGCCGTGGCGTGGCGGCATTGCGGATCATGTCGCGCTTGCCGAGATGGCGGGTGCCGCGCACGGCCACCAGCGGCTTCGTGAGCCCGAGCGTGGCGAGCGCGGGCCCGGCGAGCGCCGCCTGGGAGACGAAGGTGACGGAGGTCGTGCGCGCGCGACCGCAGCTGCCGAACATCGGCCGGTAGTGCACCGGCTGCGGCGTCGGGATCGAGGCGTTCGGGTCGCCCATCGGCGCGAGCGCGATCATGCCGCCCTTGACGACGAGGCTCGGCTTGACGCCGAAGAAGGCCGGTGACCAGACGACCAGATCAGCGAGCTTGCCCGGCTCGACGGAGCCGACGAGGTGGGCGATGCCGTGGGTGATCGCCGGGTTGATCGTGTACTTGGCGATGTAGCGTTTGACGCGCTCGTTGTCGCGACGCGCGCCGTCGCCGGCCAGCGCGCCACGCTGGCGGCGCATCTTGTGCGCGGTCTGCCACGTCCGGATGACGACCTCGCCGACGCGGCCCATGGCCTGCGAGTCCGACGACATCATCGAGAACACGCCGAGGTCGTGCAGGATGTCCTCGGCGGCGATCGTCTCGCGCCGGATCCGCGACTCGGCGAAGGCGACATCCTCGGCGATCGCCGGGTCGAGGTGGTGGCACACCATCAGCATGTCGAGGTGCTCATCGACGGTGTTGATCGTGTATGGCCGCGTCGGGTTGGTCGAGCTCGGCAGCACATTGGCCTGTCCGGCCGCGCGGATGATGTCCGGCGCATGGCCGCCGCCGGCCCCCTCGGTGTGGAACGTATGGATCGTGCGCCCGCCGATTGCGGCGAGCGTCGTCTCGACGAAGCCCGACTCGTTCAGCGTGTCGGTGTGGATCGCGACCTGGACGTCCAGTTCGTCGGCGACCTTGAGGCAGGTGTCGATCGCCTGCGGGGTCGTGCCCCAGTCCTCGTGCAGCTTGAGGCCGATCGCGCCGGCCAGCACCTGTTCGCGCAGCGGCAGCGGGTCGCTGGCGTTGCCCTTGCCGAAGAAGCCGAGGTTGACCGCGAAGGCCTCGGCCGCCTCGAGCATGCGGTGCAGGTGCCACGGGCCCGGCGTGCAGGTGGTCGCGGCCGTCCCGGCGGCCGGGCCGGTGCCGCCGCCGAGCAGCGTCGTGACGCCGGAGGCGAGCGCGTCGTCGACCTGCTGCGGGCAGATGAAATGGATGTGCGAGTCGATGCCGCCGGCCGTGACTATCCGCCCTTCGCCGGCGATGATCTCCGTGCCCGCGCCGATCGGGACGTCGACGCCGGGCTGGACGTCGGGATTGCCGGCCTTGCCGATCTTCCAGACGCGGCCGTCCTTGAGGCCGATGTCGGCCTTGACGATGCCCCAGTGATCGACGACGACGGCGTTGGTGATGACGGTGTCGGCGACTGCGGCGCTCGGCAGCTGGCTCTGGCCCATGCCGTCGCGGATCACCTTGCCGCCGCCGAACTTCACTTCCTCGCCGTACACCGTGAGGTCGCGCTCGATCTCGATCCACAGGTCGGTGTCGGCGAGCCGGATCCGGTCGCCCACGGTCGGGCCGTACATCTCGGCGTAGGCCCGCCGGTCGATGTGCACGGCCATCAGAGCGGCCCCTGCACGCGGCCGCTGAAGCCGCAGACCCGCCGTGCGCCGCCGTACGCGACCAGCTGCACGGTGCGGCTCTGGCCGGGCTCGAAGCGCACCGCAGTGCCGGCGGCGATGTCCAGCCGGAAGCCGCGCGTGGCGGCGCGCTCGAAGCGCAGCGCGTCGTTGACCTCGAAGAAGTGGTAGTGCGAGCCGACCTGGACCGGCCGGTCGCCGGTGTTCTCGACGCGCACGCTCAGCGTTGGCCGACCGGCGTTGAGCTCGATCGTGCCGGGCCGGATGTCGAATTCCCCAGGGTGCATCGGCTGCTCCTAGACGATCGGCTGGTGGACGGTGACGAGCTTGGTGCCGTCCGGGAACGTGGCCTCGACCTGGATCTCGGGAATCATGTCGGCGACGCCGTCCATGACGTCGTCGCTGCCGAGCACCGTCTTGCCGAAGCTCATCAGCTCGGCAACGGTGCGGCCGTCGCGCGCGCCCTCGAGGATCGCCGCACTGATCAGCGCGATCGCTTCCGGGTAGTTGAGCTTCAGGCCGCGCGCCCGGCGCCGTTCCGCCACCAGCGCCGCGGTGAAGATCAGCAGCTTGTCCTTCTCTCGTGGCGTCAGTTCCATCGAAGCACCCTCGCTACGCGGACCAGATCCGCGGTCGCGCGGCCGCGCGTCCGGCGTACACCGGGCGCAGCAGCGACCACAGGGAAGTGAACCATGCGAGCGCCTCCTCCGTCGACGGGCCGAGGTAGCGCGCCAGCAGCACGTCGGGCAGCTGGGTGAGGGCGCCGCGGTCGGGCCGGCCGAGCGGTACCTGGCGGCAGGCATCGAGGACCTGGCGCGGCGCGTCCGGGCCGGCGGCCCACAGCGTGCCGAACACGGGC
>Ga0181519_10003071_pt1 | contig 13831 bp, 12 predicted proteins | sample PEATcosm2014_Bin_26_FD_121102 | JGI IMG/M metagenome (GOLD analysis project Ga0181519, IMG submission 121102) | Peatland microbial communities from MTU Mesocosm Facility, Houghton, MI, USA - PEATcosm2014_Bin02_10_metaG | ecosystem: Environmental > Terrestrial > Soil > Wetlands > Peat | place...
ACCAGGATCACCAGCCCGATGAAAGGCGGCGCCGCCAAAACCGAGGAATGGAAACAGGCGGCCAGCGCCATGAGAATTCCGGCGCGGATCAGATCGCGATTGGATTTCCGCGCGCTGCGTTCCCAGGCCACGGCGTAATAAAATCCCGCGGTGAGGAAGGGAAAGGCCAAAAGCTTCATATGGCCAGTGGGCGCCAGGGTCAGGATATTGCAGCTCGCCGCCACCAGCGCCGTGGCGACGATGCGCCGCCAAACCGGGATCTCGAATTTCATCAGGCTGGCGTAGAACACCGCCACGCCCGCCGCGGCGAAAACCGTGTTGATGTGTTTCTGGCTCTGTTCGGCGGATTCGCCGAAACCGAGATAGCGGTGCCACAACAGCGTCACCGGCTGGAGCCAGACATGGCCCATGTCCCAGACGAATTGGTTGCTGTCGATCTGGGCGATGAAACGGAAGACGTCGTGATAGGGGAGCTGGCCGTAGAGCCCGACATAGAACGCGGCCGCCGCGAGCCAGGCGAAAACCGGCTCGGCCAGGGCGTGCCGCCCCAAGCCCGCTCCCGCAAGCCGGTGACGCGGTCCGCCCGCGCTCTCTTCCGCTGAAACCATGCCGGGAGTTTACGAATCCTTGCTTGATGAAGCGTGAACGCGGCTTTCCAGGCTTTTGCTCGAAGTTGGGGTGGGCAGGAAACCCAGGCGCCGCCTCGTTTTTCGTGTCGCATCCCGGCCCGCGCTGGGTTAGTTTGCCGCCTTCACAATCTCGCCAAAACCGGCCTTACAGGGAGGATTTCACGTGAAACTCTATTTCTCACCCGGCGCCTGCTCGCTTTCGCCCCATATCTTCCTCAACGAAGCGGGCTATGCCTATGAAACCGAGAAGGTCGACCTGGCCACCAAGAAGACCGCTTCGGGCGGCGATCTCTTCGCCATCAATCCCAAGGGCTATGTGCCGACGCTGGTGCTCGACGACGGCCAGGTGCTGACCGAGGGACCGGCCATCCTGCAATATCTCGGAGACAAGAAGCCCGAATCAGGATTGATGCCCAAAGCCGGCACGATGGAACGCGTGCGCACCCAGGAAATGCTCAACTTCATCACCAGCGAGCTGCACAAGACCTATGGCCCGCTGTTCCGCCCGACCACGCCCGAGGAATTCAAGACGCTGACCCGCCAGCTCCTGGCGAAGCGGCTGGCGATCCTCGACAAGACGCTCGCCGGTAAGCAATACATCATGGGCGCTTTCGGCGCCTGCGACGCCTATGCTTTCACCGTGCTGCGCTGGTCCGGTTTCACCAAGGTCGATCTTTCACCCTTCCCCAACATCACCGCCTTCATGGCGAGGATGGAAGCGCGGCCTAAGGTGCACCAGACGCTGCAAGAGGAAGGCCTGCTGGGCAAATAGCCCGGTTCAGCTTTTGCCGTAGACCGGGATGACGGCGCCGCTGGTGACGCGGTTCCCGGGCGAGGCGAGGAAGAGGATCGCGGCCGCGACCTCTTCCACTTTCGGCCACAGATCGTAATCAGCCTTGGGCATGGCAGACCGGTTGGCCGGCGTGTCCATGATCGAGGGCGCCACCGCGTTGACCCAGATGCCGTCGCTTGCGACCTCGCCCGCCAGCGCCTGGGTGAAAGCCGCCACCGCCGCTTTCGATGCGGCATAGGCGGTCATGCCGGCGCCCGAGCGCGGCTCCAACGCCGCCTTGGCCGCGACATTGACGATACGGCCGCCCTTGGCCCCCCGCTTCATCGCCTTCACCGCGTTGGCGCAAGCCAGCTGGCAGGTGAGCAAATTCATCGCAAACATGGCTTCGAAATCGGCGTTGCCGCTGGCCGCGGCGGGTTTCATGGCGAAGCCCCCGGCAAGATGGATCGAGGCCCATAACGTCCCCGCATCGGCATAGAGCTTGGCCACGGCGGACTCATCGGTGAGCTCCACCGGGCCGATAAGCTTGACCCTGGGATCGGATTTATACGGGAAGCTTTCGGCCTCTTTCGCGTGGATATAGGGCACGTGGATCATGGAAGCGCCGGCATCGAGCAAGGCTTTCACCACCGCCCGGCCCAAGGCGCCGGTGCCGCCGGTGACGACGACCGCGCATCCGCTATAATCGCCCATGACCGAAGCCTATCCGAACAACGCTTTCCTGTCATGAGCGCCGCACCAATCCTGCTCCAATCCGGGCGCGGCGTGGCGCTTGCCTTGATCGAATCCGTGCTGGCGCGGAAAATCCCGTTCGACCAGGCCCTGGCCGAGAACAAAGCCTTGGCCGCGTTGGCGCCGCGCGATCGCGGCTTCGCCCGGATGCTGGCAGCCACGGTGCTGCGCCGCCTCGGCCAGATCGATGCCGTGCTGGCGAAGCTCATGGCCAAGCCCCTGCCCGAACGCGCCGGATCGGCGCGCGACGTGTTGCGCCTGGGTGCGGCGCAATTGCTGTTTCTCGAAACCCCGCCCCATGCCGCGGTGGCCACATCGGTGGAGCTGGCCGAGGCGGTGGGCCATCCGGCGCTGAAAGGCCTGGTCAATGCCGTGTTGCGGCGGCTGTCGAACGAGGGAAAAGATATTCTCGCCAGCCAGGATGCGGCGCGGCTCAACACGCCGGATTGGTTGTGGGCAAGCTGGATGAAAGCCTATGGCGAGAAAACCACGCGGCAAATCGCGCAAGCGCATCTCTCCGAGGCGCCGCTCGATTTTTCGGTCAAGAACGACGCCGAAGCCTGGGCGGAAAAACTCCAGGCCAAGATCCTGCCGACCGGCACGTTACGCCGCGAAGCCGGCGGCTCCATCGACGAGCTGCCAGGCTACCGCGAGGGCGCCTGGTGGGTGCAAGACGCGGCGGCTTCGTTGCCGGCCAGGATTCTCGGCAATGTTGCCGGCAAGAGCGTGGCCGATCTTTGCGCGGCACCGGGCGGCAAGGCGGCGCAGCTCGCGGTTATGGGCGGGCGGGTCTTCGCCGTCGACCGTTCCGGCGAACGCCTCAAACGCGTGCGCGAAAACCTGGCGCGGTTGGCCCTTACCGCCGAATGCATTGCATCCGATGCGACATCCTGGCGCCCTTCCATGCCGCTGCGCTTCGTGCTGCTCGACGCGCCCTGCACCGCCACCGGGGCAATCCGCCGCAATCCCGACGTGCCGTGGCTGAAAACGCCCGATGACGTGAAGCGGATGACGGAATTGCAGGACCGGTTGCTTTCCCACGCGGTCACGCTGTTGGCGCCCGGCGGGGTGCTGGTCTATTGCACCTGCTCGCTCGAAACCGAGGAAGGTCCGGATCGCATCGCGAAATTGCTGAAATCGGGCCACCCTATGTCGCGGCGTCCCATCGAGGCGCGCGAGATCGGCGGGCTTTCCCAATGCCTCAGTGCCGAGGGCGATCTGCGCACCCTGCCTTGTCATCTCGCGGAACTTGGCGGGCTCGATGGCTTCTATGCTGCCCGACTCGTGCGCAACCCCTAGATGACGCTCGTCTTGCGGGGCGGTCGCCGCCCTGTTACCAAGGCGTCATGCAGCAAAAGACCCGGATCGCGCCGTCGATCCTGTCGGCGGATTTTGCCAAGCTCGGCGAGGAAGTGGCGGCGGTTTCGGCCGCCGGGGCCGATTACATCCATGTCGACGTGATGGACGGGCATTTCGTGCCCAACCTCACCATCGGCCCGGCGGTGGTGAAGGCGCTGCGTCCGCATTCCAAGCTTATCTTCGACGTGCATCTGATGATCGCGCCGGTCGATCCCTATGTCGCCGAATTCGCCAAGGCAGGCGCCGACATCATCACCGTGCATCCCGAATCCGGCCCGCATCTCCACCGCACCGTGCAACTGGTGAAATCGCTCGGCAAGAAAGTGGGCGTGGCGTTGAACCCGGCGACTCCAATTTCAGTGGTGGAACAAGTGCTGGACGATATTGATCTGGTGCTGGTGATGAGCGTCAATCCCGGTTTCGGCGGCCAGGCCTTCATTCCCGCTTCGCTCGACAAGATCAAGGCGTTGCGCAAACGCATCGACGCGGGCAAGCGCGTCATCGACCTCGAGGTCGATGGCGGCATCAATTTTGAAACCGCGCGCGCGGCGGTGGCGGCCGGGGCCGATGTGCTGGTGGCGGGCTCGGCAACCTTCGCCTCGGCTCCCGGGGGTTACGCCGCGAACATAAAGGCGTTGCGCGGCGAGGGGGCGGCGCGGGCTTCCGGGTGACCATGTCGCTCCGCGCCCGGTTCTACCGCTCGGCGTTTTACAACCTCTTTCTCTGGGGCCCCAATCCTTCGTCGTTGCGCCTCATTCTGGCCGAGACCTGGCCGGGCGATGCGTCACGCGGCAAGCATTTTCTGAACTACCCGCCGCAATGGAACGAGGCCGATCACCGGTTTCATTTCCTGGCGGATCTGGCGGCGCTTGCGGGCGGGGCAGGCGGGCGCACCGCGCGCGAATGGACTTCCCATTGGCTGAAATATTGCGACCGCGTCGAGGATCTGTCCTGGCGGCCGGATGTCATCGGCGACCGGCTTTATTCCTGGGTCGCGTTCCACGAAATGCTTTCTTCCGGCGAAGAGGGATTGTCGCTGGAGCCCCTGCTGGCGCAAAGCCTGGCGCGGCAAATGCGGCATCTGGCGCGGGTGTGGAAGCGGGTCTTCGGCCTGGCGCGGCTCCAGGCGCTGCGTGGGCTGATCGCGGCAGCGGCGGCGGTGGGCGACGAAAACCGGCTTGGCCGCGCCATCGATGCATTGGCGGATGAGTGCAAGCTCCAGGTGCTGGCCGATGGCGGGCATCCTTCGCGCTCGCCCGAGGCGGTGCTGGCGGCGCTGGCCTATCTGATCGAGGCGCGCGACGCGCTGGCGGCGGCAAGCGCGGAAATTCCGGCCGAGCTGCTTTCGGCGATCGACCGCGCGGCGCCCTTGCTGCGCTTCTTCCTGCATGGCGACGGCAGGCTTGCCTTGTTCAACGGTTCGTCGGAAATCGAAACGAATTTCATCGCCCAGGCCTTGCGGCGATCCCAATCGACCGCCAAGCCGCCGCCGCGCGCGCCGCATACGGGTTATGAGCGGCTGTGGGCCGGCGAGAGCCTGGCGATCCTCGATTGCGGCGCGCATCCGCCGCGCCCCTGGGACGGCAACGCCCATGCCGGCTGTCTGGCGCTGGAGATGAGCGTCGGCGACGAGCGCATTTTGGTCAATTGCGGCGCGCGGCTCGAAGGCCATGACCGGGAGGAAACCGAATCCTGGCGCATCGCCATGCGCGCCACCGCGGCGCATTCGACGCTGATCGTGGCCGATACGAACTCCGCCGAGATCGATGCCGGCGGGCATTTCGCCGGGCCGCCTTTCGCGGTGGCGGTGAAGCGCAGCGGGGAAAACGGCGACCAATATCTATCATCCAGCCATCACGGCTATGGCGCGGCTTTCGGCCTGGTCCATGTCCGCGAAATCTATCTCGCGGCCGATGGCGGGGATTTGCGCGGCGAAGACCGGCTGGAGCCGGCCGCGGGATTGAACAGCGCCGGGCGCGGCTTCGCCATCCGCTTCCATCTCCACCCCGAAATCCAGGCCTCGGCGACATCGGGCGGCAGCGTGTTACTGCGCCTCAAAAGCGGGGCGTTCTGGCGATTCCATGCCGCGGGGGCGGCGGTAAATCTCGCCGAAAGCATCTATCTCGGCACCGGAACGTTGCGCCGCAGCCAGCAGGTGATTCTGAGCGGCTTTGCCGGGCCGGAGGGAATCGCGGTCAAATGGGCCCTGCGGCGCGAGCGCGGCCCAATTGCGCAATGATGGGGCGCGGAATAGCCGGTTGATCGCCCGGCCTATCGGATTTAAGGTCCGCCCGGTCTTCGGTTTTTGCTTCGCGGGACATCGATGCCTGACGCCAATCTCCGCCCGGTCAAGCGGGCGCTGATCTCGGTTTCCGACAAGACCGGCCTCATACCCTTTGCCCAGGCGCTGGCGCGTTTCGGCGTGAAGTTGATCTCAACCGGCGGAACATCCCAGGCGCTTAGCCAGGCCGGGCTCCCGGTCGAGGAAGTGGCGTCCATCACCCAGTTCCCCGAGATGCTCGACGGCCGGGTCAAGACCCTGCATCCGGCGGTGCATGGCGGAATTCTCGCCAAGCGCCACGACCCGGCGCATATGAGTGCCATCGCGAAACACGGCATCCACCCGATCGACCTGGTGGTGGTGAATCTTTATCCCTTCGCCGCGACCGTGGCCAAGGGCGCGGATTTCGCGACCTGCGTCGAGAATATCGATATCGGCGGGCCGTCGTTGATCCGCGCCGCGGCGAAGAACCATGTCGACGTGGCGGTGGCGACGGACCCGGCGGATTACGATTTGATCCTGAAGGAAATGGAGGCGACGGCGGGGTCGACCGGCCTCGATCTTCGCCTGTCTTTGGCGCGCAAGGCCTTTGCCCGGACGGCCTCTTACGATGCGGCGGTGGCGCAGTGGTTCCAGCGCGAGGCAAGCGAGACATTTCCCGAAATATTGACCCTTGCCGCCTCGTTGAAGGAGAAACTGCGTTACGGCGAGAACCCGCATCAGCAGGCCGCGTTTTATGTCAGTGGCGTCGCCCGCCCCGGCGTGGCGACGGCGAAGCAGCTCCAAGGCAAGGAGCTGAGCTACAACAATCTCAATGACACCGACGCGGCCTTCGAGCTGGCGGCGGAATTCTCCGAGCCGGCGCTGGTCATCGTCAAGCACGCCAATCCCTGCGGCGTCGCGGTGGCAAGGAATTTGCGCGAGGCCTGGGACAAGGCGCTCGCTTGCGACCCGGTCAGCGCCTTCGGCGGCATTATCGCCATGAACCGGCCGCTCGACGCCGCCACCGCCGAAGCCATATCCAAGCTTTTCGCCGAGGTGGTGATCGCGCCATCCATTGAACCTGGTGCACTCGATATCCTTAAAAAGAAAACCGCGTTGCGGATTCTGGATGCCGGATCGATGCCCGATCCGAACGAAAGCGGCATGACGCTGAAATCCCTTGCCGGGGGCTATCTGGTGCAGAACCGCGACGCCGGACGGGTCAACGCCAATGAGCTCAAAACCGTGACCCAGCGCGCGCCCAGCCAGGCGGAAATATCCGACATGATCTTCGCCTTCGCGGTGGCGAAGCACGTCAAATCCAACGCCATCGTCTTCGCCAAGGACGGCGCCACGGTGGGCATCGGCGCCGGACAGATGAGCCGGGTCGACAGCGTGCGCATCGCCGCGCAAAAGGGCGCCGACGCCGCCAAGGCGGCGGGAAAATCCGAATCCCTGATCAAGGGTTCGGTGGTGGCGTCCGACGCCTTCTTTCCCTTCGCCGACGGGCTCGAAGCCGCCATTGCGGCCGGGGCCAGCGCCGCGATCCAGCCCGGCGGATCGGTGCGCGACAAAGAGGTGATATCGTGCGCCGACAAGGCGGGGATCGCCATGGTGTTCACCGGAATGCGGCATTTCCGGCACTGACCTTGCGCCATTCCAAACACAAATCCGCGCCCGCGATGCGCCCGCGTGACATGTTCCTGGCCGTCGCCACCTCGATCATCTGGGGATTTTCATTTCCGGCGATCAAGCTGGCGCTCGCCGATTTCTCGGCGCCGCAATTGATCGCACTGCGTTTCATCGTCGCCGCCATTCCGGTGCTGTTCGTGGCGCGGCCGCGCGCGGCCTGGATGGATATTTTCCTGATCGGCCTGTTCCTGTTCACCGGCCAGTTCGCCTTCATGTTTTTCTCCTACGAACTCGGCATGCCGCCCGGCCTCGCCTCGGTGACGCAACAGACCCAGGTGTTCTTCACCGTGCTGCTCTCGGCGCTGTTCCTCGGCGACCACCCGACGCGCCGCCAGATCGCGGGCATGGCAGTGGCGTTTTCGGGGCTGGCGCTGATCGCGCTCACCACCGGCGGCGATCTGCGCCTCATCGCGCTGGCCATGGCGATCACCGCCGCCTTGAGCTGGGGTATCGGCAATGTGCTGACCAAGCGCGTGGCCAAGGCGCCGATCTTCGCGCTGCTCGCCTGGTGCAGCCTGGTGCCGCCGCTGCCCGCGCTGGCCTATTCGCAATTCGCCGACAAGGTTCCGATCTGGAGCGCGATTGCCCATGCCTCGTGGCCGGCGTTGCTGGCGGTGTTTTATCTCGGCGCCATCACCACCAATATCGGCTACGCCACCTGGGGCTATTTGCTGCAGCGTTATAAGACGGGGGCGGTGGCGCCCTTCGCGCTGTTATCGCCTTGCACCGGCATCCTCGCTTCGGCCTTCCTGTTCGGCGAGGTGTTTCCCCCGGCGCGTTATGCCGGCATGGCGCTGATCCTGGCCGGGCTTGCCTTCATCCTCTTGCCCGGCGGCAAGCCGCCGACGCAAAGCGAGCCCTCGACGTGAGTGGCTGAGTAGTTAAGAAGTTAAGAAGTTGAGTAGCTGAGTACCGGCGGAAGGTGGCTGGGTATATTCCGACGCTAGAACCGACCTAAGAATATCGCGCATAAGTGGCTTATGACTTGGTTCGTTCAATATTCGATCGGCGAAACGGCGGGGCTGTGCACGGGCGCGACCCTGGCCAAGGCCATCGCGCAGGCTTGCGACCTGATCGACGAGGGCGCGATTGTCAGCCAGATCAATACGCCGGCCGGAGCCGTGGGCGCCACCGCCAGCGAGATCACCATCGCCTGTGCCAGACGCAAGGCGATGAGGAATCAATTGCATTGACGCGATAGAGCAGCGCCGACGGCCCCGGCGGAATTCCGGGACAGGATTTCTTTGTCGATTTATTGCTTCGCCCAGATGCCGGGCCGCCGGCCGGCCTGGCGCTGCCGCTCGGTTTCTTCCTCGATGGCGAAGGGCAATTGCTCTTCCGCCTCGGCGAGCAGGCGAGTCGCCGCCAGCCGCTGATCCTCCGGCAAACCCTTGAGTTTCAGCACTTCCTTGTAATGCTTGATCGTCAGCCGGATGAAATAGGACGATTCCATATCTGCCGCCCCTTTTCTGTAATATCCCATCTAGAAAACACGCCAAAAGCCCGCGATGGAAGCATCGGAATCTACTCAGGTCGGATTGGGCCGGGCCGGGCCAATTGCCCACGATTCGAGCGTCCTTGTCCCGCCCCCGGATGGCGCATAAATTAGTCGAAAGATCGAATGAACGATTGAATCCAGGGAGTGCGCAATGTCGGACGACCAGATTTTCCCGGTTCCGCGCCAGGTTGCGCAAGGCGCCTGGGTCGACGAGGCCAAGTACTTCAAGATGTACGAGGAATCGGTCAAGAACCCGGACAAGTTCTGGGCCGAGCACGGCAAGCGCCTGCACTGGATCAAGCCCTACACCAAGGTCAAGAACGCCAGCTTCGAGGGCAATGTCTCGATCAAGTGGTTCGAGGATGGCACGCTCAACGTCTCCGCCAATTGCATCGACCGGCATCTCAATATTCGCGCCGACCAGACCGCGATCCTGTGGGAAGGCGACGACCCCAAGGACAGCCGCCATGTCAGCTACAGCGAACTCCATGAAAGCGTCTCGAAGCTCGGCAATGTGCTGAAAAGCCTCGGCGTCAAGAAGGGCGACCGGGTCACCATCTACATGCCGATGATTCCCGAAGCGGCATTCGCCATGCTCGCCTGCGCGCGCATCGGCGCGGTGCATTCCGTGGTGTTCGGCGGTTTCTCGCCCGAAAGCCTGGTCGGCCGGATCAAGGATTGCGGCTCGACCATCATCATCACCGCCGACGAGGGCTTGCGCGGCGGGCGCAAGGTGCCGTTGAAGGCCAATGTCGATGAAGCCTTGAAGCAATGCCCCGAGGTCAAGAACGTCCTGGTGACGCGCCGCACCGGCGGCCAGGTGAGCTGGGTCCCGGGCCGCGACCGCTGGTATCACGAGGAAATGTCGAAATCCTCCAAGGATTGCCCGCCCGAGCCGATGAGCGCGGAAGACCCGCTGTTCATCCTTTACACCTCGGGCTCAACCGGCAAGCCCAAGGGCGTGCTGCACACCACCGGGGGTTATCTGGTCTATGTGTCGATGACCCACCAATACGTGTTCGATTATCACGACGGCGAAATCTTCTGGTGCACGGCCGATGTGGGCTGGGTCACCGGCCACAGCTATACCGTCTACGGGCCGCTGGCCAACGGCGCCACCACCGTGATGTTCGAGGGCATTCCCAATTACCCCGACGCCTCGCGCTTCTGGCAGGTGATCGACAAGCACAAGGTCAACATCTTCTATACCGCGCCCACCGCCATCCGCGCGCTGATGCGCGAAGGCGACGCACCGGTGACCAAGACCTCGCGCAAATCCTTGAAGCTTCTGGGCACGGTAGGCGAGCCGATCAATCCCGAGGCCTGGCTGTGGTATTACCGCGTGGTCGGCGACAGCCGCGTGCCCATCGTCGATACCTGGTGGCAGACCGAGACCGGCGGCGCGCTCATCACGCCGCTGCCCGGCGCCACGCCCTTGAAGCCCGGCTCGGCGACGCGGCCCTTCTTCGGCGTGCAGCCGGCGATCGTCGACGCCGAGGGAAAAATCCTGGAAGGCGCGGTCAGCGGTAATCTCTGCCTGCTCGATTCCTGGCCGGGGCAGATGCGCACCGTTTATGGCGATCACAAGCGCTTCGTCGAAACCTATTTCTCGACCTACAAGGGCAAGTATTTCACCGGCGACGGCGCGCGGCGCGACGCGGACGGTTATTACTGGATCACCGGGCGGGTCGACGACGTGATCAACGTGGCCGGCCACCGCATCGGCACCGCCGAGGTTGAAAGCGCGCTGGTGGCGCACCCCAAGGTGGCCGAGGCCGCGGTGGTGGGCTTCCCGCACGACATCAAGGGCCAGGGCATCTATGCCTATGTCACCTTGAAGCTCGGCAACGAGCCGCAGGAAGAGTTGCGCAAGGAGCTGGTGCAATGGGTCCGCAAGCAGATCGGACCCATCGCTCAACCGGATCTGGTGCAATGGGCGCCCGGCCTGCCCAAGACGCGCTCGGGCAAGATCATGCGCCGTATCCTGCGCAAGATCGCCGCCAACGAGCAGGACCAGTTGGGCGACACCTCGACCCTGGCCGATCCCGGCGTGGTCAAGGATTTGGTCAATAACCGCATGAATCGGGGATAATCCCGGCGGATCTAGGTGTTTTACGGTGCCCGGCCCGGGCGCCGCGTAAATCCGGCATTAACCATTTTTCGTCAGCATGGCGGGGCCATGTCCGACGACTCCGCCCTCAACCCGACCCTCGACCAGGCCGCGCCGCCGGCGCGCAAATACTATCCGCCGCGCGTGCCGACCTTGTGCCGGCTCACCTGCCAGGGCTTCGAGATGTTTTTTTCCGACCGCGCCGACGATCCGCGCATGCCGGGGCTGATCCCGCGCGCCATCATCGGCCCGTGGTGGAACGGCGTCACGGCCTTGTGCGCCCCCGAGATGGAAAAATACGAGCGCCGTCTCAAGACCATCATCGGCACCGGCGAATTCAGCGATGCCGATCAGCTCGCCGTCGAGCTGCAAAAACGCGCCATCGACTGGACCAACCGGCTTCTGGACGAACTTGACCGCGCCGACGGCGACAAGAGCCTGAAACAGGCTTTCGAGAACCCGCTGCTGGTATCCGATTTGCGCGAAATCGCGCGGATATTGCCGTTGAGCGCGATGCTCAAATCGCATCTCAATCTCGCCTGCTCGCTCCTGGACGAGGCCGACCAGATGGAAGGCCTGCGCATCCTCGATCTTTCTCCCGACACGGTGGCGATGCTGAAAAGCCAGTATCTGAGCTTCGCCGAATCGAGCGGCAACGATGCGCGTTATTTCGCGCTGGCCCTGGTCAACCGCATGGTGCGGCCGTGGCAGATTTTAATGCTGGGCCGCGCGCTGTCCTGGCTGCCGGGCGATGCCGGAACCCGGCATGCCGAATTCGACGCCGTGGCGCAACGCCTGGTGATGGAATTGCAACGCATGGGAAGCGAGATGGCCGGTTTCGCCAAGAGCACCGAGCCCGCGCCGGACATGGCCCGGTTGCAGACCCTCACATCGCGTTATCTCGACGAGGCCGAGGGCATGGAAGGAATTCTCGCCCTGGCCGCGCAATCGCCCTGGTCCCGTTCCATGCGGGAAACCCACCGTAATCTGGCGGCCGCTTTCAGCCGCGATTTCCTTGGCCGGATTTCCCGGGTGGTGTTCGACGCCGAGCGCAAGCCGGGCCCGGATTCGGCCGATGCCGCGCAGTCGGGCGCCTATTTCCTGGCGCTGCTTTTGGAGCATGGCGCGCGTTTCGGCCTTTACGAATCGGCGCGCGAAGCCGCCGACGATCTGGCGCAACGCCTCGGGACGACCGCCCAGAACCTGATCGAAGCCAAGCGATCAGCTCCCGGTTTTTCCCAGTTCGACGTGCATCTGCAGGCGATGCTGCGAGTCACCGAGATCGTCTTCAAGGACGGTCCGGGCGCCCTGCTCGCGCGCAGCATGCGCATGGCGCGGCAATCCTCCGCCGCCTGAGTTTCGAATAAACCGGCGCCAAGATTTCCTGGCGCCATCAAGATTCGAGCATAACGATCGACTCTTCGGATTTGGAAAGCGTTGCTTCATTAAGCTTCGTCACTCACGATGCCCCTGAATGAAGCGCGGATGCGGCGGAACCAGGGCAAGATTTCCGATTTCAGAATTCGCCACAGGCGCGTCCGCATGGGCGTCAGCTCCACCCATAACCGATGATTGTTCTCGGCGGCCTGTTTTTCGCCCGCCAGCTTGAATTTGACGTATTGGTGCCACGCCATGTCGGAAACGCGGGCGCGACCGGATTGCGCGGAAAATCCGGGATACCGTTCGGCAAATATCGCGTTCAAGCGACATGTGTCTCTGACGTTATCCGCCGTCTTTGCCAATCGCCCGGAGTCGTTCGCCGCGAAGATCCGATAGGTGGCCTTGATCTCGCCCGAAATCACGCCGCCACGCGCCGTCACGACGCGGGCCCACATCTCGCAATCCGCGGTATGAACGAGATCCGGCCTGAAACCGCCCAAAGCCTCGTAGGATGACCGCCGAACGGTTATCCCGGCGCATTGGATGGGCGTGGCATAGAAAAACGGTTCGGGCGATCTTCCCGGATTCTCGAGTTCCCGGATATGGTCGGTCGTCGCCAAAACGGCCAGTTTCTCGTCCGCGAAGAAACATCGCGTGGCATACAAGCCGAGTCCGGGGTGGCGTTCGGCGAGTTCTCCGATCGTATCGTAATAGCCGACGCTGATTAAATCGTCGCCGTGCAAAATGTGAACCAGGCGCCCGGTGCTCCGCTCGACGCAAGTGTTGAAATTCGCGGTCGGGCCGGCATTCCTGGTCTTGCGGTGAAAAGCGACCCGGCCGCGTCCGATATCGCGAACCACCGCCGCGGGATCGTCTTCGGTCGAAGCGTCATCCACCACCTCGATTTGCATATGCGAAGGCCCGGGGTCTTGGGCGAGCACGCTTTCCAGGGTCTGACGCAGATACCGGGCGCAATTGAACGTCGGGATCATCACCGACCAAAGCGGCCGTTCCACGCCGGCGGCAACCGGGGCGATGCGGGGAATGCGGAGCGCTGGTTCTCCAGGGCGGGATTCGGCCATCATCGGGCCTCGATGAAGGTGGTCTGTCCGGAGAGAATGCGGGCGGCAAGAACCTGCGCACGGGCGATCGCCTGATCCATGTCGTAATAGCGATACTCGCCCAGGCGTCCGCAGACCACGAGGCCGGGTATTCCGCGCGCGCGCGCGGCATAGGCTTTATAGAGCGCATCATTGATTTCGTCGGGGAAAGGATATTCGTAGTCGTTCGGATCGATCGGGGTAATGGTGGTTTCGCGGGTCAGCACCGTGCCGCGAATCCGTTCGGCGAATTCCCGCGCCATCATGTGCTTCCA
>Ga0181519_10003076_pt1 | contig 13816 bp, 8 predicted proteins | sample PEATcosm2014_Bin_26_FD_121102 | JGI IMG/M metagenome (GOLD analysis project Ga0181519, IMG submission 121102) | Peatland microbial communities from MTU Mesocosm Facility, Houghton, MI, USA - PEATcosm2014_Bin02_10_metaG | ecosystem: Environmental > Terrestrial > Soil > Wetlands > Peat | place...
GGGCTGAGCAAGGCGCTGGGGCTGGACCGGCACTTCACTTACAACCCTATCGGCTTCACGGAGATGATGTTCATCGATCCGTCGAACTTCGATTCCCAGCATTATGTTTTCAGCTATGTGCGCCGCGAGTTTCTCGGTTCAGTGCGCGCCTGGGTCTACGATGTGCACCCGAAAACGGATGTGAAGGGCATGGGCCGCTTCTATGGCCGTATCTGGGTTGAAGAAGACGGCGGCAACATTGTCCGCTTCAACGGCACCTATACCGGCCCCGGCTCCGAGGACGACTCCCGCTTCTTCTTCCACTTCGATAGCTGGCGCATGAACGTGCAGCCGGATATCTGGCTGCCGGTGGCTGTTTATGTTGAAGAAACGCAGCGCGAGGAGGGCGACAAGACCATTGGCCTGAAGGCGCAGACGCACTTCTGGGGCTACTCGCTCAAGCTGCCCACCCGCGACAGTGAAAACGTCAGCGTCAAGGTAGATGACGCGGTGGATAAGAGCGACGACACCTTGGACGAAACGCCGCTGCAGGCCGCCCGCGCCTGGATCACCCAGGCTGAAAACAATGTCATCGACCGCCTGGTTGAAGCAGGCTTGGTGGCGCCGGCCAACCCCGGCGGCTACGAAAATACGGTCCTCGATCAGATCGTCATCAACCTCGAGGTTCCCAACAATCTGGTCTTCACCGACACGGTGCATTGCCGTGTGCTGCTGACCACCACGATTGAGGCAACCACCGTTGGCAACACCATTCTGGTCAGCAAGGGGCTGCTCGATTCGCTGCCCAATGAAGAATCGATCGCCTCGGTGATTGCGCTGGAACTGGCGCACGTTGCCTTGGGCCATCACATCGATACCCGTTACGCCTTCAACGACCGGCTGCTCTTCCCCGACGAGACCAGCTTCCAGCGCATCAACATGTACCACTCCGACCACGACAACGCCGAGGCCGCGAAGAAGGCTGTCGAGTACCTGCAGGCTTCGATGTACAAGGACCGCCTGCCCAATGCCGGACTCTACTACGCGCAGTTGGCTGACCGCGGCAAGGCGCTGCATGCGTTGAACACTCCCAAGCTGGGCGACTCGCTGCTCAAGGTCGATGGCACCCCGTGGCTTGCCGATCTGGCTCATCAGGCTCCCAAGCTGAACCCCCAGGATCTGACCCAGACCGCTGCCCTGCCTCTGGGAAGCTGGCTCAAGACAGACCCCTGGGATGACAAGGTGCATATGATCAACGCCAAGCGCTACGCGCCGATCAATGCCCGCGAGAAGCTGCCGCTGGAGGTTACGCCGCTCAACTTCAAGCTGCAGCTTTATGATGCGGCGCACGCAACCGCGGCGCCCGCGCCAACCACTGCGGCCCCGGCTGTCGCGCCATCGGCTCCGTCTACCCCGCCACCTGCCGCCCCGGCTGCCACAGACCCGCAGGCCGCTCCTCCAGCGGCGGCTCCTGCTGCGGCGCCATCGACTCCGCCTGCAACAACGCCGGCGCAGACCTCCGGCGTTTCCACTCCTCCGGCCGACTCAACAACCACGGCGCAACCTGCCGCGGCATCATCCCAGCAGTAACATTCACGGCTTCCGCTCTTCCCCGCCCATGCGGTATGGAAGGGCGGAAGCCTTTAAAATTTATCGCAATTGCAGACTCCATCTTGATACCATTTGAAAAATCTACAAGGACGTGTACACCCAAATGAGACGATTCCCTGCATTTCTCCTGATTTTTCTAATTGTTTCCGCCGCCGCTTCTCGCGCGCAAGTGGCTCCTTCGGCGGAAAAATCCCACAGCTTCTCGCTGACCGCCGGGGGCATGGGTTCTTTTTTTCAACCCGATTACGGTCCTAACCGCCTGCTGGGTGTAGGCGCATATGCCGATGTGAAGTTCACGCGCTGGATACAGGCAGAAGGCGAAGCCCGCTTTCTGCGCTACAACCAGTTTGCGAATATCTACGAAGACAACTATCTGGTCGGCCCCCGCCTGCCGGTCTTTCACTTCTGGAAAGCCACTCCCTACGCAAAGGTGCTGATCGGCGAGGGTAAGATGAACTTCCAGTACAACGAAGCTAAAGGAACCTTTACGGCCCTGGCTTACGGTGGCGGCATCGACATCAGGGTATCCAAGCGGCTCAGCTTCCGGGCGATTGACGTCGAATATCAGCAATGGCCCAAATGGATTAGCGGTTCCCTCGCGCCGTACGGAGTGAGTGCCGGCGTCGGGTACCGGATTTTCTGAGATTCTTGGAAAACGGCGCACCTGTTCTCCGCTCTTTCCCGAAAACGAAGCCCTTCCGGTTCGCTGAAATGATTACTTCTGGCTTGATAAGAAGGATTGACAGCCCCGGAAAACACCGATATTCTCCAGACACTATAGAGTCGCAGTAAGCGATTTCCTCCCCATTTGCACGATGCTGCTGTACCTGAACAATTTGCATTCCTTGGCATTTCCTGACTTTGGAGCATCCGTGCAAAGACGATCCGCATCAGTTTGCGCCTCCCTTTTCGTGCTGGCCTTTGTTGCCAGCGCCGCGCTGACGGGCTGCAACAGCCTCTCGCTGGGCGATTCCAGTTCCTTCACAGCAATTTCCGCTCCGGCCAGCTTTCTCCGTGTCAATCAGACCATGCAGCTCATCACGCACTCCCAGTTCAACGGGATACCGCTGGTCTTTTCTGTCAACGGCATCAAGGGCGGCAATGACGTGGTGGGGACGATTGACGCCAACGGGCTGTATACCGCGCCCGCCATTGTGCCTAATCCCTACACCGTGACCATCACCAGCGCCGCCACTGAGTATCCGAACGCCCCGCCGGGTAAAGTCTCGCTGGCCGTGTGGAATCCGATCCCGATTCTCAATACGGTCACGCCATCCGCGTTTTCCGAAGGAAACACGCAGATCACCGTCGCCGGTTCGCAGTTTGTCTATGGCGCGACCATCGTCTGGAATGGCGCAGAGCTTCAGACGACGCCAGACTCGAACAATCAAGTGTCTGCGTCCGTAGCAGGTGTCAAACAGGGAACTTATACGCTGCTGGTTCGCAATCCCAACCCCGGCAGCGCGGACTCGCAGACGGTGAATGTTGTGGTTGGCCCCGGCCAGCCGGTGCTGACACTCGATCTGGGAGAAGGCACCGACGTTCGCGTCAACAACAGCCTCAATATCGGCGTGCAAGTGAACGGGACAATTGATACTGGCGTCATATTGCAGGTCAATGGAGTACCCGCCAACGCAAATGGAGTCGCCGGCAATGCGACGGTGGGCACCGCGGTATCCAACACCGATGGCTCCATCACATATACCGCCCCTGCCGTAGTCCCCACGCTCAGCAGCGTGGACGGACTCAGCAACGTCGTCTCGCTGACAATTACCAGCCATGACAAAAATACGGTGTTTACGACTGTGAATCTCTCCATCCTGAATCCGATTCCGATTCTCACTGGAGAAACCAGCCCGGCGAGTTTCACTCTCAATACGCAGACGCCGATTACGCTCACCGGCCAGGATTTCATCCCCGGCGCGACGGTGCTGGTGAATGGATCGTCCTTTAACAGCTCAAGCGTCAACAGCGCTGGCACCCAGTTGACCGCAAACGTGACCGTGAGCGACCCGGGCAACATTGACGTGCAGGTGGTGAATCCCATCCCTGGGCCGGCCGCGTCGGCGGACTTGATTTTGCCGGCGACTGGCACACTGCCGACGAATATCACTCTCGACCAGGCATCGCGTTTCTTGCAGCAGGCAACCTTCGGCGCAACCGATGCGGATATTCATCATCTCCAGCAGATCGGCTATGATGCCTGGTTCACTGAGCAGTTCAGCGCGCCGCAAACCTCCCACGAGCAGTTGGTTGAGCAGTCGATTCTGCTCAATCCTCCGGCCTGCACGCCATCGGCGAATACCGATTGCAGTGTCTTTCAGCTCCTCGCCAATTCCAGCGATGAAATTTACTTCCAGAACAGCTTCTGGCAACAGGCGATTACCGGAAATGACCAACTGCGGCAGCGCATGAAGTACACGCTCTCGGAGATCTTCGTTATCTCCGGCACCAATGTCGGCGTACAGGAGATGCCGCGCGGCGAGGCCAAGTACTACGACATGCTGGGCTCGGATGCCTTCGGCACCTTCCCCACGCTCCTGAAGGATGTAACGCTCAGTCCGGCGATGGGCCAGTTCCTCTCCATGCTGGGCAACGACAAAGGCGACCCTCCCACCACCGACCCGGATGAGAACTACGCGCGCGAGGTGATGCAGCTTTTCACCATCGGCCTATGGAAGCTCAATCCCGATGGCACGCAGGCGATCGACAGCACAACAAACCTTCCGCAGCCGACTTACTCGAACACGGATGTGGAGGGACTGGCCCAGGTCTTTACCGGCTTCAGTTGGGATTCGCCGGCATTTGCGCCGGACGTCGCCTGGTACAGTTGCTGCATTGATGCCGTCCCAGGAGCAGGCCAGGATCTTTCGGCGATGATCAGTTATGACAGCCATCATTCAACCGGCACAAAGACTTTTCTCAGCACCTCGACTAGCTCGGACGCCGATACCGACCTGGCGTACGCGCTCAACGTACTCTTCACCCATCCCAATCTGCCGCCGTTTTTCTGCAAGCAGTTGATCCAACACCTGGTCACCAGCAATCCCAGCCCGGCCTATGTGCAGCGCGTGGCCACGGTCTTCACCAGCACCGGCGGTGATATGCAAGCCGTGATTAAGGCCGTCCTGATGGACCAGGATGCGCTCGACCCGGCAGCCGACGCCGCCAGTCTGAGTTACTATGGCGGTCCGGCACTGCCGTATTACGGCAAGGTGCGTGAGGCGCTGGTTCGCTACACAGAGTGGGCGCGGGCCTTCAGCGCGCAGTCGCGCAACGGCTCGTACTATTCCGGCTCGACAGAAGATCCGATTTACGGCCTCGGCGAGATGACGCTCCGCTCTCCAACGGTCTTCAACTGGTTTGCGCCCGGCTATATTCCGCCGGGAACCAGCATCTCCGCTGCCAATCTGGTTGCGCCGGAGATGCAGATGACCGACGTGAGCACAGTGGTTGGCTTCCTCAACTACATGCAGAACGCCATCGGCGCTACTCCCACCCAGGGTCCGGATATCTTCTCCAACTACGCCGAGGAGATCAAAATAGCCGATAATTCCGGTGCGTTGCTTGATCGGATTAATCTGCTGCTGATGGCCGGCGAGATGGATAGCGGGCTGTACAGCCAGATACAAGGCGCGGTGAATGCGATTGTCATTCCCGCCTCGGGCGATGCGAACGCCGCACGCCTCGCGCGAGTGGAGACAGCGATTTATCTCACCATGTTCTCGCCATCCTACAGCGCGCAGTATTAACCGGACCCATCTTTCCCTAGTCCAGTTTGAGGAGTCAATCATGATGAACAAATTCGAGCGGTCGCGGCGGCAATTTTTAAGAACGGCCTCAATGGCTTCGATGGCCGGTATCTCCGCGAGTCCATTTCTGATCGAGCTAAGCTCGATTGCAGCCATGGCGCAGAGCACCGGAACATCGGATTATAAGGCCCTGGTCTGCCTGTACATGCAGGGCGGCAACGACGGCCACGGAACGGTGATCGCCACCGATACGGCCTCCTTCGATGCCTTTACCCAGGCGCGTCAGAACGCGCCGGGACTTGCGTATCCTCTCAGCTCCCTGCTGCCCATCACGCCGCTGACCCCGCAGAGCGGACGCACCTTCGCGCTCAACCCCGCTCTGACAGGGGTGCAGAATCTCTTCAATGCCGGGCGCGCCGCCATTGTCGCCAACGTCGGTACACTGGTGGAACCCGTATCGAAGAGTACGATCGGCACTGCCACGTTGCCCGATTCGCTCTTCTCGCACTTCGATCAGAGCGCCGCATGGCAAGCAATTGCCTCGAATGGCGGCAGTACAGAGACTGTCGGTTGGGGCGGCAGGATAGCGGACCTGATCGAGAGCGCGAACACCACCAGCTCGACATTTACCTGCATCTCGACCGCGGGCATCGCGCTGTTTCTTTCCGGGGAACAAACATTTCAGCTCAACTGCACATCGGCAGGTCCAATTCCCATCTACGGATTGACACAGCCGCTCTTCGGTCAGTCGACAAGCGCCGCTTTTCTGAATAATATCCTCTCCACCTCAGAGACCAATGTCTTCGCCAAGGAATACGGTGCGGTGATCCAGCGCTCCATCGCGGCGCAAAAACAGTTGCAGCAGTATATGCTTCCGGCAGGCACTGGCGGCGTACCGAATCCGCCCCAGTATCTCGATCCCAAGAGCCTGACGCTCATGGATAATCCGCTGGCTACCTCCTTCCAGACCGTGGCGCGCATTATCGGCGCGCGCGCGGGCCTGGGCGTCAACCGGCAGATCTTCTTTGTGGAGCTGGGCGGTTTTGATACTCACACCAACCAGGCAATCCAGCACGCGCAACTGCTCACGCAGTTGGGCGCGGCGCTAGAGTATTTTGACGCGTTGATGGTCACCGCCGGTCTCGGCAATAACGTAACCACCTTCACCATCTCTGACTTTGGCCGCACACTGACCTCGAACAGCAGTGGCACCGACCACGGATGGGGCAGCCATCATTTTGTCGTTGGCGGCGCGGTGGCAGGGCAGAATATGTACGGCCAGTACCCGGTTGTCGGCGTCAACCAGGCCGATGATACCGGCGCGGGAAGACTGATTCCAACCACCGCGGTGGACCAGTACGCGGCAACGCTGGCGAGATGGTTCGGCCTCTCCAATTCGCAGGTGGGGAGCGCCTTGACGAATATTGGCAATAATAACTTTGGTTCAAACCCATATCTGGGGTTCATGGGCAGCTAGAGCGGTTCTCCAATATCCATGGACTGGTTGATATTCTGCAAGGTGGCTTTTCCTTAAGGGAAAAGCCACTTGAGTGCATCAACTCCGCTCTACACCAATTGGAGAACCGCTATAGGTCAGTTCCCATCAACAAGGATTTGAGGCAAACAAGAACGGCCACTCGAATCAGAGTGGCCGTTCTTGTTTGCGTTTGACAAGAGAAACTACGCCGGTGAAGGTGAACCTTCGGGATAGCTCGGTCCGCCGCGGCTTCCTTCCGGCTTCAGTACCTGCTGGACGCCGCTGCCGGTGTCTGTCGGCGATGCCAGCACGGAGCGCATCGGAGGCAGTTGCTTGCCTTCGATCAGCAGCCGTACCTCTTCGGCGTCGATCGTCTCGCGCTCAATGAGAGCGGCGGCAATGCGGTGCATTGCATCTTTGTTGGCTTCGAGGATCGAGCGGGCCGACTGATAGGCCTCATCGATGATGCGGCGCACTTCGAGATCAATCTGCCGCGCCGTCTCTTCGCTGAAGTCGCGGTGCTGCGAGATCTCGCGGCCCAGGAAGATCTGCTCCTCTTTCTTGCCAAAGGCCAAAGGACCAAGGCGGCTCATGCCGTACTCGCAAACCATCGCGCGCGCCAGTTCCGTGGCCCGCTCAATGTCGTTGCCCGCTCCGGTAGACATCTGGCCAAGGAAAATCTCCTCGGCGACACGGCCTCCGTAGGCCATTGCCAGCCGGGTTTCAAGGTAATCGCGGGTCACGTTGTGGCGGTCATCCGGCAAAAAGATGGTGACGCCCAGCGCCATCCCGCGCGGAATGATGGTGACCTTGTGGATGGGGTCGGAGTGGTCGCGCAGCACGGAAACCAGCGCATGGCCGGCTTCGTGATAGGCGGTGACGCGCTTCTCTCCGTCGCTGAGCAGCATCGACTTGCGCTCCGCGCCCATCAGCACCTTGTCCTTGGCCAGCTCGAAGTCGTACATCGTGACTTGCTTGCGGTTCACGCGGGCAGCGTTCAAGGCCGCCTCGTTGACCATATTGGCCAGGTCAGCGCCGCTGAAGCCCGGTGTGCCGCGAGCCAGGACATTGAGGTTGGTGTCTTCAGAAACAGGCACCTTCTTCACGTGGACGCGGAGAACTTCCTCGCGGCCGCGAATGTCGGGCAAGCCCACTACAACGCGGCGATCAAAACGGCCAGGGCGCAGCAACGCGGGATCAAGAACGTCAGGACGGTTGGTGGCCGCAACCAGAATCACGCCGTCATTGGATTCAAAGCCGTCCATCTCGACGAGAAGCTGGTTCAGTGTCTGCTCGCGCTCATCGTGCCCGCCGCCCAGGCCAGCACCGCGATGGCGGCCGACGGCGTCAATTTCATCGATGAAGATGATGCAAGGAGCATTCTTCTTGCCTTGCTCGAAAAGGTCGCGGACGCGGCTTGCGCCGACGCCCACAAACATCTCGACAAAGTCCGAACCGGAGATGGAAAAGAACGGTACATTCGCCTCGCCGGCAACAGCGCGGGCGAGCAGGGTTTTGCCGGTTCCCGGAGGTCCTACGAGCAACACCCCCTTGGGGATGCGGCCACCCAGCTTTTGGAAGCGCTGCGGCTCACGCAGGTACTCGATGATCTCCTTCAGTTCTTCCTTGGCTTCGTCTACGCCGGCCACATCCTTGAAGGTGATCTTCTTCTGCTGCATCGAGAGCAGGCGCGCGCGGCTCTTGCCAAATGACAGCGCCTTGTTGCCGCCCGACTGCATCTGGCGCATGAAGAGGAAGAAAACCACGCCGACCAGCAGAATTGGACCGACATTGATGAGAATCTGGAAGGGAATGCTGCTCTTCTGCGGCGCGATGGAGAGCTTTACTCCGGCGGTGCGCAGAGCCTTGTCAAGATCTCCATATTCGGCGGGAATGTTGGTGCGGAACTCCTCGTTCGTCTTCAAGTGCCCGCGCAGCTCTCCGTCGTCAATGCTGGCGTCCTTCACCAGCCCCTGCTGCGCCTTCTCGAACAGGTCAGAGTACGTTATATCCGCAACTTTGTTCATGCCGGCGCCGCGCTGCACATAGCCGAAAAGCACCAGACAAAACGCAATGGCGCCAATCCATATCAGCCCGGTCTTAAAGGTAGAATTCAACAGTAGGCCTCATTTCCCGGCAGCTTTGGAGTCCAAAATAGACTCCTCCACTGCCCACTCACCCTTAGACGCCTCGCCGATCCGCAAAGTCACAAAAAATGCGGTCCTTTGTCGATTCCTTGTGGAAGACACGAAGAGAGCGTCGCTCAGTTGAGCAGCAACTTCGATTGTATCGCGAAGCCGGCTTTTATTGCAGGGTAAATGCCCTCATAGTTACGGAGGGGAGCGTTACCCGCGGCGGATCAGCGGCGCAGTCCACCGGGGTCCAGATCGGCGGCGAAAACCTGAATTTCCGCCGGTTGCAGAGCGCAGGATTGCAGCTCTACCCCTTGCATCCATAGGATTTGGCCGCCGACCTCCAGTACAGGCCACAGGGCGCGGCCTTCTCCGGTAATTTTGAGCCGGTCGAGAACTTCGCTCACCTTGCGCGGCGAGCTGGTGTGCCGAGGCCAGACCCGGTCGCCGGGACGCCAATTGCGCAGGATTGCCGTGCGTGAAGAAACCTGCTCAGCGCCCATTGGAGCAGCTATTTCTACGCTGATTTTCAGGCCAAAAGCCAGGGCATCGACCTCGCCGGGAATCGCGAAGCTGTATTCGGGCACTGCTGTGGATGCTCTCGGAGCGGAGATGGTCAGACGCAGTTCACGATGGCTGCGTTCGGCGCGCAGCCCAGCCGCCAGTTCCCTTCTCTGCCCTGCGCGGGCAGTCAGGGCCAGGTCGCGGAGGTCTTCCGTCGCTGTGAAATCCAGAGCGGCGCCCAGTTGCCGGGCGGCATGACGCAACAGGCGGCGTTGCATGGCCGGAGCCTGAGCGCTCAGGCGGACGAGGTCGATGGCCAAGTCAGTCGTACCGGCTCGTCCCCCTCCGCGCACCGGGCGGCCCGGCAAAATCAACTGCGGGGCCAGCGCGGCAATCTCGTGCCGCCAGTGCGCCTCTTCGTCACGAGCCAGCGTGGCCATCTGCGACATATGTTCTCGGAACCTGGGGTTCCAGCTCTCCAGCAGCGGCAGCAACTCGTGCCGAATCCGGTTGCGCGTATAAGCCGGGTCGCGGTTCGAGGAGTCCTCGCGCCAGCTCTGGCCGAGTTCTTTGAGATAATCTTCGACCCCAGCGCGTGTCGCTCCCAACAGCGGGCGCAGAATCCTCCCTTCGAGAAACTCAACCACCGGATGAATGCCGGAGAGTCCCTCGGTCCATGCGCCACGCAAAAATTTCGCCAGCACAGTTTCGGCCTGGTCGTCGAGTGTGTGGGCAGTTGCTACGGCATCAACCTGTCCGCCAGCCATCAGCTCCCGGAACCATCCATAGCGCAGCCGCCGCGCCGCTTCTTCAATGGATTCAGCGGGTTTCTGTGCTTTTGTGTCGGGCAACGCGGCAGCGTTCGTGTCCACCCGGGCCTCATGGAAAGGCAAGTTCAGCTCCGCAGCCAGTGCGCGCGCAAATTCCAGATCCCCGTCCGCTTCCGCTCCGCGCAGCCCGTGGTGCAGATGCGCCACATGCAACACGACGCCGAGTTCCCGGCTACGAGCCGCCAAAGCCCGAAGCAGCGCCACCGAATCCGCGCCGCCTGACACACCCACCGCCAGCCGCAAGCCGGGCTTGAGCAGCGAAGTGTCGATCGACAACGATGGAGCCTGAGGAGTGCGCATTTCAGAATGATACGGCGACAAAGGCGAGGTTCGCAGTCACCGTCAGCCCGAGTCACAGGGAACGTCCTCTGGACAAGCAGTCTTCCCTCGCAGTTGAAGACCTGAGCAGCAAACACCACAAAGATAAAGGGGGGCACCGGCCTCGCCACGCCATTGTTTTTGGGGCTAGAGCAGAAAGCACACACCTTCAGCGAGCGAAAGGCGAGCAGCCCGCCGCACCACAGGTGCCCGAGGTGGTTGTATACTTCACTGGTCATGCAGGTATTCGCGATACTTCCCGCCGCAGGCTTGGGCACACGGATGGCTGGTCCGCAGCCCAAGCAGTTTCTCGCCCTCAACGGCATTCCAATTCTGATTCACTCGCTGCGCGCCTTTGCCTCGGTCGAGCGGGTCACAGGCATCTATGTAGCCGTGCGCAAGCCGGAGATCGAGCGCGTCGAGGCGCAGATCGCCGAGTATGGCGACCAATACGGCCTCTCTGACCGCGTTCGCGTCGTCGAAGGTGGCGACAACCGGCAGGAGTCGGTCTTGCATGCGCTGGCCGCGCTGCCCGCCGAAGCTGACGACATCGTACTCGTGCATGACGCGGTACGGCCGCTGATCGACGCGGCCACCATCGACCGCACCATCGACGCCGTCGCTAAGCACGGAGCCGCTATCGTTGGCCTGCCCGCCGTGGATACTATCAAGCAGGTGGAGCGAACCGCCCACGGCGCGCTGATTACCTCGACAATTCCCCGCGAATTCGTGGTGCTGGCGCAGACCCCGCAGGGCTTCCGCTATGGACTCTTGCAGCAGGCATTTGCCGAAGCCACGGCGGATGGGTTTGTGGGGACCGATGAAGCTTCCGTGGTTGAGCGCGCCGGCCATCCGGTGGCCGTCGTCCCCGGTTCACAGGTGAATTTGAAGATTACTCAGCCGGGCGATCTGGAACTGGCCGAGTTTTATCTCCGCCAGCGCGGGCGCTGACCGCTGCATTACCCAGTTATCAAAATTGCAGCCCGGCACATGTCTAAACCGCTTTGTATCAGGGCATGACTTCAGTCATGCCGAGAGATCGCTTCACGGGAATCTCGGGCTTCAGCCCCGGACAAAGCGCAAGAATGGCCTCACGGTCGTTGATCAAAGAAGCAATGCGGTTAGAATCAAAACAAATGCTGTCATCCTGAGCGGAGCGCAGCGGAGTCGAAGGACCTGCTTTTCTGTCGAGAGGGTTCTCTCGCGCTGAGCCAGACCAAAAAAGAAAGATTGGCCTATGGAAACACGCATCGGATTTGGCTATGACTCGCACGAATTCAAGCCGGGGGTGCCTCTGCGCATTGGCGGAATGACCCTGGACCACCCCGAAGGCCTGGCCGGCCACTCGGACGGCGACGTGCTGCTGCACGCCATTACCGACGCCCTGCTGGGCGCGGTTGCCGCCGGAGACATCGGCAGCTTCTTCCCTCCCGGCGATCCCCGCTGGAAGAATGCCGACTCGGCGATCTTTCTCAACCTAGCCCTCGAAGAGCTGGTCCACGCCGGCTTCCGCATCGTCAACATCGACACCACTCTGATTCTTGCCGCGCCCAAAATCTCACCAGTAGCGGGCGAGATGCGCGGCCGTGTCGCCGACCTGCTCGGCCTCGCTCTCGACCAGGTCAGCATCAAGGCCAAAACCCCCGAAGGGCTGAACCTCGACCACGTCGCTCAATGTCACGCTGTTGCGTTAGTAGAGCGCGCCATTGAGCCGGAAGATCTGAAGAGCATGAGCGCCGTCATGGAGACCCAGGACCAGTTGGAAGAAGTCGTCGAAGACCTGCTCAGTTCCGTCCACGGCGCGACGAAACGCCGCGGCGGCTCCGTCTTTGATACCGAGGACATTACGTAAAACAGGGGTCAGAGATCAGGGATCAGTTTTTGCAATCTTTGGTGATTAAGGATTGCGAGTGAAGCTCGGATAAAGGAAGGAGCGGGTCTCTTGCGCGTGGCTTCATTCCACAGATTCCGATGCCTTGCCCAAAAGATACGATTGCTCCAAATGAAGTGGGCTATCGGGGTGCTGGTATGGGATATTGCCACTACTGGGACGTTGAAGAAGAAATCGACAGGGAGTCCTTTTCGCGCATTGTCTCTGATGTGCAACAGATCGTTCTAACTCTTGACGACTTGGGTGTCCGGCTCGCAGGACCACTCGGAGAGGGCTTGCCTGAAATCGAGACGGAGCGTATCGCTTTCAACGGCCTGTGGCACTGCGGTCATATCAAGAATGAAGACATCGTGATTCCATTCCCTTCTGCGGATGCGTCCGGAATTGGAGATTCAATCAATGCAATGGATGGTTCTTACTACGGAATTGGTACTCTGCTAAAGCATCGCTCATGCGACGGCAACTGCAGCTATGAGAGCTTTGAGATTGCTCGAAGATGCAAGGAGACCGGCAAGATCAGGAATGGCCGGTACTCCGATTCCTGCAAGACGGGCTTCAGACCCTATGACTTGGCAGTTCAGTGCGTGCTGCTCATCTCAAAACATCACCTCAAGGATCGCATTCAGGTATGGTCAGGAGGAAGTGACCTCCACTGGAACGATGCCCGGCTACTTTGCTATGTCCATCTGAGCTACACCCTCAACCAATACAAAGTTGATCGGGATGCCGGATTGGTTCTGACTTGAGTGGCGCATTTGGACACACCATTAGGAGACCTCTGCACAATGAAACTCCGAGCAATCATCGGTATCGCCGCCGCTCTTTCCGCTTCCCTTTGCCTCCACGCCCAGTCCCCCGACTGGAGCACGCCCGCCGAGATCAGCGATTATCGCACCACGCCCGATTACGCCGAGACCGTCGCCTATCTTGAACGCCTCGCCGCCGCTGCTCCCTCGCAGGTCAAGATCGAAAACTTCGGCAAGACCGGCTTGGGCCGCGACCTCAAAATCGTGATCGCCTCCAAAGACGGCGTCTTCGATCCGGCGGCCATTCATGCTTCCGGTCGCGCAATTCTGCTGGTCCAAAACTCCATCCACGCCGGCGAGATGGACGGCAAAGATTCCTGCCTCGCGCTGCTGCGTGACATCGTCATTACCAAAGCCAAAGCGGCATTGCTCGACCATGTAGTCTTCGTATTTATCCCCGTTTATAACATCGACGGCCACGAGATGCGCTCGGCCTATACCCGCATCAACCAGAACGGACCCGAGCTTTCCGGATGGCGCGGCAATGCCAGCAACCTGAACCTCAACCGCGATTAC
>Ga0181519_10003086_pt1 | contig 13799 bp, 11 predicted proteins | sample PEATcosm2014_Bin_26_FD_121102 | JGI IMG/M metagenome (GOLD analysis project Ga0181519, IMG submission 121102) | Peatland microbial communities from MTU Mesocosm Facility, Houghton, MI, USA - PEATcosm2014_Bin02_10_metaG | ecosystem: Environmental > Terrestrial > Soil > Wetlands > Peat | place...
CGCGATGCAGCTCGAGGATCTCGGCTTCTGCGCCAAGGGCGAGGTCGTGAAGTTCATCCGCGACAACACGTTCACGATCGACGGCTCGCTGCCGCTCAATACCTCGGGCGGCCAGCTCTCGGTCGGGCAGGCGGGCGCGGCCGGCGGCTATCTCGGCCTCGTCGAGGGCCTGCGCCAGCTGACGGGCGCGGCGCTCGGGGCGGCGGTCGCCGACGCGCGCCACGGGCTCGTCAGCGGCTTCGGCATGATCAACTACGACCGCGGCCTGTGCAGCGGCGCGGCGGTGCTCGCCCGGAGCGACGCGTGACCGCGCCCATCTCGCGCCCGAAGCGCAAGAACCCGATCCTCCGCACCCGGCAGTCGGTGCTGCCGCCGTGGACGCGGAGCCGGGTCGCGCTCGGCATGACGGCCGGTGCCGCGGAGGGGCGCTTCGAGCTCCAGGCCTGCAGCGCCTGCGGCGCCGTGCAGTACCCGCCGCGCGAGGCGTGCCACCGCTGCCTGTCGGATGCACTCGTCTGGCGCGAGCAGGCGGGCGGCGGCGAGCTGATCTCGCAGACGCTGCTCCGGCACAGCCACGACATCTTCTTCCGCGAGCGCGTGCCCTGGCGCCTCGGGATGGTGCAGCTCGACGCCGGGCCGACGGTGGTCGTGCACCTCCATGGCGACGTGCCCGCGCCGCCGGCGCGCGTGCGCGTCGGTGCGCGCCTCGACAAGGCCGGCATGGCGGTATTGGTCGGGTTTCCGGAAAAGGACGTAGCCAACATGGCGGACGACAAGCAGTTGCGCGAGATGACCTGCGACCCGAAGTTCCGCAAGGTGCTGGTGACGGACGGCAAGACGCCGGTCGGCCAGGCACTCGTACGCGGCCTCGTTGCGGCGGGCGCCGACCTCGTCTGGGTCGGGCACGCGGAGCCGTGGAAGAAGTTCCCCGGCCTCGTCGAGCTCGGCAGGCTGCCGCAGGTGTCGCTGATGCCGCTCGACGTCACGGATGGCCGCTCGGTCAAGGAACTGGCCGGCGAGATCGGCGCCAAGGTCGACATCCTCGTCAACAACGTCGAGTTCCACCGCGCCTACGGCATCGCCGCGCGCTACGGCACCGACGTCGCGCGCGCCGAGATGGACGTCAACTACCTCGGCCTCCTGAGGCTCGCGCAGGAGTTCGGGCCCGTGCTGCGCGCCCGCGGTGCCGACGGCCAGTCGAGCGCCGTCGCCTGGGTCAATCTCCTCTCGATCTTCGCGATCGCGAACTTCCCGACGCATGGAACGTTCTCGGCGTCGAAGGCCGCCGCGTACTCGCTGTCGCAGTGCCTGCGCGCGGAGATGCGCCCGGCGGGGCTCCGGGTCATCAACGTCTTTCCGGGACCGGTCGACGATGAGTGGAACCAGCTGCTGCCGCCGCCGAAGCTCGCCCCGGACGCGCTCGCGAAGGCGGTCGTCGGCGCGCTCCGCGACGGCGTCGAGGACGTGTATCCGGGCGACGTCGCGCAGGAGTGGCTCGCCCGCTTCCGCGAGAGCCCGAAGGTCCTCGAACGCGAACTCGCAACGCTCTGAGGCGCACGCATGACCGAACGCATGAAGGCCATCGTGACGGGTGGCAGCACCGGGATCGGGGTCGCGATCTGTCGCGCGCTGATCGGGCGCGGCTACGAGGTCATCTCGCTCTCGAGGCGCAGGGCCGGATTCGACTCGCCCTTCCTCCGCTCGATCCAGGTCGACCTCGCCGATGCGCGCGCGACCCGGGAAGTGGCGAGCGCGCTCGCCGCGACCGAGCCCGTCACCACCATCGTCCACAACGCGGGCGCCATCCTCGAGAAGCCCCTCGAGCAGGTCGAGCTCGCCGATCTCGAGACCCTCACGCGCCTCCACCTCGCGGCACCGATCTCGCTCGTGCAGGCGAACCTCGCCGCGATGCGCGCGGCCGGCTACGGCCGGATCGTGCTCGTCTCGACGCGCGCGGTGCTGGGACTCCAGAAGCGCACCGTGTACGCGGCGACCAAGGCCGGCATGCTCGGGCTCGCGCGCACCTGGGCCCTCGAGCTCGGGCCCGCCGGGATCACGGTGAACGTCGTCGCGCCCGGGCCCATCGAGGAGACCGAGATGTTCGAGGGCGTGGTGCCGAAGGACAGCCCGAAGCGGGCCAGCCTCGCGCAGTCGCTGCCCGTCAGGAGGCTCGGCCTGCCGGCCGACGTCGCACGCGCCGTGACCTTCTTCGCCGATCCGGACGCGGGCTTCGTCACCGGGCAGACGCTCTTCGTCTGTGGCGGCGCGTCGGTCGGGACCCTGTCCCTGTGAGTACGGACGACCTCGGCTACGAGGCAGGAAATTCCATATGACCGTCAGCACGCTCGCATCGCTCGTCACGGACCTCGCGCGGGGCCGGATCCGCATCGTCGACCTCACGCAGACGCTCTCGCCCGACTTCCCGCAGATCGTGCTGCCACCCGAGCTCGGCCAGGCTGCGCCCTTCCGGGTCGAGGAGGTGTCGCGGTACGACGAGCGCGGTGCCGCGTGGTACTGGAACAACTTCACCTGCAGCGAGCATACCGGGACGCACTTCGATGCGCCGATCCACTGGATCTCGGGCCGGCACCTGCCGAACAACGCGACCGACACGCTGCCGCTCGAGGATCTCATCGGGCCCGCCTGCGTCGTCGACTGTTCGGCCGAGGCAAGGGCCGACGCCGATTTCCTGCTGACCGCGGAGCGCCTGCGGGCGTGGGAGAGGGAGCACGGCCGGATCCCGGAGCGCGCCTGGCTCCTGATGCGCACCGACTGGTCGAAGCGCCACGACCCGGCCGAGTACCAGAACTTCGACGAGGAAGGCCAGCACACGCCGGGGCCGGACGCGGGCGCGGTGCGCTTCCTGGTCGAGGAGCGGAATGTCGTCGGCTTCGGCTCGGAGTCGATCGGCACGGACGCGGGCCAGGGCTTTCACCTGAAGCCGCCCTACCCCTGCCACTACTATATGCACGGCAACGGCCGCCACGGCCTGCAGTGCCTGACGAACCTCGACCTGCTGCCGCCGACGGGTGCCGTCATCATCTGCCCGCCGCTCAAGATCAAGCAGGGCTCGGGGAGTCCGCTGCGGGTGCTGGCACTCGTCGAGTCGGCCGGCTGAGCGCAGGAACCGCGCGATGACGATGTGGCGGCCGAGCGAGAGGATCCGGCACGATGCGGCGCCGGGTCGCTGGCCGACCGCGGCCGAGGCGGCGGCGGCGCGCCTCTTCAGCCCCATCCGCGTCGGCCCGCTCGAGCTCGCGGCCCGCACCTGGGTGCCGGCGATGGTGCCGTGGCGCGCCTCCGACGACGGCGTCGTGACGCCGCGGGTCCTCGACTGGTACCGGCGCTTCGCGACGGGACGACCGGCGGTGATCGTGATCGAGGCGACGGGCATCCGCGACGTTCCGAGCGGTCCGCTGCTGCGGATCGGGCACGACCGCTTCGTGCCGGGCCTGCGTGAACTCGTCGAGGTCGTGCGGGAGGCGAGCGGCGGCACCACCCGCCTCATGATCCAGCTGATCGACTTCCTCGCGATCAGGCGGCGGCCGGATCCCGCGCGGTACCTGAAGCAGTTTCTCGCGATCACGGATGAGCACCGGAGCCATCTCGGCATGCGCGCGGCGAGCGACGCCGAGGTCCGGGAGAAGCTCCTCGGACTCGGCGCGACCGAGCTCGAGCGGGTGCTCACAGGCCGCGAACGCGAGTCGCTCAGCATGGGCCATCGCGAGCGCGTGACCGACCTCGAGCTCCCGCACGTCCGCGAGCTCCCGGCAATCCTGCCACCGCTCTTCGCCGCGGCCGCGCGGCGGGCGCGGGACGCGGGCTTCGACGGCGTCGAGCTCCACTACGCGCACGCCTACACCATGGCCTCCTTCCTCTCGGCGACCAACACCCGGAGCGACGGCTATGGCGGCACGCCCGGCGAGCGCGTGCGCCTGCCGCTAGCGGTATTCGCGGCCGTGCGCGACGCGCTCGGAGCGGGCTTCCCCATCGGCTGTCGCATGCTCGCCGACGAGTGCATCGAGGGTGGCAGCGGCGTCGACGCGGCTGCCTACTTCGCGGTCGCCTTCGCACGCGCCGGCTTCGACTTCATCTCGCTGTCGAGGGGCGGCAAGTTCGACGACGCGTCCCAGCCGAAGCCCGGGGAGGCGGCGTACCCGTACACCGGCCCGAGCGGCTACGAATGCATGCCCTCCTACTACTCGGACGCGGCCGGGCCGTACGGCCGGAACCTCGCGGCTGCGGCAGCCGTCCGGGCGGCGGTGCGCCGGGCCGGCTACGCGACGCCGCTCGTCGCGGGCGGCGGGATCCACAACTTCGAGCAGGCCGAGGGCATGCTCGAGCGAGGCGTGGCGGACATCGTCAGCCTCGCACGCCAGTCGCTCGCCGATCCCGACTGGTTCCGGAAGGTGGCGATGGGGCGCGGCGCGGAGGTGCGCCTGTGCAAGTACACCAATTACTGCGAGGCGCTCGACCAGCGCCACCGGGAAGTCACCTGCGAGCTCTGGGACCGGGAAGGCGTCCGGGAGCCCGGCGTCGCGAAGTCGCTCGATGGCAAGCGGCGACTCCTCGCGCCTGACTGGGACCCATAGACCCGGGAAGCGAGGCGCCAGACGGCGGCGCCGCCGTGCACTACCGGTCGTATTCCCGGACTTCGCCGTTCGGGAACTCGGTCCGGAACGGCGGTTGCCCGCGGCTCCGGGCCGGCAGGCGCGTGAGGATCCTCCGCCGGTAGGCCATGGGCGTGAGTCCCTTGATGCTCCTGAAGAGCCGCGAGAAGCGCGCGGGACTGCCGAGCCCGACCTGATAGCCCACCTCGGCTACGGAGACGTCCGGCAGCAGGAGGAGATGGCTCGCCCGCTCGATGCGCCGGTGGTTGATCTCCCCGGTGAGCGACCGTTCCCCGACAATCGCCCAGCGGCGCCTGAGGGTGCGCTCCGACATCCCGCACGCCCGCGCAAGCGTCCCGATCCGGAACGGCTCGTGCAGCCGCTGCTCGATCGCCTGCAGCACGCGGTCGTTCAGTCGCCGTTCGCTCCGCTCGTCGTCCGACAGGTGCCCGGTGTCGGCGAGCGCCGCGACGATCTCGCCGAGGAGGAGCAGCGTCGCCTCGCGATGGAACGGCGCCGCCGGCCGGTCGCCCTGGCTCCGCGACAGCTGCGTCACGTGCTCGAAGAGCGGGATCAGCTGCGACTGGCCGGGCAGGTGGATCGCATGCTCGACCATGAATCGCGCGAGCGTCGCCTGGCTCGGGACCGATGGTTCGGCCGGGTCGGCGGGCGCGGTGCTTCTCGTCACCGTGAAGGCGAGGAAGCAGAGCGTCAGGTCGCGCGTGCTGAGCGAGCGGATCTCGTGATAGACGCCGGGGTCCGAGATGAAGAGGTCGCCCTCCCGCAGCGGATGCACCGTCCCGCCGTACTCGAACTCGCCGCTGCCCGACTTCACGATGCACGGCTCGAAGAACGAATGCCGGTGGACGCTGTTCCGCACGACCCGCTCGAAGGACACGGCGCGGGTGTCGCTGAAGGCCACGCGGTAGGAAGGTGTCGTCGCCATCCGTCGAGATCACGATACTTGGCCGGATCTGTCAAGTATTTGGCCAGCCAGGACGGGTCTGCGGCGCGCCCGGCTGGCACGATGGGCACGGGTCGCAGTGATCCCGCGAGGAGCCCCGATGAACAGCGTACCTGCGGTGGAGGACATCCCGACGGCATTCGCCCGCGACGGCTACTACCTCGCCCGCGGCGTCTACGCGGGCCCGCGGCTAGCCGCGCTCGAGGCCGATTTTGACCAGATCGTCCGCCAGCTCGTGCGGAACGGCGACGACCTGAACGCGCGCTGGACCGGCGAGATGGTCGATGCGGTCGGCGGCGGCGACACGAGCCTCATCCATACGCACAACGTGCAGCGCTATTCGGCGGAATGGCTGCACGCCTTCCTCGATGACCGCTTCCTGTCGGTCGCCCGGGCGATACTCGGGCCGGACGTCGTGCTGCATCACTCGAAGCTCTTCCAGAAGCCGCCGCGCGCCGGCGCGCCCTTCCCGATCCACCAGGACTGGTGGTACTTCCCGACGGCGAAGGACCGGATGATTGCCGCGACGATCTTCCTGACGGAGGCCGACGACAGCAGCGGAGGCTTCCGGGTCTACCCGGGATCGCACCGGCTCGGCCGGCTGGGTGAATCCTCCGGCCTGCAGCGATCGGAGTCGCTCAGGGCCTATCCGCTCGCCGCTGCGACCCCGATCGACGCGCGGCCGGGAGACGTGCTGTTCTTCAGCTACCTGACCCTGCACGGGTCCTCGGCGAACCGCTCCGAGCGGATCCGCAAGACCGTGCTGGTGCAGATGTACGACGGCAGCGACGAGGTGCTGGCGAACGCCGACGTCAATCACGTCAACGAGCGGCTCGTGCTGAGCGGCCGGAACCATCGCATGAACCGCGACCTCGCCGCCGAAAAGCCGCGCCGCGGCGATCCGTCGCCGCGGGCGTCCGGATCCGGCTAGCCTCGCGCTGCTCCCCGTCAGCGGAACCGGATCTCGAACTGCTTCGGCTCGACGTACTCGAAGTCCGGGAAGCGCGTGTAGAGCGCGGTGCCCATCACGATGAAGAGCGAGGCGACCGTGCTCGAGGCGACGTTCTGGTCGCCGTCGTAGGTGCTGAGCGTGCCGACCGTGCGCACGTAGCGGACGCCATCCGCCTCGGGGGTCTTTGCCGTGAACGCGTCGCACCGCTCCGAATCCGACCAGGACATCACCCGGTTGCCGACGAGCTTCGGGTTATTCGAGTTGCCGCTGAGGAAGAGCGGCCGCTGCTCGCCGCTGCAGACGTCCGCGACGACCGCCGCGATCGAGTGCATCGGCGCATTGCCGCGGCGCGTCGCGTCCCGGTAGTCCTCGAAGACGCTGCGCTCGGTGCTTGCGACCAGCATGAGCTGCGCCTCCGGGCGCATGTGCACGACGATGCTGAATGGCTTGCGCGCGAGCACGATCGGGCGGTCGCCGAGCGGCGACTCCCTGCCGTCCTGCACGATCGAGGCCTGCCATCTGAACCGGGGGGAGTGCCGCGCCACGTCCCGCCACTCGCCGAGGAGCCACTCCTGGAACCTGTCGTCGGCCCTGGCATCGCGCGCGACCGTGAGGGCATTGCGCTCCGGAACCGAGACCGTCGCCGGGCGATAGAGGTCCGCGCCGTGCTTCAGCAGCATCTCGATCGCCGCCCGGTCACCCTTCTCGGCCGCGCCGACGAGCGGCGGCATGGCGCCGGGCAGCCCGTCGACGTTGGCGCCCTTCGAGATGAGGAGCTCGCCGAGCTCGATCCCCCGCGGCTGGAGAATCGCCATCGAGAGCGGTGGCGCGAGCGCCCCCGCGTCCGGGTCGACGACATTGGGATCGGCGCCGTGATCGAGGAGGAGGCCGAGCATCGCGGGCGCCTCCTTCGCATAGACGGCCATCGTCAGCGGGCAGGTTCCCGCGCTGCACTTGTTCGGATCCGCGTGGCGATCGAGGAGCGCCACCACGAGGTCGCCGAGGCTCCCGGCCACGGCGTTCGACAGCATCGTCGAGCCGCTCGGCAGCAGCATGTTGACGTCCGTGTCGGGCGGCAGGCGCGCCAGTGCCTCGACGCTGCGTACCTGCGCCGCGCCGAAGACGTACTTGAGCGGCGGGCGCAGCGCATCCGCGGGCGCGGGAATGTCGCCGAGCTGCACGAGCTTCGGCAGGGAGTCCTTCAACTGCTCGAGCGGCGGGACTGGCAGGTACTTCGCGGCCGCGACGTACATGACGGCCCAGCCCTCGTGGTACCGGAAGGTGCGCGACAGCCGGCCGACCGGAGTCGTGCGGACGATGTCCCTGAGGAGCGGCGCCGTTCCGAAGGCGTAGGCGGTGACCTTCCTGAGTCCCAGCTTCTCGAGGAACGCCTCGGCCGGCGTCGGCCCGAGGCGCTTCACGACGGCGTCCAGCTTCGCCTCGTCCGGTGAGCCGGTGAGGTAATAGGTGTAGACCATCCCGCCGATCATCTGGACCTCGGCGTAGGCGGTGCGGAGCTCGTCGTCCGTGAGCGTCGGCGCGGCTGCCGGATCCGTCGGCGGCACGTCGGCGAGCGCAAGCCCCATGCGCAGGAGCAGCACGAATGCCAGAGGCACGATGGGCACGAACCCGAATCCGCGGTGACGATCCGTCATCTCAAGGCATCCTGCGTTGTGTCGCGGCCGCGGCGCGGCGTTCGGGTCGCCGGAAGTCTACCGGAAAGAGCCGTGCGGCCCGGCCGCACGCAGCCACGCGTCGATGCGTCCGGCCCGCTAGGCCGATGGTCGTGCCGCGCCGGCGTGGCGCTCGACGCGGCACACGTCCGCGCTGTGAACGGCGGTGATCTGCAGCAGCTTGCGACGGATGCTGTCGACCGTGAAATCCGCGAGGCCCTCGATCTCGAAGCTCATGACGAGCCTGCCGTCAGGCCGCCTCGTCAGCGCGCCGCTCGATGGCGGCACGTTGCCGAGCTGCAGCTGGGCGGCGACGCGGAGGAGCGAGTCGGGCTCGGCGTCGATCAGGATGACGAAGAGCACGCCGTGCTTCGACGCATTGGCCGCGGCTCGCCCGTCGTCGGCATAGACATCTGAAACCATCGGCCGGCCGGGCTCCGGGTGAGACGGGCGCAGAGAATAGCCGATTTGGAGAAACAAGTTGCGAATTTGGCAAACCCGTGCGAAGGTCGCCCTGACACCCGTGCTTGGGCTGCCCGTCGGGCCGAGCCCGCAACAGACACGAGACCATGGTCACAGCGGACTTCGTCGTCATCGGCGCCGGTATTGCGGGGGCGTCCGTCGCCGCCGAACTCTCGATGCGAAGCTCGGTGGTCCTGCTCGAGGCTGAAGCGCAACCCGGCTATCACTCGACCGGCCGGTCGGCGGCACTCTTCTCGGAGATGTACGGCAACCGCGTCATCCGCGGCCTCTCGCGCGCGAGCCGACGGCCGATGTTCGAGCCGGATCCCGCCTTCGGGCCGCGCCCATGGACGTCCCCGCGCGGCACCCTCTTCATCGCGACGGCGGAGCAGGCCGACGAGCTGCAGGCCTTCGCCGCCGAGGACGACGTCCGCACGCACGCGAGGCTGGTCGACGCCGGCGCCGCGAGGTCGCTGTGCCCGGTGCTGCGACCCGGGTCCGTCGCCCTCGGGCTCTACGAACCGAACGCCTCCGACATCGACGTGCATGGCCTGCACCAGGCCTACCTGCGGAAAGCCCGGGCCAACGGCGGCCGGATCTTCCTGTCACACCGGGTGGAGGCGATCGGTCGTTCCGGATCGGGCTTTCTGCTCGAGGCCGCCGCCGGGACCTTCGCCGCGCCGGTCGTGATCAACGCGGCAGGCGCCTGGGCGGATCAGCTCGCCCGGCTCGCCTCGGTGGCGCCGGCCGGCCTGCAGCCGATGCGCAGGACCGCGCTCCTCGTCGACGCGCCGCGCGGCCACGCGATCGATGGCTGGCCGCTCGTCATTGCCGCGGACGAGAGCTTCTACTTCAAGCCGGACGCGGGTCTCCTGCTGCTGTCACCGGCCGATGAAACCCCGGTCGAGCCCTGCGACGCGCAGCCCGAGGAATGGGACGTCGCAGTCGCCGTCGACCGGGTCACGGCCGTCGCCGACTTCGAGGTGGCGCGAATCCGGCATCGCTGGGCGGGGCTTCGGACCTTCGCTCGCGACCGCACGCCGGTGGTCGGCTTCGACCCCGCGGCGCCCGGGTTTTTCTGGCTCGCGGGCCAGGGGGGCTACGGCGTGCAGACCGCACCTGCGCTCGCGCTCGTCGCCGCGGCGCTCGCGCGGGACGAGCCCGTTCCGCAGGCCATCCAGGACCTTGGCGTATCCGCCGCGGACCTCGCGCCGCGTCGTGCTTACGGCTGCCCGACGCGCTGACTGCCGCCAGCGGCCGGCACGCACCGAGTTCTGGCGCGTCCGCGCGCGCCGTCCGCCTCAGGCGGAGCGCACCACGGTCGGCCGGCGCTGTTCGGACGCCTGCTCCGGCTCCTCGGGACGGAAGATCGCGGACAGGTCGCCGGCCGAGCACATGGAGACGATCCGGCACGGCGTATCGAGGGCCGCTATGTACCCGTGGGCCATGCTGCTGTCGAAGTAGATCGAGTCGCCCGTGCCGAGCAGCACCGGCGCGTAGAGGTCGGTGTGGAACTCGACCGCACCCTCGAGCACGAGCGCGTATTCCTCCCCGGCATGGCGGATGAGGTCGCCGAACTCGGCCCGGGTTCGCGCCTTCAGTTCGACGATGACCGGCACGAGGCGCTTGTTGAGGAGCTCGGCGGCGGGATAGACGTGCACGTACGCGCGCGTCTCGATGGTGCTCCCCTCGCCGTCGCGGGTGATGCTGCGGCGACCCATCGCGACGACGTCGGCTCCCGTGTCCCCGCTCGCTTCCTTCGCGCCGAAGAGGCGGCTGATGTCGATCCCGAGGCCGTTGCTGATCCGGACCAGCTTGTCGTAGCTGAGCGAGACGCGGTCATTCTCGATCTTCGAAAGCGTCGTGATCGGGATGCCGGTCCGCTTGCTCACCTGCGCGAGCGTCCAGCCCCGCTCCGTGCGGATCGACTTGAGCACGGTACCCGGATGGGCCGTCGACTTGGCCGGGGAGGATTTTCCATTCATCGCGTGTGTTGCCTTTAGGTCCTAAGGAGCGAATCGCCTGGATGAAGACACGCCGGCTTCGACGCCGATCGAACGACCGCCGACCGTGAGTTGCGAAGGCCGCGTCCCCGGTTCAGCGCCATCGCGCAACATCTTGCAGGCCCGGATGATAGCGCCTCGATGCCGTGCAGTGACAGCACGATTTACCGTTTTAGCAACCTCGTTTGCTTTTACGTAAAGTATATTGCAAGATCCAAGAAACATCATCCGGCTCGTACAGACGCGGGCCACACGGGGGATCCGATGGAACGAGCAGCGCGACTCCGCTCGAACGCCACGCGTGCCGCACGAGTGTCTTCGGCCGCCGGGATCACCGTGTGCATCGCTCTCGGCGTCATGAATTCCGCCGGGGCGCAGACGCCGCCGCAGCCCGCCGCGGCACCGGCGCCGGAACTCCAGGACGTCGTCGTCACGGGCACCCGCATCGCCCGCACCGGCTTCGACGCGCCGACGCCGACGACCGTGATGGACACCCACACGATCGACCTCGTCGCGGCGCCGACCATCGGCCAGCTGCTCGCCGACATGCCGATGTTCGAGGCGACCAACACGCCGGCCACGACGACGGTGTCGTCGCAGTACGCCGGGCAGAACAACCTCAATCTCCGCGGCCTCGGCACCGAGGAGACGCTGGTGCTGGTCGACGGCCGGCGCTTCGTCCCCTCGACGTCCGGCGGACTCATCGATACCAACGTCATCCCGAGCTCGCTCATCAGCCGGGTCGAGGTCGTGACGGGCGGTGCGTCCGCTGCGTACGGCTCGAATGCGGTCGCGGGCGTCGTCAACATCATCCTGAAGAAGGACCTCGACGGCATCTTCGGCGACATCCAGGGCGGCGTCAGCGAGCGCGACGACAACAAGACCGCCAAGGGCTCGCTCGGCTGGGGTACCAGCTTCGCCGCGGGGCAAGGCCACTTCGTGATCGTCGCCGAGGGCGACAACGAGCAGGGCGTCGGGCTGCAGACCACGCGCTCGTGGGCGAGCCAGGGCTACAACATCGTCGGCAACCCCAACTACAGCCCGACCAACGGACAGCCCACCTACCTGATCGCGCCGAACGCGCAGCTCGCGACGGCGACGCCCGGCGGCCTCATCGTGAGCGGCCCGCTGCGCGGAACGGCGTTCGGGGCGGGCGGCACGCCGTACAACTTCAACTTCACGCCGGGCGACGGCTTCTACCAGCTCGGCGGCAACGGCATCTCCGGCAGCAACTACGAGGAACTCTCGACGCCGCTCAAGCGCAGCTCCTTCTACTCGCGCGGTGACTACGACATCGGCGACGTGACGCTCTTCTTCGAGCTGTCGCACTCGCACTCGGAGACCTACAACCCGTACCTCGTGCCGGTATTCGACTTCGGCGACATCACGATCAACCGCAACAACTACTACCTTGATACCCAGTATCCCTCGCTCGCGGCGCAGCTGCCGGCCACGGGGCCGAACTCGTCGTTCGCCTTCGGCCGCTACAGCACCGACATCGGCTACATCACGACCGACGACTCGAACGCGACCGACCGGATCGTCGTCGGCCTCGAGGGCAAGTTCGGGGCAACGTGGAAGTGGAATGCGTACGGCGAGTATGGCCGCGACATCTACGAGTCGGACGTCGCCCACAACCTGCTCGTCAACAACTACTTCAATTCCATCGCCGCGGTCGCGGGCCCCGGCGGCAAGCCCGTCTGCGCGGCGAACCTCGCGAGCCCGAATTCCGCGCCGGGCTGCGTGCCCGTGAACCTCTTCGGGATCGGATCGCCGAGCTCGGCGGCCATCAACTACTTCACCGCGACGCAGTGGTTCGTGTCGGACCTCTACGAGCACGACCTCGCGGCGAGCCTCACGGGCGACGTGCTCAGCCTGCATGGTGAGCCCGTCTCGGTCGCCATGGGCGCGGAGTTCCGCTCGGAGGGCGTCGATGCGAACTCCGACAGGAACTCGCAGGCGACCAACTTCCTGATCGGCAATCCGCAGCCGCTCGCCGGCGCGATCTCCGACAAGGAGGCGTTCGTCGAGGTGGCGGTGCCGGTGCTGAGAAACCTGCCGCTGGCGAAGTCGCTCGACCTGAATGCCGCGGCGCGCTTCACCGACTACGACCCGAGCGGCCCGGTGCGGACCTGGAAGCTCGGCGCCACCTGGGCGCCGGTCGATGACCTCAGGTTCCGGGTGACGCGCTCGCAGGACATCCGGGCGCCGGCCCTCGTCGAGCTCTACACGGCGCGCTTCGAGCTCTTCGACAACGTGGTCGACCCGGTGACCGGCCAGAACGTCGTCGTCCACCAGCTGACGGGCGGCAATCCCAACCTGAAGCCCGAGGTCGCACAGACGCTGACGGCCGGCTTCGTCGTCACGCCGAGCGCCCTGCCCGGCTTCCGTGCCTCGGTCGACGTGTACGACATCAACATCGAGGGCGCGATCTCGACGCTCGCGCCGCAGACGATCATCAACCTCTGCTACCAGGGCCAGACCTCGTTCTGCTCGCTCCTGACCCGCAACTCCGCGGGCGTGCTGACGGACGTCAATCTCGAGAACATCAACGTCGCCGAGCTCCACGAGACGGGCCTCGACGTGGAGATGGCCTATCTCGTGCCGCTGTCGGACATCGGATTCAAGTCGGGCGGCAATCTCCGCCTCAAGCTGCTCGTCAACAACCTGCGGATGCTGAAGCAGTACGACGGCTCGCAGACCATCGACTACGCCGGCGACGTCGGCGGCAACAATCCCTACGGCCTGCCGAAGTGGCGCGCCAACCTCAACGTCACCTACGAGAACGGGCCGTTCGCGGTGGACCTCATGGACCGCTACATCGGCAGCGGCATCTTCGACGCCACCCAGCCGACCGCCTACAGCAACAACCGCATCCCCAGCGTCGACTACGTCAACCTGTCGCTGCAGTACTCGCCCACGAGCCCCCGCTTCCGGACGCTGCAGTACTACGTGAAGATCAACAACCTGCTCGACAAGGCGCCGCCGATCGACCCGGAGATCTTCTTCGCCAACATCCAGACGAACCCGCAGCTCTACGACGTCGTCGGGCGGATGTACTACGCGGGCGTCCGGTTCCGGTGGTAGGCGGCTGTCCGGGACTGGCGTGGTCGCGGTGTCGCCCAGCGTCTTCCA